>Ga0137365_10004497_pt1 | contig 11177 bp, 10 predicted proteins | sample SagtaG_9_FD_104799 | JGI IMG/M metagenome (GOLD analysis project Ga0137365, IMG submission 104799) | Vadose zone soil microbial communities from Sagehorn Ranch, Mendocino, California, USA - Sage1_L_40_16 metaG | ecosystem: Environmental > Terrestrial > Soil > Vadose zone | place: USA... | reverse complement strand
CGGTCCCGAGATCCTCAAGACCACGGTCGATACCTACCGCAAGCTGCGCAACACCGTGCGCTGGATGCTGGGCAGCCTCGCGCATTTCCGCGCGGAGGATGTGGTGCGCTTCGAGGCGATGCCCGAGCTCGAGCGACTGATGCTGCACCGGTTGAGCGAGCTCGACGCGCTGGTGCGCGAGGCCTATGCGGCCTTCGATTACAAGCGGATTTTCGCGGCGCTCAACGCCTTCATGACCGTCGACCTCTCGGCATTCTATTTCGACGTGCGCAAGGATGCGCTCTATTGCGATCCGATCTCGTCGGTGACGCGCAAGGCCTGCCTCAATGTGCTCGAGCATCTGTTCCGCTCGACCGTGACCTGGCTCGCGCCCATGCTGTGCTTCACGGCGGAAGAGGCCTGGCTTTCGCGCTATCCCGCGGCGGAGGGCTCGGTGCATCTGGAAACCTTTCCGCCGGTGCCGGCGCAATGGCGCGACGAGGCGCTCGCGGAGAAATGGCGCAAAGTGCGGGTTGTTCGCCGCGTCGTGACCGGTGCGCTCGAGATCGAGCGCGCGCAAAAACGCATCGGCTCCTCGCTCGAGGCCGCGCCGGTGATCTACGTGACCGATCGCGCGCTTTTGTCGGCTCTCGACGGCGTCGATCTCGCCGAAGTCGCCATCACCAGCACGGCGAGCCTCGTCGCGGGCGAGGGGCCGGCAGATGCCTTCCGGCTCGAGGACGTGCCGGGGGTTGCGGTCGAGCCGCGCCGGGCGGAGGGAAGGAAATGCGCGCGCTCCTGGAAGATCCTGCCGAGCGTGGGCTCCGATCCGGAATATCCCGACGTCTCGCCGCGCGACGCCCAGGCGTTGCGCGACTGGGAAGCCATGCGCAAAGCCGCGGAGTAGTAGGAAGCTTATGCTAGCAGCGGCGGCGTATAAATACGCGGCGAGTGCGGCGGGCGCGCTTCCCTTCTCCCCTTGTGGGAGAGGGTGGCTCGTTGCGAGTGAAGCGAGCAACGAGCCGGGTGAGGGGTTTCTTGACAGCTCAAAGACCCCTCACCCTGTTCCTCGCTACGCTCGGAACCACCCTCTCCCACAAGGGGAGAGGGGAAGCGGAGTTCGCCTCGCGTGAAGGGAAAAACGTTACACGCGGGGGTCCATGCAACGGTTTCATTCCTATCTGTTCGGCCCCCTGAGCGGGCTGGGCCTCGCGGCGGCCGCCGCCGCGTGCCTTGCCGACCAGGCGCTCAAGCTGTGGCTGCTGTTCGGCTTCGGCCTCGCGCACAAAGGCGTGGTGCCGCTCGCGCCGGTGCTCGACCTGCGGCTGATCTGGAACCAGGGGATCAGCTACGGGCTGCTGCAGCAGCAGACCGCCCTCGGCGGCCTCATCCTGCTGCTCGGCAAGGCCGTAGCCGTGATCCTGCTGTGGATCTGGCTCGCCCGCACGCGCACCCGGCTCGCCGCGCTCTCGCTCGGGCTGATCATCGGCGGCGCGATCGGCAACGCGGTCGACCGCCTCGCCTACGGCGCGGTCGCCGATTTCGTGCATTTCCACGTCGGCAGCTTCAGCTGGTACGTGTTCAACCTGGCGGACGCGGCGATCGTTGCCGGAGTCGCCGGTCTAATATATGAATCGTTTTTCGGCGACCGCGCCGCAAAAGCGCCCTGATCCAAGGGTTTATCCCCGACCGGCTCGACCGTTTTCGCAACAAGCTCAGGGCGGGGCAGAGGGGTCTTCGCACATGCGCGCACGTTCGGGGCGACGCCCCAGGCTCGCCGCTCTCGCGGCCGGTCATCATCATTGAGGCGATCTAGCGTGTCGAAACACTCCGCCTTCTGGGTCGTGCTCGCCGCAACCGCGGCGCTGACGGCCACCTGCCTTGCCGAGACCCCCAGGATCGCCGTTTCCGATTTCACCCTGGAGAATGGGCTCGAGATCGTCGTCGTCCCCGATCATCGCACGCCGGTCGTCACCCACATGATCTGGTACCGGGTCGGATCCGCCGACGAGACGCCGGGCCGGTCGGGGCTCGCGCATTTTCTCGAGCACCTGATGTTCAAGGGCACCGCCAAGAGTCCGGGCGGAAAATTCGCGCAGACCATCAACGAAATCGGCGGCCAGGAGAATGCGTTCACTTCCACCGATTACACGGCGTTCTACCAGCGGGTCCCGCGCGAGCACCTCGAGACCGTCATGACATTTGAGGCCGATCGCATGACCGGCCTGGTGCTGACCGACGCCAATGTGCTGCCCGAGCGCGACGTCGTGCTCGAGGAGCACAACCAGCGCGTCGCCAACGATCCGGCCGCGCGGCTCACCGAGCAGGTCCAGGCGGCGCTCTATCTCAATCATCCTTACGGCCGACCGGTGATCGGCTGGCGCCACGAGATCGAAACGCTCACGCGGGAGGACGCGCTGGCGTTCTACCGACGCTTCTACACGCCCGACAATGCGGTCGTCGTCATCGCCGGGGACGTGAACGCCGAACAAGTGCGGGCGCTGGCGCAACAGACCTATGGCCAGGTCGCGCGTCGCTCCGAGCCCGGCCCTCGCGTGCGGCCACAGGAGCCGGAGCCGGTTTCGATTCGCCGGGTCACGCTCGCGGATCCCGGGTCTCGCAGCCGAGTGTGAACCGCAGCTATCTGGTCCCCTCGTTCGCGACCGCGCGCGCCGACGCCGACGCGCTCGATGTGCTCGCCCATATCCTGGGCGGGGGAGCGACCAGCCGGCTTTACCGTACGCTGGTGGTCGACAAGGGTCTCGCTGCGGATGCCGGCGCCTGGTACGCCGGCGTCGCGCTCGATGCGACGCGGTTCGGCGTCTATGCTTCGCCTCGGCCGGGCACCGGCTTGATGCAGCTCGAGCAGGCGCTCGACGGCGTGATCGCCGAGGTGGCCGAGCACGGGGTGACCGCCGATGAATTGACGCGCGCCCAGACCCGGCTCGTCGCCGATTTCGTCTATGCGCAGGACAATCAAATGGCGCTGGCGCGCTTCTACGGGCTGGCGCTGACGACCGGCTCGACCATCGAGGATCTGCGCGCGCGGCCCGATCGCATTCGCGCGGTCAGCGCCGATCGGGTGCGCGACGCCGCCCGCCGCTGGCTCGACGCGCGCCGCTCCGTCACCGGCTATCTCGTCAAGGATGCGGCAAATCGCGAGGACCGCTCATGAAGCTCCTGCCCGGCCGATCGATGCGGCGGCCCGCAATGGCGCCGCTCGCGGTGGCGTTCCTGCTCGGCGCGGCGGCTTCGGCGCCGGCCGCGACCGCGATCGAGCGCGTGGTGAGCCCGTCCGGCATCGAAGCCTGGCTGGTGCGCGAGCCCGCGACGCCGCTCATCGCCATCGATTTCGCATTCCGCGGCGGCGCCGATGAGGATCCGGCGGACAAATCCGGCCTCGCCCACATGTTGGCCGATCTGCTCGACGAAGGCGCAGGCCCGCTCGACGGCAATGCGTTCCACGAGCAGCTCGAACGCCACGCCATCGAGATGAGCTTCGGCGTCGGCCGCGATTTCTTTCGCGGCACGCTGCGCACGCTTGCCGGGCATCGCGACGCCGCGGTCGATCTGCTGCGCCTGGCGCTCAACGAGCCGCGATTCGAGCAGGAAGCGATCGAGCGCGTGCGGGTCCAGATACTCACGACCATTCGCCGCGCCAGCACCAGCCCGCAGGAGATCGCGAGCCTGCGCTGGTGGGACGCCGCGTTCCCCGGCCACCCCTATGGGCGCCAGGTGCGCGGCACGCTCGACTCGTTGCCGCGCGTCAGCGTCGAGGATCTCAAAGCCTATACGCGGCGGGTGTTCGCCCGCGCCAACCTCAAGGTCGGCGCGGTCGGCGACATCGACGCGGCGACGCTCGGCCGCATGCTCGACGAAATGTTCGGCGCGCTGCCGTACGCGGCGGAGCTTCGCGCGATTCCCGAGGCGAGTCCGCAGGGCCTCGGCTCCTTGATTCGCGTCGATCTCAACGTGCCGCAGACGGTCATCCAGTTCGGCGGGCCCGGCCTCCTCCGCAAGGATCCCGATTTCATCGCCGGAGCGCTCGTCAACCACGTGCTCAGCGGCGGCTCGCTCGCCTCTCGGCTCTATCGCGAGGTCCGCGAGAAGCGCGGTCTGGCCTATTCGGTCCACACCGGGCTTTATCCGTTCGATCGTGCGGGCGTCTTCAGCGGCGGCACCGCGACCCGCGCCGATCGCGCCGAGGAGACGCTCGACGTCCTGTCCCGCGAGATTGCGCGGCTCGCCGCCGAGGGGCCGACCGAGGAAGAGCTCGCCAAGGCGAAATCCTATCTCAAGGGCGCCTACGCGCTCAATTTCGATTCCTCGAGCAAGATCGCCGGCCAGCTGGTGCAGCTCCAGCTCGATGATCTCGGCATCGACTATGTCGAGCGCCGCCGGGATCTCATCGAGGCGGTCACGCTCGCCGATGCCCGGCGCGTGGCCAAGCGCCTGCTCGCCGGTCCGCTGCTGTTCGCGATCGTCGGCCGCCCGGCCGAGGCCGTTGCCGGCTCACCGCCGGTCGCCGCAAAGGTGCCGGGCGCACTGACCCCCGCGGTCGGCGTCGATGCCGCCGGGCGCGGGCCGGTTTCCCTGCATTAGGTTCGCCCAGGAGCCGCCGGGATCGAACTGCCGCCGTCGGGTAGAATGCCCGGCATGTGAGACAAAGAAAGCCCCGAAAAACGGGGGTTTTTTGATGGCAGAGGACCAAATTGCTACCGTTTTGCTACCATTTCTTTCCTGGAGGCCCGTGACGAGGCCGTAGGTGGGTCCGGCCTACTGGTCGAGGAGATTCCGGCCGAGGACCTCGACACGGATTCGGAGGACCATGAGCCGCAAGGTTGTTCACCTACGGTTCATCCATTAAAGCGCCTAAGTTACTTTGTTACCTTGTGAAAACAATCCGGAGGAAACTCGATGCTACGCAAATTCTCTCTCGTTGCGGCGGTTGCGGCGGCTGCCCTGTTGATTCCGGCAGGAGCAGATGCTGGAGGCCGAATGCGCGGCCCCGACCACTGGCGCGGCGACCATTGGCGCGGCGACCATTGGCGCGGCGACCATCGCGGTCGCGGACACTATTGGCATGGTCGCTGGTGGGGCTACGGCGAGGGCAGGTGCTGGCGACGGACGCCCGCTGGTTACATTTGGATCTGCGACTAGAACGTGGGTCCGATAAAATAAGCAGGGCCCGGCCACTGCGCGCCGGGCTTTTTGTTTTCGGCCCACCCTTAGCGGAAGCTGCGGGCTGACTCGATTTTTCCCAAAATTGAATTCGCGCTCGCCAGCATTGCTCGAGCCCAGAGCTTGGCGATCCGGCGACGATCCGTCGAATTCCGACACAGTTCCTTCATGCCAGCACGCCGGCACATACGATGGGCATCAACCGCCTAGCAGTACGCCTTCGATGATATCGGCCGCGCGGTCTTGGGATGAGACCAGGTGCCCATAGACCCCGAGCGTGATCGCGGCCGAGCTGTGCCCAAGGCGCCGGCTGATCGTCAGGATATCGACACCCTCCCGGATCAGGATCGACGCGTGCGTGTGCCGTAGGGTGTGCAAGCTGACGTGCGGCAGGCCAGCCGCGGTCATCGCGACGCTGAATCGCTGGCCGATATCGTTCGGCGAGCGCGGATTCCCATCCAACGTGGTGAACACCAACCCGTCAGCCGGCGGCTTGCCAAGACCAAATGCCAGGCGCTGTTCAAGCTGGTTCTTTCGATGCTCCCGGAGCGCGGCGACAACGGATAGCGCCAGTGAGATCGAACGCCGGCTGCGGGCCGTCTTGGGCTCCTTGAACCGCAGAGCCCTACCACGAATCTGCTCGACGGACTGTTTCACCTCGAGCCGTCCCGCATCGAGGTCAGCGTCGATCCAGCGCAGGCCGCAGAGCTCGCCGCGTCGCATGCCGGTGCCGAGCGCCACGATCGCGATCGGGTACAGCGCCGTGCCGCGAACGGCCGCGAGCATGACCGGAATTTCCTCGACGCGCAGTACGGCGGCTTCCTTGGGTGGTACTGCCGGGGCGCCGATCTGGGTCGTGGGGTCAACCTTCACGTCGCCGAGCTTCATGGCTTGCCGGAATATTCCGCGAGTCAGAACGTGCACATGCTTGATGGTTCGCGGAGAGAGGCCCTTGGCGGCCATGTCGCGATAGATCCGAGCGAGATCCGAGCCGCGGGTCTGCTGCAGAGACTTCGTTCCGATCGCCGTTGTGACGTGTCCGGCAAGCGACCAGTAGCGCTCGAGCGTCTTCGGGCCAGCCTTCAGCGGCGCCCAGTCCCGCAGCCACGCCTCGAAATATCGTGCCACGGTCTGCTTTGACGGTTCGATATAGGCGCCCTGTCCGATCTCGGTGATGAGCTCAGCGCAGCGCTTCTGCGCCTCGCGCTTCGTGCCGGAGAAGCTGTGCCATTTCCGACGGCGCTTGCCGGTGGCGGGATCCTTGACGTCGAGAACAATCGCCCATTTGCCAGGCGACCGTTCGATCAGGTGGCCCTTCATTTGCGTTTTCCCTTTGCTTTGATGACTTCCATATGTGTCGTCATGCCGCCTTCGCCGCCGAACCTGGCCTCGGCGAGCTCGGTCTTGATCGTATTGCGCACTTCGTCTCGCAGGATCTGAATTACCTTCTGCGGGTCCTCGTCGAGCGCCTTCACAAGAAGCCGCACGCATTCGTCGTTGAGCGTGCGCCCGCGCTCGGTGGCCTGCACGTCGATCCGCCGTCGCAAGTGCTCCGGCATGCGAATTCGCACCTGCACGATGTCTGTCAATTGCCGCTCTGCCATTGCTATCCCCCTGGCTAACGGCGCGACACTAAATGGGACTAGAAGGAAAGTCTAGGGGCAAGAGCACAACTTTTGGTATTTTGCCCCAAATTGGGGCTTGACGCCCTTTATGGGGCCGAGCTAGATATTGCGGGTAGCAACCATTTCAGCGCCTCGGAGCCCCCAGCCATGGAAGAGATCGATGCCACCCCGCAGCTGATTAGCCTGACGGAGGCGGCCCGCATCCTGCGAATTTCGAAGAACACAGCCTACGCGGCGGCACAGCGCGGTGATCTTCCGGTGCTGCGTATCGGCCGACTGAAGCGAGTTAATCGACGCGCCCTTCAACAGATGATTGACGGCGCTGTGCCGAAGCCGGCTGCCACCTAACAGAAACGGCGCCCGCAAGGGACGCCGTTTTTGTTGTTTCAAGGGGTCGGCAGGTTCGCGACGGCAGGCTTCGTATCCAACGCCGTCGAGGGTTCGAGTCTCTCCGACTCCACCAACTGCTAGGGACAGGCTCTGGAACGCCCGTCTCCTAGCAAAACCAGCCCGCGCACGCAAGCCGGGCAATTAGGAGATAGGCACATGCTTCAGCAACCCACATGTGCTTATTGCGGCAAAATTCTGCCATTCAGCAAACACACAGGACGCCGACGCCGGTTCTGCTCGCCGGCGTGCCGCAAATCTGAGTTTCGTTACCAAAAAACCACCAGGCCCCAATGTATCGGATGCGACGAAACTCGATCTAAAAATTCAACAAATTCAAGCACTTCGACAGGCGTTTTTCGTGGTCGAGGTATTGATCTCTGCGGGATTGAACCCGCGGTTCGCGAACGGATCATCGATCTCGAATTCGCCGGCTGGAAATGGGCGCACCCGCATGAAGACGGAGGCTCGTCATAACCTCCACGCCCACCAAACTCGGCAAGTTGATCCGACTGCTGGCGTCAGACAAACCCGGCGAGGTCACCGCCGCCGCCCAGGCAATTGGCCGAAAGCTGCAATCCGCCGGCCTTGATTTTCACGCATTAGCCGACGTGGTCGAGCAGCAGCTCGATCTGCCATTGGTCCCGCAACAAACACCGCCGCCAGCATCACAGCCGATGCGCAGCCCTCGCACCGGCCCTCTGCGCATTGGCGATAGGGTCATCTGCCACGAACCAGTCGGCATATTCCGTACGTGCCGGTGCGGCTCTTCGCGATTCACGGTCGAGCGAGGAATCGGCCCTCACCTTGCGCAACTGCGCTGCGATGCATGTCTTGCAGGGGGCCGATGGCTCTCGCGGCACCATATGGGAATGGCGACGTGACAGCCATCACGGCTAGCGGCCGTATGCTACGAGCCGCGCTCTACTACGCGAAGCGCAACCTGGCGGTTTTTCCGATCTGGCCGGTCGTGGAGTACGGGCCCGGAAAATTTGTCTGTACATGCAAAAAAGGCCTTCGATGCGACGAAAGACCGGGCAAGCACCCGCTCGGCATCTATGTCCCGCACGGATGCAATGACGCGACCACCGATCCTACCAAGGTCAACCATTGGTGGGCTTGTCGACCCGATGCCAACATCGGCATTGCGTGCAATAGCGAACTCGTCGTGCTCGACGTCGACGTCGACAAGGGCGGGCTCAAATCAATCACTGATCTTCAGAAGAGCAACGGCCGCTTGCCGCCAACTTGGCGAGCACGAACCGGGAGTGGCGGATTTCATCACTACTTCCGCCCGCCACCGGACATGGAACTCAGAAACACCGTATCCTCAATCGCACCAGGCCTCGATACTCGCGCCAAGGGCGGATTCGTGGTGGCACCGCCAAGCAATCACGTCAGCGGCGGTTCTTATGAGTGGGAATGGTGGCCGCACCGGGCGCCACTAGCTGATTTACCCGAGTGGCTGACGAAAGCTGCAGCCACACCGGCGCGCACAAAACCTACAGAGGTTTGGCGTGCGCTCGTTCGCAATGGCGTCACCGAAGGATCGCGCAACAACAGCATCACGTCCCTTGCCGGCCATCTACTCCGCAGGCACATCGATCCGCTCGTCGCGCTCGAACTAATCATCTCATGGAATCACAATCGCTGCTCGCCGCCGCTGCCTGATGCCACGGTAGCGGAAATAGTCGATCGCATTGCCGGCAAGGAGCTGGCCCGCAGGGGGCACAAATGAACGATGCCCGCAACATCCTAGAGCTTGCCGCCGTGAACAATCGCCGCCGCGACGATGCCGGGGTCTCGCTCGATGACTTTCACGCCTACATGCCGGCGCATTCCTACATCTACGCCCCAACGTCAGAGCCCTGGCCGGCGGCCAGCGTCAATGCGCGCGTCCCTCCGATCCCATTGCCTGAACTCAGCAAGGACGGAAAGCCGAAGATGCTGCCGGCGAACACGTGGCTCGACCAGAACCGTCCAGTTGAGCAGATGACCTGGGCGCCCGGTCTACCCATGCTGATTCGGAATCGCCTAATTGCTGAAGGTGGCTGGATCGAGCGGAGCGACGTGACCTGCTTCAATCTCTACCGCCCGCCGACGATCGAGCCGGGAGATCCAGCAAAGGCCACCCGATGGCTCGACCATGTTCACAAGGTGTTTGCTGACGATACCAATCACATCGTGCAGTGGCTTGCCCACCGTAAGCAGCACCCGGGCGACAAGATCAACCATGCGCTGGTGATGGGGGGCAAACAGGGTATAGGCAAGGACACGCTGCTCGAGCCGGCAAAGCGCGCCGTCGGACCCTGGAATTTTTCCGAGGTGTCACCGCAGCACCTGCTCGGGCGGTTCAACGGATTCCTAAAATCCGTTATCCTGCGCGTGAGCGAGGCGCGCGATCTTGGTGACGTTAATCGGTTCCAGTTTTACGATCACATGAAAGCCTATACTGCCGCCCCGCCCGACGTGCTGCGTGTCGATGAGAAGCACCTGCGCGAACATGCTGTAATCAACTGTTGCGGCGTCATCATCACCACCAATCACAAGGCGGACGGAATCTATCTGCCGGCTGACGATCGTCGGCATTTCGTGGCCTGGTCCGATCTCGACAAGGACACGGATTTCCCCAAAAACTATTGGACCGAGCTCTGGCGCTGGTACAATGCCGGAGGAGATCGGCACGTCGCCGCCTACCTCGCCAGCCTCAACATCTCCCAGTTCGATCCGAAGGCCCCGCCGCCAAAAACCGCGGCTTTCTGGGATATCGTCGACGCTAACCGCTCAAATGAGGATGCCGAGTTGGCCGATACCCTGGATCGCATGGGCAACCCAGACGCTACGACCCTAACGCGGATCCAGAACGAAGCCGATGGCGAGTTCGCGGTCTGGATCAGGGACCGAAAGAACCGAAAAGCCATCAATTACCGGCTCGAAGAGTGCGGCTACGTTCCGGTGCGCAATGATATCGCCCGCGACGGACTATGGAGGATCAATAACGCCCGACAGGTCATCTACGCCAAAAACTCGTTATCTTTCAAAGATCGGTGGCAAGCAGCTTCCAAGCTGTTCCGCCCATAGCCGTCAGTCACGTCAGTGGCGTCAGTGGTTTTTACTCTATCTTCCACCAGAATACCAAAATACCTTTCCAGAATGGCAAAGCGTGCGCGCGTAGAGATAGAGGAAAAACCACTGACTTCACCTACACCACCGACGCGGCCGCGGCCCCAATTGACCGCTAGCCCGCGCAACTTTCTTGCGCAAAGCCAATTGTGGCGATATTGTGCCGCTGATTTGTGGACTGACGGCCCATGCCTAAGCCTGATCTGGTGACCCGACTAGCGGCCGACCTGGCCGAGGGCCGGCGGGTGCGACCAGCGGCTGGCGTTCTTCCTGCACTACGAAGCCCATAGACTGCTCAAGCGGGTCGAGCATGAACACTACGGCATGCTGGCCGATGGCGACCGGGGCGACGAGCTATGAGCACCAAGCCGGCTACCGCGGACGAGCAAGCCCAAATCCGCGAGCTCGCCACTCGGCTTCTCGATGTGCTCGATGAATACGCTGATTTCGATCACCGCATCACGCTGGCGGCAATAGTCGATGTTCTGGGTGTAGCTCTCGGGTGCGTTCCCTGCGCGGAATGCCGGCGACTTAGCGCAAAGCATCTAAAGGGCAGCGTCCGCGATGTGATACGGCACGCAATGGCCGTCGCTGAGCAGCAACCGGAGCACGAAGGCCAGCATGCCCACTAGGCCAAGCGATCGCTGGTATATGCACCCAATTCACCGCGCTCGGGCGAAGGATCAGCTGCGGCGTGAACCCTTGTGTGCGTATTGTTTGCGAGAAGGCCACTACACCTCTGCCGAAGTGGCTCATCACGCCACACCACATGGAGACGATTGGAATGAATTCCTTACTGGCCGTCTGGTGAGTTTGTGCCGACGCCATCATAACAGGCAGGCTCAGCGGGAAGAACATGGCAGCGTTCAGCAAATAGATGTT
>Ga0137365_10004494_pt1 | contig 11182 bp, 10 predicted proteins | sample SagtaG_9_FD_104799 | JGI IMG/M metagenome (GOLD analysis project Ga0137365, IMG submission 104799) | Vadose zone soil microbial communities from Sagehorn Ranch, Mendocino, California, USA - Sage1_L_40_16 metaG | ecosystem: Environmental > Terrestrial > Soil > Vadose zone | place: USA... | reverse complement strand
GGTCTAATGCAATAGAAGAGGAGCGAAGCCTTGTACTTCGTGGCCGGATCTCAGATTTTACATTTTCACGGATAGTGGTCAGCACTTCTTCAAATGTGTAAAGTTCATTTACCCTTGTATCTACTACATATTTACACTGAGAAGGAACTACATTATGTGCTTTATTTTCTGTTTCTATAACCGTAACACTCATCTTCACGGGTCCGAGCAATTGAGAAGTTTTTGGAAATTGATAGGATTGGATCCATTGAATATCCTCCATAGCTTTATAAATTGAATTTTCTCCCTCTTCTCTTGCTGCATGACCAGCTTTGCCATGGGCGATACAATCTAATACCATTAATCCCTTCTCAGCGACTGCCATTTGCATCTCCGTCGGCTCGCCAACAATCCCGCACTCTATTTTGCCAAGATGTGGGAGCAGCGCTTCTATCCCATTATTCCCGGAAATTTCTTCCTCTGCTGTCGCCGCAACGATCAGATTATATTTCAGATCTGTATTAAAATAATAATAAAGGAAAACTGCTATCAGTGAAACCAAAGCTCCTCCGGCATCATTGCTTCCGAGTCCGAATAGTTTGCCATCCGTTTCAATAGGCAAAAACGGATCAAGCGTATAGCCTTTGTTTGGTTTTACAGTATCATGATGCGAATTAAGCAGGATAGTTGGTTTGTTGTCATTATAAAATTTATTCGTGGCCCAGATGTTATTCAAATGAACTCTCGTCCTAACGCTTTTTTTTTCCAGGAACTCTTCAATAATATCGGCCGTATTATCTTCTTCCTTGCTAAAGGAGGGAGTAGCAATCAACCGTTTTAACAAAGTGATCGCTTCATTTTGCAGTATAGATAGTTGCTCATTACTCATTGACAATATTTGTTCCCGACCGGCCATTGATAAGTTCTTTTAATTGTTCTGCTTTGCCAATAACAACTTTTTTTACTCCACTATTCAAGGCAGCAAAAGCATTATCCAATTTCGGAATCATGCCAGCAAATACTTTTTCCTGTGATCGTAGCTTTCGATATAGTGTCGCATTTATTACTGGGATAACAGTATTGTCATCATCGGCATCAAGTAATACTCCTGTTTTCTCAAAAGAATAGATCAATTGAACATCGTATTGTCCACTCATTGCTTTTGCAAGCTCCTGGGCAATGGTATCTGCATTGGTGTTTAATAATTGCCCCTGCTGATCATGGGTTAGAGGGGCAAAAGCTATTGAAATATTTTGTTCCAGTAAATTTTTCAGTAAAATGGTATTAATTGCATCCACATCTCCTACAAAACCATAGTCAATGGCAGGATGATTTCTTTTATGAGCAAGGATCGTATCCCCATCGGCGCCGCAAAGGCCAATGGCATTACAATTATGTGCCTGCAGTTGAGCTACGATATTTTTATTAATATATCCGGCATATACCATGGTCACGATCTTTAGAGTTTCCGCGTCTGTAATCCTTCTCCCATCAACCAATTTTTGCTCAATACCTAATTTATCGGCAAGCTGCGTAGCCAATTGGCCTCCTCCGTGAACCAATATTTTTTTGTCATTAATACCGGCAAAATCTTTTAAAAAAGAAAAAAGTTTTTTTTCTTCATCAATAATATTTCCACCAATTTTTATGATGTAAAGCTTATCCATTCAAAATTTCGCTTAATACGGCTTGCGCGGCCCACACCCTGTTTGATGCTTCTTCAGTCACCAGGCTATTCGGTCCATCAAGGATCTCATCACTCAGCTCAACGTTTCTTCTTACCGGCAAACAGTGCATGACTTTGGCATTATTTGTTAATTTCAGTTTTTTATTGGTCAGCATCCATTCCGGATCGTTGCAATAAATTTTTCCATAATCTGTATAGGTGCTCCAGTTTTTTACATAGACAAAATCCGCACTCTGAAGCGCCTCATCCTGGTTAGTAATAATATTTGCACCATTTGTAAATTCTTTTTTTAACTCATAATCTTCCGGATGTGTTATGACAAACTCTGCTTCGCCCCATGCATTGATCCATTGGGCGAAACTATTCGCCACGCATTGGGGTAATGGTTTTATATGAGGAGCCCAGGTAAGAACGATCTTCAATTTTTTATTTTCATCCCGGTAGCTGTCGGGATTTATTTTTTTTCTTTCCTCTGTAATGGTCATTATATCTGTTAAGCTTTGCAAAGGATGAAGTGTTGCACTTTCCAAACTGACTACGGGAATACCTGCGTATTTTGTGAATTGATTTATAAACAACTCGCTATAGTCGTCTTCGCGATTTTTGAGAGAAGGAAAAGTTCGGATAGCCAGGATATCGAAATATTTTCCCAGGATCGGCGCCGCATCTTTTACGTGCTCAACTGTACTTCCACTCATGATAGCTTCTTCTTCAAATTCAAGCGCCCATCCTTCGCTGCCCACATTAAAAACAATTACATCCATTCCTAAATTCTGTGCGGCAATTTGTGTGCTTAACCTTGTCCGCATACTTGGATTCAAGAATAAGCAACCGATCCTTTTGTTAGCACCAAGCGTTTTGTTTTTTTGCGGGTCTGATTTGTAGCTAAGCGCTTTACTGACTAAAGCATTAATATCAGAAACATCATGAACAGATAGGAATCGTTTCAATATTGGTGGTTTTATTATTTTTCCAGGTCTATACCATTATTGCGTCTTTGCAGGGCCTGCACGGAGTGATGCCGAAGTGTCATTCGCTTCAGCGTTCTGTTCATTACTGAGCAAGGCTATTTCTTCTTTCAGCGCCTCAATAAAATCTTCTGCATCTCTTTTCTTTAATGCCAGCGACGGCAACAGCCTTATCACATTAGGTTTTGATTCACCGGTAAATATTTTTTGATTCCACAGTAAATTTTTTCTAAGATCTTTTAATTCATCTGTTACATCAAAACCAATCATTAAACCACGTCCTCTTACTCTTCTTAGCTCTGGAATATTTTCTAATTCATCTTTGAGATATTTTCCGACCATCACTGCATTGCCCATTAATTTTTCTTCCTCAATTATTTCCAGTACCGCCAATGCCGCTGCGCAAGCCAGGTGGTTACCGCCAAATGTAGTTCCCAGTTGAAAATGCTTTGCCTTTATGTGTGGTGCAATGATAATTCCTGCGACCGGAAAACCATTTCCCATTCCCTTTGCCATCGTGTATATATCTGCATTTGCTCCTGCAAAATCATGACTGAAGAATTTTCCACTTCTTCCATGACCGCATTGAATACCGTCAGCAATATAAATAGCGCCATATTCATCACAAAGCTGTCTTATTCTTCTTAAGAAATCTTCCTCAGCTACATTAATGCCGCCAACTCCTTGTATTCCTTCAACAATTACACTTGAAATCTCTTTACCTTCTTCCTTAAAGCAATCTTCTAATGCCTCTTCATCGTTAAAGGGGAGGAAAATTACATTTTCTGTTTCATTTACGGGGGCGATATAATTTTTATTATCAGTAACTGAGACAGCGAGGGAAGTTCTTCCATGAAATGATTTGCTGAACGCAATTACTTTTTTTCTTCCATTATGAAACGAAGCAAGCTTCAATGCATTCTCATTTGCCTCGGCACCCGAATTACATAAAAAAAGCTGATAATCTTCTTTCCCTGAAATTTTTCCAAGTTTCTCTGCTAATTGCTGCTGTAAAGGAATTCTTATGGAATTGGAATAAAAGGCAATTTTTTCAAGTTGTTCTTCAATCCTTTTCACCCAGTGTGGATGTGTATGGCCGATGCTGATTACCGCATGACCACCATACAGATCAAGATACTGGTCGCCGTTCTCGTCCCATACATACGATCCTTTTGCTTTTACAATTGTAATGTCATTGATCGGGTACACATCGAATAAAGTCATAGTTATACGTTGTAGGTTTTAGGTTTTTAAATCGTTTCTTACTTTTCCAATTAATAAAATAAGCATTGCTTTTGTTTCATTAATATTTTCAGTCAATTCTAAAAATTTTTCTTCACTCAGATATTTTAAATCCCTTGAGAGTATCAAGAAATATTCTGATTCATTTGCTGATCCTAATGCCATATTTAAGAATTGAGCAAACTCTTGTTGCGAGTTTTTCCCATATCCTTCTGCAATATTTGCTGGAATTGACGAAGCGACACGTCGAAGTTGATTTGTTAAACTATAAATCTCTTCTTTAGGAAATGGTTTGCTCGCGTCATATACTTTTAGTGTAAAGAGGTGCGCTTTTCCCCAAACTATTAATTCTTTATAATTCTGCATAACATAAACCTATTACATACAACTTACAACCTAAAAAGCGGTAGCTTTTAAATTCAATCCTGCGCACTCATCAATTCCAAACATTAGGTTCATATTTTGAACAGCCTGCCCGCTGGCCCCTTTTAACAAATTATCGATCACTGAATGAATAACAAGTTTGCTTCCAACTTTTTCCAATTGTATCACTCCTTTATTTGTATTCACTACCTGTTTCAAAAAAATTACATCCTGGCTCAAAAAAGTGAAAGGATGATCAGCATAAAAATCTTCATATAGTCCAATCAGTTTTTCAATCTTCCACGTACATGTGATCTGGGAACTGATAAAAATTCCTCTTGCAAAATCACCCCGCCAGGGAATAAAGCTTAAATCAATATTTCCCTTTCGCTGCAATTGTTTTAATGATTCTCCTATTTCACCCAAATGTTGATGGGTAAGAGTTTTATAGGCCTGGATATTATTTGCTCTCCAACTGAAATGAGAAGTAGTTGTTAATGCCTGCCCTGCGCCCGTTGAACCTGTAATCCCTGTCGTATAGATATCTTCCAGCAAACCCGCTTTTGCAAGCGGTAATAAACCTAATTGAATACCTGTGGCAAAACAACCCGGATTGGCAATATTATTAGCCGACCTGATTTTTTCTTTATTCAATTCCGGTAATCCGTAGATGAAGTTTCGGGTCTCGTATTTCGAATTTTGGGCCAGGCGAAAATCCTGGGAGAGGTCAATAATTTTTATTTTTTTTTCAACTTTATTTTCCTCCAAAAACTTTTTTGCCTCATCATGACCCACACACAAGAATAATACATCAATATCATTGTTTATTTCACCCGTGAATTTTAAATCTGTTTCTCCAATCAAATCCTGATGAATAGAACGGACAGTTTTACCGGCATGGCTGCGGCTATGAATAAAAGAAACAGATACACCCGGATGGTGAATCAATAAGCGAATGAGTTCACCACCCGTATAACCTGCGCCTCCGACAATACCTGCAAGTATATTTTTTTTTGTTGACATTCTTGTCTAGTGCAAAGTCAAAAGTAAAAATTAAAAAAACCAGGCTCTGTTGTAAATGATTCCCATTTTGACTTTTGATTTTTTTTATTTTGAATTCTCTTTTTGAACCGCATTCCAAATTGCGGTTTGATTACCAAAAATTTTGCTGAATCCTCTTACATCTTCACCACTCCATCCTGTATTCATTTCTCCATACTTGCCAAACTTACTATTCATCAGGTCATATTTTGATTCGATGCCGATTATTTGAAATCGATAGGGCATTAACTGAACAAATACACTGCCAGTTACATTTTGTTGTGAATTTTCAAGAAAAGCTTCTATATCTCTCATCACCGGGTCAAGTATTTGCCCTTCGTGCAGCCAGTTGCCATAAAACTGTGCCAACTGATCTTTCCAGATCAATTGCCATTTGGTAAGCACATGTTTTTCCAATGCATGATGTGCTTTTAAAATTAGCATGGGTGCAGCGGCTTCAAAACCCACACGGCCTTTTATTCCAATGATTGTATCTCCTATATGAATATCTCTTCCGATTCCATAAGGCCCCGCAATAGTTTGTAAATATTTGATAGCTTCAGAGGGATGAGAGAATTTCTTATCATCAATGCCGGTCAATTCACCTTTTTCAAAACTCAATTTTACCTGCTGGCTTTCTGACTTGCTTACTTGCGTAGGCCAGGCTTCTTCCGGCAGCACTCCCAGTGAAGAAAGTGTTTCTTTTCCTCCCACACTTGTTCCCCATAATCCTTTATTGATCGAGTAAACAGCTTTTGCAAAATTCATTTCCACACCTTTGCTCTTTAAATACTCTATTTCCTGTTCGCGGCTTAATTTCAAATCACGAATGGGAGTAATGATCTCAACACCCGGGATCATAATATGGAATATCATATCAAACCTAACCTGGTCGTTACCGGCACCTGTGCTCCCATGGGCCACCGCATCAGCAGAAAGCTTTTTTACATGCTCGGCAATATGAAATGCCTGGCTCAATCGCTCAGCACTGACACTGAGTGGATATGTATTATTCTTTAAAACATTTCCGAAGACAAGATATTTGATAATGCTGTCATAATAAGTTTTGACAGCGTCAATAGTTGTATGAGTTCTTACTCCCAATTTTATAGCATGCGCTTCTATATCTTTTAATTCATTTTCAGTAAAACCACCGGTATTTACAATAATACTATGCACTTCAAAACCCTTCTCTTCGCTCAGATATTTTACGCAATATGACGTATCAAGGCCTCCGCTAAAACCCAATACAACGGTGCGCCCAGCTCCAGGAGAAGAGCTTTTGTTTATGTCTTTTTCTGAAATACTCATTGAAAAAAGATTGCGTTGGAAATATTTTCTTATACCCTTCGGTGCGTTTAAAAATTAAAGAAGTGAAACAAAAAAGATTTTATTTTGGAACCGCCATTCCCATTATCCTTTTTTAAAAAAGGTCGCAAGAACTTCCATCGTTTAAGACGCAGCAATCTTTCCAGTCCTTTTTTATTATTTTCAAAAAATTCCTTTGTCTCTTCGGGTTTGTAATGATCTTTTGGATCATACAGCATCGCGGTACAAAAACAATTTTGCCTGTCTTTACTCATTAAGGTTTCATAATTCACACAGCTTTTGCAGCCTGCCCAAAACTCTTCATCCTGTGTTAGCTCGGAATAGGTAACGGGTTCATAACCCAGCTCTGAATTTATTTTCATTACGGCAAGACCAGTTGTTAATCCAAAGATCTTGGCTTCGGGATATTTTTCTCTCGAGAGGTTAAAGATTTTTTGTTTAATAGCTTTTGCCACGCCGCTTTTTCGATAAGCTGGTGCCACTATCAAACCTGAATTGGCAACGTATTCACCATGACTCCAGGTTTCAATATAGCAAAAGCCAACCCACTCACCGGTGTCTGTAAGAGCAATAACAGCCTTGTCCTGTTCCATTTTTTCCGCAATATATTCGGGTGTGCGGCGGGCAATACCCGTGCCACGGGCCTTGGCGGATGATTCCATTTCATCCGTTATGGTTTTTGCGTACACTTTATCTTCGGGTGTTGCGACCCTTATAATTATATTTTGAGTGTCCAATGTAAAAAGATTGATATGTCAGGCGGATAACCAATCCATGCTAAAGAAAATCCTGAAGGAATTTCACTGATAGGGGCCCTGGTTAGTGGCTCGTCCTATCAGGATCCAGGTCGTGTAAGGTAGCGGAAGAGATCAAAGCATACCGAATACACGCCCGTAGTAATAGGAGCATGAAAGGCAAATTGCTTTGTATGTGTCAGAATATTGTTCACGTTTTTAATCTTGCAAAAATGGTGCACAAATGTATAAAATAAATAAAGTTATTGTCAAGTTTTTTTGTTAATAAGAGATTTGGATTGACGAAGTAATTATTTCTTATATACCCAGGTTGAGGAACTCTATTAAGCTTTCGTGGAGTTTATCCTGAGTTTGTCGGAGGATCGCATTCTTGTACGTTTGATTCGCTACGCAGCATGATTCAGGAAATTGTTGTGTAGCCCCAAATGCTGGATTCAGGATTTCATTAGTGCAATCTTCTTGATTTCTTCTGTCATAATATCTTCAGAAAATTAATAAACTAAATGCAATTAATGATTATTGAACAAACAATAAGAAAATCGCCGGTCGCTTGTGAAGATCAGTTTTTTCTTTCTTCCATTCTGTTATTGTCTTTGTTTTTATCCATTCCGTTTTTCCCGTCAGATCAACCGCTATGCAAAATTTTGTCGTATGCTTACATATTTTCAATATGGATTCAACTAACTGGTTATTTCGATAAGGTGTTTCAATAAAGATCTGGGTACATTTCTTTTTCTCAGATTCTGCCTCAAGTTCCTTAATTGTTTTCACTCGTTCATGCTCATTGATTGGCAAGTAGCCAACAAACTGGAATTGCTGACCATTCATCCCGCTTGCCATTAATGCCAGCAAAATAGAACTTGGTCCAACAAGTGGTTTTATATCTGCATTCATTTCATGAGCAATGGCAATTAATTCCTGTCCGGGATCAGCCACACCCGGACAGCCTGCTTCACTGATAATGCCGATATTTCTTCGCTCTTTTATTTTTTGTTTAAAATCAGATTGTATTTTTTCTTCCGTCTTATTAATCACAAACCATTCATAGTCGTCAATCACAATTTCTCTCCAGATCTTTTTTAAGTATCGTCGTGCCGTTCGTTCATTCTCTACAAAAAACACCTGGCAATTTTTTAGAGACTCTGCTATATACGAAGGAATTGTTTCAATAGCTTCATCATCCAGCAAAGCAGGAATGAGGTATACAGTACTTTTCGAATGGCTCATCTCTGATCTTTTAATTGATCATTTATATTTGATAGTTTTTTCTTAGTCCATTTTCTCCCAAACCCGCTAAATAAAATTTTTGCATTCCGTAAATCGAAAAACTTCGTAAGCCCCCTTCAGGGGGTTTGGGGGTATCTTTTTAATCCGGGTTCACCTTGTACAAGCTCAGAGTTGCGGCAATAACAGCATAGGCAGGCGCAAAAATCCAGCCTATAAACAAAATGGCATGTAAAGAATAAAATACCAATCCATTTCCGATAGCGAGGCCGCGGTGGTGACTGATATATTGAATACTTTTTGAAGCGGGCAGTTTGTGCCGCTCGCAGCTGTAATCGATCATGGAAAAACCATAGTAGTAGCACTCAGCAAATAAAGCAATAAGGGGAGTGACCCAACCAAATACCGGCACAAGAGTTAATAATGAAAGCCCAATCAGGTAAATCGTTTGCCAGAGAGTATTTCTCAAAGCCAGTTTGGTTCCGCGCCAGCAATCTTTTATCAGTTGCTTAAAATTGAATGGGAACTCGTTTCCTTCAATGATTGATTCAGTTTTTTCGCTGAGATAAGCAAAAACAGGCGAGCCCACAATCAGCCACATGTATTTAAACAATGAAAAATAAAACAACATAAGGATCAGCCAAAGTATAATACCAGCAAAAGTGAAAAAGAATCCTAACCAGCTATTCCTGAATTTTTGAATCCAATCGCCAAGCCCGGTTGAAGTAGTCAGGTAATCGATAACAGCAGTAGCAGATTTACCGAAAAAATACATGCTCACTCCAAAGAGCAGAGCATAAATGATTCCCGGGATGATAATCCATTTCCAAAGTTTATGCGTTACAATAAAACGGTGTGCTTCGAAATAGGATTGGATGGCTATTACAATTTCCTTTAACAAGACATAAATTTGAGTAAATATAAAAAAGAACTAAGATTAAATGGTCTAATAGGAATATGAGGAAATTGGATATTGAATTTTACGGGCGAAAGAATGTATTACAGATCGCAAAAGAATTATTAGGGAAAGTTCTTGTTACAAATTGGAAAGGCATTATCACTTCAGGGCGTATTGTAGAATGTGAAGCATACGCTGGCATTATTGATAAAGCTTCACACGCTTCAGGTGGAAGAAGAACAGCGAGAAATGAAATTATGTATGGCGAAGGTGGCTATGCTTATGTTTATTTGTGTTACGGTATTCATCATTTATTCAATATAGTTACAAATTCAGTGGATGTTCCGCATGCCATACTTATCCGTGCACTTGACCCGATTGAAGGAATTGAAGAAATGCTTTTACGAACCAACAAGAAAAAATTAGATCATACCTTAACCCGCGGTCCCGGCAATGTGTCAAAGGCGCTCGGGATATTTACCAAACATACGGGCACTTCATTGTTGGAGAATAAAATCTTTGTTGTAGATGACGGGGAGAAATATCCTAAAAAAGAAATTGCTACCTCACCCCGTATCGGAGTTGATTATGCGGGGAAGGATGCTTCATTGCCCTATCGTTTTTATGTGAAAGAAAATCCTTTTGTGAGTGGAAAGCCGAACAATTAGTATTGCTTCATCTGATAAAATTAAATTGCCAGTTCTTCACGGATCTCATTTGTACCTATATTTTCTGTTTGGCCTACACGGCCAAAGGCATAATCCATTTTCCGTCGGTCAAACTCTTTTTCGTTATTAGCGATCCAAATAGTGGCAACTCCATTGCCGATAAAATTTGTAATAGCTCTTGCTTCAGACATAAAGCGGTCAACACCCAGCAATAAAGTCAAACCTTCTACCGGCACTACTTTAATTGCAGTGAGAGTAGAAGCCAGCACCACAAAACCACTCCCGGTAACCCCTGCCGCTCCTTTCGAAGTGAGCATAAGAATTCCGATGATGGAAAATATTTGTTCTATCGAGAGGTGAACGTTAAAAACCTGGGCTAAGAAGATCATACACATAGATAAATAAATGGTAGTACCGTCGAGATTAAATGAATAACCCGCCGGCACTACTAAGCCCACGACAGGTTTGGAGCAACCCATTTTCTCAAGTTTTTCCATTAGGCTGGGCAGAGCCGCTTCTGATGATGATGTTCCTAATACTACCAGTAACTCTTCACGGATGTATTTTAAATATTTAAAAATGCTGACGCGATAATATTTCAATATGAGCCACAAAGCGCCAAAAATAAAAATGGCCATAGTGATATAAACAGTGATCATCAATTTACCTAATGGCAGCAGGGTATTAATGCCATATTTGCTGATGGTATATGCCATTCCACCGAAGGCGCCAATGGGAGCAAGCAGCATTATTTTATGCAAGGCTTTGAACACATATTTCGCAAGTAAGTGAAGAAAATCTGTGATCTTTTGCTTGTGCTGATAATAATTTAAACCAATACCCAGGAAAAGTGCAAGAACCAATACTTGCAGAGTAGAATTTTCCCGGAGAAATTTCAACCAGCTAAAACCAGTCTGAGTGTATTTTGAAATATCTCCTCCTTTAATATTCCCAATAGTAATTCCATGACCCGGTTGTATGACAATCGCAACAAGAACCCCGATGATAAGAGCAAAACTGGTAACAAT
>Ga0137365_10004492_pt1 | contig 11190 bp, 8 predicted proteins | sample SagtaG_9_FD_104799 | JGI IMG/M metagenome (GOLD analysis project Ga0137365, IMG submission 104799) | Vadose zone soil microbial communities from Sagehorn Ranch, Mendocino, California, USA - Sage1_L_40_16 metaG | ecosystem: Environmental > Terrestrial > Soil > Vadose zone | place: USA: California... | reverse complement strand
CCGCAACCGGTGCCAGTAGAAGCGGAGACTGGCGCTTTGGCCGGGCTAACGGAAGAAGCCGTCGTAGTGGGGAAAATCAAACTCACCGCCGACGTCCGGACAAACCGCATACATGTGGTGACGCGGCCCATCAACATGCCTTTTATTCGCAGATTGATTCGCGAATTTGATGCGAATGTCGAGTTTGGACATCCGGTCAGCCGATCCCTGCGATACATTTCGGCCGGCGATGTGTTACCTGTGCTGGTGCAGGCGTTGACCGAGCCGGGAGCAGCTGCACCTGCTGCGGAAGCAGGCGCGCCCGGTGCGGCCCCGTCGCCGCAACCGGCGCCTTTGCGCACCACCACTACAACTGCCGCCACAACAACGGGACTCGTGGGCGCTGCCACGACCACGACCGGCACGACTGGCGGCACATTGAATATCTCCGAAGAACTCGCCACGCAGCCAGTTGACACCACACCCAAGGCGGTCACGGTCGGCAACGCCAAGTTGATCGCGGATCAGCGCGCGAACGCGATCATCATGCTGGGCAGCCGCGAGGTGGTGGCGAAGGTGGAAAAGATTCTCGATGAAATGGACGTGAAAGCGCCCCAAGTCGCGCTCAGCACTGTTATCGGCGAATTGACACTTAAGAACGACGAGGAATTCGGCGTTGATTACTTCGCAAAATACAACAAGAAAGTCGTCGGCATCTCACGCAACACCGGTGCGCCGCTGCCGCTGCCTTCTGTTGGGCCATCTGCTTCCCCGGTAACCGGAATTGGAACCGGAATTGTCGACCCGGCCGGTTTAATCAACTTCAGCCGAATTATTCAGAACGTAGCCACTGGGACCAATGTTTATATCGCAGCCGGTAACTATCTCGCGACAATCGTGCACCTGCTCGAAACCACCGGACGCTTCAAAGTGATCTCGCGACCGATGGTTTTCACGAGCAACAATAAGAAGGCGATCATCGCCTCGGGCACAGAAATTCCAGTTCCGGTAAATACCCTGACGAATGCGACGACCGTAACTAATGTAGCCTCGGTGCAGTCGAGTATCGAGTTCAAGAAAGTCGCGTTGCAACTCGAGGTGGTGCCCTTAATCAATTCCGAGAAGGAAGTCTCGCTGGATATTTTGCAGAAACTCGACAGCGTGGCTGGCTCGACCCTAGTGAGCGGCAACCTAATCCCAAATATTGCTACCCGCTACATCCGCACGAATGTTTCCGCGGGAAATGGCTCTACTATTGTTCTTGGCGGCCTAATCACCGACAACAAGACAAAGAATTATAACGGCATTCCTTACCTCTCGCGTATTCCAGTCCTCGGTGCGCTCTTTCGCGGCACCACCGCCAGTCACGAGCGTACGGAACTGATTGTGCTCATGTGTCCCCAGGTGACCTTGACCAAGCTAGATCTTTACCGGCTGCGTCAAAGATGGGAAAACTACACCCATTATGGGCCAGAGCTTGATCAGGCTGAGTGCCCGGACTGCCCGAAAACGGAGACCGGCAAACAATTAAGCTTACCGCCACCGGATATTCCTCCGGCGAAAGATATGTAGCAGGTTTCACCATATTTTTTTATGAAACGGATTGCTCTCGCTTTAATTCTCGCCCTAGGCCCGGCCATTGCGCAGGCAGGCGAGTACGATGTTCTCGAGTACGACATTTTTCGCTCGGTCGATCCGCTGGCACAACGAGACGAGTGGGGTTTGCTTCACCAAGGTCGCGGCGTGAACGCCACCGATTTCGCGCCAAGGTATCATTGGCGCTGGGAGTACTATTTTAAGGCGCCCGAACAATTGATTGTCCAGCCGGCTTATGTTGGCTCAATGCAAACTGCATTGCGCCAGCGTGGATACTATTGTGGCCCCATTGACGGCGTATTCACCCCCGCAGTGGCCGATGCCATTGCGCGGCTTCAGAAGAATTATTCCATGCGGGTCACCGGCACTCTGACTGATCCGGTGCGGAGAGCGCTGCGTCTGCCGTGATCCCGCATTCGCGCGCAGGCAGCCTCACGATTCCTCAGCCAAGGATCACGCGTTATACGTGAAAGCCCTTGCGAAACGCCTTAAATCGGTTTCATTCGGTTTCTTCTCCTCTGCGTTATCATCTCCCCGTTTGAATGAGCTCAGCTGCCAGCCAATCGTTAATTAATTTGCTGCTCGAAAGCGGTGTGTCTTCTCTGGAGGAAGCCGCGCAATTGGCTTCAAACCCAAACGGCGGTTCGTGGGTAGGACAGGTGCTCGACTCAGGCAAAGTGGACGAACAACGCTTTCTCGCCGCCATCGGGAATTTGTTCCGCGTGCCAGCTGTCTCAATCGATCCCAAGAAGATCGACCGCACGACATTGTCGATCTTGCCGAGTCGTTTCGTTTTTCAGCACCACATTCTGCCGATCGAAGTGAAGGAAAATTCGGTGGTGCTCGCAACGTACGATCTCTTTAACTCCCTCGGGCGCCAGCTGGCGTCCCAGCTTTTGAAGAAGCCGGCTGAATGGGTGCTAGTGCCGCGCGCACAGCTTCTGCGCGCAATGAAAACGCTCTACGGGATCGGCGCAGAGACGTTCGATGAAATCCTGAAAAGCAACCGCGCCTTCGAAGTGCTTCAGGAAGGCGAAACCGCGCACGAGCTGAACGCCGACGACCCCGAAGCGTCCGTAGTCAAATTCGTTAACCAGATCATTCGCGAGGCAATTCTCGAACGGGCGACGGACATCCATGTTGAGCCGCTCGAGAATGACCTGCGCATTCGTTATCGGATTGATGGAATTTTGCATGAGATCGCCGTGCCGCCGCAGTTGCGCGTGTTGCAATCGGCCATCATCTCGCGTCTAAAGGTAATGGCGCATATGGACATCGCGGAACGGCGTCTCCCCCAGGATGGGCGCATGAATTTGCACGCGAACAATCAAGAGATCGATGTGCGCGTCTCAACCATCCCCACGGTCAATGGCGAATCGATCAGCTTACGCTTGCTCAGCCGCGGCGAGCAGCAATTTAATTTTGAGCGGCTTGATTTGAGCAAGAAACAGGAAAAGATCATTCGCCACCTGCTCGCGCAACCCAACGGGATCATTCTGCTTACCGGCCCCACTGGCTGTGGCAAATCGACCTCGCTCTATTGTTTCTTGAGCAGCATTAACTCCGTGCAGCGGCGCATCATCACCATCGAAGAGCCAGTGGAATATCGCATTGCTGGCGTATCACAGATCGACGTGAAACCGGAAATTGATCTCACGTTTGCCAAGGGTCTGCGCCATATTTTGCGACAGGATCCGAACGTGGTGATGGTGGGCGAAATTCGCGATATCGAGACAGCCGACATCGCCATCCGCGCCGCCATGACTGGCCACTTGGTTTTCAGTACGCTGCATACGAACGACGCCGTAGGTGGGATCACGCGCTTGCTCGACATGGATGTGGAGCCGTTTCTGCTCGCATCGGTCGTGAAATCGTTCATCGCGCAGCGGCTGGTGCGCACCATTTGCCCGGACTGCGTGGAATGGGTGGACTACCCAGGCGAATATCTCGCCGAGATCGGTTTTCCAGTCAAAGAACTCGGCGCCCGTTTTCAGCGTGGCGCAGGATGCGATCAATGTCGCCAGACCGGCTATCAGGGGCGCGCAGCCATTTATGAAATTTGTCTCGTGACTGAAATGTTGCGGAAGCTGATCATGCGCAGGTGCGATGGCGGCGAACTCAAGCAATGCGCGATTGCTGAAGGCATGGAAACTTTGCGACAGGACGGCTGGCGCCGCGTGGCGCAGGGCCGGACGACCATCGAAGAAGTGGTGCGCGTCACGCAGACCGATGAAGTAATGGCCGAAACCACTGAAGAAGCCCGCCCTGTCGTGGCGGCCGAGTCGGCCGAGATCGGCTAAGATCGACAATCATCGACGGCATTATTTTTTGCCGCGCAACTCGCTAATCGCTTTCGCATAATCCTTTGCGCGAAAAATCGACGTACCGGCGACGAGGACGTTTGCGCCATTTTCGATTGCGAGCTTTGCCGTCTCGGCGTTGATGCCGCCGTCCACTTCAATGTCGATCTTGCGCGGATGCAATTCGTTCCATCGCGCGGCGCGTTTTACCTTCTCCATCATTTCGGCCCGGAAGGTTTGTCCGCCAAAACCAGGATGGACAGTCATGACTAGCAGGATGTCGATCTTGTCGAGATACGGCTCGACCGCGTCGAACGGCGTCTCTGGATTTAGGGAGAGGCCCGGGCGACAGTTGGCCTCACGAATTGCGCGTAAAGTTTTCTCAATGCCATGTTTCGCTTCCGGCTCCACGTGAACCGTAATCGAATTGGCGCCGGCCTTAACAAAGCGCGGCGCGTAGTGATCGGCGTGCTGGATCATCAAATGCACATCCAGCGGCAGCTGCGTTTCTTTGCGCACAATGCCAACAATTTCCGGCCCGAACGAAATGTTATCGACGAAATGTCCGTCCATAATGTCGCAATGAATCCAATCAGCCCCGGCCTGCTCGATGCAATGAATTTCGTCAGCCAGCCGCGCAAAATTCGCGGCTAGAATGGACGGCGCGACGATAATGTTTCTTGCGATCACGTGGTAAGTAAAGCGTATATCGTTGACTCGTTAAATCGTTAAATCGTTACATCGGACAGACGAATCACGGATTACCCATAAATGCGCTTGACGGGGCAGCGCACTGTTTCAGATTACGGCGGAGTTTTTCAGCCGGTTGAATCGCACTCGCGGGAGGTTCTCGGAATGTGACGCGCTTTGCTCGGACTGGAAGTGCTTCTAATTTATAATTCATGTTCAACGGACTTTTCGGCTGGTTGTCCAGCGATATCGGGATCGATCTTGGTACGGCAAACACGCTGGTTTACGTAAAGGATCAAGGGATCGTTTTGCGTGAGCCATCTGTGGTGGCCGTGCAGGCGGGCACGAACAAGGTGTTGGCAGTAGGCGACGAAGCCAAACGCATGCTCGGTCGCACGCCCGCAAACATTGTTGCGGTGCGACCGCTGAAAGACGGCGTCATTGCCGACTTCGAGGTGACCGAGGCCATGTTGCGACATTTCATTGCCAAAGTTCACAACCGCCGGGTGCGCGCGCGGCCGCGCGTAGTCATCGCAGTTCCCTCCGGCATTACTGAAGTGGAAAAGCGCGCTGTGCGCGAGTCGGCTTCGCACGCTGGGGCGCGTGAAGTTTATTTAATCGAGGAACCGATGGCCGCAGCGATCGGGGTGGGCCTTCCGGTGCAGGATCCCGCCGGAAATATGATCATCGATATCGGTGGCGGCACCACGGAAGTCGCGCTCATTTCGCTTTCTGGAATTGTGTTTAGCCGAAGTATGCGTGTAGCCGGCGATGAGTTAGACGAAGCGATCGTGCAGTATTTGAAACGCGCCTACAACCTGATGGTGGGCGAACGCACGGCGGAGGAAATCAAAATCAAGATCGGCTCAGCTTATCCGAGTGAAAAGGAAACCAGCGTGGAAGTAAAAGGACGCGATCTCGTGGCGGGATTGCCAAAGACGCTCATGATCACTTCACAGGAAGTGCGGGAAGCGTTGCTGGAGCCGATCTCCACGATCGTGGATTCGGTACGCATCACGCTGGAGCGCTGTCCACCTGAGCTTTCGGCAGACCTTGTCGATCGAGGGCTCGTGCTGGCAGGCGGAGGAGCGTTGCTGCGAGGGTTCGACAAGCTTTTGAGCGAGGAAACGGGTTTGCCTGTCCATGTTGCTGAAGATCCGCTCAGCGCAGTGGCAGAGGGGACCGGCAAATGCCTCAATGAACTTAAATTTTTGCGTCAAGTGGCCTCGGCAGATCGTCAGTGGCGGTAAAAACAATTGCGGATTCTGGAAATCGGATTGCGGAAAGATTTCTAATCTGCCGTTGATGTTCTACACGCAATCTGCAATCCACAATCCGCAATCACGATGAGTCGCGCAAACGTCATCGCGTTGCTGATTTTTGGCGCCATTCTCGGGTATTTTCTCAGCTTTGGGCCAGAGAGCACACGCAAGTTCAAGGCCGGCGTCTATCAATTGCTGGCACCATTTTTGAGCCGCGGCTCGGGGTTGCAAAAACAGATTACTTCCGTGCGCACTGGTCTGAAGTCGCTGGAGCAAATGGAACGCGAAAACGCCAATCTTCAGGTGGAGAATCGAGCGCTGCGCGCCACCAACCAGGCTTTGCGCGACGTCGAACATGAAGTCAATCGTATGCGCCATGCGCTCAATTACCGCGAGCGATCCGTCTTCAAGTTGATCGCTGCCGAAGTAATCACGCGTGATTCTTCGACCTGGTGGCGAACTGTCACCATCAATCGCGGGAAGCGAGACGGTGTCGAGCCGGACACGCCAGTGGTGACAGATGAAGGATTAATAGGCAAAACGACGTCCGTAAGCGATAGCATCTCAGTCGTTCTTTTGATTTCGGATGAAAATTGCAAATTGGCGGCCTCAGTAGAAGGAAGCCGCGAACAAGGGATCGTCTCGGGCGAGCGCGTGACTGCTGGATTGAATCCGAGCTTAGATCTAAACTTTTTGTCGAAACAAGCTGACCTCAAACCGGGCAAAAAAGTCTATACTTCCGGTATGGGTGGCGTTTTCCCATCTGGTTTGCTTATCGGCGCTGTCAAAAGTTTTCGCGTACGCGAGCTCGATGGACAAGCGCAGTTGACGCCAGCGGTAGATCTCTCGCATTTGGAGGACGTGTTCGTGGTGACCGGTCGCAAATGATCTTTTTTCTTCTGCTGCTGGTTCTGGTAGTAATTGCCCAGATTGCGGAATTCTTCATCCCAGTCTTGCCCTGGCTTTACGACGCGCATGTTTACATTGTGCCAGTGATCGTTTTTTACGGGGCAATGGCGCTGCCGTTTCCGCTCATGCTGGCGCTTGCTTTATGCGCCGGCCTTCTGCTCGATGCGCTCACGGTGCAGGTGATTGGGGGAAAAGTTGAAATCTCAGCGGGATCATCGATACTTTTGTACGGCGTGCTGGCGGGACTCATGCACGGCCTGAGACCGCTCTTTGCCCGTGGCCACTGGGAAGTGCATTGTATCCTGAGTGGCGTCGGCACGTCATTGATAGTTCTGACGCAATACCTGATGATCGCATTCCGACGTGGCTCTCCTATTTTCACCCGCGAAGTTTGGTGGCAAATCGGCGGGCCCGGCCTCATCGCCATGGCATTAGCGCCGATCGTGTTTTTGTTTTTACAATGGATGGCACGGATGACTGGCTATTCATACGTTCTTGAAAGGGGGCGTTTCGAATGAACCGTCACCGCAATAATTGGCGTCTCCGCATTCAGTTCCTCGCCCTATTTATGCTGCTGGGCATGGGCGCGCTAGGCCTTCGGCTCTGGTGGATCCAAGTAGCCCATGGCGTCGAATGGACTGCGCAATTGCGCACCAGCTCTCAGGCAACCGTCCGAATTCCCTCTGTACGGGGCGAAATCAAAGACCGCAACGGCCTGACACTGGTCCAGAATCGCGCGAGCTATGAGGTGGATTTTTATTTGCCGGAGATGGTCAAAGGCTATCGCGAGCGCTTCGGTTCACCGCCGCTGACGGAATATCGAGCGACCATCAACGGAATGCCAAAAGACATGAAGGAGCCGGACATCATCAAGATCGTCAATGACGGCATCATCCCGCGACTGAACGATCTTGATCTGGCGCGCGACTACAATTCCAACCGGCTGCAGCGACATTATCGCAACGACACTGAAGTTCCGTTCTCTTACATCAAGGACATCGATTTCCCAACTATGGCGAAATTTTCTGAACACGATGTCGGGTTGCCTGGGGTGGACATCGCCATCAAGCCGGTGCGCTCTTATATTTATGGCGCGCTGGCCGCGCATCTTCTCGGTTACGTCGGTATGCCGGACGACGTTGACAAGGAGGAAGCAAGAAAATTCACGTTTTACCAAGCGGACGTGGAAGGGAAATCGAATATCGAAAAGTCAATGGATGAATATCTGCGCGGGAAACCCGGAATGCGGTATTTGCGCAAAAGTGCCAAGGGAACAATCGAAGGAATCTTGCGTGAAGATCCGCCGCAACAAGGCGCGAATGTTTTCCTTACGCTGGATGCGAGGATCCAATCGATCGCGGAGGAGGCATTACGGGCCGTGGGTCGTGGCGGAGCAGTGGTTGTCGACCCGAATAACGGCAACATTCTTGCAATGGCTTCAGTGCCCTCATTCGATCCAAATAAATTTATCCCCAGTATCAAAGCCAAAGATTGGAAAGCGCTGCAAAAAGATGAAGCCGACCCGCTGGTCAATCGTGCGATCAGCGCGTTGCCACCCGGTTCAACTTTCAAACTCATCACGTCGCTCGCCGGATTGCGCCGAAATCTTGCAAATGCCCGCTACAATTGCGGTGGCGGTGTGAGTTATGGCGACCACTTTTTCCAATGCTGGGCGGCCGAAAAGCATTACACGCACGGCACGCTGGGGTTGGTCGATGCGATCAAGGTCTCGTGTGATTCTTTTTTCTATCAGTACGGAAACGCAGCCAGCATTCAGTCGATCGACACCGTTGGAAAAATGTTGGGAATTGGCGAAGAATCGGGTCTGCGACTCACCGGTGAACAAACTGGCAATTTGCCAGGGCCTGAATGGATGCAAATTCACCATCCGCAGGAGAGATGGTCGCAGGCGCAAACGGCGAACGTTTCAATCGGCCAAGGCTACACTCTGGTTTCGCCACTGCAATTAGCAATGGCCTACGCGACGATCGCTAACGGCGGCATCTGCTATTATCCGCGTCTGGTGGATAAGGTCTTGAAGCAAGATGGCTCTCCTGTGCTGGACGAGCACGGCAACGTCGCGGTGCCGCAGACGCCGCAAGTGCGATCCGACCTGCGCAAGGAACTCTCGCCTGACAAAATCGAACTCGTGCGCAAAGGCCTTTGGAAAGTTGTTAATGAAGACGGGGGAACCGGTGGAAGAGCGCGTTTGAAAGATGTGCAGGTTGCGGGCAAGACTGGCACTGCCCAAGCCACCGATCGCGGGCACAAGGATACCGTTGCGTGGTTTGCCTGTTTCGCGCCTTTCGAGAATCCCAAGTATGTTGTTGCGGTCATGGTCCAAGGCGGTGAGCACGGCGGCAGCGTCGCTGGCCCAGTTGCCACGAGAATTTTGGAACGGGCGCTCGCGTTGGATGAAGGTAAGTTCGATATGCAGGTCACCTGGCTCTCGCCTGCGCACAAGGCCAATCCGTTTCAAATGCTCAAGGATGTGAATTACGCCGGAGGGAACATTCCCAGCGGCGACGAAGAAAATGCCGATGAGTCGCAAAATGCCACGGCTCAGATGGCCAGTTCGGATGCAGCGCCGGATGTAGAACCTGAAGCGGACTCTCGAGGGCAAGTAAGGCGACGGGCTGCAGTTCCTGCGGGGCGCGCCGTTCCCGTGGCAGCGCCGCAGCCGCGCAACTTTTTTGAACGACTCTTTGGAATTCGCCGGCCACCAGCGCCTGCACCAACGCCGCCGCCGGCTCGCCGGCGTGGAATACGATGAACTCTCGACTAGAAACGCTGTCGCAGAACCTCCGGGCGATTCCGCTTCTGATCGGTCAACCTCTTCAATTTTATGATAGACAAGGTAAAAAAAATTTTGGGGCTTGCTTCGCGCAAAACGGGGAACAAGCTCATACTGAGCGTAGAGAAACTCGAGTGCCGCGTCGCGTTGCTCGAGAATGGCCGGCTCGAAGAATACAGCGTCGAGCGTAAAACTTCGCGGAACATTGTCGGCAGCGTTTACAAAGGCAGAGTCAAAAACATCGAGATGGGCCTGAAGGCGATGTTTGTGGACATCGGCTTCGAGAAAAACGCGTTCCTCCATTTTTGGGACGCGATTCCGGCTGCGCTCGACAGTGGAATCGAGGAAATCGACCGACCTGCAAACCGGCGGCCCCGCAAACGAATTACAGCCAAAGATATCCCAAATATTTACCCAGTCGGCTCCGACGTAATCGTGCAAGTCACTAAAGGTCCCATCGGGACAAAGGGACCGCGCGTCACCACCAATCTCAGCTTCGCAGGGCGCTATTTGGTCTTGATGCCGTTCAGCGACCGGAGCGGCATTTCCCGAAAAATTGAAGATCCGAAGGAACGGGAGCGTCTCCGCAACATTTTGCGCCAGCTCGACACTCCAGACGGCGTCGGCGTCATTATCCGCACAGTCGGCGAAGGGCAGCGCGCCCGCTATTTTGTCCGTGATCTGCGGTTCCTTCTCGATCAGTGGGCCAAGGTTGAACAGCTCATCCGCGATTCTCCCGCCTCGTGCCGCGTTTTTGAGGAACCGGACTTGGTTGAGCGGACCGTCCGCGATTTTCTAACGGAAGAGATCGATGAAGTCGTCTGCGACGATCGCGAATCGACCAACCGCATGCTCGACATGGTTGGTCACATTTCCCGCCGGGCGCGCAATCGCATCCGCTTTTACGACAGCGCCGCGCCGATTTTCGAGGCCTATGGCGTGCAAAAACAAATCGACGACGCCTTTCATCGGCAGGTGTGGCTCAAATGCGGCGGCTACATTGTGATCGACGAGACTGAGGCCTTGGTGGCCATCGACGTCAACACTGGCCGCAACAAGGGTGGGCGCGACGTAGAGAAAACGATTTTGCAGACAAACTTGGAAGCGGCGGACGAAATCGCCCGTCAGCTTCGGCTGCGTAATATCGGTGGTTTGATCATAGGCGATTTCATCGACATGAAGAGCCGCAAAGACCTGCAAATGGTTTACAACCTAATGAAGGAACGGCTTAAGCGCGACAAGGCCAAGACACATGTCCTTCCGATTTCGCCACTTGGTCTGATGGAAATGACTCGCCAACGGGCGCAGCAGAGCCTCAGTGAAACTATTTACCAGAACTGCCCCTATTGCGGCGGTCGCGGAGTGGTGAAAACTTCCATGACTACAAGCGTGGAACTGCATCGGACTCTCAATACGGTCATGCGGAAATATCAAGACAGCGTGCATGATTTTCGGGTGATTCTGAATCCAGACGTGCTTAAGCGACTAAAGGAAGAGGATGAGGAATTGCTTATCGATCTGGAGCGCCGTTACGCCGGGCGGCTTGTGTTCCGCGGCGATCCCGGCTTTCACCAGGAAAAGTTCATCATCACCGATGCAAATACCGGGGCGGAGCTCAAGGCCTAGAGCAAGAAAATTTCCTAAAATATTTCTTGCAATT
>Ga0137365_10004491_pt1 | contig 11191 bp, 10 predicted proteins | sample SagtaG_9_FD_104799 | JGI IMG/M metagenome (GOLD analysis project Ga0137365, IMG submission 104799) | Vadose zone soil microbial communities from Sagehorn Ranch, Mendocino, California, USA - Sage1_L_40_16 metaG | ecosystem: Environmental > Terrestrial > Soil > Vadose zone | place: USA... | reverse complement strand
CGGACGGTCAGCCCCTCGCGGTGATGACCACCACCGGCAACCCGCAGCCGCGCTGCACTTGACGGGGAAGGTCCATCCTGAGCCACCTCGAGATGGGTTGCGGGAGGGTGGAGAGAATGACCTCGTCGAATTGGCGGCTGGCAAGCACGTTGCTGATGGCCTTGAGCGGGTTGGCGTGGCCCAGCTCTCCCTCGGCCTTGGCGCCCAGCTCTTGAAGTCTGCCCAGGAGCTGCTCCAGCCGGTGCTGCGCCCGGGCGGTGGCTTCCTCATCCATCGCTGGGGCGCACTCTGTGATCAGGGCGGGCATCGGAACAGAGCCGGCCGCCGCCGCGAGAGAGTAGTAGTCAACTGCACGGGTGTTGGGGACGAGCACATAGAAATAGCTCGGTCCCCCTTCAAGACGCTTGCGGATCTCCTCGCTGAGCTCCGCGCCTCCCAGAGTCTGGTTCGCAACCACGAGGCATCTGTGCACGAGGATCACTCCCTCGCCTGGTTTCACCCCGCCGGAGTGCGCTCATCGTACAAGGCCTCGACGTGGGGGTGAAGCGTCGTGAAGGGGAGGCCCGCCGACGGTCGCCGCTGATCATCGGCCGCGCTGCGTCTCATCAGGGTCACGTTGAAATACCGACGCGGATGCCTGACCCTGCGGGCGGGGCCGTGGCCCCGGCACTATCAGCCGAAGTGCTTCCTCCGCGTCCACGCGGGGAGGTGGTCGTGCACCAACCTCTCCACCAAGCCTGGTGGAAGTCTCAGCCAGGACCGTCGCCCGTAAGTGATCGGAGCTCCGGAGGCAACCCCGGCATAGCGGGCGGTGGGGAGCAGGACGGATGACTTCGCGGGCGGCGACGGGGAAGACGCCACTGCCGGGCCGGCCGTCGGCTGCATCGTGCCGGCCGCTGCGGAGCACCAGGCAGGAGCGAGCTGGTCATGAATCTCGATGACGTGATATCCGACCCGCAATATCGCATGTGTCACTCCCGCGCCGTCGCCGCCCCGCCCATCGTGGTTTGGGACCAGCTGCTCCCGGTGACCATGTCGGCGTTGCCCCTGGCGCGGGCGCTCGAAGGCCTGCGGCTCCTGCCCGCCCGACTCGCCGGCAGGAACCGTCAACCCTTGGCCGGACGCTCCTTTCTGGACGTGACGCCCATTCCGGTCCTGTTCTCCGAGCGACCGCACGTCGTGATCTCCGCGGGCCTCAGCCAGGCTTGGCGCCTGCTGGGAGGGGCGACACCGCCCCATCTGGAGGTGGGAGCTTTGCGAGCCTGGTCACAACCTGGATGGATCAAGGTCGCCATGGAGTTTCGCCTCGAATCCATCCCAGTGGGCACGCTTTTGAGCACCGAGACCCGAATGCTCGCGACCGATCCGCGGACACGGTGGGCCTTCGCGGCCTACTGGTTCCTCATCCGCTCGAGCAGCGGTGCGATTCGTCGTGAGGTATTGAGAGTCGTCGCGGATCGTGCGGAGTCCCCTCCCAGGGGGTGCTGACCCCTCCGCAACGCACCCGGCAAGCCGGTGGCCGCGCTGGTGAGCCCACGCGGCGGTCGCGATCCCGGCCAGTGACTGGTTCGCCGGGTTGGCCGGGTTGCTCGTTCAGGACACTCTGTCCAGCCAGAACGCCCGGGACTACGATGGCAGCAGAACGAAACCCGCGGCGAGGGTCCCGGCTACCGTGGCCGCCGCGGGCCTGCGGCCTTGCCAACAAGGCAGGTGGACGCCACAGCCGGGCCTTCCCTATGCGGGCATGCAGGAAGCGGTCGTCGGGATCGGTGACGTTGGCGAACGCCTTGGATCAGGCGCCTCCGCCGGTCGGCGCGCGCTCTTGACCAGTGGCCGCTGGTCGTATGGGACCTACGATCCGGTGGTGAGCTACGACGTGCACCTCTTCCGCTTCCAGAACGGCGAGAGCACGGAGATCGATGCATCTCGTCTCATGGAGATGATCCAGCCGTTGATCGCCTGGAGAGAGGAAGAACACGATCACGTGCGGTTGCGCGCTACCGACGGCGGCGAGGCGGACCTCTATGGGGTTGCGAGGACGCCGCGAGCCGTATGTTCTCGCACTCCCCGCTGCCGTGCGCGTCTACGAACTCAGCAGCGGGTAGCAAGAGCTAGATAGCCTCGATCCGGACGCACCAATGGGGAGGCAGGCATGGAGCCCGCGGTGCGCGTCGTCGGGCTGGGCGGGTCCTTACGGAAAGGCTCGACCAGCCTGGCGGCGCTCCAGATCACGTTGGAGGCCGCCGCCAAGGCGGGCGCCTCGACCCAGGTGTTTGCCGTGGGCGAGCTGGACTTGCCCATGTTCCGGCCGGGCATGGACGCGCCGCCGGCGGCACGGGCGTTGCTGGAGGCGACCGCCGCAGCGCAGGGGATGGTGTGGAGCAGCCCGCTGTACCACGGCTCGGTGAGCGGGTCGTTCAAGAACGCCATCGACTGGCTGCACCTGCTCAGCGACCACGACCCGCCGTACCTGACCGATCAGGTGATCGGGCTGGTCACCTCCGCCGGGGGCACGCAGGGCTTGCAGGCCATCAACACCATGGAGTTCATCGTGCGCGCGCTGCGCGCGTGGGCGGTGCCGCTGGTGTTGCCCGTGGCCCAGGCCCGGCGGGCGTTCGACGAAGACGGCCGGGTCCGCGACGACATGGTTGGGGGTCAGCTCGCCGCCCTGGGCGCGGAGGTGGTGCGCGCCGCCCGGCAGATGGCCGCGCGGGGCACGTGCGACTACAGCGAGCCGTGGCAGTAGTCAGACTTCCTAGCCGGGTCTCGCGGACTCCCCTCATCGCCGGGCGCGAGACCCGGTGGTGCCACCGTCAAACGCCGAGTTCCTCGATGAGCGGCTGCCCAACAGCAAGCTGGACATCATCGACGCGGGGCACTTCACCTGGGGAGGACGCCACGGACCGGTACGCGGCGCTGGTCACCAGCTGGTGGGGTGGAGGCTACGCGACCGCCGGATCCGCGGCGGCACGGTGATCGAGACCGCAAGGAGATCGCGGCCACCCGTGTGCATACGGGGAGACGGGGCAGGGTTTGACGGAGACCGGTCTCCTGCGGCCCGCACCCGAACGGATGCGAGCCCTGCGCCTGAATGGGCTTCGCCCAGTGGTGGTTGGTCTTGATTGGGCTATTGCCTTTCCATGCGTACTGGGATGTGATGCATCATCGTCACATCTCGGCCCAAGGGAGGGCAGATGGACCGCGCAGCGAATCCAGATCGCGACGGCGATCGACGGCTCAATCGCAGGCGCTTCCTCCGCTACACCACCACTGCCGGCGCCCTGGCCGCTGGAAGTCCGGCGCTGACCGCGCTGGCCGGCGGCAACGCCGCGATGGCCGAGGCCGCGGGCATGGCGGCCCCCCGCGTGCCGTCCTTCAAGTGGGAGGAGGCGACCATCGCCGAACTGCAGGCGGCGATGGGGGCCGGGACGCTGACGTCTCGCCAGTTGGTGGAGGCCTACATTCAGCGCATCAGGCAGATCGATCTTTCAGGAGCCCAGCTCAACTCGGTGATCGAGATCAACCCGGACGCGCGGGCGATCGCCGATCGGCTCGACCGGGAGCGCCGCGGCAACGGCCTGAGAGGGCCGCTGCACGGCATCCCCGTTCTCGTCAAGGACAACTACGCCACCGATGACCAGATGGAGACCACGGCGGGCTCCCTGGCCCTGCTGGGGTCCCGGGTCCCTCGGGATGCCTTCGTCGTGAAGGGGCTGCGCGATGCGGGCGCGGTCATCCTCGGCAAGGCGAACCTGTCGGAGTGGGCGAACTTCCGCTCGGTGCAGTCGTCAAGCGGCTGGTCTGGCCGGGCCGGCCAGTGCCTGAACCCCTATGTGCTGGACCACAACCCGTGCGGTTCCAGTTCCGGGTCCGGCACGGCGGTGTCGGCCAACCTGGCAGCGGCCACGCTCGGGACCGAGACCGACGGCTCGATCGTTTGCCCGTCCTCGACCAACGGCGTGGTGGGTATCAAGCCGACGCTTGGCCTCACCAGCCGGTCGGGCGTTGTTCCCATCGCCCACAGCCAGGACGTCACCGGCCCGATGTGCCGTACGGTGGCCGACGCCGCAACCGTGCTGGGCGCCATGACGGGCGTCGACCCACGGGACCCGGCCACGGCGGAGAGCCAGGGTCATTCCTTCAAGAACTACCGCCAGTTCCTGGACCCCAACGGGCTGCGAGGGGCTCGCATCGGGGTGTATCGCGAGGGCGTGTTCGGCATCACCCCGGAGGGCGACGCGGTCGCGGAGGCCGCGATCAGTGAGCTGAGCCGGCTTGGCGCCACCATCGTCGACCCGGCCGACATCCCGAACGTGAACGACGTGTTCGACCCGGAGTTCACCGTGCTGCTGTTCGAGTTCAAGGCCGACATCGCCGCCTACCTGTCGGAGCTGAGCAACACCTCGATGCGCACCTTGGCGGACCTGATCGCCTTCAACGACGCCCACGCCGATCAGGAGATGCGCTGGTTCGGTCAGGAGCTCTTCCTGCTGGCTGAGCAGACCGACGGGCTGGACGACCCTGCGTACAAGGCGGCACTCCAGACGTCCAAGCAGCTCATGCAGGACGGCATCAACGGGGTGATGAGCAGGTTCGATCTGGACGCGATCGTGAGCCTGACGGGGAGCCCGTCGTGGACGACCGACCTCGTCAACGGGGACCACTTCCTGACCGCCAGCTCGACGCCAGCCGCGGTGGCCGGCTTCCCGAACCTCACCGTCCCGGCGGGGTTCGTCTTCGGGGAGCTGCCGGTCGGCATCAACTTCATCGGCAGGCAGTGGGACGAGCCGACCCTCATCAAGCTGGCGTTCGGGTTCGAGCAGGGGACGAAGGCACGGCACGCTCCGAGGTTCCTGTCTTCGCTGGGGACGCGGGACTTCGTCCCAAGGGATACCGGAGTGCGGGGCGGATCCACGACGCAACGCGCCCGCCAGGCCGACCCCAAGGCCAAGCCGGCGGGTCGAAACCCGATCGCCGGCAGCTTGTAGGACCCTGCGGTCGCTGGCCTGGCTGCGCGCCACCTCATGCTCCCTCTTCCGTAGGGTCAGGTGATGTCCCGCCGGACGACGAAGCGTGTACCGGCGAGGGCGAAGGCGAAGCCGTAGGCGGCGAACAGCAGCGCAGCGGCCCAGCGGGAAAGGTGGTCTCCGCCCGGGTTGGTGAGCGCGGCCGCCACCGCGCTGGGTAGCCACTTGCCCAGGCTCGGGGCGTTCAGCAGGTTGAGGAGCAGGCCCTCGACGACCACGACCCAGACGAGAACGCCGACCAGTGCGGCCACCTGGTTGCGGACGAGCGCTCCGACGCCAACGCCGAGCAGCCCGCACAGCCCGGCGGCAAGCAGGGTTCCGGCCAGCGCGCGGCCGAGGTCGCCGTCGAGGACGGACACGGCCAAGCCCTTGGCGGACAGCCACGGCAGCGCGACAGCCATGGTGACGGCCAGGGTGAGGACGGCCACGGCGATCCCGGCGAGCATGTATGCGGCGAGCTTGGCCGCCACCACCCGCCCGCGGTCCGGGGTGGTCAGGAAGGTCTGGGTGATGGTGTGGTGGCGGAACTCTCCAGCCATGCCGAGGATGCCGAGCAGCAGCGCGGCGCCGGCCAGCATGGTCGCGGGGGCGCCGACGACGGCCGGCAGGTCGTCCGCGGACAGCGGGGGATTGCCCTGCTGCCCCGCCGAGGTGACATTGGCGACCACGGTAAGGGCGCCGAACGCCGCCATGGCGGCCGCCACGCCGTAGAAGAGGCGGACGGTGCGGAGTTTTGCCAGCTCGGCCCGGACGAGTCGGGTCATGACGTGCCTCCTTGCGGGCTGGTCAGCTCGAGGAAGACCTCTTCGAGGTTGGAGCGATCGGCGCCCATCTCATAGATCACGATGCCGGCGGCGGCGGCCGCGCGGCCGATGGTCTCGGTGGTGGTGTCGGCGGCCACGATCTGGTCGGGGCCGGCCAGATCGGCCTGGATGCCCTGGGCGATCAGCAGGGGCCGCAGGGTCTGTGCCTGGGGCGTGCGGACTCGCACGACCTGCTTCGTCCGGGTGCTCAGCGCCGCCAGCGTGGACTGGGTGACCAGGCGCCCGTGGGCGATGATCACGACGTGGTCGACCGTCTGGGCGACCTCGGCGAGGACGTGGCTGGAGACCAGCACGGTGCGGCCCTCGTCGGCGAGGTGACGCAGGAACCCGCGCAGCCAGTGGATGCCCTCGGGATCCAGGCCGTTGGCTGGCTCGTCGAGGACGAGGATCTCCGGGGCGCCGACCAGGGCGGCGGCCAGAGCCAGGCGCTGGCGCATGCCGAGCGAGAAGCCGCCGACCCTGCGGTCGGCCGCATGGTCCAGGCCGACCGCGGACAGGACCTCGTCGGCCCGCGCGCGGGGCAGGCCGGCGGCGATGGCCACCACGCGCAGGTGGTTGCGTGCCGTGCGGCCGGGATGGAAGCCCGAGGCTTCCAGTACCGCGCCGACGTGGTGGAGCGGCGCGGCCAACTGCCGGTAGGGGCCGCCCTGGATCCTGGCGCTCCCCGCGGTGGGGGCGACCAGGCCGAGCAGCATGCGCAGGGTGGTTGTCTTGCCCGCCCCGTTGGGACCGAGGAAGCCGACCACGGTGCCCTGATCGACTTCGAAGCTGAGGTCGTCGACGGCGACGACGTCACCGAAGCGCTTGGTGAGCCCCTCGACGGTGATGACTGCCATACCATCCTCCTCCGCCCCCGAGCGGTCTCGTCATCGAGGCCGGTCAGGTCGGGGGCGCTGGCTGGGTTCGAAGGTACGAACCCGGAGGCACTGCCGTCATCGGCCGGCAGATGACACTTGGGACCCGGCCCCCAGGAGTACGCCCGGAACCTGCGTCAACCCGCAGGCGTGCAGGTCAGGGGGTGCCGGGGATGATCAGGCCGGCCTCGTAGGCGACCGCGACCAGCTGCGCCCGGTCCCGGGCGCCGAGCTTGGTGAGCAGCCGGCTGACGTGGGTCTTCGAGGTTGCCGGGCTGACCACCAGGTGCCCGGCGATCTCGCCGTTGGACAGGCCCCGGGCGACCAGGACCAGGACCTCCCGCTCCCGCTCGGTCAGGACCTCCAACGCGGCGGTGGAGACCGGCGTGGGGCCGGGCCGGCGGGCGTACTGGGCGATCAGCCGGCGGGTCACGCTGGGGGCGAGGAGCGCGTCGCCAGCGGCCACGACTCGGATGGCGGTGAGCAGGTCGGCTGGCGGGATGTCCTTGAGCACGAACCCGCTGGCACCAGCCCGCAGCGCCTCATAGACGTACTCGTCCAGGTCGAAGGTGGTGAGGACGAGGATGCGCACCGCCGCGGTCTCGTCGAGCGCGCCGATCTGTCGGGTGGCCTCGAGCCCGTCCAGCACCGGCATGCGGATGTCCATCAGCACCACGTCGGGCCGCTCCCGGCCGGCCAACTCCACCGCTTGGGCGCCGTCGGCGGCCTCCCCCACCACCTCGAGGTCGGGTGCGGAGTCGACCAGAAGCCGGAAGCCAGCGCGAACCAGAGCCTGGTCGTCGGCCACCACAACGCGCGTTGTCATCGCTCGCCCGTCTTGAAGGGCAGCCGAACGGCGACACGAAAGCCGCCCCCGGGGCGGGGGCCGACCTCGAGCTCCCCGCCGAATAGGGCGGTCCGCTCCCGGAACCCGACCAGGCCGTGGCCGGTCCCGGCCCGGCGCGCGGTGGTCGCGGGTGCGGGGCCACGGCCGTCGTCGGTGACCTCGATGGCAACCTCCTGGTCGCCGTAGCAGATCACGACCTGGGCCCGTGCCGGGCCGGCGTGCTTGAGCACGTTCGTGAGGGCTTCCTGGACGATCCGGTAGGCGGAGAGGTCCACCCCGGGCGGCACCTGCGGCCGCACTCCCTCGACCCGCAGCTTCACCGCGAGGCCGGCCTCGCCCATCTGGGTCAGCAGCGTGTCGACGGCGTCCAGGCCAGGCGCCGGGGCTCGGCTACCCGGCGGCGGCTCGCCGTCCTCACGCAGCACGCCCAGCAGCCGCCGCAGCTCATTCAGGGCGGTCCTGCTGGCGGCCTCGACGGCAGCGAGGGCCTTGCGTGCCTCCTCCGGCTGCGTCGCCGCGACGTGCGCGCCAACTCCCGACTGCACCGCGATCACGCTCAGGCTGTGCGCGACCACGTCGTGCAGCTCGCGCGCGATCCGCAGGCGTTCCTCGGCCATCGCCCGCCGGGCAAGCTCCTCGCGCGCCTGCTCGAGCTGGGCGGTCCGCTCTTCGAGCTGGGCGGTCCGTTCCTCGAGCTGGGCGGCGTAGACGCGGCGGTCGTGGACGAAGTGGCCCACCAGCCAGGCAGCACCCAGGACCAGCGTGTTCCCCAGCCACGTCGCCACGCCGGTCGCGCCCGGCGTGAGCTGGGCGACGGCTGTGGCCGCCTCGACCACGGCCAGACCCGCAAGGGAGCTGCGCCGATCGCCGTAGGCCGCAATGGTGTAGACCGGCACGAGGATGGCCGGCCCGAGAAACACCGGTGGGAGCCCGAGCGCCGCGACCGCCAGCCCGCTCGCCACGCTCGTCGCCAACACCGCCGAGGGAAACCGCCGCCGCAGCGCAAGCGGCAGCGTGTGCAGCAGGGCGAGCGCGTAGGCCGGGGCGCCCACCGGCCCGCCAGAGGTGGACACCAACTGCACGCTGAGCCCGGCCAACCCGAGCGCGAGCAACCCGTCGAACACCCATGGGCTCCCGCGGGGCCATCGCGAGCTCTTAGCACGCGCATCCATGCCGTGACGGTATCGTCACTGGGCGTCGGGTACATCCGCCCACGGGTCAACGCCTCGTACTCCACAGGGCGGACGTCTGCTGCCTTGCCACTCGCGAGCCAGCCTCGATCCGTCGCGCCAGCGCACGGAAATGCCCAATCAGACCCGGATCATTGCGCCTTCGACGGGGAGTGGGCGGTTCGCTGCCGGTGGCAGGCCGACCCGACGCCGCCCCCTGACCCGCCTCCCCGCGCAGGCTCGCAGCCTGGAGCCGTTACCGCCGGGCCACCCGACCGCCGGAGGCGACCTCCGAGATCATCTGGCTCAACGGGATCGGTAAGGACGGCCACGAGACGTTTGCGCTGCGCCGCGACCCGGCATGCGACGCCACGGAGTGGCACGTCTTCGGCATCGACGCCGTCCCTGTCCAAGACCCGATGCGCGACACCCTCACCGGGCCCCCGTCGATCGCCCGACGGTTCTAGCCACCTCGCTCACCTACTGGAGCGGCCTCCAAAGTGCGCGGTTCGCGTCGGCACGGCTCCTATGACGGCGCCGCGGGGCTCGAGGCTGCGCACCGATGGATTGCGGGCCTTCGACGAGCGGGGTCATGAATGAGCCGCCAGCCTGGAGAACTCGGCCAACCCGCCGTTGAACAGGAAATCGGAGGTCTGCGTCATGGCGATCGCGACCAGGTTCCGGCTGGGGTCGTTGAACCAGGATGTGCCGTAGCCGCCCTCCCAGCCGTAGCGGCCCGGAACGGGCGACACCTCGTCGGGTGCGGTGGCGACCGCCATGCCGTACCCCCAGCCGCGCCCGCCGAGCACGGGCCCGGCGCCGGCCATCTGCTCCGGCGTCAGATGGTTGGTCGTCATGAGCTCGACTGATCGCTCCGACAGGAGCCGAGCGCCCCCGTGGACGCCCTTGTTGAGCAGCAGCCGAGAGAATGCCAGGTAGTCGTCGACGGTCGAGAGCAGGCCCGCCGAGCCGGCCGGAAATGCGGGCGGCTCGGTCCACTCGCTCGGAGGCGAGAGCGTCTGCAACTCGAGCTTCCCGGTCTGGAAGTTCGTCATGTAGTAGCTCGGCAGCCGGCCGGCGCGTTCGGGGGGCATCCAGAAACCGGTGTCCTTCATACCCAATGGGTTGAAGATGCGGGTCCGGAAGAGATCCTCCAGCGGCTGCCGCGAGGCGCGCGCGGCCAGGACGCTCAGCACGAGCGCGCCGGCGTTGTATTGCCACCGCTCGCCTGGCTGGTACATCAGCGGGAGCGTCCCGAAGCGCCGCAGCCACTCGTCCGGGTCGTGGGGCGTGCGCGGGTCCGGCGGGCCCATGACGAGTTGCAGCTCGCTGGCCGCCTTGTTGATCGGGTACGGCGGGTCGAAGGTCGGCTCGAACAGCAGCCCGTAGCCCATGCGGAAGGTCAGCAGATCCTCGACCGTGATCGGGCGGCTGGCCAGAACGGTGTCGTCGAGTGGGCCGTCGATGCGCTCGAGGACCCGGCGGTTGGCCAGTTCCGGCGCCAGCCGGTCGACTGGCTCATCCAGTGCCAGCGTGCCGTCCTCCACGAGCATCATGGTCGCCGCTGCGAGGATCGGTTTGGTCAGCGAAGCGATGCGGAAGATGGTGTCGCGCCGCATGGGTTCGCTACTGCCGAACGCCATCGCGCCGATCGTGTCGACATCCACGTCATCACCGTGGGCGATGAGCGTCACCATGCCTGGCAGCTCACCCTTGGCGACGCGAGCCGCCATTGCCTGATGCAGACGGTCGAGCCCGGCCCGCGACGTCGAGCGCGTCATCGTCATGCCTCCGATGCTTGCGGATTCGCCTGCGCGAGGTATCGGTCAGAGAGCCTACCCTGGCCCTCGAGCGCCAAGACGGTACGCGCGTAACCGATGAAGACGCAGCCCAGGCTCCCCGGTCTCATGCCGCCACGGCTAGACTCCGACCTGGGCGCCGGTACTTCATCCCGGTACTTCATCGAGGCCCTCTCAACATCGGCATCATGGCGCAGCTCTCGGGCATGCTCGCCATCTTCGGCCCCTGGTGACGAGCCTGGTCGTCGGGTTCGTCCCCCAGCTCGCGAACAGGCAGTAGGGCAGGCGGCGGTCAGCCGGCCGGCAAGGGAGGCGGTTGTGCGCATCCGGGCTGCTCGTGGTGTTGCCGGCGCAACCGAACCTTGCCGGAATTCCCTTGGAAAGGCGTGATGAGGCCCGCGAGTTGCTGTCGCGGGCGGTGCGGCCGCCGAGCTGTCCGACCGGTACATCACCGGCCGGTTCCTGCCCGACAAGGCAATCGACCTGGTCGATCAGGCGAGCAGGTTGCAGGGCGAGATCGACCGGCTCTGCGGCCAGCTCGACCGCGACACCGGCGGCCCCGCCGACGTGCCGGAGGTGACCGCCGACGACATCGCCGAGGTCGTCTCGCGTGCCACCGGGATCCCGGTGTCCCAGCTGACCGAGGAGGAACGCGAACGGCTGCTGAAGCT
>Ga0137365_10004488_pt1 | contig 11193 bp, 12 predicted proteins | sample SagtaG_9_FD_104799 | JGI IMG/M metagenome (GOLD analysis project Ga0137365, IMG submission 104799) | Vadose zone soil microbial communities from Sagehorn Ranch, Mendocino, California, USA - Sage1_L_40_16 metaG | ecosystem: Environmental > Terrestrial > Soil > Vadose zone | place: USA... | reverse complement strand
AGCCCGGGCCAGTTGTACGTCGATGCCGGCCAGATAAGCCGGTCGGGCGCGGGGATCAGCGCGGCCGCGCAGCAACTGCAGTCCCACGTCGCGGCGTTCCAGGGCGAGCTTGGCGGCCATGGGAACGCGTTCGGCAGTGATCAGGTAAGTTCCCTGATCGCCGGGATCTATCAGGCGATCTCGCAGGCAGCGATGGAATGCTTCGGGGACAATACGAAGGCGCTCGCCGGGCACGGTCAGCGGGTACAGGTGCTGGGGCAGGGCTACCAGCAGGCAGAACAGGTGAACACGACAGAGGTCAACCGTGTCCGCGAGATCCTGGGGTGACGGCACATGGGCCTGATGATTCCCGGCCAGCTGGCCACGCTGCTCAACGATCTGGGCTACATGTGGCCCGAGACCGACGAGCAGAAGCTGCTCCAGATGGGAACCTCGTGGACCGGGTTCAGCGGGACGGTGCGCCAGCCGGTCGCGGACGCGCACGCCCATGCGCAGCAGGTGTGGTCGGCGAACCACGGCCAGGCGATCGAGGCGTTTCAGCAGGCGTGGAACCATCCGGCGGGGCCGCACAAGAACCTGCTCGACGGCGCCTCAGGAGCGAAGGGGATCGGTGCCGGGCTGATGGTGTGCGCCGGTGTCGTGCTGGCATTAAAGATCAACGTGATCGTCCAGCTCACGGAGCTTGCGATCGAGATCATTGAGGCGATCGCCACCGCGCCGGTGACCTTCGGCGCCTCGCTGCTTGAGATCCCGGTGTTCAAGGAGATCACCGGGCTGCTCATCAATCTGCTGATCAACGTCGCGCTGAACGCGATCATGGGCGGTTGAGCCGCCGCCGCTGGCTAACCCGGGGGAACGGCCCCCGGACCCCCTGGGGAAGGACGCTGATGAGCGAGGGCGAAGAGGTCGCCATCCAGGCGGCAGGTAAGCTCGGCCTGTTCAAGGCAGTCGCGGCCTTCTTCAAGAGGGCGGTCAAGCTCGGCGCGGAGGACGGGGGGAAGAGCGTCGAGAAGGATCTTAGCGAGGACCTGGCCAAAGATGCCCAGCGCACGCCACTCGCGACCAAGCCGCTGGACAGTTTCTACAAGAACGAGAACCTGCCCGAACCGAACGGCTCATGGACTCACGGGAATGGCCCGGTCACGTATCTCGATGAAGCGGGGCGGCAGCAGTACCTGCTTGAATCACGCGACGGCAAGCTCTATGACAGCCAGGGCAAGTTGTTTAACACGAGTGATGCCTCATCCGTGCATCAAGGAGGCCAGGGACGCGCCATTTTCGTCATGGATGAAAACGGCAAAATCTACGCTTCCAAGGAACAGAAGGTGTGGGAATTCCATCATTCAAGCTTCCTCGCCGGTGGACCGGTCGCAGGCGCCGGGGAGCTGGTGGTCGAGGACGGGCGCCCCACGCTGCTCACCCCGAGAAGCGGCCACTACAGACCCACGCCCGAGATGACGCAAGAAGTCTTCAATCAGCTCAAGCAGTCCGGCGTCGACGTCTCCGGCCTCCAGATCGATCCGACGTTCTGATGACTGGCCAGGTGAACAGAAAGAGCGTGATGCGGTGACCGACTCCTGGCGCGGCTTCGTGGATGGCGTCCTTTATAAGCTGCAGTTCACGCGGACGCTCGACGACGAAGCGGTGGACTGGCTCGCACGGGATCTCATCGAAAAACCACTCGGCAGGTTCACGCCCGAGCAGGAGTACGCCGCGCTCGCCGCGGCGCTGCGCTCGGCTGACTCGTTGACCGGAGATATGCCGCAGCCCCATGGCGACCACGAGATGCGGGAGTTCCTGCAACGGGTCGTGCGGCGCATGGAGGCGATGCGCCCCTGGTCCGGGCCGGGCGCGTAGCCAGCTGGCCCCCGTCGTCCGGATCATGGAGCCGCCAGGGCGGGGTCAGAAGACTGGAAGGCGCCGATCGTGACGCCCCGTTCACTGCGGGTGTGCGATCTGCAGCGGAACGCGCGGCAGTCTCATTTGGGTGACGGCGGCGTGATCGGGCCCGCCGCATCTAGACTTGACGGCGATGGGAGTCCAGATTTCGCCGAGCGTGCTGTCCGCGGACTTCGCCCGGCTCGCCGACGAGGCGCAGGCCGTGGCCGGCGTCGCCGACTGGCTGCACGTTGATGTGATGGACAACCACTTCGTGCCTAACCTGACGATCGGGCTGCCGGTGGTTGAGTCGCTGCTCAAGCACACCAGCCTGCCGGTGGACTGCCACCTCATGATCGAGGATCCCGACCGCTGGGCACCCGGTTATGCCGAGGCGGGCGCCCGCAATGTGACGATTCACGCGGAAGCCGCCAAGTCGCCGATCCGCACCCTGCGGGCAATTCGCGCTGCTGGTGCCCGCGCAGGGTTCGCCGTCAACCCGTCCACGCCGGTGGAGCCGTACGAGGATCTGCTGCCGGTGATCGACATGCTGTTGCTGATGACCGTCGAGCCCGGTTTTGGTGGCCAGCCCTTCCTCGATGTCGTGCTCCCCAAGGTGCGCCGTGCGCGCGACCTTGTCGCGGCCCGCGGCGCTTCGGTGTGGCTGCAGGTCGACGGCGGCGTGACCGAGGAGACGATCGAGCGCTGCGCGGAGGCGGGTGCCGACGTGTTTGTGGCCGGTTCGGCCGTCTACTCGGCCGAGGACCCGGCCCGCGCCGTCCAGGCCCTCCGCGCCCAAGCCGAACGCGCAACGGGCATCATCCGCCACCCCTGACAGCCAACAACACCCAATTAGGTAACCGAGCCGGGCACAGCCCGGCAGCCACCTGCATACCGGCAGGAATAGCCCGCATGGCAGACTGGTTGACGTAGGCAAGCGTGCTCCGGGGTCGGTGAAACTCCGAGCCGGCGGTGACAGTCCGCGACCCGGTCGAACCCATCGGCCGGCTGACCCGGCGTAATTCCGGGACCGACGGTGAAAGTCCGGATGGGAGGCAGCACGCGCGCGGCACAGCCGGAAGGCTGGTACCGCGCTTGATGCGCACAGCGTCTGACGCGCAGATGACCCCGGAGCGGCATGGACAGGAACGCTCCGGAGGTGGCGCGGATGTTCACCGGAATTGTGGAAGAGCTCGGCGAGGTCGTCGCGCTCGAGCGGCGCAATGGCGCGGCACGGCTCACGGTCAAAGGCCCGAAGGTGGTTTCCGGCGCCGCTCACGGCGACTCGATCGCCGTCAACGGAGTGTGCCTCACCGTCACCGATGTCGTCGGCGGGGCGTTCACCGCGGACGTGATGGGCGAGACCCTCAGCCGTTCGGATATCGGGACGCTGAGTCCCGGCGCACCGGTCAACCTTGAGCGCCCGCTGCAGCTGTCCGGCAGGCTCGGCGGGCATCTCGTACAGGGACATGTGGACGGGACCGGCCAGATCGCCTCGCGGACGCGAGCGCAGCATTGGGACGTAATACGGATTAACCTCCCTAACGGCTTGACGCGGTATGTCACTGAGAAGGGGTCTGTCGCGGTCGACGGGGTGAGCCTCACGGTCTCGGCCATCAGCGACGCAGGGTCGGCCGCCACCCCGGCATGGTTGGAGGTCAGCCTGATCCCCGCCACCCTCAAGCTGACCACGCTTGGCGGCAAGCAGCCAGGCGACCTCGTCAACCTCGAGGTCGACATGCTCGCCAAGTACGTGGAGCGGTTGCTGGACGGGAGACGGTCATGACTTTCTCCGAAGGCACCGTCGGCGCCACGCCGCTGGACGACGTCGAGCGGGCCATCGCCGACATCGCGGCCGGGCGGCCCGTGGTGGTCGTGGACGACGCCGACAGGGAGAACGAGGGCGACATCATCTTCGCCGCGAGCAAGGCCACGCCCGAATTGCTGGCGTTCGCCATTCGCCACACCAGCGGCGTGATCTGCGTGCCCATGCCGGGCGCCGACCTGGACCGGCTCCAGCTTCCGCTGATGACCGCGCAGAACAAGGAGCGCATGCGGACCGCGTTCACCGTCAGCGTCGACGCGAAGGACGGCATCACCACGGGGATTTCTGCCAAGGACCGGGCCAGGACGATCCGGACCCTGGTGGACTCCGCCACCGAGCCGTATGAACTGGCACGTCCCGGGCACATCTTCCCGCTGCGCTACGCGGAGGGCGGGGTGCTGCGCCGTCCCGGCCATACCGAGGCCGCCGTGGACCTGGCCCGGCTCGCGGGGCTCACCCCCGCCGGTGTGCTCGCCGAAGTGGTCAACGACGACGGCACCATGGCGCGGCTGCCCCGGCTGCGTGAGTTCTGCGACACCAACGGCCTCGCACTCATCTCGATCGCGCAGCTCATCGAGTACCGGCGGCACCGCGAGCGCATGGTCCGCCAGGTGGTGGAGACCAAGCTGCCCAACTCCCACGGCGTGTGGCGGGCGTTCGGCTACCTGAACTCGGTGGATGGCAGCGAGCAGGTCGCCCTGGTGCTCGGCGACCTCGGCGACGGGAAGGACGTGCTCGTCCGTGCGCACTCGGAATGCCTGACCGGAGACGTGTTCGGGTCACAGCGCTGCGACTGTGGCGCGCAACTCGCCGCGGCTATGACGGCGATCGCGGCCGAGGGCCGGGGCATCATCCTCTATCTTCGCGGACACGAGGGCCGTGGCATCGGCTTGCTCAGTAAGCTTCAGGCTTACCACCTACAGGACGCGGGAGCCGACACGGTGGACGCCAACCTGGAACTCGGCCTGCCGGCCGACGCGCGTGAGTACAGCACCGGCGCGCAGATCCTCGCCGACCTCGGCGTGTGCTCGATCCGGTTGCTCACCAACAACCCGGCCAAGGTGAGTGGACTGTCCGGCTTCGGCATCGACATGATCGGCCGTGTGCCGCTTCCTGTCGTGGCGACCCCGGACAACCTTCGCTACCTCATCGCCAAACGGGACCGGCTCGGTCACCTCATCGAGGGCCTGCCGTCCTCGAACGGGGCGACCGCGGCCGGCCCGGAGATGGCCAGCGGCAGCCGTTCAGGAGTAGTTCCGTGAGCGGCGCGGGCAGTCCGGAGAACCCGCCGGTGGATGCGACCGGGCTGACGCTCGGGATTGTCGCGGCCCGCTGGCATGCGCAGATCACCGACCGGCTGGTAGCGCGCGCGGTCGCGGCCGCGGCCGCGTGCGGCGTGCATGATCCGCTGGTGGTCAGGGTCACCGGCACCATCGAACTGCCGGTCGTGGCGGCCGAACTGGCCCGGGGGCACGACGCCGTGGTGTGCCTGGGCGCCGTCATCCGCGGTGGCACCCCGCACTTTGAGTACGTTTGCGATGCGGTGACCGCCGGCCTGACCAGGGTGACGCTCGACGCGGGCGTCCCTGTTGGCAACGGGGTCCTCACCTGTGACACGCTTGAACAAGCCCGCGAGCGCTGCGGGCTGCCAGGAAGCAGCGAAGACAAAGGCTGGGAGGCTGCCGTGGCCGCGCTCGACACCGCTCTGGTGCTGCGCTCGCTGCGCGCCGGCGGTGTCTCCGCCCACGCCGCAAGCTCAGGCGGCACCCTTCCTCGGCGGGCCAGCACCGGCGGGATCAGCACGGACGGGCGCCGACATCGGTAGGGGGCCCACCGGTTACCGTCCCGTCATCTCTGGCTGAAAGGCTTTTGCATGCTGTCCGTCGTCCTGCCCAAGGGCTCGCTCGAGCGCGCGACACTCGACCTGTTCGACGCCGCCGACCTGACCGTCCGGCGCGGCTCCGATCGTTCCTACCACGCGTCCATCGACGATCCCCGGATCGACCGGGTGCGGTTCCTGCGCCCGCAGGAGATCCCGACTTACCTGGAACAGGGCCTGTTCGACCTCGGCATCACCGGCCGCGACTGGATCGCCGAGACCGACGCGAACGTGGTGAGCCTGGGGGAGTTGCACTACAGCCGGGCCACCTCCAACCCCGTGCGGGTCGTGCTCGCGGTGCCGAAGGACGCGTCGTGGGAGCGCGCCGCCGACCTGCCCGAAGGCGTCCGCATCTCGACGGAGTACCCGTCGCTCACCCGGCGGTTCCTCGACTCCCGTGGCGTCAAGGCCACGATCGTCCCGTCGTACGGAGCCACCGAGGCCAAGGTGCCCGACATCGTGGACGCGATCGTGGACGTGACGGAAACCGGATCTTCCCTGCACGCCGGCGGCCTGCGAATACTTGAGACGCTGCTGACCAGTTACACCGAACTCGTCGCCAATCCGGTGGCGGCGGGCGACACGGCCAAGCGCGCCGCCATGGAGGACATCGCGCTGCTGCTGTCCGGCGCGATCAGGGCGCGCGGCAACGTGCTGCTCAAGCTCAACGTGCCAGCCGACCGGCTGCGGGCGGTGACGAGCATGCTGCCCGCCATGTCGTCACCTACGATCACCGCGCTTGCCAGCAGTGACATGAACGCGGTTGAGACCGTCGTGCCCAAGCGCGGGGTGAACACGCTGATCCCCGCGCTGAAGGCGGCCGGGGCGCGGGACATCCTCGAGATCGCCATCTCCAAGATTGTCGAGTAGGCCAGCCGCCTGATCGCTGGGCGGGTACGCGGTCACGGGGCCGTGGCTGGTGACGGTCACCGAGGTTCCCGGCCGCAGATCGAGATGGCCGGCGGCGCGGGCCACGAGCACAGGGGCGCCCCACGGCTCGTCGGGCCGGATGCCGACGAGGGTGCCGTGGCCGTGGTAGCGGCTGTGCAGGACGTGGCCCGTGAGGCCGGGACTGGCGCGCCCGGGACCGGCGCGCCCGGGACCGTGGTGGCAACCGACCTCGAGCTGCTCGGGGCGAAGCAGGATGATGGCCCGCCCTGTGCTGGCGGTTGCGGTGCCGCCGCCGGGGCGAACGCCGCGGACGGGGTGGCGGCCGAGCCGACTGGTCGCGTGGTCACCGTCGATTTCGGCGGGTATGAGGTTGGCGTCGCCGATCATGCGGGCGAGATCGGGGTCGGCGGGCTCGGTGTAGAGCTCGCGTGGCGTGGCGTGCTGGGCGATCGCGCCGTCGCGAAGAACGGCCACGGTGTCGGCGGCAGCGAGGGCCTCACCCTGGTCGTGGGTGACGAGAATGGCGGTGGTGCCCGCCGTGCGCAGGACGCTCAGCACATCGGTTCTGACACTGTCCCGCAGCGCGGCGTCAAGGGAGGAGAAGGGTTCGTCAAGCAGGACCACGTCGGGCCGGATGGCGAGCGCACGCGCCAGCGCCACCCGTCGCTGCTGGCCGCCGGACAGCTCGTGGGGATGCCGTCGTGCGAGGCCGCCCAGGCCGACGAGTTCGGCCAGCACCTGGGCGTGGGCGGCCCGGCCCCGCCGTGGCAGCCCGAACCCGATGTTGGCTTGGACATTCAGATGCGGGAACAGCGCGCCGTCCTGTGGGACATACCCGATGCGCCGGCCCTCCGGCGGGACGAACCGCCTGCCGTCGTCGACCGTGGCGCCGCTCAGCCGCACGACGCCTTCCTTGGCGCGTTCGAAACCGGCGATCACCCGCAGCAGCGTTGTCTTACCGCTGCCGGAGGCGCCGAGAATCGCCGTCACCGCGCCCGGCTCGACGTTTAGGGTGAGGCCACGCAGCACGGGCTGGGCTCCGTAGGTGTGGTGCAGCGCCGATACAGATAATGCGGTCATCGTGAGCCGGTCCTCTCGCTGGGAGCGCGGTGGAGGTAGCGGCCAAGCGCGTAACCGGGGATCACCGCGATGACGACGAGCATGGCCGCGTAGGGGGCAGCGGCGGCGTATGAGCTGTTGGACTCCTGCGCCCAGAAGGCGGTGGCCAGCGTGTGGGCGCCGGTGGGAATGAGAATGAGGGTGGTGGTCAGTTCGATGACGGCCGACAGGAACACCAGGCTGAACGCGGCCGCCAGGCCAGGAGCGATCAGCGGAAGCGTGATCCGCGCGAGCACCGCCGCCGGGCGGCGCCCGAGCGAACCCGCCACCTCCTCCAGCTCGCGCGGGGCGTGCGCCATAGCGGCGCGCACGGCAATCAGCGCCAGCGGGAAGAACAGGATCGCGTAGGCGGCGACGAGCAGCTCAGGGCTCTGGTAGACGCCGATGGCGTAGTGCACGGCGAAGAACACGAAGCTCAATGCGACCACCGGTCCCGGCAGCCCCTGCACCAGGTAGGTGGCGCGTTCAACCAGGATCACGCCGCGTCTGCGGTGCCGCACCACAAGCAGCGCGACGGGAAGCGCGGCGAGGGCAGCGAGGGCCGCGGCAGGCAGGCTGTACGCAACCGTGTTGCCCGCCGCCGCGGCGATGGAGGTTGATGGCAGGGAGGAACGCTGTCCTTGGATCATCCAGTAGCCGATCGTCGCGACGGGTACCCCGATGGCGAGGCCGGCCAGCAGGCCGAACCCAGCCACGGCCGGGACGGCCGCGGCGCCGAGGCGGTGGGGCTGCGGCGGCCGGGTCCCGTGCGGGCTGGGGCGGCCCGTGCGTTTTCCCGCGGTCAGTACCGCTTCGCCGGCGAGCACTGTGACGCCAAGCATCACCAGGACCAGCGACAGCGCGCAGGCACCGGCGGAGTCGAAGCCGACGCGGAACTGGGTGACGATCTGCGTGGTGAAGGTCTGGAAGCCGACGATCTCGAACGCGCCATACTCCGCGAGCAGCGCGAGGGCGACAACGAGACAACCGCCGAGCAGTGCGGTGCGGATCTGCGGAAGGGTGACGCGGAAGAAGACCTTCAGCCGCCCGTCGCCCAGGCTGCGGGCGACCTCCTCCACCGCGGGGTCAGCCGTCCGCAGGCTGGCGGCGACCGGCAGGTACACCAGCGGGTACAGGCTGAGGGCCATGACCAGCGCTGCCCCCAGGAGGCCGTGGATCGCGGGCGCCACCGAGGTCCATGCGTAACCGACGACGAAGTCCGGCATGGCCAGCGGCAGCACGATCACCGCGCGCCAGATCCGGCGTCCCGGCAGGTTGGTCCGTTCGGCGAACCAGGCGGCGGTGACGCCGATAGCGGCGCACGCGACGGTGACAACGGCGGACAGCTCGACGGTGTTGACGAGCAGCATCCCCGTCAGGTGGCGGAGCAGCAGCCGGGTTACCTCGGTGCGGCCGACCTGCGCCGCCTGGCCGACCAGGAACGTCACGGGCAGTAGCAGCGTGGCAGCGACGAGGAGGCTGATGCCGGCCACCAGCCGCGCGGCGCGGCGGCCGTTCACAGAATCTGGGCCTGCTGCAGGAGGTCCAGTGCCGCCGACCCGTCGCCGAGTGCGGCAATGCCGATCGGGTTGGGGTGTAACTGGTTGAATGGTGTCATCCCATGAGCTGTGGGGCTGGGATCCATGCCTGCGCCCAGCGGGTACTCGAAGCTGTCGCTCTTGACGATGATTTCCTGTCCCTGCTTGCTGACCAGGAACGCAAGGAACCGCTGCGCCGCGGACCGGTGCCGGCTGGACCTCAGGACCGCCGCGCCTGATACATCGAGCACGTATCCGGGATCGGCCGCAGCGAAGAGCGCCAGCGCCGAGTGGATCCTCGCCGCGCCGATCTCGTACTTGAGCCGGTACCAGTAGTAGTGGTTGATGATGCCAATCTGGGCCTGGCCCGAGTTGACATCCGCCGTCACGGTCTCGTTGTCCGGATAGACGTGACCTGCGGCGTTGGCCTTGATCGCGTGCAGCCACCGCAACGCTGCCCGCCGGCCATACGCCGTCGCGATGGACGTGACGACCGGCTGGAAGTCGGTTTCGCCGGGCGCCAGCGCCAGTTTGCCGCGCCAGGCGGGGCCGGCCAGTTGCATGACCGAGGTGGGCAGCTGGCGGCTGGACAGGTTGCGGGTGTTGTACACGAGCACGCTCACGCGGGCCGACACCCCGACCCAGGCGCCACGGGGAGAGTCGTACGCCGTGGGCACGCCGGCCAGCGTGGCGGCGGGCACCGTTTCGAGCAGGTGCTTGTTCTGCAGGGCTTCAAGCGCGGGCGAGTTCTCCGTGAAGATCACATCCGCCCGGGATGCCTGGCCTTCCTGCTCGATCTGCTGCGCGAGCGCGGCCTCGTCACTGGAGCGGATCTTGACGGCGATCCCGGTCTGGCGCGTGAACGCGGATGCCAGGGCCTGGGATGTCTCCTCGTGCTGTCCGTTGTAAAGCGTGATCGCCTGGGCCTGACCGGCCGCGGCATCCAGCACGCCCCCGCAGCCGGCGAGCGCCCCGGCCGCCATGATCGTCCCCAGCGCGGCTGCTAAGAACTGTCTGATCACCGAGATCCTCCTGGCGGGTTTCGATTAGGTTAGGCTTACCTAAATAAGGCGAGGCTAACCTAAATATCAGACACGTTGTGTTACTCGTCAATATCGGAGAGCAACTTTTCTGCGGCCGTGAGCGTCTGAACCTGACGTGAATTCCACCTCGGAGACGAGCCGCGCTCGGCGTGCGGAGATGCACCACGAACACCGTGATGTCACTGGGGGCTGGCTGCGCCCCACCGTGTTCGGCGCGATGGATGGCCTGGTCTCGAACTTCGCGCTCATCACGGGCGTCGCGGCGGGCAGCCACTCCGACCCCACGGCGGTCGTGCTGGCCGGCATCGCGGGCCTCGGCGCCGGCGCGTTCTCCATGGCCGCGGGCGAGTACGTGTCGGTCGCCTCACAGGCGGAGCTGGCCCTGGCTGAGATCGAGATCGAGCGCCGTGAGCTTGAGCGGAACCCCGATGCCGAGCGGGAGGAGCTGGCCCGGCTTTATCGGGCGCGAGGTCTCGATCCCGGCCTCGCCAGCGAGGTGGCGCGGCAGCTTTCCCGCAACCCGGCCAGCGCACTGGGCGTACACGTGCGGGAGGAACTCGGGCTCTCCGTGGACGATCTGCCCTCGCCGGTCCTGGCCGCGGGGTCGTCCCTGTTGTCGTTCGCCGCCGGAGCGTTCCTCCCCCTCGCCCCCTACCTGCTTGGCGCGTCGTCGCTGCGGCCGGCGGTGATCGTCGCGGTGATCAGCCTGTTCACGGCGGGCGCGGTCGTATCCCGCATTACCGCGCGCAGCTGGTGGGCGAGCGGGTTGCGCCAGCTCGCCCTCGGTGGCGTGGCCGCCGCGCTGACGTTCGGTCTCGGTAGCCTGGCCGGATCAGCGGGCATCTGACCACCCGTCGCGGGCGTCGGCTTCGGCGGTCACGTCGTCGATCCCGCGCAACCCGGTCAGCTCTCGGATGAGGTGCTCGGTCGCCTGCGAATTCTCCGATTGACCCGCCCGGCCGCGGTACCTTTCCAGTATCACCTCGTCGCGCAGGTACGCGCCGATCGCGCTGTCCGCGGTCGGCGGATCCACCGGCCCGT
>Ga0137365_10004475_pt1 | contig 11210 bp, 10 predicted proteins | sample SagtaG_9_FD_104799 | JGI IMG/M metagenome (GOLD analysis project Ga0137365, IMG submission 104799) | Vadose zone soil microbial communities from Sagehorn Ranch, Mendocino, California, USA - Sage1_L_40_16 metaG | ecosystem: Environmental > Terrestrial > Soil > Vadose zone | place: USA... | reverse complement strand
GTTCCGTGATCAGCCGTCCATTAATGAAGACGAAAAGGAAACTGCCGCGGCGCTCAATGCTTAACGTGTCGAGCACCACGCGTCCGTGTTCGTCGAGTTGAATCAGCGCGCCATAGGTCCCGTCCCGGGCCGGATAAGGAGAAAACGCAGTGACATCTTGCTCCGAAATCCACGGCATCTTTTCGATAGCCACATTTTTTCCGGATATCTGGGCGCGAACAGATGTTGCGAACACGTCGGTGTCTCGGGGGTTTGCTTGTGCGTGCACCCGCAACGTGCAATGTCGTTGTTTCGCCACGCTCTCGGCCAGCGCAAAAACCAGGCAAAGCGCGAATACAGAGAGACTCTTCATGCCGCTTGATAAAGGGTTTGACACTAATTTTGCAACTCCGAAAACTTTTGAGCCTGTTTAGTCGCTCATGAACCGCCCCATCATTTTGCTTCTTTTGATTGTTTTCATGGCCCAAAGCATCTTTGGCCAGGATATCGCGCCGACATCTACTCCGGCGCGGAGGCGCGGTTGGTTGAGCCGAATTCTTCATCCGTTTTCTCCGGAGGTGGTGCCGCAATACAAAGACCCAAGACTGCGCGGACTCGCTCTCGATCTCCAACTCACACCGCAGACGGTAAAACTGTCTGAGGTCCGTCAGCTCGGAGCGAAGGTAACGCTGGCAAATCTCTCGAAACGTCCTGTTGCGCTCGACTTTCCCTCGAACCAGCGGATTGAAATTTATCTGATGGATTCTGCGGGAGAGGTCCTCACAAAGTGGTCCGACAATCACGCTATTCTCGAAAAGCCGGCCACGATTTTAATTAATCCGCAAGAACGTGTCGAATACAGCGAAACGATCGCGACGCGCGAGCTTACCCCGAACAAGGTCTTCATCGCCGAGGTCTTCTTTCCGCAATACCCGGAGTTGCGGATCCGGCAAAAATTCCTGGCTGTGCCTTGAGCGAGTGATAGTTGCTAGTTGAAAGTTGAGGGAGCAAACGTGACTGCCGATCAATCCTCAACCACAAACTATCAACTGTTTTCCGACTACCACACGCATCCGCAGGGGCATCGGGTGCAACGGTACACTCGGGCATTACTTCAGCCTTGGGCGGATTCAGCGCGCAGATTAGGTCTGACCGACATCGCATTTACCGATCACGATCGCTATCACGCCGGAATTGATTTCGATGAGATCGATCGTTTGCGGGAACGAAATCCCGATTTGCGAATCCGGGCCGGAATCGAACTCGATAACGATCCCGTTCATTCGGCAGCCGGCCGGAACTGGATTGAGAAACACTGGGACAAGCTGGATTTTGTTCTGGGCTCAGTGCATTTCCTTGATCGGGCCGATCAGATGTTCGACAGCGTGCCGGATGGCGCCGCGCAATTCCAAGGCGGGAATATCGACGTGGTTTATGCCGATTATTTTCGCCGCGTCCGCGAAATCGCAGCGACGGGGTTGGTCGATTGCCTCGCCCATCTCGATCTCATCAAAATCCATGGCCATCGACCGAGTGCAGAGATCGGAAGTTTGGTCGATGAAACACTTGATTTTATTCGCGCGCGCAATCTCGCGATTGAGCTTTCCACGGCTGGATGGCGAAAGCCAGTGAATGAAGCTTACCCAGCCGATCGAATCATTGAACTCGCTCTTGAGAAAGCGATTGCTTTCACTACAGCCTCGGACGCGCACTCGCACGCACAACTTGGCGACAATTTTCCGAAGCTAGCGCAGAGAATGGCGAGTTTTGGTATTCAGCAGGTCTGCGTTTTCGAAAAGCACAATCGCACGCAGCTGCCACTATAGCTGAAGATCAAGCTGCGCCTGTCCGGGAGGCGAGAGCGCCTGTTCTGTTTCCGAAGGCAGCGATAGCTCGAAGCCCAGCCGTTCGGCAAAACGTCGGCAGGTTTCGGGTGCAAAGCCTTCGAAGTGGTTGCCGGCAAATGCCCAGACCCTGCGCACCTCTGGAAAATGCCGTTCGATCTTGAGGGACCAGCTTTCCAGAGCGGCTTCACGTTTCCAAAGCAATTTTTCGTATCGATGGACGTGGCCACCATCGACGTCATATTTCGTCGCGTAATCGCCGAGCAAACGCAGATACAAAAAATCCGTGGTGCGCGGGAGAAATTCAAAGGGGGCGAGATTTCGTTCGTTAAGCGGAGTGGTATCGGCCCAGACCCAGCAAACGCGATATTTTTCCAACAGCCGTATAACCTGTGGCCGATGCCAGCCAGGGTGACGAAATTCAATCGCGAAACGGAAATCCTGCGGCAGTTCCGCGACGAATTTGCGCAGCGTCGCCCTGCCGTCCTTTGGTGCAAAGGAAGGTGGAAGTTGAATGAGGATCACCTCGAGCTTGGGCGCGAGCGGCTCAATTGCTTCGAGAAATGAATTCAATTCCGCGGCACAATCATGCAGCCGGCGGGTATGCGTGATCTGGCGGGGAAGTTTGCAAGTGAACCGAAAAGCCGCCGGCGTGATTTCGACCCATCGACGGACGGTATCTTCAGCCGGAGGAGCATGAAATGTGGTGTCCACTTCAACTGCCGGGAAGTAGTTGGCGTAAAATTCCAGCCACCGCGACTCAGGCAGATCCGGCGGATAAAAAACGCCACGCCAGTCTTGAAAGCTCCATGCGCACGAGCCGATGCGAATTTTCTGCTGATCAGTCAGATTCAAAAGAAGTTCCAAAAGTAGCCACTTTTGCGCGCTGGGAAAAGGTTTCACGCCAGAATGTGTGATGAATGCGGACGCGCCAACTGCATGTTAGCGGTGACTACTCAAACTTGACTGGCCGGATAACTTAACTACGCTGCCCCACCCGAATGCAATTCGTTATTCGCGTTTTTTTGGTTTTTGCTGCCGCAGTGTTCCTTTTGCCCGAACCCAGCGTGGCCTCTGTTGTCTTCCAACCAGGAAAAAAAGCGAAGTTTGTAGCGCCCGGTGAAGAACAGATCAGCGGAGATGCTTCGGAACTGTATCAAATTGGACAAACTGCCGAAAAAGAGGGCAACATTAAACGCGCGATCAGAGCCTACAAAAGTCTCGTTAAACGTCACCCGAAGGATAAGCTGGCCCCTACTGCGCTTTATCGAGCCGGCCAGTTGCAGGAACAGCTTCACCTCTATACGCCGGCAGCCGATTCATTTCGCGAGCTGGTAGAGAGATATCCAAGCAGTCCTAATTTTGAGCAGGCAATCGAGGGGCAGTTTCGCGCCGGCGAAGCTTATCTTAACGGCAAGAAGCTGAAGGTTCTCGGTATTGCGGTTGCATCGGCATTGGATCGCGCGGTGGCTATTTTCGCCAACGTTGTTCACACCGCGCCGTACGGAAAATACACAGCCCGTGCGCAGTTCGATATTGGTCTTGCGCGTGAGAAACAAGGCGCGAACGATGCAGCTCTGCAGGCGTACCAGGCGGTCGTGGACAAGTTTCCGAATGAACCAATAGCAGTGGATGCCCAGTATCAGATCGGTTACATCTGGTTCACCGCGGCCCAGACGGGGACCAAGGATGCCGCTGCCGCAGCCAACGCCAAAACTGCGTTCCAAGATTTCCTCTTCCATTATCCGAAGAGCGAGAAAGCAGCGCAGGCGCGGGCTAACCTAGACATTCTCGAGCACAAGCAAACGGCCAACTCGTACAAGGTCGCGAAATTCTACGACAAGCAAAAATACTATCGCGCTGCAGTCATCTACTACAACGAGGTGATTCGTCAGCAGCCAGGCTCCGAGGAAAGTAACGAGGCGAAGAAACGGATTGATCAGTTACGTGCAAAGTTCGGCGAGGCCGCGCTTCAGCCAGCTTTACCTGTCGCACAAGCTGGCAAGAAAAAGAGCGAAGCGCGTGGAGCGCGTACCGCCGGAGCCGGCTCCGCCAAGCCGGGTGCAGCAAATAACGAAGCGCCGTTACCAGCACCGGAGACCGATTCTTCGCTTCCACCGCCGGCTTCGCTGGCGCCGGATACTACCACGGCGCCTGAACCGCTGCTGCCTCTGCCGGGCACGAGCACAGATTCGGATACATCTCCCGCTGCTGGCGCCTCGGCTTCTCCCGAACCGCCCGCCCTACCGGCGCCTTGAAAGCCTTACTTGCGACAGTATTCTGCCTCGCGCTAAGTGGTTGTCTTGGCTATCATGTCGGGCCAGTAAAGCCATATTATCTGCGTGACGTTCACACCATCGCCGTGCCGACTTTCAAAAACCGCACCCTCATCCCACGCATCGAAGTATTGATCACCGACACTGTAATCAAGCAGTTCCAACAGGATGGGACGTTTCAGATTGCCAGCGGAAACAACGCTGAGGCTACCTTGAATGGTGAGATAGCTGCCGTTCGCCGCACGCCGGCGCGCTCGGTGCGCGGCAATGTCCTGGCCACGACTGAATTTGCTCTGACACTAAGCGTGAGGTACTCACTCACCGGAAAAAATGGCGAACAGCTGGCGCCGCCGAATGAAGTGGTCGGAACGACAAGCTTCTTCGTAAGTAATAATAGTAATAATACTAATATTATTAATAATAATAATAATATTACTAATGGCGATGTAACCACTGATGAGCGGCAAGCATTGCCGCTGGCTACTGAGGATCTCGCCACCCGATTAGTTAGCCAAATAAGCGAGGGCTGGTGATGGCCGATGAAGGGAGAAGAAAGGCTTTGGACAATCCTCAACGATAAACTTGATACACTGCGTGCCACAAATCAGTTCCCTGAAGCGATTCGCGTTGCCGAAACTGCTCTTGAAATCGCCAAGCGCGCATTCAAAGGGAACGAGACTCCACTTGCCACCAGCTTCGAGAAACTAGGCCAGCTACTCGAACAAAAAGGAGACTATACTGCCGCCGAGGCAAACTTGCTCAAGGCGCACGCAATCCTGGAAAAAGGGAAATCACCCGACCCGCGTGCCATCTACCGATCAGCGCGGCGGCTGGCATCCTTATGCGATAGCCTCGGTCGATCCGAGGAGGCGATCAATTTTTACCAGAAGGCAATAGCCGCCGGTACTCAAATCGACGACGTTCCTTACTCGGACATCGGAACGATGTTAAACAACATTGCGCTCATTCTGCGCAAATCAGGGCGGCAAAAGGCAGCCGAGCCATGCTATGTACGTGCTTTGGAGATTTATGAGAAACAACTTGGACCCGACCACCCCGATGTAGCGTCGGTGCTAAACAACCTGGCGGTGTTTTACACGAACGAACGCCGTTACACTGAGGCCGAGAAGATACATCTTCGAGCACTGGCCATCCGGCAAAAACTGAATCCACCTCCGCTCGCCGACATTGCGCAATCAAAATGTAACCTGGCGGTAGTCTATCACTCGCGTGGTGATTACACAAAAGCAGCAGAGCTTTATCAATCTTCGCTAAAAACTTGGGAGCAGGTGCAGGATAAGCCTTCCAAGGACTACGACACGGTTGTTTCGAATTATGCCGACCTTTTGCGTTCTATTGGCCAAGTACGCAAAGCGCACCAGTTGGAAGTTCGCGCGCGCAAGAAGCGTTCGGAGTGATTTAAGCAATGCCGGTTGCTTCCACCCCATCCTAACATCGTCGATTTGACCTTGCAGGCACCCTGATGAACGCGCATTTTACGCTCGTTCCCTTGCTCGCGTGGCGGAATCGGCAGACGCGTACGGCTCAGGACCGTATGGGGAAACCCGTGGAGGTTCGAGTCCTCTCGCGAGCAGTAATCCCTCCAGCCTTCAGTCAGAGGCCAAACACAAATCCGAATGCCAGCCTGGAAGGCTGGTTACCTCGACGCAGCTTTCCTTCTGGCTGCCCAACGAGCTTTCATTAGCTCCGACAGCCTTTTTCGCCCAGCGGGCGTGAGTGCGCCTTTTTTCCTGGCAGGCGGCGATGCTTTCTTGGCCACCCCTTTTCTTCTTGCAGCCCAACGAGCTTTCATTAACTGGGAAAGCTTTCTTCGTCCCGCAGGCGTGAGCTGACCTTTTTTCTTGGCGGGAGTCGCTGTAGTCGCACCTCCTCTTAGTCTCGCCCAACGAGCTTTGGCGGCAGCCGCAAGCTTCGCTCGAGTCGCGGGCGAAAAGTAACGGCGGCCCGCAGGGCGCGGTGTTGCCGCGGGGCGTGTTGTCACGGGCCGTGTTGTCGCGGGGCGCGTTGTCGTGGGGCGCGTTGTCGTGGGAGACGCAGCTCCTCCAAGGATTGAGGAAAGACGTCTTTCCAGGTTATCAATTTGTCGGCGAATTGAAATCGCTTCTTCTAGAGCTTTAGCAGATGTATCCATATGTTGTTAGATAGCTGGAGTTGGCCGGGCTGGCAATCCCAATTTTTATAATAACTTAATGGTTTTCCTCGGCTGGGTTTGCCTGCTAGTTATACCTACGTAATAACCGGCAAAATTTACTATGACGAAATTGCCAGCCGGTGTCCTATCGAAGCTAAAGTGACTACGCAAGCTGCACGGGTGCGAGAAATGTTCGGGTCGATTGCCTGGCGTTATGATGTCGCAAATCACCTGCTTAGCTGCGGAATAGATTTTTATTGGCGACGACGCACGGCTGAACTGGTTTCCGAATGGCGTCCACACAAGATTGCAGATCTAGCGACCGGGACCGGAGATTTGGCGCTCGCGCTGCAAAAGAAATTGCCACAAGCGGAAATCGCAGGCGTCGATTTCCTGCCGGAAATGCTCGAGCTCGCGCAACAGAAAGGGGTGCGGCAAATCGTACTTGCCGATGCCATGAACCTGCCGTTTGGCGACGCTTCATTTGATTGCGTGACGATAGCCTTCGGGTTGCGCAATCTGGAAAACTGGGCAGCCGGTCTGGCTGAGATGTCGCGGGTGCTTAAGAGCAACGGGCACTTGCTGGTGCTTGAGTTTTCACTGCCCACAACTCCATTCTTGCGCGCAGTGTACCGTTTTTATTTGCACCGTTGCGTGCCCTTAGTTGGCTCTTTGTTAACAGGCAAGAAGAATGCCTATGATTATCTTGGCGATTCGATCGAGGAATTTCCAAGCGGCAGCGCGATGTGTCGGTTGATGGCTGAGAACGGTTTCACCGGCCCGACGTTCGAACCTTTGACTGGTGGAATCGTCACGATCTACACGGCTACGAAACAGTAACTGCAAAAACGAACGGACCGCCGTGGTTTTCGGGAACGCGGAACTTTATTGCTTGAGAACAGGAGATGCAGTTGCGCTGGGTGAGCGACTCGGCGAGGCAGTAGCTTGAGCAGCTAGCGGGAATTTTAGGGTGTTCAAGTCCGAATTGCTGATCTCAAAGGTGCCTTCGCGGCCGTCTACGCGCGCGCACCACGTGCCGTCATTATTTTGAGCACCAACGGTCAACTTATGCGATGCCTTGTTATCGGGTGAACTTGTGAAGGCCAGAACAAGCTGTGGTTTTTCAAACCCGTATTGCTGCGTCGTTGCCCCGAGCCATCGCACTGCATGCAAATTCGACAAAGTGTTGAGCAGCGATTGCAGATTGGCTTGATTGACCTGACCGCTCCCTTTTACCCAATGCCATTGGTTTGTTTGGTCGCGCTCAAGTGACAGCTCGTTCTCAGTTGTGGCGCTTATGCGGTGAATTTGCTCGGGTTTAAGCTTGAAGATCGACAACTCCTGCCATGGCAGGGGATCAGGTGAAATCTGATCTACTAAACCGCGACGCACTGCCACGACGAATGGCTCATCGCTTAGCCGCGCGTAAACGGTATCCCCCTCTCCTTTTCCAAAGGCGATCCCGGCAAACGGCTGCTCACCTGCTTTGGTTTCAGCGGTATTTTCCGAAGCAAACGAACTAAAGGTCACTTGCACCTGCGGTTTATCGAGACCGTATTTCGGCAGATTGGAACCGACGTCTTCCACGAATTTTGTTACCCGCTCATTTTGCAGCGCGTCGATCAAACGCCGAACGGCACCTGAATCCGCTGGCGCATTGTTTCGTGTGGCGATTGCCCAATTTCCATCTTTGCGCGCGAGCACGATTTTGCCTTTCCCAGGAGCGTCGATCGTAATCCGATCAAGAATGTTTGTATCCACCCGAACCAAATGATAGTCGCGCAAATCGGCTGGCTTCGTGTTAAGTATCTCCTCGATCTTTTTCGGCAGGGTGTAAACGGATCCGCGAGGAGCGAACCGCACATAGACTTGGTCCTTTTCTTTCTCGGGAACACTGCCTACTTGCAGCGTCTGGCCCTTGTCTTCCCCACCAAACACCTTGATCGACTCACCCAGCTCAACCTTCTGATCTTTCTTCTGCTCCTGATCATACAACGTGATGGATCCGCGCGGCTCGGCCAATCCATAAGGGCGCAGGTCACCACGATCATCGGCCAGAAATTGTTCAATGCGTGCCGCCGTAACTTGTGAGATCAAGTCGCCTACTTTCCCGTCATCGGCCCGGGCGCGCAGCGGTTTAAGGATGTCCCAATGATCGCCTTTCTTTGCCAGCTCCATCTCACCAGCAGGTGTTTTCAATGTGACGCGGCGCACCTGCGCAGTCGTCAGATCTGTTAGTTTTCTGTCGCGAAATTCCTCTGCTTTTTTGTCTATGTCTTTCTTGACCGACTGGGTGGCGAGAAACGTTCCCTTTGAATTCTGAAAGCGCACATACATTCTGCCTTCCAACGCGGCGTCTTTGCCGAACAAAATTTCGGGCGGTTTATCCCGGCCGAGTAACTTTAGCTTTAGCTTGGGATTGTTCAGGCCATACTCAGCCAGTTTGCTTTTATCAGTCTGAATCTCTTTGGCGGGGATGGTGGCTTCCTTTTGCCACGTCTCCAAATCCGACAACAAACCCTCGACTACAGCGCTATCTGCCTGGTCCTTAAATGGAGTTTCTAGCCGCCATTTGTCGTCGCGGCGTCGTATTTCAATTTTTTGATCGCCATTTTGAATGACGATCCCGTCGATTTTGCTTCGGTCAAAATTGAGAACGTTTTGGGCCTGCCGCCTTGCCTCTTCCGTGCTCGGCCGCTTCATTTCAAAGAACCTGAAGTAACCGACGGCGGCGAGCGCGATGACCGCCAGGATCAGGGTATTCCTCCACTTCATGCTAAACGCGCCGTTGCCACCAGACCATGGTTCCGATCACGGCAGGAACTAACGGGATGAACACTAAAATGATCCAGCGCAGCCGGCGTAATGCCTCTTCGTCGAGATTGAAGGTGAGCGGCTTCGGGATCTTTGGCGCGATACCGATGAGCTGTTCGCGACTCAGCAGCCAGTTCACACCGCCGGAGATGAAATCGAGGCCCTGCTGATCTTGCGTGATCGTATTGTCCTGAACGAAGCTTGCGTTGCTAACTACTACCAGACGCGACGAATTCACCTGGACCCGTTGATCTGCGCTGCCTCCTTTTTCGATGGCTGCGCCGATTGTTAACGGCACATTACTTCGCTTCGCATCAGCCTGTAGTTTTACCTGGTCGTCGGTGTTGTAATCTTTTTCGGCAAAATAACCTTTTTCTGCCTGGATGAGCGGTTCCACGCGTACGTTGGCAGCGCGAACACGGTCCGGCTCAAGAGTAAGTGAAGATGTGCCGCCCAAAAACAACGCCCGCACGTCGGCTAGCCGTTTTGTTACTGGGCTGTCGGCGAGGAAATGCGCTTGCACATCCCGCGTCAACGCCAGCTCCTGGATGCCGGTGCGCAAGAAAACCATCAGCCTATCGTCATTGGGTTTGACGCCGAGTTCATTGACGAAGCCGCGGAGCTTCGGCGTTTTTGCTGATGGATCCAGGAGAACCAGTATCCGTCCCTGTTTGTCCCAGAAGTCACCCATGAGTTTCATTTCGCGATCGGAAAAATCGTATTGCGGTCCGATAATCATTACCGCTTTCACATCGGCCGGAATCGCATCCAGATCGAGCAGGTTCAGCTCCTGAAGCTTGATGTTTTCGTTTTCGATAAATGTTTTCAGCACGGTAACAGGGCTGTTTTCGGAAAGCGGCGGTTCCTTGTGGCCGGTGACGTAACCGAGCGCCTTCTTCTTGCCTTCAACAAGATCCATCATCGCGCTCGTGATGGCTTGCTCGCCTTTGAAAGCTGCCACACGCGGGCCTTCGCCGAAGGCCATTCCGCTCTGATCAATATCGGCCATCTCCGACGCCTTAACCGTTTTGTTGCGACCCTCGTAATCGAGCACCAAAAGACTCTCGTCCGTAACAACCTTGTATTTGTCGAACAGCTCTTTGGCGCGGGAAAGATTTCGTTCCGGATCGATGTGCTCGACGTCGATTTTGCCCTTACCGGCGTATTGATATTCCGTTAGCAAATTCTGAACGTCCGCAGTGATCGGCGTGGTGGGCGCAAAGAAAACCGTGATACGCATCTTGCCCTTCAGCGTATCGAGGAAACGCTTCGTCTTATCTGAGAGCGCATACTTTTGATCGCGGGAAAAATCCCAACGCGCGCAATGCTTGAAGGCGAAGGAATTCACCATCGCAACGAGAAACAAGATCAGCACGATCTGGGCGAGAACGTTGAAACCGATCCGGAATCGGCCAATTCTTTTAGATGTTCGGGAACGCTTTGCCGTATCAGCCATTGTCACAGCCTCCATTTACGGGATTGGAATGCCTGATACGTGAGCGTCAGCATCACAATAGTCATGCTCACATAGAGAACGATGGGGCGTGTATCGATCACGCCCCGGGAGAATGTCCCCATGTGTTCGATCGCGGAAAAATAGCCAAGCAAATCGCGCGTTGTGGAAGTAACATCCAGGAGGATGAACTGAACGAGGCCGAGAAAAAATAAGAGCGTGATTGCACAGAAAGAGATGATGGCCGCGATGATCTGGTTCCGGGTCAGGACAGACGTAAGGCAACCAATCGAAAGGTAGAACATTCCCAACAACAAAAGCATCAGATACGAACCAAAATACGCTCCGGCAGAATGCGCGGCTGGCTGTTTTGTTAGTCGCAGAAAAATCCAGAAGTAAAGCAGCGTCGGGATCCAGAGAACGAGGTAGAACACCAGCGCACCAAAGAATTTTGAGAGCACCACCTGCCAATCGTGCACCGGCGCGGTAGTTAGTGGCTCAATCGTGCCGAGCTTAAATTCCTCGGCGAACAGACGCATGGTAATCAGCGGAAAGATCAGAACGAATGCGAACCAGAAGAAAACTGAATTGAAGAATGCTTCCTGCACGGTGTATTGCACCTGGCGCTGGTTCATGAAGGAGACCTGAAAGTAAAAATCGATCCCGCTGACGATGAGGAAAAAGATCAGCAC
>Ga0137365_10004472_pt1 | contig 11213 bp, 11 predicted proteins | sample SagtaG_9_FD_104799 | JGI IMG/M metagenome (GOLD analysis project Ga0137365, IMG submission 104799) | Vadose zone soil microbial communities from Sagehorn Ranch, Mendocino, California, USA - Sage1_L_40_16 metaG | ecosystem: Environmental > Terrestrial > Soil > Vadose zone | place: USA... | reverse complement strand
TAACCTTCACCGGCTTGCCGTCCTTGTCTTTTGCTTCATAGGTGACTTGTCCGGTCTTGGGCTCCCAGGTCCACGTGCGTGAGAGACTCACTTTCAAAGCAGGGAGCTCCAAGTTGAAGGTATAGCGGATCGCATCAACCTGCCCATACGAATCAAGGCCATAAGTCTTGGCAAGCTTTTCAACAATGGCTGGGCGCGTCTGTGCCCGGGAAGTGCCCGCAAAGAGCAGCACCCCCAAAAATAGCCAACCGATCGTCATGGAACGGCGCAACTTCGTCATGGATGTCCTCCTCAGTGAATGAAACAAACGTCGTCTTGGATGACGTACAAAGGTCCCTGGATACATGAATCGCATGTGGTGCAGTTGCCTTCACTCTACCTGGTCCGCTGATCATTGTAGGGCTGGCGGTCGTGTGAACCTACGCAAAGCGATAATGGCAGCAGCTACTGCCACGGATCCGTATTCCAGCAGCATAATCCAGTCAGGGACCAGCCACGGCCGTCCAACGATGCGCAGATGCCAGACATAATAAGTAGGAATAATGCTCAAAGTCCAGACCATGATCGGCACCTTCGAAATTGACCTTAGGAACGGCAGCAGCCACAGCAGGTACCATGGATATACAACCGGCGCACATAAAAGCGATGCTGCCATCGGCCAGGCAAACGCGTCCGAAGACTCGTCCGCGGACTTTCTTCTCATCCAGATTGCGGTAAGAAAGCCGACGAGCACTGCCAGCCCAGCCACAACCTGTGGAGCCGTCATTCGCTCGAGCGTTGCAAAAACGGGATCATTAAAGCGGAACCTCTGCACGTAGGTGCCGAGCGAGCCGATCGGAATCCGGCCGTGTTCGAGAAATGGTACGTAGAGAAGTCCGACCACGATTGCCGCCAGCGCCGCCTCGCGCACGCGAACACGCTTCCAATAGAGTGGCAGCAGTACGATCGGGAGGAATTTCACCGCAACAGCAAGCCCGAATGATATGGCTGCAACGGTACGCCAGCGCCTCACGAGTGATGCCGCAGAGACCAAGAGCAGCAGCACGCCGACAATATCGACGTGACCGCTGCCTCCCACCTCAATCGCCAGAAGCGGGTGCCACGCATAAGCCAGAACCCAGTGCTCTGCCTGCTTGGTACGACGCAAAACATCGAGTAACACAAACACAATCGCCAAATCGCAAAGTACGAATGCTACTTTCAGCGCGAATGTAGACTCCTGAATCGATGTTACGGCGCGGAAGAATAGCTGCGCCCCCGCTGGATAGGGGCTCGGCACCTCCGGATTATTCAGCGAACGCGTCTCCGATGTGTGCAAGCCGGCAAGTGCGGGGTCGCTCGGGACGACGACATAAGGGTTATAGCCGAGCCGCTGCACGCGGCCGTCCCAAACATAGCGATGAATGTCGTCGTCTAAACCCGGTGGCATTCGTAGGAATTGAAAATGCCACAGAGCAGACAGGACGAGACCGTAGACGATGACGCGCTTCGGAAATTCTGGCGTGGATAAAAGCTCGCGGATGGCTAGGAGGTACGCGACCCCAGCAACAGCCAGAGGAATGAAAAATGACGGTTCACCGATGCGGCTGAAGTTGCGTGAGCAGATCGTCAGCGCCACAAGCAAGATGGCGCCGAGTCCGTACAGCCTGTGCGAGGGTGTGAGTTTCACAGGCCTCCCATTCAATGGCGAAGTTGCGCCACTGCTTGCTGCCATTCGCCGAACCAGCCCGCAGTCCTTGGGGCCTTCGCGGGAGCGAGCCACAGTTCCCGAGCCAGCAGAATCAAATCGTTTGCGACGTCGATGTCATAGAAGGGTTCCGTGAAGCCGGTTGAGAGTTCAAGGACCTTCGTGCGCGTCAGCAATCTGTCGAGCGCACTCCTTGTTCCCATACGATCGCTTTCGAAGAGCGCCGGGTGAGCGGCCTTGGCGCCAACCAGATAGTAGCCTCCATCGTGGGTTGGCCCGACAACCACGTCATGCGCGGCGAGTATTTCAAACGCGCTGTCCAGAACCGACGGCGCGAGGTGCGGGCTGTCGCTATTGAATGCGATGACGCGCTGTCGGCCGGCGGCAGTGAAATGTTGAAAAACAGAGGTGAGTCCCGCTGCGAGGCCATCGCCTTTTTGCGCCACGACCTGCACTGTATTCCCTAATAGGTGCGCCAATTCGTCCTGATCCGACTCAGGGCACATCACCGCGACCTCCACGCTCGCTAATGACTTGGCCAATGCGAGGGTGTCCTCCAAAAGGCAGCGATACAGTGCGATCACTGCGGGAGAAGGAAGGCTCTCAGTGAGACGGGTCTTGACCATGCCTGGCTTTGGAGCTTTCGCCATAATGACTAACGTGCGGTTTGGGTGAGAAAAACACTCAGTCGTTTGGCCAGAGGATTCCATGAGAGATTGGTCCATCGGGACTTACGCCGGTCGCGGCGTTCCGGTCCGTCGACGTCGAAAAGAATAGCGCACGATCCGGCTCAGGATGAACCACGCTGCTCCTATCGTGCCTTTCAACGTACCGCTAATTTTGGACTTTCCAATGCGCGGGTAGTAACTCACAGGGACTTCCGCGATGCGAAATCCCGCGACGGCCCCTTTCACGATCATTTCCACCGCCCATCCGTAGGTAGCCTCTTCAAGGGCGAGGGCGCGCAGCACATTTGCGCGGCCGGCGCGAAACGGACCAAGGTCACTGACCTTCACGCCGTACAAAAGCCTGATCAGGCCGGCAGCGAGGCGATTGCCGAATGATTGGTGCCACGGTAGCGCAGCGGGGTTGCTTTTGCCGCCGAAGCGCGAACCGAGCGTAATGTCAGCGCGCCCCTCGATGATCGGAGCCAAGATAGTCGGCAACTCCGAAGGGCGGTCGCTGTAGTCTCCGTCGAGGAAAACGACCACATCAGGATTTTGCGTATTCGCAAGCCCTGTCAAACAAGCACGCCCGTATCCTCGGCGAGGCTCCTGGACGACTTGTGCCCCCATCTTGCGGGCGAGATCGGGCGTTCCGTCAGTCGAATTGCTGTCAACAACGATAACTTCCGTGACGAGATTGGAAGGCAGATCGGCAAGCACACGGCCAATGGCCTGGGCTTCGTTATGGGTAGGAATGATGACCGACACGCGCACGCAGATTCCCTCATTACCACCACGGGGACGCCGGGCGCCGCCGTGCCAGCAACGCGTCGATGCCCCAGGCACGACCTGCGCGTCCCACCGCGAGTCCGAGCGATGCGAGCACCGGAACCAGTAGTTCCCAAATCCATGACGTACCCCATTCCGAGACCCAAAGGCTGGCAAGGAAGAGGAATGCGACAAAGGCGGCTGGACGCGTAAGTAGACCAATGACCAGCAGGATTCCCAGCGAGATCTCCGTCGCGGCCTGCATGGGAGCCGCCATGGCCGCATGGCTTGCCATCAATCCCATAACCCACTTCCACGCCACCGGTGAGTGGCTTGACTTGATGTAGTAATTGATTACCCCTGCGTAGCCCGCCAGGGTGTAGCCGCCCTTCCCTAAATTCTCGAAGAAGACCCACACGAACATCGCACCGATTGTCATGCGAACCAATGCCAAGCCGTTTGCCGCACTGGGATGGCCGGCTACCTGGGATGTGTTGTCTCGCGGTTGTGTCGTGGTTGTTGTCATCATGATCCTCCCGGTCTTCGATCCTAAACTTTCTTTAAGGTTGCAGCCTCATCAGTACATACTCATGCGCAACCCAGCCATCTCAATCACGCGCAATCACGATAGTCGTACATGCGCTTTCGCCTTTGGGGAGCTCACGAGCGGGAGCCATGCGGATTTCCAGCTTTTGGGCTTCTCCGCGGACAATTGGGCAATAGAAGTCCGGCTGGTCCAAAGCATTCTGGATGCGGCGCCGTCCCGCACAACCGCCACTGCAAGACTCCAGATAAACGCAGGAGCGGCACGCCTCTGGCGTGGTGCGCGCCCCCACAAAGGGGGGAGTTTCTACAACTCCTGAGCGGAGCGACAACAGCATCGCAAGAGGTTCCCCAGCCCCCGGCCAGTAGACGCAAGGCTGAGTAGTAGCGCGCGGCGTAACCCGCACCGTGCTTACTCCGCAACCTCCGACCCTTGGGGGTAAACCCGCCATTGCTCGAACCAACGGCTCGCCAATGGCAATCACGTCGGTTTTCCCAAATAGGGCGCGAAAGCCTTGCCAATACTCCTCGTAGCTCAAGGCAAATAGGTCAGAACGCACGGCTTGGTAAACGTTGACGCGCAGCGGCGCCTGGTAACGCTTGACCACGCGCGCCACTTCGGCAAGGCGCAGATAGTTCGACTTCATCATTACAGCGATGAAGGTGACAGGGATCCCCAACCGAACGCAGCGTTTTGCCTGATCATGGATTAACGCCCAATTGCCGGAACCGCGTTGGGCATCCTGATCATGTTCAGTGGGATAATCCAGGGAGAACTCGACATCGTGAAAGGCTCGAAGCTCGTCATCTGTGAGCATTGCCGCGCTGTGACCGTTAGAGGTGATGGTGAGCTTCACCGGCTGAGTGCGGAGGTAGGCCAAAATCTCTCTGAACTGCGGGTGCATTCCGTTCTCACCGGTGCCCAAATTAACGGAGCGGACCGGCAGGCTTCCCATCACAGATCGTACTTGCTCGAGGCTAAGCCGGTCAGTCCTCGCCGGATCGCGGTAGCAGAAAGAACATGCCAGGTTGCACTCGTTGGTTAGCCCGAGGCCGAGCGCAAATCCCCCAATCGCGGCGGGCCGGACCAACGCAGAGTGTGAAGCGGACTGGACGTCAGCCTGAGTCATGGTCCCATCTCCTCGCCCGATGACGCACAGGAATGGCGAGCGATTATCTGTATGTAGCGCGCGACCGCAGCAAACTCCAGTCGACTACCCAGCTTGCGCTCCAGTTCAAAAATCCGCTCGTACTCCTCGCGGCGGGAGACCTGCGGCGGCAAGTAATCCGAAATAACGCGCACGCCACGCTCGGCAGCAACTGCGAGTGAGGCCTCATTCGTCATGGCTTGCAAGCTGTCCAACGTAAATAGCCGCACCTGGCCGCCAAAGAGAGATTCATATCCCCACACAGCCCTAAGGTTGCGTTCCGCTGCCCTCAGATCACCTGCCTGGATGCCGGCCTTGAGCACCTCACCGGCCCGACTGCGCACAAGGACAGACAGAATCCCCATCCCGGTCGAATCACTTCGCAGCACCTGGGCGACGGCGGAGAGGACTGCACTTGGATCGTCGACGTATTCCAGTATGTTGTGGCAAAGAACGATGTCGAACGATCCCACAGGAAACAGGTTCGCCACTTGGGCCGCGTCGCCGTCTTTCAGTTCGATCTTCCCGTCAACGCCAGCTTCCCATGCCGCGCGTTTCGCGATCTCCAGCATCGCTGGGGAGGAATCCAGCAGCGTTACGTTTATGCCAAGACGCGCCAGGCGCACGGCGGCGGCTCCCGTGCCGCATCCGAGATCCAAAGCGCGCAGTGACAACTTGGTCCACGGCAGGGGCAGAAAATCCTGTAGGTTGGCGAAAGCCAAGTCGCAGCGCAAGCGGCCCTCGGGTGTCTCGAGGTAGGCGGCGTACTTGGCCGCGCCGCTCTGGAAGCGCCCGCTGTCAGCTTTGGCGATCATCTGCATGCAAAACTCAGGCGAAGTCGATTCCCGATTCGGGTATTGTACACGGACAGCGTCGGATGTACGTTATCCGTCAGCAGAGAAGTCAAAAGAATTCTCGTGCAGAGGTATTGACTATGAACCGTCGCAATTTTCTGCAATCAGGGGGCATTGTGTCAGTAAGCCTCGCGTTCGCGAAGGCTGAACGCTTGTTTTCACAGGTCACAAGAGCCGACCGTTGGCGCATGTTTCAAGTAACGACACGCGTCGAAGTTCTGAAAACTTCCGGAACGACACGTGTGTGGGTGCCGGCGGCACTCATTAGTGAAACTCCCTTTCAAAAGACGCTCGCGAATACATTCAACTGCGACGGCGGCAGCGCGAAGATGTTCGAGAGCAAGAGGGACGGTCTCGGAATCATGGCCGCGGAATTTCCGGCCGGGATAAGTCCGATCCTCACAGTGACTAGCCGGATCGCCACGAAGGATTGCGCGGTCGACCTCACGGCGCGGGGCACGGCGCCGAAAGAGGGCCGCGCGGAATTGGAGCATTTCTTGCGGCCAACCAAGCTCCTGCCGACGGACGGCATCGTGAAAGCGACAGCGAGCGAAATCACGAAGGGCGCGAAGACGGATGTTGAGAAGGCGCGCGCGATCTACGAGTGGATCGTTGACAACACCTTTCGGAATCCAAAAACGCGCGGGTGCGGCGCCGGCGACATTCGCTTCATGCTGGAGTCCAGAGATCTGGGTGGTAAGTGCGCCGATCTAAACGCGCTGTACGTTGGGCTGGCGCGCGCGGCCGGCCTTCCAGCGCGCGACGTTTATGGCATCCGCGTCGCCACGTCCGAAATGGGATACAAGAGCCTCGGTGCTTCGTCAGCGAACGTGACGAAAGCGCAGCATTGCCGCGCTGAGGTTTTCCTTGGTGACCACGGGTGGGTGCCCGTTGATCCAGCAGACGTGCGGAAGGTCGTGCTCGAGGAACCACCTGGAAATCGCTCCATGGACGACAACATAGTGAAGAATGCCCGCTCGCGGCTCTTCGGGTCCTGGGAGATGAACTGGATGGCATACAACTTCGCGCACGATGTCGCCCTGCCCGCGTCGAACGGCGCGCCGGTCGGTTTTCTCATGTATCCGCAGGCGGAAACGACCGAAGGCCGACTCGACAGCCTCGACTCGGACAACTTCAAGTATGAGATCACGTCGAAAGAGATCACACCTATGAACGGCTGAGTGAAAGGGACGTAGAAGTGCCGTTCGCGCCCGCGCATTCTGGGAGTATGGTCGGCTAACCTGAAGCTATCCGGCTTCTACGGCTGGATTAGTCCTGTGAAGTCCGCTTCTCGCCAGCGATTGATCGTTCACTGCTGGGGCGTTTATCGGGAGCAATCTGCCAACCCGGAGGCATTACTTCCGGTTTGCCCGTGATCCGCCCGAAATCAGCGGCGGGCGGTCACCAGCTTAGTGCTCGCAGCGCGGATGCAACATAAGCAGAACCATCAGGTCCGACAGCGTGAACAGCCACTGATCCGGTTGCATGCCCGCCACTTCAGCCGCGCGTGCGATGAACCCTAGGTGCCTCCTGCGTGCCAGGCCGTGGAGATGCTCCAAGCAGATCCCGGTCAGGTTGGCAGTCTCCGTGTCCGTAAAGATCTTCTGACTCGCCTTGACTTTAACCACGCCATTGCCCTCTCTTATCCGCAGATTATTCCTGGACTTTCGTTTTGAACACAATCCGTTGAACGACTTCGCGAAATTCGCGAACCTGCTTGCTTGCCGGTCCGTTAGGCTCAAGCTTGAGGTACGCGTCCAGGTTCTGGAGTTGCCTTGCATACTCCCCCCTGCGCCCGTGGACGTCCGCCAGCACAAGGTAAGGCAAGGCAAAAGCGGGCTTCCTCAATAGGGCCTCTTGAGCACTTTTTTCTGCCTCCTCAAGACGGTTCAGGCGAAAAAGGGCGAGGCTCAAGAAGAGATGACCTGTGGCTGAATTCCCATCTACGTCCAGTCCTTGGCGGATGGCGGTCTCTGCCTCGGCGTATTCCCCTCGTCGGCAAAGCAGCAAACCCAGGGCGAACTGCGCCCAGACGTAGCGCCCTCCGCTTAGAATAATCGCGGTTTGGAAAGCTTGTGCGGCTTCCTCTTCGCGGCCCAGCCTGAGGTCCGCCACACCGATGTGGTAGTAAGGCTCGTAATAGTCCGGGAATCCTGTGGTAGCTCGCTCGAACTGCGTCAGGCTGCCGACCGCATCATGCTTTGCCAGACGTTGCAATCCGTTCTCAAATGCATTGCGCGCTTTCATCGGTATTCTCAATTCCCTCACTGAAACCGCGTAATCTTTCCGCGGCACAGCCGAAGGGTTGCTCGCCTTGAGATACAGCTCTAAAGGCCGTGAGGGTCCACGAGGAAGTTGAAGAGTCAAGCGAGTTGGCTCGTAGCTTGGTTTTTCCACGGCGATTTCGTACATCCCAGGATCGACCCCTCGCGCCTGAAAGCGCCCACTCCAGTCGGTCAGAATGCTGACGAAAGGTCCTCCTGTAACCCACCGGATGCTGACGATGGCACCGTCTATAGGGCGGTTACCTGCCTCCGCAAATACAGTCCCGAGAATCTCGACGACCTGTTGTCGAAACCGGTAACTTGCGCGCGGACAATCGGCGTGCAAACCAGGAGGCTTAACAACAGCCAAGGCAGACTGCCTGGTTTCGTCCATCGCAGCACCCTGTAGAGTCTGTCCGCTATCGGGAACGGAGCCTTGTGCCGCTGCTGGCAAGAGGCGTGCCCGCGAAGGATCTGCCGGGTTGCTGCGGCGATGATCTGCGGCTGTTCGCGCAGCTTGTTTCGCTGTGCTTGCGGCAGCCTCCGCTGCCAGAAAAGACTCCAATGCTCAAGACGGTGCACCACGACGGTACTCAAATCTCGGTCGGTTAGAGCTGCGATGGAGGGGCGGCCAATCGGCGTTGGCGGAGGCTACAGCGCGGGCCGTTCGTCCTGTATTCGTGGCCCTTCTCGTCCTGCCTCGGACTATACGCACTCCACGAAGGCTTTCAATCCAGCGAGGACAGCATTTGTTGTGCCGGAAGAATCTCCATTCCATGGTCAGGCAAAGCCCTGGGACGGTGAAGCCGACTCCGGATTCCCACGGAATCCGCAAGTGAGTACCAACAGGAGAGCTCTATGCTCGAGTCCAGGTTCAGTGCCATTTGTCGCTAACTTTAATTTGGGAAAAGTAGCCAATCGGTGCGCTGGTTCGGGCCTTAGCGGACTCAGGGTCGGCATCCAGGATATTTGGCTGGAGGAGCTTAGGGTCTGCAAACTGCGATCTGGGAAGTTTCGGTGCCTAGCGAATCCGTAGATTCTGCACGAGTTGTCGGCAAACAGGACGTAATTCGGTCCTTCCTGTTTGCCCGTCACACGACCAGAACCGCGCTGTCGTCAGGGCATGCGCTTCATCTTCATTTACCGTGGTCTTCCCCGAATACGACGACGCTATTATCTACAGGCAACTCGCGTATGCGAAGTTCCATAGGCCCATCACTCGCGGTCTTGCAGCGGTAGCGGTCGATGAGATAGGGCACGCCCTCGCCAGCCAGCAGCTTCGACGAAGTAGTGACTTCGAAATGCAGATGCGGCTCGCGGGCATCGCCGGAAGCGCCGATGCGCGCCACCACTTGGCCGCGCCGCACGCGGTCCCCTGCCTTCACACGCAAACTTCCCGGTTGCAGATGCATGTAATATGCGAATTGACCGCCACCCAGGTCGAGCGTGATTGTGTTTCCCGCAACCGTTTCCAACGTAATCGGCACAGCAGGGTGGAACGATTCGCCGTGTCCGGGGATGTTATCGGGGAGGCCATCTCTTGCCGTGGCAACACGGCCGTCGGCAACTGCCAGCACTGCTTTCCCATAGGAATGATAGGAGCGCACGTCCCGAGCGTCGCCAGAAAATGACGCACCGTCCCTGATCTGCTTCCAGTCAATCGCGTAGCGTCGTGAGTCCACCGCCCGCCCATCTAGAATGACAACTCCGCGTCGATGATGATTGTCCTGATCATTACTGGGCCCATCGGCTGCAAGCCAGTTTCCTCCTTCTACCGGCGGCCCGAGCACATGCAACTCAGTGTGATGTGTAGCGATGACCGCGCCTTCCGTGCCTGAGTCGACCGTGCTCACATGATGAAGGAGTCTGTCCGGAATATGGGAGCTACGGTCGAACGCTACTGACATAAAAGCGATGGCGCTCTGGCCATTGGCGATTACGAGCCTTTCTTTGGGGTCAGAAAGTGCCTTGCCGCCCAGAGGCTGCAACATAGCTTCGAGTTGCTCTGCCTCGAAGGTCGCAATCGATTGGGGAGTTCCCGCATCTGCGTCGAGCACCTCAATACGACTCAGGGAAAGTGGAGTTGCCCCAAAGTTCGTCAGATGCAACTCGTACATGACATAGAAATGCGGTCCGCTTGGGAATGCTGTGGGCTCAAATGGCACGCGCATCTCGAGCTGTGGTGGCCAGGGAGCGGGCTTGGCCGCCCACTTTCTGTTATCGGATCGCAGATTCTGGGCTTGAGAATTACCTGTCGACTGTCCGTCCGGTTGAGCAATGGCAGGACATGAGCAAAGGGAAGCAGCTCCGAGAAGGATTAACAAGCGCATGCTCATGGTACGCAATTGGCGACCATAAAGTTCTTCATTCTGGTTGGATGGTCAGCAAACCGGAAGTAATCCAGATCGGGGTGTGCCGATCGGTACCGGGAAGTCGGCTTGTAGGAAGTGATCTCCGCGCTTGCCATCGATCCTTATTGAGGTCCACTTGGGGTCCAACTAAGAATTTCTGTAGGTGCCGTACAGTGACTTTGGTAGCCATCCGTGTTAATCAATTATCAAATCAACGGTGCCCTGTCACGTCATCCAAGGATATTTAAGGGAGTCTGGACAATCTGGGTACATTAAGGGGACGATAAGAAGTGACATACGGTCCCCTGTGGTATCAAAGAGTGTCCGCCGACACCGTTTGATATCAATCGATTACATTTCAACGCTGCGCTGTCACGGCAGAGGCATCTCGGTTTGGTTGCTTGCTTTTAGTCGCTTGAAAGCTGTTTAGTTATCGGCTTGCCATCCGCGCCGTCAGAAATTACCCCTCTTGACTTCTTAATGCTGCCTTTTGCTGCCTCGCTGCTTTCGCAAGTCCTGTGAAGTGAATGAGAAAGCTGGTAGGGGCGGTGGGGATCGAACCCACGACCTTCGGCTTAAAAGGCCGCTGCTCTACCACTGAGCTACGCCCCTATGGCATGAACTTCTCATTCTAGCATGCTCGCAAAGGGCTTCGAGGACGGCCGACTGCCGCGTCCCAGTTGGCTCCGAGACGGCCGACTGCAAGCTCGCAGATGGGTTCGAGTACAACCGACTGCATGCTCGCAGATGGCTTCGAGGGAGAGCAGGCTCCATGGTCGCAAGTGGCTCCCAGGGACAACGCGGCGTTGCGGTTCAGGAAAGCGCTTCCACACGTACGCGGAGGCGTTTTCTCTTCCATTCGTAATCTTTGCGCAACTTGGCCTGGTGTTTCTTCACCTGCGCTTCCAATTCGCTGAACGCTTTCTTGCAACT
>Ga0137365_10004464_pt1 | contig 11221 bp, 13 predicted proteins | sample SagtaG_9_FD_104799 | JGI IMG/M metagenome (GOLD analysis project Ga0137365, IMG submission 104799) | Vadose zone soil microbial communities from Sagehorn Ranch, Mendocino, California, USA - Sage1_L_40_16 metaG | ecosystem: Environmental > Terrestrial > Soil > Vadose zone | place: USA... | reverse complement strand
TGATCTGCGTGTCTGCTACTACTCCCAACTCGTCATGCACCATGGCCCGGTGCCAGCGTTCCCGGTCGGCCGTCAGATGCCCAACCACCTGGTCGAGCAGGGGACCGCTCAAGCCCTTGTCCCGGTAGATGGCACGCAGTTCTGCCCGTTCCTCTTCCGGCTCATGCTCAATTTCATAGCGCTCGGTGGCGATGCGCTGGTCAAGAATCTGCCTGGCGGTCCGTGCTGAAAGATAGCCTCCAAGGGCCATAGAGACCCCTCCGGCTAGCACCTCACCCAGCACCACCAGGAGTAGCCGTGCGGGCGCAATCTCACTCACGGCCATGATGAACACCAGGGTGGTGACCAGGCCATCATTGAGTCCAAAAACAATCTCGCGCAGCCAATCACCCCGATGTGGGTGTTGTTCATTGATCTGCTCCAAAGGAATCGGTTCTCCTTTTCTTCCTGTCAAATGCTTGTCCTATGAGTATAACGGAGCCAAAGCGAGAGGGCAAGCGGAACCATCTGGCTCATCATCCCCCAGGGAACTCATCGCGGAAGCGGAGAAGGACAGGGGTACCTCAGGTTAGCAGCTACTTATACGGCACATGGTATCCTTTCGTCAATTATCTCGACTATGATGCTTAAAGGCTGTCAGGAAGCTTACTCACGTTACATAGAAACGTTAACGATGTACACAGCGTAACCTGTGAAGCTGCCTACGGAGCGGAAACATATATTATGAAAACGTTCAAACGCCAACGTAAAGAACGTAAGTTTTTGCTACGTCCTTTACGTTGTTGACAACTCAAAAACAGCATCGAGATAACGTCAAAAATACACTTATAGGCCAGTCGTATATAGTAGTGATGACCCTTGCGGTCATCATGCGGCGGCGGGGCGGTCATCATGTGGCGGAGCTTGTACGGTTGGGTCAGACAGTGCTACTTTTGACCTTGATTTTCTTTATGGATTTCAAGGGCTTTGCGTAAGAAGGTTTCTCCTTCCTGGCTATATGGGAGGGGGAATGGTCTTTCTATGGCAGGCATGGCATTGAGATTCTCATACCATGTGTTCAGTCCTTTGGAGATACCAGGATCGCCGCGAGTGAAGCCGTTTCGCAGGTCGAGCCATTGTTGGACAAAGGCTTGTGATGTGGGACTGGCAGGGTCTTCGCCTGTGGAGACGAGACGTTGCAGTTCGGCAATGAGTGCGCCCCACCTTTGGCTGGCTATGCGCTGATCTTCCTCGGTCCAGTTCTTACCCCACTCGGCTAATTTTTGTCGATCCTCTTCAGTATAGGCTTGTTTACTCAACTCCTCCATCTGTTGCAATTGCTCTTCAGTGAAGTGTTTTTTACGCCAGTCGTTTGATTGAGTCATTTGTATCACCTGGATCACGTGAACGATAGCTTCCCAGTCCTGGGAGTTTGTTTGGAGCAGCTTTTCTGTCTGATCAATGGCGGCGATGACCATATCGAGTTGCTCCCTTTTATCTTGCATCATGGCCCTTTGGAAGGCCAGGGATTCTTGTAAGATGGCTGGCCCGATGCGTAAACATTGTTTGATTTCTCCCAATGAGAAGCCGAGAAATTTCAGGGCCAGGATTTGTTGGAGGCGCGAAAAGTCTGTATCCGTATAGAGCCGGTAGCCAGCTTCCGTGTAATGGGAAGGGGATAATAACCCGACTTTGTCATAGTAACGCAAGGTACGCACGGATACATCGGCCTTTTGTGCAAACTGACCGGTATGGTAGAAATGTGAATCCAAGTGCTTCCTCCTTTCTGATGTGGACTCTACAGACACAACACCCCTTTTTTTGCTCACATTTGAAGAGGCCGGATAAAAAATTTCGGAGCCTACAGAAAAATTTTTCTGGTTTTTTGGAGTGTCGAAAGGCACTCCAAATTTTTTTGTAGGCCATGAAAATTTTTTCTGGTGGGCAGGATTTTTTCTTGTAGGCTGGGAGAGCGTTACAAGGTATCGCCCCGAATTGTCCGTAAAGATGTGATAAGGAAATAGGTAGGTACAATCCCACAAGGTACAAAAGCGGCAACGTGTTCACGTGTCTCAAAAAGGTTCCAGCTTCTTGATGATGGCTCTTGAGCCACTTGTCGAACGTATCGGCTTCTCGATCGGGCAAGACATCGACCACACGGTGGGCTTCGAGGTCAACGAGCAGGGTTGCATACGTCTGCCCCTTGCGGATGGACCAATCATCCACTCCAGGCACGCGTGGGGTCGGCCAGGCAGGCACAGGAGCGCGACGAAGCACGCGCACAAGGTATGCAGGCTCACTGGAATCTTGCATGCCTTGCTCACTCGAGCCCCTGGCTTGCCTCCTGCGTGCCACGGCAATGGCACGCAGGAGTTCGCTTTGCCGACTCATTCGACGAGCGTAGGCTGCCGCAAGGTCCGCAAAGGGCTCTGCAAAGGTTTTGCGGGGGCAGAGAGCGTTGCCGCAAAAGAAGCGACGAACCTCTACCTGGAGCCGCACGGCGGTATTCATACAGGGCAGGTCTGCCAAAGTGCGCGTGTATCGACGGTGAATCTTCGCTGATGGCTGAGTACAAAGCGGACACGCCACAGTGATCCTCGATGATCGAACGGAGAGAGTGAGTGTCTGGTCTTCGTGTGTGATGTTCTCAAGGAGCAGGTCAGCGCACGAAGGAAACAACAAGCTGGTGATGGGTAACATCTATCTACTTTCGTAAAGAGGAGGTCAAAACTGAGGAAATCTCTCCTCCATTTTATCACCTCCAGAGCTTTCACGCAAAGTGGGACTGACCCCGTTTAATTCCAAAATTTACAGTTTAGCCCTGTTTCACCAAACAGTTTTGCCGAAAGTATTTCTTGGAGGTGTATAGTGAATATAGAAACATCTTCAAAGCCAAGAACAACCCTACTTTTTTAGAATTGGAGAATCAATGTTAATTCAACAGCTCAAACGTCGTATCATCAGTTTGCCCATCAGTTTCATTCTGATGTCGCTCGTGGCAATGGCTATGCCCATCATGAGTCATACCGCCTTCGCTGATGATTGCTCAAGCAGCCCATGTTCCCCCACTGTGAGTGCTGGTGTCACTAGTGGAACGCTAACAGAGACCGAGTCCGGTGTCACTTTTACAGGCGGTGTAAGCAGCGTAACCTTGAATGGTACTAGCCAAACGCTCACCTACACCTTACCGATTGTGTTAACGGATAATCGCGGTTCGGGTGCCGGCTGGAAAGTGACCCTGGCTTCTACCGATCTCACCGATGGTGCCTCGCACACCCTGGCTTCGGCAATCACAGCAGATACTGCCGTCTGTCACACTGGCACTACCTGCTCGGACGCGACACTCACCGCTACTTCATCTGGTAATGTTAACGCAGCAGCCGGAACGATAGTCCTGGTGGATGCCGCTATAAATACCGGCCTTGGACAGTACGATGTCACGCCGACAATCACAATCAGCGTTCCATCTCTCGCACGTGCAGGTACTTATACCAGCACCCTCACGGTCAGTGATGCGGCTGCTCCGTAGACTTGCTTATGCCTTCGGTTCAATTGAAAGGGGGAGAGCTTATGAAAAACTCTCTCCTCTTTCCTTAGATAGATCGACCATGTCCGCATGAGCTGGCAGGTCGTAATTTTTTAGCGCAGTAGCTAGAAGAGGATTTACGTGATGCGGGTATCATTTTTCTTCCCATGGCACGGGACATGCTTGCGTTTGAGCATGGGAGTGCTCATTATCGCTGTTTTGCTGGTGGAAGCTTTGGGCATCTCGGTCGCTCATGCCTCCGGTGGTGGGGCCCGCTTTAGCATAGAACCCGTCTATTTCGATCCTGCAAATCCGATTACCAGGTCGTATTTTATTTTTAATGGCCGCCCGCTCGCTCAAGTGCAGAATAGCCTTCGCGTGACCAATAGCGGTTCGGCGAGAGGCACCGTCAGCCTCTATCCAGTAGATGCGACCTCCAGCCAGACGAGCGGTACGGTCTTCCTCAATCGCAATGATGCACGACGCGATGTCGGGGCCTGGATTACAATGAGCAATTCACAATTGACACTTGATCCTGGTCAGAGTCAAGATGTACCGTTTCAGCTGGCCATTCCCAGTGCTGTTCGCCCGGGTCAACATGTGGGCGGCATCGTTGCCGAGGATCTATATCAGCAAACATCCAAACCTGGCCAGATCCAAATCAACGTGCGACAACTATCGATTGTTGCTGTTCTGGTCAACCTCCCTGGTACACTTGTCGAACAGTTGGTAGCGACAGGCATCCAGTACGACGAGTCCAGTCACTTTCAAAGGCTACTGGTTGGGCTCAACAATTCTGGCACCATGCTGCTCAAACCTTTTGGTAGTCTGCAAGTCAGCGATCTTGATGGACACCTGCTCCAAAATCTGAAGATGAAGCTTGATACCATCCTTCCACAGAACGCTCTTGAATATCCTGTTTACATCCAACACAAAGCTCTTGCAGATGGAAAGTACACTGCCAATCTGAGTTTGACGTATGGACACAATCAGGTGCTGCACTACACGACAACGTTCACTATCAAGCCACCGGCTAATACAATCCCCGGCGTGATTTCTAACCTGGTAACTCCTGGGCCGGACTTCTTCAGCCTGTTGTCGCCCTGGGAATATGTTGTCGGTGTAATCATCCTGCTCCTTTTAGTGAGTGGCTCTGTCTTGTGGGTGCAACGGCTCTTCCTTCTGGTAGGTACCTTACCTCGTAGAGGCAGAAGCAAAAAAGTGGAATAAGGACCTACGACTGTTAACGATACAATGTCAAAGCCTATGCACATGCACTATCGACGGTCCTCAGTCACTTTTCATTTTCTCTGATGTGTATACTGAGTTTAGGAGCTCCTTCACAACGGTAGGAATTTTCCTTTACATTTTGAACTTAGGTTTAGCTTGACTTCTTATGAACGTGATAAAGGACTTAAACATCTAGATATGACAAACAATGACCTTAGAGATGCAGTCATGACAATTGGGGAAGGAATTGTCAATGCTTAGACTCAAGGATCGTGCCATCGGCTTCTGCCTTGGTTTTATACTTATACTGGCTTTGACTCTGCATGGTTTTATAGTCGCTTTTGCTGACTCCACCACAGGCACAGCCACTATCAACGCCGGTACTTTGACAGAAACGAACGCCTCGACACCAACGGTGAGTGCGACCCTCAATGGCACCGATCAAACGGTCACCTACACTCTGGCGCTTACGCTCATTGATGCAACTGGCTCGGGCAGTGGCTGGCACTTGACCATCACGTCGACCACCTTCACCAGCGGTGCCCCTGTGCACAAGCTCTCGACCAGCGCTTCGTCCCTCACTGGGGTGACAAATACCTGTGTCGGAGGATCGAGCTGCACCAACCCCACCAATACCATTACGTATCCAGTGGCCGTCCCCGCAGCCGATACGGCACCTACTGCCGTATCGTTTTTCAATTCCGCCGCGAATACGGGTATGGGGAAGTTCACGGTCACGCCCACGATCTCCATCGCTCTTCCTGCCAATACGTATGCAGGCACCTATACCAGCATACTCACCCTGGCGGTCGTGAGCGGGCCATAGTATTTTTTGTGTCCTGGCATATTCTGGAGTGGGGGGCTGCTTCCATAGCCTCTCCTCTGGTACAGCAGCAGGCCAATGTTGGCGAGGTGATAGCTTCTGAGCCAGGAGAGGAGGCAGTATGTCCCGAAACGGGCACAAACGGGTGTGCATCGTTGTTACCATAGCCATAGTGGTCATGAACTTTGGGCTGTGGTCGTCGCTGGGTGCACCAGTTGCCTATGCAATTCCATGTGGTGTAAACTGCGAGAATATCACCAATACTCCAACCGTCGCCGTAACCCTTAATGGCGTCGATCAGACGGTGAGCTACGCGCTGGCGTTTAGTCTCAATAATCTGAGCGCCCTGGGATGGAATGTGACGGTCACCTCGACCCAGTTCGCGACAGGAGCCACTCCTGTGCGTACCCTGCCCACTACGGCCTCATCTGTTACTGGTGTCACGGCCGTATGTACAACAGGGCAAATCTGCACGGCGTTGCCTCAGAATGCCGTGATATATCCCGTGGCCGTGCCAGCAGGCAATTCAGCACCAACGCCTGTCAAGCTTTACAGCGACCAAAGCAACACCGGTATAGGCACCTTTGACCTCTCGGCGACGATCACTGTCACGGTTCCCGCCAACGCCTATGCCGGGACTTATACCAGTACGATTACGCTCGCCTATGTCATTGGGCCATAATATCTGGAACAAGAGCTACAGGATATCAGGAGGATGTGTTTGATGCACCATTCATTTCCCTTTTCACATTTCTGGCTTCTCCCGCATGCGGTCGTGGGAACGCTTATCATTACGCTGTTGCTCGCAGGGGCTTTCGGATACTCTGTCGTTCACGCGACTGGTGGGCCCAGTTTCGGCCTGCAACCCGTTCTCTATGATCCCTCCCAACCAGCCACCAGATCATACTTTATCTTCAATACCCACGCGGGTACGATCTTGCACAATCGTGTCCGCGTGACTAATAGCGGCACGGCGGCGGGTACCGTGAGCCTCTACGTGGTGGACGCGACCACTGGACAGACGGGCGGTTTGGTCTACCTCTCCCACAACGATGTACGACGCGATGTGGGGACATGGATTACGCTAGGCTTACAGCAATTGACACTTACGCCAGGGCAGAGCCAGATTGTCCCGTTTCAGGTTGCCGTTCCCAGTATCGTCCGCCCAGGTCAGCATGTGGGCGCGATCGTGGCCGAGAGTAAAGCGATCGGAAGTAAAATCGTCCCTGGGACCAATGCGATCCACATCAACGTGCAGAATCTTACGATTGTCGCCGTCCAGGTCAACCTTCCAGGTACCCCTGTCGAACAGTTGGTGGCAACGGGAATCCAGTTTGGGGGAGAAAACCCTTATCAGAGTTTACTCCTTGGGTTGGACAATACCGGCACTATGTTGCTCAAGCCCTATGGTAATCTACACGTCACCGATGCTCAGGGGCATCTGCTCCAGAATCTGCCTATCAAGCTCGACACCTTCCTGCCTCAGACCGCTATCAACTATCCCATGTATATGAAAGGTTCGGCTCTTGGGGTCGGAGAGTATCAAGCCGCTCTGACTTTGATGTATGGGCATAACCATGTGCTGCACTACACAAAAGCGTTCACCATCACCCAACAGCAGCTCCAGCAAGTCTTCAAACCCTCCACTCCGCCTCAGACACCGGAGTTGTGGGGAAACGTCCTTGGCACGATGCCTCTCTGGCAGGTTGTCCTTGGCGGGCTCCTCCTGGCAAGCGGTATGTTCTTCTGGGCACAAAAGCTTTACCGTCTGGCAACTGTTTCACGACATAGAGCCAGCCGCAAATGGAAGTGAGCCTTTTTGAGCTCAGTCTCATTCAAACTGCGTCAGTGCTCAAAAAGGCTCACTTCCTGTCCAAATATACAATGTTAGACAATGGGTGGTATGCTGACGGGACCTCTGCTTGTTATGCACATCAACAATAATCAAGTCGCTATTCTCCTTTCATCCAGCCAGCGCTCCAGATCCTGAGCTGGGACCGGGCGGGAGAGATAATAGCCCTGAGCGATATCGCACCCGAGTGCCGCCAGCAGATCCCAGGTCGCTTGGTCTTCCACCCCCTCCGCCACTACACATATGCTCAGGCTATGCGCCAGGTTCGCCGTGGATCGCACGATGGCCTGGTCCGCCCAATCCTCAGTCAGGTGTTGCACAAAGGCGCGATCTATCTTCAGTTCGTCGGCGGGCAGACGCTCTCGCGGCAGACGGGGAAATACCTTTTGGAGGAGTTCGTTTATTGGACAAGTCCTTGCTAATCCTGCCTACACTGGAAAACTCTACAGCTACCAGCGAATCTATACCCGGCATAGTCCCAAACCAGTAGAAGAACAAGTACTCATGCCTGAAGGCACATGTCCGCCGATTATTGATGAAGAGACATTCCGCATTGTCCAAGCCCAGCTTGATTACAACAAGCGCAATGCTTCCCGTAACAACAAACATCCTGAGAATGCTTTGTGTCGTGCCGGAATTGCGAGGTGTGGGGTTTGCAAAGGTGCCATGACTGTGCGTGCTGCTTCTGATGAAACACACTCTTTTTATTGCTGTATCAAAGGGTTGCATCATTACGGATGTTCTCCCATGAATACCATCAGTACAAACATTCTTGATAACGCTGTCTGGAAACGCTGTTGTCAAATTATTCGTGATCCTGCAAAACTTCGCGAAGCTATTGAAGCACTTCGTACTCCTGACCCTACCGTGAAACAGGAAATTCCGATAGATATTCGAAAAAAAAATATCGAAGCAGAAATTTCTAACCTCATCGAGTTAGGAGCAGGAGCAAAATCTGAGTCCGCACGAAAGAAAGTTCAGACCCTCTTAAAAAATGCTGAAGACCAGTTGGCAGAAATTGAGGAGCAAGAAAAAATTTTAGCCGCGATCCGGCACAATTGGCAAGCAGCCGAAAATGAAATCTTAGGCAAGGTTCAATTTGGGCAAATTGTAATTGACAGTTTGAACAGTCAAATTGAAATCTGAATCGGCCCAGTGAGCCACCTTGCGCCATTTGGAGTGTGAGGAACTGTCAACTTCATTTGAACCATGTCTTACGGTTTAAACAATGGTGCCTGGAAATGCAAGAACAGGGTGTTTTGGATACCGCAACGTATGCACAAAAACGTACCTGCATTGAATATTTAGGCATCCGGGCACAAGTGTTCCGCTTTGGTTCACCCATCCGTGTAAAAATTGATATTGCCCCGCCCAATATTCTTGAAGCTCTCGCCAGTTCGCAAAAAAAAGGGACATTGCGTCCGTACAGTATGTAGTATAAAGGGTGACGTTACGTCATGGTCAAGGGGTTTTGGGAAAGATGTTGGCAAAGGGAAAAAGGGGAGGAGCCAGGCAGGGGGGGTAAGGGCATGGATTTGTGACTCAGCCGGGTCACAGCGAGATTGTAAGCTTGGCTCCCTATATATTCAGTGTACGGTATGCATCAACAAGCAAGGGGTGTAGATGTTTCAGGCAAACAAGACCCGTCCGGTGCACGCGTGCACCGGACGGGTCTTGTTTGCCTGAAACATCTATTACAATGTTCTTCTTCGCGTGCGGGGCATGAGCAGGATGGCGAGGATCATACCGGCGACGAGGCCGCCGATGTGATCCCAGATACCAATGCCGGGTTGGGAGAAGCCGAAGACGAGGTTGAGACCGAGCCAGAAGAGCCACTGCATAATCGCTCCCTGTCCAAAGGCTCCAAGGGCACGACGGTTGACGATATAGAAAGCTCCTAAAGCACCGAAGACGCCGAAAATGGCTCCTGATGCACCGGCAGCAAAAGCCTGTGGAGTGACAAAGTAGGTGACGATACCGCCAACGATGCCGGAGCCAAGGTAGATGGCCAGGTAACGCCATTTGCCATAGAAAGCCTCAACAACTGTACCGATAAAGAAGAGCGAGAGCATATTGAGGCCAATGTGGAAGATGCTGAAGTGGAGAAACATGGCCGTGAAGATGCGCCAGAACTGCTCTAATGGAGCGGCGGAAATCATGAAATTGTCTTGTGCCCCGAATAGACGAAGCACGCCCTCGCTAATATTCAGGCTTTGGCTCAGGAAGGCCAGGATGATATAGATGACGACATTGATAGCGATGAGTGTATTTGTTACCAAGCGTGGATGGCGGCTGATGGCAAAGCGGGTACGCACAACTTGGCGTTGCATGGCGTTGGGACGTGACCACGTGGGGACAGCTTCACGCTGTGCCGGACTGCTTTCTACCGGTTGAGAGGGGTTGCTGGGTGCGCTGGGTGGCACGCCACGGTAGCCAGGGGAGACAGGCGGCTCCAGAGGTGGAAAACAGTTTTCGTAGCGTCCACCATAGGAGAGACGAGCGGCACGCGCACTGGCTAAACCAGCGTCATAGCCTTGTCCGGTGGCACGGAGCAGGTAAGCGCGTAAGGCATGGGCATAGCCATTACCGGGGTCTATGCTGATAGCTCTATCTACTTCTTGTAAAGCGCGATCGTAGCGACGGTCGAGCAGGTTGAGCAAGGCCTGGGCCATGGTACTTTCAAAGCCACCTGCGGGCTGTAATTCCTGTACTCTCTTGCATGCTTGAAAAACGATACCATATGAACCGAGGGCAAGGTTGGCCTCGGCCAGTCCCAGATGGATCATTGGGTTGCCGGGTTCAAGCTGTGCTGCGTGGGCGTAGGCAATAGCGGCCTCACGTCCCTGTCCTTGTGCAAGGGCTTGCTTGCCACTATCCATGTATGTTTGTGTGTCTGTTTGTGCTTCCAACGAGTTATCCTCCCATGAGCAATCGGGCGAGTATTGCGAGCAGCAGTACACTGGCTATCGTCAAGAGGGCCAGAGGCCAGCGACGGGCCAGACTGTGTGTATCTACTAATGTCTTGTTCGGTGAGAGGGTATACAAGGGTGTAAACCACCAGCCAAGCAAGCACCCACTGAGCAATCCGCCAATATGTGCGTAATTATCAACATTTGGAACGAACAATCCTATTCCAAGATTTACTCCTATAACGATTATAAGCCATAAAAGTGCCGGTATCCCATGCTTTGGGAAGGCGCGACGATGCATAAGTACAAAGATACTGTATGCGCCCACCAGTCCAAAGATAGCTCCCGAAGCTCCTACGCTGATCTCCTGAGGCATAAAGTAGAAACTGGCGATGATACTGACGATGCCGGTAACAAAATAGATGAGCAGATAACGTAGATGCCCTACTAAGCGCTCCAGGAAGACGCCGAGGACGGCTAGATTGAGCATATTGAGTCCTACATGTAAGAGGTTGGCATGCAGAAAGATAGGTGTGACAAAACGCCAGTATTGTCCCTGCACAATCAGGTCATTATCCTTAGCACCGTAATTGATGAGTACAGTGGAGAGGGCGTCATTGTCTTTAATATCAACGGCATTGTTCATAATATTGGCAAGAATAGCGAACAAGGTGTGTGCTCCTGAGAGCACAGCTACCTGGTAGGCAGTGATGCACCAGATAGCGATGGTGAGGCTCACAATGAGCCAGGTACCCCAGGAAATCCGCGCTAATCCATGTAATTTTTTATATTGATAGAGTGCTGTCTGATAGCTTAGCAGCGTGCGTAGTTTGCGAGATGTCCTATCATTTTCGATAAAGATATTTTCCACTCACGACCTCAATATTCAGGAACGGCTTTAG
>Ga0137365_10004462_pt1 | contig 11224 bp, 10 predicted proteins | sample SagtaG_9_FD_104799 | JGI IMG/M metagenome (GOLD analysis project Ga0137365, IMG submission 104799) | Vadose zone soil microbial communities from Sagehorn Ranch, Mendocino, California, USA - Sage1_L_40_16 metaG | ecosystem: Environmental > Terrestrial > Soil > Vadose zone | place: USA... | reverse complement strand
TAGGAATAAATTGCGTTTTGTTATTTCGCCTACTTGTTTTTAGGAGGCTTATCGTTTGGGTTTTGATTGCTATTATTCGTTGTGCTGTTATCATTATTGCCAGTTGATTGTTTTGTTCTTTCGGGCTTCGGCGTCTGGCCATAATGATTACCATTGTTCCCATTTGGAACTGGTGTTGAGTTGGCTTGGTTAACTCCTCCGTTATTATGATCTGTGACGCCGGGGATCGGTGTGCTGGTTGCGCTTCCGGTAGGACTGGCCAATATCGTTGCGGACGGAAGTGTTGAGGTCACTGCAGGCGAAGGAGAAACTCCCTGAACTTTTAGTGTTGTGGGAGCCGGTGGAGGAGTAACTTCCTGAATTTTTGATGCGGTGGTGATGGTCTTGAAAAAATCTGCGACTTTATCGCGATAAAAGTATGCGACCGCGCTGGTTTCTGCGACAATCGCTATCACTAAAGCGCTTTCCAATAAGGTGTTAGTAATGGAGGATACACTTGAGGAACTTAAATTCTTTGCCGCATTTTTCATCCCCCCATTCGCGCCGACGCCCGATCCTATGTCTGCCATCCGGTTCAAATAACTTTGGCGCCGCGCTGCCAACATATCCTTAGGATACGCCACATCCGCATTCTTTAACTTGGTCAGTAACTTGATGACATCTTGGTCTTGAGGACCAAATTCCATAATGACCTACCAATCTTCTTCAAGTTGGAGGCCCATTGCCTTTCTCAACCTGGCAATCCCACGGTTCTGGATCACTTTTATATTGTTAACTTCCTTGCCCATGATGTCGGCAGTTTCCTTGAGACTGAAATCCTCTAGGAAACGCAGAATGACTACGTGGCGCTGATCGTCAGTGAGCTCTGTGTTCATTGCTGAAATCAGTGCTTCCATCATGACCCGCTCTTCGATCTGTGATTGGGTTGGCGAAAACTGACCACTCTCATAAGTACCCGCAGCAACTTCCAATGGAGCATTATGTTGATTGTCGCGGGAGCGGTCGACAACCAGATGATATGCGGTTTGGTAAAGATAAGATCGAAGGTTAGTCCGTGGACCTTTACCGGCGCCAAATTGTTCTAAAAGCTGAGCGAATACATCGCCAACAATGTTATCTGCTACGATTGAGTCATGACACAATCGCAAAGTGTATTTGTAAATGGCGGGCGCAAATTGATCGAAGATGGCAGTAAGCGCTTCTTCGTCAAGTTTCTGAGCAGCCTTTAATAGAGCAACTCCCTCTTTCATTGGGATCTGCCTCTATTCTCTACAAAATACAAGATGTTGGAAAATGCAAAACAGTTACAAAATGGCATTGAACAATGAGTCCGTTGTCTAGGTGTCTATTATAAACCTTTTTGATAGCCCAGAGTTTCAGTTTGAGATAAAGGGCACAAGCTACTCTTTACAGATAAGAAAACTTCTTCTCATAATCTATTATCAGGCGAATGTAACAAATCGTCCATACTAAGAGTCTATTTGTAAAGTTATTGATATAATTTTGATAGGAGATTATTATGTTTTTGTCATCTGAAGGTCGTGATCGCCGCAAAGAGGAGGATCGTATTAGAAAGGAAGGGCGTCTTCCACCCGGACAGGCACTCACGTTCAAATTTCCGGTTCTACATTATGGTCCAGTGCCGCGCTTCAACCCTGCTACATGGGATTTCCGTATTTGGGGCGAGGTACAGGAGGAAAAAAGCTGGACATGGGATCAGTTTAACCAACTGCCTCGCACAAAAATGCAAATGGATATTCATTGCGTAACGCGTTGGAGTAAATTTGACACTGTATGGGAAGGTGTCTCGGTCAAAACAATGGTGGAGAACGGTCTTTTCAAAATCAAGCCGACAGCCACTCATGTGATGCAGCATGCCGAGTATGGGTTTACTGTTAATCTCCCGCTTGAAGTTGTTCTACAAGATAACTTTCTGCTTGCCACGCATTTCAATGGTGAGCCAATCTCACCAGATCATGGCTACCCATTACGCGGTGCAGTAGGACTGATTCCCAGCCAGAAGGATTTGGAAACGCCTTATTTTTGGAAGGGTGCGAAATGGCTGCGCTCTCTTGAATTCATGCCCCGGGATCGGCGTGGATTTTGGGAGCAGGCTGGTTATCATAACCGCGCAGATGTCTGGCGCGAGGAAAGATTTGGTTAGTTAAACGTTCGGACGGCACCATGGTGCCGTCCGATTTCTTTTAAGGACGTTTGTCTAACGTGATGGTAATATCCATGGACTGTCCATCACGTAGAACAGTCAATACTACTGTATCACCGGGAGATTTATTGGTTGTGAGATAACTCAGCAGATCATCAAATGTAGCCACTGGTTGTCCATCAATTGCTGTGATGATGTCACCACCAGCTTGCAATCCTTCTATATTCGTGGTTTTGGTTCCGGCTCGAATGCCAGCCTTGTCAGCGGGACCTCCGGGGGTCACACTGGTGACATAAGCGCCAGTATACGTCTTCAAGCCAAGCGCTTCAATCTCTGTCAATCCCAAGTTGTTAGCGGAAGAAATACCAAGATAAGGATAGTCATACTTTCCATCGCGGATCAAATAGGGAACAACGCGCTTTACCAGATTAATTGAGATCGAAAACCCAACCCCTGAATTAACGGCATTGCCTGTCGTTTGATTGACAGTATCCGTTCTTATGGATTGGTTAATTCCAACTACTTCGCCTTTCAAATTAAAGAGCGGGCCACCCGAATTACCCGGATTGATCGCTGCATCAGTCTGAATAATATCAGCGGTGCTAAAAAATCCGTTTCCTTCCGGAGCCGCATGGGCAACTTGAGTTCTTCCCAAGGCAGAGACAATCCCTAAGGTCATTGTGCCATTTAAACCGAAAGGATTGCCAATCGCAACGACCTCTTCGCCAACTTTAAGCGCATGTGAATCTCCGATCGCTAATGGATGGATCTGGTCGGCTGGCGCGTTCTTCACTTGGACAACTGCGATATCTCCATCTGGATCCGATCCAATCACAGTCCCATGCGCTTTGAAGCCCGAAGAGAAATCTACTTCTACATCGTTTGTACCTTCAACAACGTGCTGGTTGGTCACTATATGTCCCTCATTATCAAACACAAAGCCCGAGCCCAAGCTTGAGCCTGTCTGAATGGCAACTACACCGGGCAGCACCTGTTGATAAAGTGCTTCGAGAGTCGTTCCTGCCTCAGAGGGATCAGCAGCAGTCGGAAGAGCGGGAGGCGTCGCCTCGAGCTGTAGAACAGGTGTCGGCTGAGCCACAGACGGGACTCCTGTTATTTGGCAAGCAAGCATAGAGACCACCAAAACTGATACTGCTAATAATACGCGTTTCATTTCATCCTTCCTAAAATTTAAGCCGTGAGGCTTCTTCCAATAATTCACGTTGTTTGGCAGAAAGATATTTGGGAATCTGAACTTTCAGGCGCACGTAGAGATCGCCTTTTTCATCTGCGTTCTTCACACTTGGCATACCGCGGCCAGCTAGTCGAAAGACCTGCTCAGGTTGTGTGCCTGCAGGGATATTAAGTTTGATTTTTCCGCTCAAGGTTTCCACTTCAGCTTCGCCGCCCAGAACGGCGGTAAAGACACTCACGGTTGCAGTAGTATGCAGGTCATTGCCGCGTCGTTCAAAGCGTTTGTCCTCTTGTACATCAACGATTAAATAAAGATCGAGTCCATTCGGACCTGCACCAGCTACGCGTACCTTTGAACCTGTGCGTACACCTGCAGGAATATGGACCTGTTTTTGTTTGCCATTACTTTGAATGACGCGCATCGTCCCGTTATAGGCCTCCTCCAAAGTGATCTCAAGTTCTTGCTGATAACCCTGTGGACGTGAGCGCGTACGGGTGCTTGTTCTCACATCTTCACCTTCAGCTCCTCTACCGAAAATTGTGCGGAAGAAATCAGAGAAGCCTCCGGCGCCACCAAATAGATCATCAAGATCACCATATTCAACTCGCACGCCACCAGGGAAACCCTCATATTGTCCCCAGTTGAAGTCTCCTGGGGTACCACGTTGTTGCCAGTTCGAATAATCGCTTCCTAGCCTATCATAATGAGCTCGTTTTTGTTGATCACTGAGCACTTGATATGCTTCATTGATTTCCTTGAAACGTTCTTCAGCTTGTTTGTCGTTTGGGTTACGATCTGGATGATATTGCATTGCCAGTTTTCGATATGCTTTACGGATGTCATCTTCGCCGGCATTACGCTCCACACCCAATACTTTATAGTAATCTTTATAGTCCATAGGAGTATTGTTACACTGCGCCGGATGCAAGTCAAGCATCCAATTGGATGATTAACACAACTCTAATTCATTAAACATGAATAAAAGGCGGGGCAAAGAGAGCAGATTATTGTCCCGATATGCAGTAAGCGATCTGCGATTATGGCAAATTTTTCGTGAGATAAAGTTCTCCGCGCTCGAACCCGCGTTCAAGATAATATCCTCGTGTTCCCACAGCCGAAATGACAGCCATTCGGTCGAATCCATTGGCCTTTGCAATCGACTCTGCTTCTTCAAGCAGGTGAGTTCCCAGCCCTGCGTGTTGCGCCGCGCCCTCTTTTTCCGCACCAACAGGAAGGGACTGTCCATACACATGGACTTCACGAATCAATGCCGCGCCATCTAAATCGGACAGGCCGGTTTGTGGGGAGTCTTTCTCCGGTAATGACAAACGGACGAAGCCAGCCAATTGATCATCGGGTGTGAGGTACGAAATGAAATGTTCCTCCGCCGTACCTATTCGATAAGCCATGTCATCTAACTTTAGTAATTCCGCGCTGACAGATTTTCCGCGCACCTCGCGGCATCTGACACACTCACAATGTGTGCCGCGTCGTTTCATTTCATCATGGATGTCCTGCCGCAAGCTAGTTCTACGATTGCCTTCCACAACGTTGGTAGATGGAATATCACGGATCACTCTGTTGACGCGGCAATAGCGGGGAATGGTCGGCTTGATATCTGCGATCAGGTCAATCAATTCTTGTGTTGTGTAGGGTTTAAATTCACCGCGTTGCCAGTATTCATATAACTCTGCATTTGCAAGCAATTGATTGGGATAGATTTTTATTTCATCCGGGCAGAAGTCATTCCATAGCCGCGCAAAATCTTCGCGATCTGATTCAGGTGTCGCTCCCAACAGATTCGGCATCCAATGTAGGACGATTTTAAATCCCGCCGCGCGTAGGAGAGCAGTTGCGCGCCGTGTACACTGTACATCGTGTCCGCGTTTGTTGATCTCGAGAATATGGTCATCCAGACTTTGCGCGCCCATCTGGACTTTGGTCACACCGAGATGACGCAGCCAGCGCAATTCATTGGGATTAATTTCATCAGGCCGCGTTTCGATGACAAGCCCCACATTGCGATGGTGGGTTGTTTCGTTGAAAGATTGAAGTTTATATAGTTCGCCCTCTTTCACTTTTTCCTCCCCAATTGGGAGAAAGGTTGTGGTGAGATCGTTCATCGCATCAAAGCAACGTTTGACAAACCATTCCTGATAATCGCGTCGATAAGATGACCATGTCCCGCCAAGGATTAACAGCTCGATCTTGTCAGTTGGATGTCCAAGCGACTGGAGTTGTTCGATCCGTGAGCGGACTTGTTTGTAGGGATCGAACTCATGTTCAAGTCCGCGCATGGCACCCGGCTCATCAGGCAGATACGATTTGGGCATCCTCACGTCGGTGGGGCAGAAGATACATTTACCGGGACACGGATACGGCTTCGTCAGAACGGTGACTGTCGTCACGCCTGAAAGTGTACGCATGGGTTTCATGCGGATACGCTCGAGCAGGCGCGCGTCCGCATTGATTTCTCCGGCCGCGACCATCTCGTTGTAAATCGTTACCAACATGGATTTATTGAGGTATCCACCGCCTTGAAGTGGATAGCTGCGCAAAGTTTTCGTCACATCGCGCCCGCGTCGAATTTCATCTAGGACGACACGTGCCAGATCTTTTTTATCCGCAGTGAGCAGGTGAGTGGAGCGCCAAAGTTCTTGTCGTTCTGTTTGCATTGCTATTCTTTCACTTCTGAGACATCAATTCTAAAATCACTTTTCAACTCAGCAACATCTTTATGTTGGAACATCTCTGTATGTAGGCCACATTCAACTTTTTCGTGCCCAGGCCAACGTCCAGCCCGCTCGTCTTCATTCAAGCCAATTGCCATCGTGCAAGGCGCGCAGCCCACGCTGCGATAACCCTTCTCGAGTAACGGATGCGTTGGCAGATGATTTTCTTCCACATAACGCTTCACATCCTCTTTTGTCCAATTAAGCATTGGGTTGATCTTTAACAATCCGTCTTTTTGCAGTTCCAATATTTTAGCGTGAGCGCGCACAGCGGTTTGGTCGCGTCGAATGCCACTGATCCACGCTTTCATATCTTTCAATGCCTTTTGCATCGGCTGGACTTTGTGCAAAAAGCAACACAGTTCTGGGTCTTCAAGTGGTAATGTGCGCGTATGTTGTCGTGCAAAAACATCCCAGCGCGTGTCTCGATACAAATCTAGAACATTCAAATGCCATTCTGAGGCGAGCTGTTCTCGGAAGATCAACGTCTCCCAAAAGTGATAGCCTGTATCGAGAAAGAAAATCAAAATGTCACGCCGTATCCGTGAAGCCATATGCAACAACGGCATGGATTGTGTTTGGAACGACGAACTTAATGCGACCTGTGGCCAGAACGTATCCGCAGCCCACTTGATGATTTCCTGTGGGGTTTTCGTTTCAAATTCTTCAGAAAGCCGTTCGATTTCACTGGTCGAAATCATGCGAAGATTATACCCGTTATAATCGCCCCATGGATTCGGAGACCGCCGCGCGCTTAATTGAAATTAATCGGGATTTTTATACGCGTTTTGGTGACTCCTTCTCGGCGACACGCCATCGCATCCAGCCAGGAGTTCGCCGCGTGTTAGAGATGTTGAAAGGAGATGAATCCATATTGGATCTAGGATGTGGGAACGGAGAATTTGCGCGTGAACTGGCAAAGCGCGGCCATCGCGGCTCGTATCTTGGTGTGGACTTCAGCCTGCCTCTGCTCCAAGATGCGGAAGCGCAGCCTAAGGACTTCTCTGCCAGATTTATGCAAATGGATTTGACAAAGTTATCAGCGTTCAGTGATCAGTTATCAGTAGTAGGGGGATGGCCAGTGGTTACTGCATTTGCGGTTTTACATCATATTCCTTCGCAAGAATTGCGCTTGAATATACTGCGGATAGTCTATCAACTACTTAAAGCTGATGGAAACTTCACCCTCTCCAATTGGCAATTCTTGAATAGTGAAAAGCTCAAAGCCAGGATCCAGCCCTGGGAGGCCGCGGCACACATTGTGAATGTGTCAGGGTCGAAAGTGGATGCGGGAGATTATCTGCTCGACTGGCGAAACGGGGGAGAAGGTCTGCGGTATGTCCATCACTTTGACGAAAAAGAATTGAATGAACTTGCTAGAGCCAGTAACTTCCAAGTCATCGATACGTTTTATTCAGATGGTGATGGCGGTAAACTTGGGTTGTATCAGGTTTGGAAACCTGTAGTGCAACATATGTAAGATTTTGTGCTTTAATAGAGTCATAATCTAAACAAATGTTCTAATTAGAGGTAAAGAACTGGAGGTTTGATGGTAGCCGAACTTTACGAACGCATTCAGGAGGGATTGGAGGAAAAGCAAAAGGAAATCACAGAATTCTTGGAGACTGCGCCTGAGACAGAGAAAGAGATTTGTCTGTGCGAGGATGAAACCTCTATAGAAGACCATTTACACGTGATTGAGACAAGTCTGGAGAAAATAGAGGACCAGACTCTTGGCATTTGTGTGATCTGTCACGGGCATGTGGACGCGCAACTCCTCGAGATGGATTATACGGCTGTGGTTTGTTTGGATCACTATTCCGATGAGGAGCGACGACGGCTTGAATCCGAGCTGGAACTCTCGCAGGTTGTTCAGCGCGCCTTGATGCCGCAACAAGTTCCGAATATACAGGGTGTAGAATTGGCTGCCTTCAGTCGCCCTTCTGAGATTATCGGCGGAGATTACTTTGACTTCTTCCAATTCCGAGATGGGACTCATGGATTGGTGATTGCCGATGTGAGTGGGCATGGCGTCTCGGCTGGCATGCTCATGAGTGGTCTTCAGACTGCCATACGGACTATGGCTCCTGACACCGATTCGCCTGCAGAGATCTTGGAACGGATCAACCGGTTTTACATTCATAACATTAACTACACTACTTTTGTGACCGTTTTCTTAGCACGTTTCGATCCCACCAATTTTACGCTCACTTATGTCAATGCTGGGCATAATCCACCGGCTGTCCGCCGACGGAAGGATTCGACCGTTAGCTGGCTGATGCCTACCGCACCAGCGATTGGCTTAGCCGAGGATTTTCATGCCAGAATGGAATCGATAGCCTTCTCGGAAGGCGACTCATTGTTGCTTTATACAGATGGAGTAACCGAAGTACTGAATATCAGCAATGAACAGTTTGGGTCTGAACGTCTGGCTGAACTGGTACATCAATATGCTGACCGAACAGCTCCCGACCTGCTTCAGGCGGTACGGCAGGCAGTCAGTGCCTTTGGCGGAGATAAGCCGCTTGTTGATGATGTGACAATGGTCGCGCTTAAAATATCTGGTTGACGAAAAGCGGGATAATCCTTTAGGAGACAGACGCCGGTTGGATGCAAGCGTCTGTCTTTTATTTAAAGACATATTTTATGTACTGACGTTATTTACTCATTGCTACACAGTTCCGCCCTTTATGTTTTGCAATATACATGGCTTGATCTGAACGTGCGATAAGAGTTTCTAGCTGAGTGGTATTATCATCCTTCTCTGCGACTCCAATACTGACGGTCACAGTGACTTCTGTGTCGGAGACCTTGATCGGCCTTGCTGCAATTGAGTTGCGTAGTCGTTCGGCTACTTGCATGGCCGTTTTTCTATCAGTTTCAGGAAGAAGAATAATCAGTTCTTCACCACCATATCGACCCACAAGATCTACCTCACGAACTGACGTCTTGCAGCGCTTTGCAAATTCTTTTAATACCTGGTCCCCTACGGGATGACCGTAGGTGTCATTGACCTTTTTAAAGTGATCAACATCGAGCATCATACAGCAGAATGCACGCTTCATGCGGTGCGCACGGGCAAATTCCACTCTTCCCAATTCAAAAAGGCTGCGACGATTGTGTAAGCCCGTGAGAGGATCTGTCAAGGCAAGGCTTTGTACTTCTTGGAACAGACGGGCGCGCTCCAGGGAAATTCCAATCTGCTTTGCAAATATGGACATGATCGGCAAGTCTGCTCTTGTGAGATTTTCCCCCCATATCCACAAAATTCCCAGCAGATTTTCTTCGAATGTTAATGGCAGGCGCAATGGCTCTCTATCGGGACCGACATCTATTTTTTGCAGGATTTCCAATACGCCTTCTCTGCGAGTATGCGCGAATAACATCTGGATTTCATCTTCCGGGTTGGATAGTACTGTGGGATAGAAGATGTTTTCTGGATTCAATTTATCACGAGGAAATGCATATTTTATAAGTGGATACCCGAGACCCTCTTCTACTATTTCAAGATAGTCTGGTTTCATCGATGTGTAATTGACTGTGAACAGATCTCGCTCCTTATCATAGACAGCGATAATGCAGGTGAGTTCGATCTTGTTGAGCTCTGTTCCTAGGTTTTGAATTATGTCATCGATAGTAAACGCTTTTTCGATATGGGTGGTAATTTGAGCCAGTGAATAAATGAGTTCATTGGAATGGGCAAGTTGATCCAGCCACTTCCGTTCAGCCTGCGCTCTCCGAATTTGTTCCATTGCTGTGGCAATTTGCCCGGCCAGTGTAATTAGCAGACGCTCATCGTCCTCGGTGAAAGCATCCCGTTTTGTGCTTTCCGCGTTGATCACGCCCAGTATATGTTCTTTGAATTTGATGGGCACACAAAGTTCGGAAATAGTCCGGTCATCCACATCCAGATATTCCTTTGTACGGCGTACATTTCCGATTCGTTGAGCCTTGCCTGTCACTGCAACCTGACCGGTAATCCCCTCACCAAGGGATACATCCATTAAGTGTACTTCTTCAAGGGAGAAGAAATGATAGGAAGGATGTGCATGTAGGATCCCAGTCTGCTCGTCCAGTAATAAGATGCCAAAGTTATCAGGGAATAAATTTTGGCCGATAACATCCGTCACGCGGTTTATCAATTCGTCTTCGTTATCCACCTCAATTGAAATCAATGCAATATCGTGCAGTCCGGTCAGTTGTTTTACTTGTTTGCGTTCATCTTCGAGTAAGAGAGATTTTGATAATACCAGGGCAACCTGTTCAGCTGTAAGCCCAGCATGGATCACGTCACTTTCATTAAATGAGCGGGTTTTGTTATAGCCGAGAAGTAGGGCACCCAAGTTTCGGCGTTGCGCAATGAGGGGAAGCGCGAGCATAGAGCGACTGGGAAAGATAGCTGCCACTTTCGGACTGATATACGGAGAGTCTTCGATATCTGTGACTGCGAGCGGACGCCTAGCTTCCATAGCAGAGGTAGTTAAAGTTTGTTCGCCTGGTTCGAATTGGATATATGGATAAATATCGCTCATCGAGCCATATGCTGATGTTGGAATAGGTATACCCTTGGTTTCATCCCACAGAGTCAGGAAACAATCGTCTGCTTTAAAGAGTTTACCAATTCTTTCAACGAGGATTTTGAGGGTTATCTCCAGGCTGTTCGCTTCGAGCGCCAGCCCCGTGATTTCGTTCAGTAACTCCAGAAAATCTGTGTAAGACTGGCGATCCCGTTCATATTGTTCCAGTTTGAGAATAGTACTACTGCGTTGCTGGATCGCAGTCTTCAGGCTACCAACAACATAGGAAGTAAATGTCAATACAAAAAAACCAATTATTTCACTGGAATTAAGAAGTGTCTCACTGAGAGAGTACCCACCAATGATTTGCTGAACTATATTATTTAGAACGCATAATGCTCCTATAAATATGCCACCTTTAGAGCCAAAATACCAGCTTGCTCCGACAACAGGGATAATAGCTAATGCCCCAATGACCACTCCAACAGAGTTGCGGAGCAACGCGAACAGCATTGCATATAATGCATATGTAATGAAGATAATGATATAAGGAGAGCTTTTGTTTTTTGGGTAGGCAAGCTTTTTCATTGAAGTCTATTTCTGTTGCCTGTGCACT
>Ga0137365_10004445_pt1 | contig 11243 bp, 10 predicted proteins | sample SagtaG_9_FD_104799 | JGI IMG/M metagenome (GOLD analysis project Ga0137365, IMG submission 104799) | Vadose zone soil microbial communities from Sagehorn Ranch, Mendocino, California, USA - Sage1_L_40_16 metaG | ecosystem: Environmental > Terrestrial > Soil > Vadose zone | place: USA... | reverse complement strand
TGGCGAAGCAGCACGACATGGTCATCATCGTGCCCATCTACGAGCGCGAGATGGCGGGCGTCTACTACAACAGCGCCGCGGTCATCGACGCCGACGGCAGCTACCTCGGCAAGTACCGCAAGAACCACATCCCGCACACCGCCGGATTCTGGGAGAAGTATTTCTTCAAGCCCGGCAACCTCGGCTATCCCGTCTTCAAGACGCGGTACGCCACGATCGGCGTGTACATCTGCTACGACCGCCATTTCCCGGAAGGCGCGCGCCTGCTGGGCCTGCACGGGGCCGAAATCGTGTTCAACCCGTCGGCTACCGTGAAAGGGCTGTCACAGTACCTGTGGAAGCTGGAGCAGCCGGCGCACGCCGTCGCTAACGGCTACTTCATGGGGTGCATCAACCGGGTCGGGACCGAAGCGCCGTGGAACGTCGGCCAGTTTTACGGCTCGAGCTACTTCGTGGACCCCCGCGGCAACTTCCTGGCCACCGCCAGCGAGGATAAGGACGAGCTCGTCGTGGCGACGATGGACCTCGACATGATCGAAGCGGTGCGGCGCACGTGGCAGTTCTTCCGGGACCGCCGCCCGGAGACGTACGACGACATGGTGCGGCAGCTTCCGTAAATGCTGGCGCTCTTCCGGTCGATAGTTTACGCGGCGCTGTTCATCAGCCTGGTATTGGTGTTCATCCCGGAGCAGATCCTCATCGCCACCGGGATCATGCCCCCCGCGCAGATCGGCACCGCTCAGGCGGTGGGCCTCGTCCTGGTGACCCTGGGCGCCGCGCTCGCGCTCTGGTGCATCGGCACCTTCGCGCTCGTCGGCAAGGGCACGCCGGCGCCGTTCGACCCGCCGCGCAAGCTCGTCGCCGCAGGTCCCTACCGCTGGATCCGCAACCCGATGTACCTCGGTTCGGGCACCGCACTCGGCGGTGCAGCGCTGTTCTATCAGTCGGCGGCCCTCGTCGCCTTCGCCGCCGGATTCTTCATCGTCACACACCTGTTCGTGGTCTTCTACGAAGAACCCACGCTCGAGCGCACGTTCGGTGCGCAGTACGCCGATTACCGCAATGCCGTCCCGCGCTGGATGCCGACGTGGCGCTCCTGATCCGGGGCGGCCGGATCGTCACCGCGACCGACGACCACAACGCGGACATCTACTGCGAAGCTGAAACGATCACGCGCATCGAGCGCGCGATCGATCCCCGGGGCCTGGCCCCGGGGACCGAGGTCATCGACGCGGGCGGCAAGTACGTCTTCCCCGGGTTCATCGACCCCCACGTGCACATCTACCTCCCGTTCATGGGCACCTTCGCCGCCGACGACTACGAGTCGGCGAGCAAGGCGGCGCTGGCCGGGGGCACCACGACCCTGATCGAGATGATCTGCCCCGGCCCCGGCGACGAGCCCCTCGCCGCGTTCGAGCTGTGGAAGTCGAAAGCTGAGCCACTCGCGGCCGTGGACTATACGTTCCACATGGCGGTGGTGCGGTTCGAGGAGGCGGTGCAGGGGCAGTTCCGGGAGATCGTGGGCGCGGGCGTCGCCTCGTTCAAGGTGTTCCTCGCATACAAGGGCGCGCTCAATCTCTCTGACGGGGACCTGTTCGCCGCCATGAAGCTCGCCAAGGATCTGGGCGTGGTGGTCACGGCGCACTGCGAGAACGCCGACGCCATCGACGCGCTGCAGCGGGCCCTGCTCCTGGCCGGGCAGACGGGTCCCGAGTGGCATGGCCGCTCGCGGCCACCGAGCGTCGAGGCCGACGGCGTCCACCATCTCTGCACGTTCGCCGAGCTGCTCGGCACGCACGTCTACATCGTGCACACGTCGTGCGATGCCGCGGTGCGGGAAGCGCTCGCCGCCCGCTATCGCGGCGTGAACGTGTGGATCGAGTCGGTCATCCCGCACTTCGTGCTCGACGAGACCTACGCCGAGCGTCGCGAGTTCGAGGGCGCCAAGTACGTGATGTCGCCGCCGCTACGCCACGCGGCGAACCAGGCCGTGCTGTGGAACGGCGTGAAGTCACGCGCCATCAGCACGATCGCGACCGATCATGCGCCATTCCGCTTCCGCGACCAGAAAAAGATGGGGACGGATGCGTTCACCAAGATTCCGAACGGCATCCCCTCGGTGCAGGAGCGCGTGGACCTGGTGCACACGTACGGCGTCGTCGCCGGGCGGTTCGGCCTGCAGACGATGGTCGACGCCTGCTCGACGCAGGCCGCGCGGCTGTTCGGCCTGTACCCCAAGAAGGGCGCCATCCAGGTGGGCAGCGACGCCGACCTTGTCGTATACGACCCGGCGTTCCGCGGTACGTTCTCGCAGAAAGACAGCCACTCCAAGGTCGATTACAACGCCTACGAGGGCTGGGAGCGGAAGGGGCGGGCCGCGGTCGTGACCGTCCGGGGTCAGGTGCAGGCGCGAGACGGGAAGTTCGTGGGGAAGATCGGACGAGGCCAATTCCTGAAGCGGGAGCCGACGCACTTCTAAGCGAGGTCACATGGACTCGAAGACCGTTCGCGCGAAGCACAAGGAATTCCTCTTCCCCTGCGTCGCCAACTATTACAACGAGCCGGTGGTCATCACCGAGGCGCACGGCGCCAACGTGAAGGACGCCGATGGTCGCGACTACCTCGATTTCTTCGGGGGGATTCTGACGCTCGGCATCGGCCACTCGCACCCCGATTTCGTCAAGCGCATCCAGGACCAGGTGGCCCGTCTCACGCACACCGCCAGCGTCTACCCTACTCGCGAGCAAGTCAAAGTCGCCGAGCGGCTCACCCAGATCACGCCCGGCAAGCTCAAGAAGAGCTTCTTCACGACGAGCGGCACCGAAGCCGACGAAACGGCGATCATGCTCGCCAAGATCTACACGGGGCAGCAGGAGATCATCGCGCTGCGCCACGCGTACGCGGGGCGCAGCATGACCGCGATCTCGGTCACCGGACAGAAACCGTGGCGGGTGCTCCCCACCCAGGTGGCCGGGATCAAGCATGCGCTCTCGCCCTACTGCTATCGCTGCCCCTTGGGACTCGAGTATCCGTCGTGCGGTGTGAAGTGCGCGCAGGACATCGACGAGCTGATTCAGACGGAGACGACGGGGCGGCCGGCGGCGTTCATGGCGGAGCCGATCCAGGGCGCCGGGGGTTTCATCACGCCGCCCAAGGAGTACTATGAGATCGCCGTGGGGATCGTGCGCAAGTACGGCGGCCTGTTCATCTGCGACGAAGTGCAGACGGGCTGGGGTCGCACCGGCGACCATTGGTGCGGCATCGAGCACTGGAACGTCGAGCCCGAGATCATGACGTTCGCGAAGTCCGTCGCCAGCGGGTTCCCCGTCGGCGTGACGATCGCCAACCCCGAGGTGGCCGACGCGTGGACCGGTCTGTCGCTGTCGACGTTCGGCGGCAATCCAATCTCCATGGCCGCCGTGGATGTCACGCTCGACGTGATGGAGCGCGAGAACACCCCCAAGCGCTCCGCGGAGCGCGGCCGGCAGCTGCGCGACGCACTCGACGAGTTCAAGAAACGGTTCGCGTTCATCGGCGACGTCCGCGGCATGGGCCTGATGCAAGGCATCGAGCTCGTCGAGGACCGTAAGACCAAAGAGCCATCGCCCAAGAAGACGCTCGCCCTGATGGAGGCCGCCAAGCGGCAGGGCCTCTTGATCGGCAAGGGGGGGCTGTATGGCAACGTGATCCGCGTCGCGCCGTCCATGCTCATCACGAAGGCCGAGGTCGAGGACGGGTGTCAGCGACTGGAACGCGCGCTCGCGGAAGTGAAATGAGCGACGCCGCGCTGATCAATCCCGATCTCGCACCGGTGTCGGCCGAGCGGCGCACCTGGAATTGGTGGCACATCGCGTCGCTGTGGATCGGGATGGCGATCTGCATTCCGACTTACACCCTGGCGTCGGGCCTGGTCGATCAGGGCTGGACCTGGCAGGCCGCGGTGGGTGCCGTGGTGCTCGGCAACCTCGTGGTCCTGCTCCCCATCGCGCTCAACTCGCACGCGGGCACGCGCTACGGGATTCCTTTCCCCGTGCTGGCGCGCGCGTCGTTCGGCGTGCTGGGCGCCAATGTCCCCGCCCTGCTGCGCGGCCTCGTGGCCTGCGGCTGGTTTGGGATCCAGACGTGGATCGGCGGCTGGGCGATCTACAAGCTGATCGAGGTGATGTGGCCCGGGATCGCCCATTTACCACAACTCCTCCCCGCCTTCGTCGGCCTTAACACGGGCGAGTTCCTCTGCTTCATGCTGTTTTGGGCGATGAACGTGTGGATCGTGTTGCGCGGCATGGACTCGATCAAGTTCCTCGAGACCTGGGGCTCGCCCTTCCTGCTCGCGGTGGGGGTCGCGCTGCTGGTGTGGGCGTGGGTGCGCGGCGGCGGCATCGGCCCGATGCTCCAGAATGCGCCGAACGCGCACGGGGGCTTCCGATCGATTTTCGGCGCCGGGCTCACGTCCGCCGTGGCCTTCTGGGGAACGATGGCGCTCTCCATCCCCGACTTCTCTCGCTACGCGCGCAGTCAGCGGGATCAGGTCATCGGTCAGGCGGTGGGACTGCCCGGGACGATGGCCCTGTTCGCCTTCATCGGCGCGGCGGTGACGAGCGCGACGGCGGTAATCTTCGGCACCCGCATCGCGGACCCCGTCGCCCTGCTCGCGCGGATCGGCGGACCGCTGATGATCATGCTCTCGATGGCGGGACTCACCATTGCGACGCTGACGACGAATATCGCCGCCAACATCGTGGCGCCGGCCAACGGGTTCTCGAACGTCGCCCCAGACAAGATCTCGTTCAAGCAGGGCGCGATGATCACGGCCGTGATCGGGATCGTGATGATGCCGTGGCGCCTCTACAACGACGCCGCCGCCTACATCTTCACGTGGCTCATCGGCTACGGTGCCCTGCTCGGGCCCGTCGCCGGCATCATGATCGCGGACTACTTCGTGCTGCGCCGCGGCATCCTGGCCGTGGACGATCTGTACCGGCGCGGCGGTGTCTACGAGTACCGGCGCGGGGTGAACTGGGTGGCGATCGGGGCGTTTGTGCTCGGCGTCTTGCCCAGCCTCCCAGGGTTCATCGGGGCGGTGACGGGCCGGCCCGCCGGCGGACTCTTCGGGGGCATGTACAACTGGGCGTGGTTCGTCGGATTCCTGGTCTCGTCCGCGATCTACGTCGCGGGGATGAGGGCGCGTGCCTGACCTCTCGGACGCGCAACTCGAGCGCAATTTCGCCGACATCGCGCCGGCGCTGACGCCCGACTACGCGCTGCTCGAGGCCAACAAGTGCCTCTTTTGCCACGACGCGCCTTGCACGATCGCCTGCCCCACGCACATCGACGTGCCCGCCTTCATCAAGAAGATCGCGACCGGGAATCTCCGCGGCTCGGCGCGCGTGATCCTGGAGGCAAACCCGTTTGGCCATTCGTGCGCGCGCGCCTGTCCCGTCGAAGTGCTGTGCGAGGGAGCGTGCGTGCTGAACGACCGCGACGAACAGCCGATCAAGATCGCGCTGCTGCAACGCCATGCGACCGATCACGTGCTCGAGCGCAAGCTCAAGCTGTTCGAGGCGGGCCAGGCGACCGGCAAGAAGGTCGCGATCGTCGGTGCCGGACCAGCCGGACTGGCGTGCGCGCGCGACCTGCGGCGGCGAGGCCATGCCGTCACCGTATTCGAAGCCAAGCCGCAGCCCGGGGGCCTCAACACGTACGGCATCGCCGAGTACAAGCTCAAAGCCGACGTCGCGCTCGCCGAGGTGCAGGACATCCTCGATCTGGGCGTCACGCTCAAGCTGGGAGTGACGGTCGAGTCGCTCGAGCCGCTGCTGCAGGAATACGACGCGATCTTTGTAGGCGTGGGACTGGGCACGACGAAGGGCCTCGGGATTCCGGGCGAGGACCTGGACGGCGTGGTGGACGCGCTGACGTTCATCGAACACCTCAAGACGCACCCGTATCAGCAGACGCGCGTCGGGAAACGTGTGCTCGTGATCGGCGCCGGGAACACGGCGATCGATGCGGTGACGCAGGCGAAGCGCCTCGGCGCCGAGGAATCGACGATCGTGTACCGCCGCGGCGAAGCCGACATGCCCTGCTACGACTACGAGTATGAGCTGGCGAAGCGGGATGGCTGCGCGTTCAGATTCCACGCCCTGCCCAAGCGCATCGTGGGCAACGGCCGAGTCGAAGGGCTCGAGGTCGAGGCACCCGACAAGAGTCGCGAGACGATCCCGTGCGACATGGTCATCATCGCCATCGGTCAGGGGGCGCGTACCGACCTCGCGTGGCCCCAGGACGATCCGCGCGTGTTCGTTGGCGGTGACTGTGCCAACGGAGGTGCGGAAATTGTAAATGCAGCCGCGGAAGGCGTTGCCGCCGCCAAGCAAATCCATCAAAGGCTCACCCATGGCTGATCTCAAGACCAACTTCGCGGGGATCGAAAGCCCCAACCCGTTTTGGCTCGCTTCCGGCCCGCCCACCAACACCTACGGGCAGGTCGCCAAGGCCTTCGACGCCGGCTGGGGCGGCGCCGTCTGGAAGACGATCGGTGATCCGATCATCAACGTCTTCTCGCGGTACGGCTCTGTGGATCTGGGCGCCACGCGGATGATGGGTTTCAACAACATCGAGTTGATCAGCGACCGCCCGATCGCCGACAACCTGAAGGAGATCGCCGAGGTCAAGCGGAACTACCCGAAGCACGCCGTGATTGCCTCGCTGATGGTGGAGTCGAAACGCGAGGCGTGGCACGAGATGGTGAAGCAGACCCAGGACACGGGAGCGGACGGGATCGAGCTGAACTTCGGATGCCCGCACGGCATGAGCGAGCGCGGCATGGGCAGTGCGGTCGGCCAGGTCCCCGACTACACCTGCCAGATCGTGGAGTGGGTGAAGGAGGTCGCCACGATCCCGGTGATCGTGAAGCTGACGCCCAACGTCACCGACGTGACCTACATCGCGCGGGCGGCGGTCAAGGGCGGCGCCGACGCCCTGTCGCTCATCAATACGATTAATTCGATCGTGAGCGTCGATCTCGACACGTTCGCGCCGGCGCCGTCGGTGGGCGGCAAGTCGAGTCACGGCGGCTACTGCGGCCCCGCGGTGAAGCCGATCGCCCTGCACCTCGTGTCGGCAGTCGCCAAGGATCCGCAGGTAAAGATCCCGATCTCCGGAATCGGTGGGATCTCCACCTGGCGCGACGCGGCGGAATTCATCGCGTTGGGCGCCGGTTCACTCCAGGTGTGCACCGCGGTGATGCACTACGGCTTCCGCATCGTGGAGGATCTGATCGACGGGCTGTCGAACTGGATGGACGAACGGGGCCACCGCACTCTGTCGGACGTGCGCGGCCGCGCGCTCCCCAACGTCACGAAGTGGGAGGAGCTGGATCTCAACTACCACTTGCTCGCCCACATTGACCAGGACAAATGCATCAAGTGCGAGCTGTGCTGGACGGCGTGTGAAGACGGGGCGCACCAAGCGATCAGACGGCTGGAGAGGGGGGACGGGGGACGGGGGACGGGTGGGCCGGTGGTCGAGATCATCGAGGAAGCGTGCGTCGGGTGCAATCTGTGCGCGGCTGTTTGCCCCGTACAGGGCTGCATCACGATGGAGCCGGTGCCGAACGACTTCGCGCCAGTGACTTGGAAGGAATACGCGGCGGGGAAAGGCAAGTTGGCGCCGCGGTCCGAGCAATTCCACACCGCGACGTGGTCTAAGAGCCGCTAGAGCCGCCCCGGCGGCGCCACCGGCGGCACCGCAACCCCTTCGTCCGCCGGTTCCGGCGTGAAGTCCTCGCCCGGATTGATGAACCGATCCAGCTCGAAGCGATACTGCTTGTCGTACAGCTGGCGGTAGCGCCCATTGGCGTCGATGAGTTGTTCGTGCGTCCCCCGCTCCACGATCTCCCCTCCCTCGATCACCAGGATCTGATCGGCGCTGCGGATCGTCGAGAGACGGTGCGCGATGACGAACGTCGTGCGGCCGCGGCGCAGGGAGCGCAGGCCGTCTTGGATCAAGGCCTCGCTCTCGGAATCGAGCGACGACGTCGCCTCATCGAGGATGAGAATCCGCGGATCGGCCAGGATCGCCCTGGCGATCGCCACCCGCTGGCGCTGCCCGCCCGACAGCTTGACGCCCCGCTCCCCCACGATCGTGTCGTAGCCCTTCTCGAAACCCTTCACGAACTCGTCACAGTGCGCGACCCGCGCCGCCGCCTCGATCTCGGCCCGCGACGCGTGCGGCGCCGCGAACGCGATGTTCTCGGCGATCGTGCCGTCGAACAGGAAATTGTCCTGGAGGACGGCCCCCAGGTGTTGCCGGTAGTCGTGCAGCCGAATCCCGCCCAGGTCGTGGCCGTCCACGACGATGCGCCCCTCCGCCGGGCGGTGAAACGCCATGACCAACCCGATCAGCGTGCTCTTCCCGGAGCCTGATGAGCCCACCAACGCCGTGGTGGAACCCGCGCGCGCGTGGAACGACACGTGCCGCAGCACGGGCTTTCCCGGCGTGTAGGCGAACGAGACGTCGTCGAAGCGCAGGTCTCCCTGCAGCGCCGGCAGGGCGGCCCGGTCCTCATCCGCCGCATCCTCGGTCACCTGCTGCCGGATCTCGCGCAGCCGGTCCAGGCCGGCGAACGCTTCCGTGATCTGAGTGCCAATGGACGCGATGTTGATGAGCGGCAGCGCGACCAGCCCGACGAAAATGCCGTACATGAAGAGGTCGCCGAGGCTCATACTGCCCGAGAGGACGGCACGACCGCCCTCGAGGATCATGAGGATGCCGATGGCGCCGATGATGACCGTCGCGAACGACCCGACGCTCGAGATCCCCGTCATCGTGCCGGCGATGTTGCGGAACAGGCGGTTCACCCCGCGTCCGAACACCTGCCGCTCGCCCCGCTCGGCGCGATACGCCTTCACGATGCGGATCCCGCCCAGCGTTTCGCCCAGGCGGCCCGTCACCTCGGCGTTGATCTTGGAACGCTCGCGGAACAGCGGCCGCAGCCTGGCGAAGGCGTAGGCCATGCCCCCACCGAACAATCCCAGGATCAGAATCGCGATCGCGGTCAGCTTCCAGTTGAGCACGAACAGGACGACCAGGGCGATGGCCCCCGTGAACAGGCCGCCGATCAGCTGCACCAGCCCGGTGCCGACGAGGTTCCGGATCCCCTCGGCGTCGTTCATGATCCGCGAGATCAGAATGCCGCTCTTGGTCGAGTCGAAGTACGACACCGGGAGCCGCAGCACGTAGGACTGCACGGTGCGGCGCATATCGGTGATCGCCCGCTGCGCGGCCACCCCCAGGATCTGCGACAGGCCGAACCCCGAGACCGCCTGCACCAGCGTCGCCACCCCGGCCGCGATCGCGAGCGGCAGCAGCAGCTGCGGCTCGTTGTGTCCGATGACCCGGTCGATGACCCACTTGGGCGCCGCCGGCAGCACGAACCCCGCCGCCCGGTTCACCAGGAGCAGCACGAAACCCAGCGCCAGGCGACGGCGGTGCGCGTAGACCAGCGCGCGGGCTTCCTGCCAGGCCCCGGCCGTGATCGCCGGTTTCTTCGGCTGGGGGGGGGATTTTGGTTGGTCGGCCATGCTCGGCGAAGCTTACCTAGGGACGATGCGCCGTACCAGGAGCCCCGTCGTGGACACGCGCACCTCGTACGTCGCGGGCTCTGTCGCGTTAATGAACGTGGCCGAGCCGTACTCCGCGTCCACCAGCGGCCGGAGCAGCCAGTACCGGCGTGCCAGGTCGAACACGTCGATCGGCTTCGCCCGGGCGATGGAGTAGACGGTGCGCTCGCGCGTCTGCTCGTCGCCCAACGAGCGGTAGCGCCCCGCGATGCGGTCGAGCTCGTAGGCCGTGTGCAGGCCGAGCAGATTGAGCGCGGGGCGCCACTTGAGAATGTGCGCGTCCACGTACACGGCGTCGCCGGCCAGGTCGAACATGTGCAGGCTACCGTCGGCGAGCGTGACGGTGGCGCGGAAATGGCGGGCGGCGAGCGGCTCGGTCTGGATGGTCGCGGCGAGTACTTCCTGGGTGAGCGCGCGGTAGCCGCGCACCCCGACGCTGATCGTACCGCACAGGGCGGCGAGAGCGAGGCACAGCGCGGCCGCGAGCAGCGCGACGAGCGCGCTGAGGCGATGGCGGCCGCGCCACGCTCCCACCGCGCCCCGCAGCAGCAGCAGCGCGAGCACGAGGCACACGATCAGCGCAAGTAGCAACAGGGACATGGACCCTACGTTACGACGCCCGTCCCTCTGGCGCGAATCGGCCTGCGTGGGCAGCTTCCTCCGCTCACCGGAGAACGCTCATGAAACGGTCCACGCTGCTCACCATCGCCGCCGTCATCGCCGTGGGGCTGCTGTTTTTTTATATGACGACGGCGCACGCCACTCAAGAATGCAACGTGTGCGTGCAATTCCAGGGCCGCTCGAACTGCGCCGCGGCGCTGGGCAGCACGGTTGGCGAGGCGACCGAAACGGCGCACCGCACCGCCTGCGGTCCCGTGGCGCAGGGGATGAACGAGTCGATCGCCTGCGGCAATCGCGCGCCCGTCAGCGTGCAATGCAAGTCGCGCTAGCGATGGCCGGTTACGCAATTCCCCGAGTCGCGGTCCAGGCGACCCTGCTGCTCACCGACGGAGAGCGTCGCCCGGGTGAGATCTACGTGATGGAGCGCGTCCCGCACCACAGCGGGCACGAGACGCCGCTCGAGATGCTGAACCGCCCCGAGGGATTCTTTCCGTTCCGGCCGGTGGGTGAAGGGCCCGTCTTGCTCGTCACCAAGGCGCACACAATCATCCTGTCCGTCGCGACGGACGACACCGCCCAGGACCCCGCTCGCCTCTCGGCGGCCAAGCTCGTCGCGGTCGAGCTGACCCTGGTGGACGGCTCGACCCTGCGGGGATTCGCGAGCGCGGAATTGCCCGAGCAACACTCTCGGCTGCTCGACTACCTGAACGACGCAAGGCCGTTCTTTGCAGTCTCCGCAGACGAGGAGTTCCATTTCGTGAACCGCGCCCACGTGCTGTACGCGCGGCCCGAGGATTGACGCGATGGCCACTCGACTCGACCCGTTCGTGGACGTGCTGCTGCGGGAGCGCGCGGACCAGCTGTATCTGCTCCCCGACGAGCCCGTGACCATCGTGAAGGACGGCAAGCCACGGAAAGTCAGCCGCCAGCCGCTCACCGACCAGCACATCTATGCGCTGATGGTCGAGGTCGCGCCGCCCGAAGCGGCCGACAAGATCG
>Ga0137365_10004443_pt1 | contig 11245 bp, 3 predicted proteins | sample SagtaG_9_FD_104799 | JGI IMG/M metagenome (GOLD analysis project Ga0137365, IMG submission 104799) | Vadose zone soil microbial communities from Sagehorn Ranch, Mendocino, California, USA - Sage1_L_40_16 metaG | ecosystem: Environmental > Terrestrial > Soil > Vadose zone | place: USA: California... | reverse complement strand
TGCTCCCAGCACCCTGCGAATGCCGATCTCTTTTGTTCGCTGAGCCGTGGTGAAAGCTGCCAATCCGAATAGCCCCAGGCAGGCAAGTAAAATGGCCAGTGATGCAGCAACTGTGAATAGTGTCGATGAGCGCTGCTCACCCACATATAGCTTATTATAATCTTCGTCAAGAAAATGATAATTAAATGGCCGGTCAGGTATGCGTTGCTTCCACATCATTTCCAATCTTCCCAAAGTTTGCTGTACATCGTTTCCACTGATGCGAACCATGAACGTACGCGAAAAATCACGGCCAAGAAATAGTACCATTGGCCCAATCGGCTCACGCAGACTGCTGAAATTAAAATCTTTTACTACTCCTACAATCGGACCCTCGCTTCCTTTACTAATGATTTTGCCAATGGCCTGGTCAGGCGACCACCCGATTTTTTTTGCCAGTGATTGATTGATAATATATGGCTGACGGAAATTTGCATAATTATTTGTCGTATCCATCAGCGCGAAATCTGATTGCTGAAAATCGCGGCCCGCAAGCAATTGCATCTTCATCGTTTTTGTAAAATCAAGATCGACGGGCATGGCATTTAATGAAATTTCTTTTTTGCCATTTTCATCGGTAACGCTTATACCGTCACCCCACTCTACAAACTCAGGAGTTTCATAAGCAGCGGTTATACCCTCTACTCCTGTTACTTGCCCAATTCCATCCTTGATATTTTGGAATTCCCTGAGCATTTTTCCGCCGATTGGCAGCACGACGATATGTTCTTTATCATAACCAAGATTTTTTGTTTGCATAAAATGCATTTGCTGCAGAATGATAACCGTATAAATGATCAGAAAAACAGAAATGCCAAATTGAATTACGATCAAAGATTTACGAAGTGTCGTATTGCCACCTGTGATGCGGAATCCTTTTTTCAATACTCCCATTACTTTTGTACCTGATAAGATCATCGCAGGATAAAAGCCGGCAAGGAAGCTAACCAGCACGGCAAATACCACAAGGGAAGTGATCGGGAGGGGCTGAAATAATATTTCGGATCTAAATTCTTTGCCGGTGATATTGTTGAAATAAGGAATTAAAAAAACACTCAACGCCAGTGCAAGGGCTGCTGAAAGAAAAGTAATAAATGCGGATTCACCGATGAACTGGAAGAAGACCTGTTTTCTTGAAGCTCCCATCACTTTACGCATTCCGATTTCATTACCACGACCTGTTGATTGCGCCGTAGCAAGATTCGTATAATTGGCAGATGCAATGACTAATATCAATAAAGCGATCACTGCAAACATGTAGATATAAGAGATATTTCCATTGGGCTCAAAACCTGCCAGCGATGAGTGAAGATGTACTGTGCTTAATGGCTCAAGATGATAAGTGAGATAATTACTGCCTTCAACGCGTGCATCAGCTCTTACTTCTGCGGTATTCATATACGCCACAACCTGTTGTTCCAGTTGCGGAATATCTTTTTTATCTCTCACCAGGAGATATGTGATCCAATTGGCTTCCCACCATTTTTCATTTTTTACATTGTTGCCAAGATTGAGGAATTGTGTAACAAAATCAAACTTGACCTGTGAATTCTGCGGCGCGTCCTCACAAATGGCTGATATTTTGAAGTCTTTTCCAAAAGCAGTTATTGTCTTATTAATGGCTCGGTCATTGCCAAAATACTTTTGAGCCATTGATCTTGTAAGCACAATTTTATCAGGTGCATCAAGTGCCGTAGTCGCATCGCCTTCAATTAATTGAAAAGAAAATATTTTAAAGAGAGGCTGATCAGCAAAAAGTATTCGTTGCTCGTCAAAAATTTTCTCTCCATATTTAATAATACCATGACTTATAAAAGTCCTTGCATATTCCTCTACTGCAGGAAATATTCTTTTGAACTGCGGCCCAACTTTAGTGCCGGTAGTGGCTGTCGTATTCACTGTACCGGCGTTACTGTATTCCATGGTGACACGAACAACCCTGTCTTTATTTACATTAAACTTATCATAACTCAGCTCATGAGCAATGAATACACCAATTAATAAACAGGCGGTGAGGCCGGCTGTTAACCCGATAATATTGATAGCTGAATACAGTTTATTTTTATTCAGGATTCTGAATGCCGTTTTTAAATAATTTTTTATCATAACGACGTATTTAGGTCAAAAGGCAAAATTCAAAAGTCAAAAAACGGGCATTGCCTCATTTTTAATTTTTATTCTGTTCGTAAAGATTTCACAGGATTGGCAATAGAAGCTTTTATACTTTGATACCCAACAGTTATCAGCGCAATGCAAACCGTAAGCAAACCTGCCAGCACAAACATCCACCACTCCAGATCAATTTTATAGGCATAGTGCTGCAACCAATCATTCATAGCATACCAGGCCGCGGGAAATGCGATGAGAAATGCAATAGCAATTGGTTTCAAAAAATTAGTTGAGAGTAATGCAACGATATTTGAAACAGATGCACCGAGTACTTTGCGGACACCAATTTCTTTTGTGCGTTGTTCTGCAGTAAAGGTTGCTAACCCGAAAAGGCCCAGACACGAAATAAAAATTGCAAGGAAAGCAAAGATGTTTGCAAGCCTGCTGACAACTCTTTCACTTGTATACAGCTTGGCATATTCAAGGTCGGAAAACTGGTATGTGAATGGAAATTTTGGATTAAGCTCTTTACATATCTTTTGAAGATCAGCAATTGCTTCTTTGGTTCTGCCAGCCCTTATGCGCACGAGAATAGTTCCCCAATTCCAGTTCTCATCAAGACGCATAATGAGTGGCTCAATGGCTTCATGCATGGAATTGAAGTGAAAATCTTTTAAAACGCCTATCACTTTGCCCTGGTGATTACCCCAGGTTACTGTTTGCCCAATGGGATGTTGAAAGCCTATCTTTTTTACGGCGGTTTCATTTAAAAGAAATCCAATAGAATCAGTTCCAAAATCTTTTGAAAAATCTCTGCCAGTTTGTAACTGCAGCTTCATGGTTTTTACAAAATCATATCCTACGACTCCATCAGCAAATGAAACGCTCAGGTTAGGATCTTTGCCCGGCCATTCTATACTGCCAGTATGATGAAAAATCGCTGTCGGTGAATTTCTCATCTTTGAAACATTTATTACGTCGGTATTATTGATCGCTTCCTGTTTGAACAGCTCATATTTTTTTACAAGATCACCTTCGATGGGAAGGTATAAAAGGTTATCGCGGTCATAACCGAGGTTCTTTGTTTGTATATAATTCATCTGGTTATATACGACAATAGTGCCGATGATTAAGAAAATGGAAAGGGTAAATTGAAAAACTACAAGAGCCTTTCTGAAAAAACCAGCACTCCAGTTAAATTTCAAACTGCCCTTTAAAACACGTATAGGTTTAAGTGAAGAAAGAAACAAGGCAGGGTAGCTGCCCGCAACAAAACCTGTTACCGCCAACAAACCGGCGATAGCAGTCCAAAACATTGGTTTATCCAATGGCAATGCAAGGTGCTTGCCTGTGAGACTATTAAAAGCGGGAAGAAGCAGCGCCGCAAGTACCATCGCAATTATTACAGAAAAGAAAGTGGTCAGTATCGCTTCGCCGACAAACTGTGCTATTAAGGTAGACCGGAGTGCACCAACTACTTTACGAATTCCAATTTCTTTTGCACGTTTTCCGGAACGTGCCGTGGCAAGATTCATGAAGTTTATACAGGCAATTAATAAAATGAAAACAGCAATGATGCTAAAGAGCCGGACATATTCAATACGTCCGCCATCGATATAACCATTCTTAAATGTGGAATGCAGATATCTCTCAGTATAAGGCTGCAATGCAAGTTCTGTAACAAAACTTTTATCTTTTTCTTTGTACCTGTAAACAAAGTCTTTAATCTTTGATTCTACTTTAGCAGCGTCAGCATTTGGCCTCAGTTGTACAAATGTTTGAGGATCTGAATTGCCCCAGTTATGCACCCAGTTATTTTCTTTTACAAAGTCGGACCATGTTCTTAAGAAATCAAATTGCTGAGAAGAGTTTGCGGGCACGTTATCCAACACCCCCGTTACTTTTAAATCTTCGTTGTTCTCAAGACGAATTGTTTTATTGATTGCATTTTCAGCATTGCCAAAAAAATATTCGGCCATGTGTTTTGATATGGCAACACTGCCTGGCTCTTTCAACACTGTTGTTGCATTGCCCTGCAGCAAAGGATAACTGAACATCTTAAAAAAATCTTCACTTACAAACATGCCGTCCATCTTTGCAGTTTTTTCTCCCGCCTCAAAAGTGCTTTGGCTTCCCGGTGCAGCAGCATATTCAAAACCACTTGCATACCGTATTTCAGGGATCACTCTTTTTAATTCTTCTGCCAATAAACCTTGAGTGGAATAAGCTGCATCAACTTTGCCATCATAATAGTTGCGTTCATACACCTGGTATAAATATTTTCCGTTAGCATGAAAACCGTCCATGCTTCTTTCACTTTGCACCCAAAGCATTATGAGTAAACTGCACGCCAATCCCAGGGCAAGCCCCATTACATTGATGAAGGAAAAAGCTTTATTCCTAATTATATTACGCCAGGCAGTTTTTAGATAATTTTTTATCATGGCTAATAATTTTATTCCGTTCTCAAACTTTTCACTGGATTTGCAACAGCAGCTTTTAACGCCTGGAAACTTATTGTCAGTAAGGCAATCAGGACTGCCAGGAGTCCCGCAACTCCAAAAACCCATGGCTGTATGTTGATTCGATATGCAAAATCCTGCAACCAGTTGTGCATGATCCACCAGGTAACCGGGACGGCGATTATAAATGCGAGCAATACCAATAAAATGAAATCCCTGGAAAGAATGTAGAGCACATTTTGTATGGATGCACCCAGCATTTTTCTTATCCCGATTTCTTTGGTGCGCTGCAAAACATTGTAAGCCGACAATCCCAGAAGACCGAAGCACGCAATGATAATGGCAAGGAAAGCAAACAGCCCAAATATTTTTCCAAATCGCTGGTCAGCCCTGTACTGCTGATCAAAAAGCTCATCAAGAAAATAATAGTTGAGCGGATCAGCCGGAAAAAATTTACTCCATGTTTTTTGGATCGATGCAATGGTAGCTTGTACATCGCCGGTTTTGATTTTTAGTGAATAAGCGTCTCTCGCGTTGGGCACAAGACGAAAGATCATCGGGTCAATAGCTTTTTGTAATCCCTGGTGGTGATAATTGCTAACAATACCGATTAATCTAACAGTATCACCCGCTGAAAATAATTTTTCATTGATGGCCTTATTGAAATCTTCAAATCCAAGCAAGCGGGCCGCGGCCTCATTTAAAATTACAGCGCTGCTGTCGGTCCGAAAGTCTTTTGAAAAACTCCGGCCTGCTTTTACCTGCAGTTCGAATGAGGGAATAAAATCATAGTCTGCGCCTATGTTATATAGTGTAACAGCACCCTTTGCATCTGCATCCAGTCTTTTAGTTCCGTTTGTCCAATAAATTTCTTTTCCCATTACGCTTGTAGAAGAAGAAACAGTTTGAATTGCCGGCAATTGCAGCAATGCAGTTTTGAATGGTTGGTAAATATTTTGATAAAGGGAGTCGGGAATGGAATTCGCTCCATCCAGCACAAGCGTTTGAATTATATTAACGCCGAGGCCCTGCTTGCGCATGTAATTTACTTGCTGAAACACAATGATGGTGCCTGCAATCAACACCACAGATGTTGCAAATTGAGTAATGATAAGACCCTTGCGAAGAAGATAACCACCAGCCGTGTTTTTGAATAAACCTTTTAATACTGCTACAGGTTTGAATCCTGATAAAACAAAGGCAGGGTAGAGGCCTGATAAAATACTCCCACAAATAAACATCGCAGCAAAGAGCAACCAGTATTTTGATGCCGTAAAAATATCTGCGCTGCCTGTTCTCCCAGTAAGCTGATTGAACCAGGGCGTAAGCAAGAAAACAATAAGTCCTGCAACCAGTAAAGCAACGAGGTTAAGCAGAAAACTCTCAACCATAAACTGTATGATCAGATTGCGGCGTATAGCACCTGCCACTTTCCTCACGCCGACTTCTCTTGCTCTTTCCAGTGACCTGGCTGTGGCAAGATTGATATAATTGATCCACGCAATCCCTATAATCAAGAAACCGATCAAAAATAAAAATGAAACAGATTGTCCATTGCCATTTACTTCCGCTTCCTGGTTGTAGTTTGAATAGAGATGAATATCACGCAAGGGAAGAATATTAATTTCAGCGACTACATTGTTTGCTTTTGCCCAGTCACTGCTATTGATATATTTGTTACAAAATGCCGGAAACTTTGCTTCAAATTTTTTCAGATCGGTATGTGGTTTCAGCTGCAGGTAAGTATAGAAGTCGTACCAGCCCCAGCTTGTTTCTGTTAGGTTAGTTGTATCTCTCCAACTGGTATTAGCGATGCTCTGCATAGTGGCATAAGAAGCAATATGGTTGACTATAAGATGCGAGTTTGATGGAAATTCTTTGAATATCCCCGTTATTTCAAATGTTCGTGTATAATTGGGATCTCTCAATACCAATTGTTTGCCCATTGGCTCTTCATTACCAAAATATTTTTTCGCCATGCTTTCCGATAACAGCAATTTATCCGGTCCATTTAAGGCTATTGCAGGATTGCCTTTGATTAGTTGCACATTGAACATCCGGAGAAACGCCGGATCTGCATAATAACCCTTTAGTTCCGAAAATTTGATATTCCTTGCATCATTGGAAAGAGGAAGGTCAGCATCATGCAGCCGGCAGAAATCTTCCACTTCCGGAAAATCTTTTTTCATCGTGGGACCGAACGCTGGATATACCGTAGCAGATTTCCAGGAAAGTTTTCCCTGCTGATAGGAATCAAGCCGCAAACGCACGATCTGGTTTGCCTTTTTCGGAAAACTATCGAAACTTCTTTCATAAGCAACGTATTGAAATATCAGAATACAACACGCAATACCAATCGCTAATCCTGCAATGTTCAGGAACGAGTAACCTTTACGCTTTGTAAGGTTTCTGGTCGCGAGTTTTAAATAATTTGTTATCATAAAAAAGATTTATTCTGTTCTCAAACTTTTTACAGGATTTGCAATCGCCGCCCTGATCGATTGAAAACTGATTGTAATTAAGGCAATCAGTAAAGCCAACAAGCCCGCAATGACAAATACCCACCAACTTATTGAAACATGATAAGCATAATTCTGCAGCCATTTATGCATGAACCACCACGATAATGGAAAGGCAACAACAGCAGAAATAAATACTAACCGCAAAAAATCTTTTGACAATAATCGTGTGATCCCTGTAACAGAGGCACCCAGTACTTTACGAATTCCTATTTCTTTAGTGCGTCTTTCGGCGGTATATGCAGCAAGACCAAATAATCCCAGGCAGGAAATAATAATAGCAAGCAAAGCAAAAACGCGGGAAAGTTTTCCAATAAGCATTTCACTTTTGAATTGCAGGTTGAATTCATCATCTACAAAAATGTATTCAAATGGATAGCCGGAGTTATTCTTTTTTATGATCGTTGTTATATCTGCTACTGCTTTTTCGGTATTGATCTGCGATTTGAGGCGCAGGTACATGTAACCAAAATTTTTAGAATAGGGAGTATAGCACATAAATACCAGCGGGTCTGGTTTAGCATACATATCTCCGTAAACAAAATCATTTGCCACGCCTACTATAGTATAATCAACTCCACCGGTGGCAGACGTATCGCGCCTGAGAATTTTTCCAACCGCATCTTTGCCGATCATTTTTGCAAACGTTTCATTGACGATAACTCCCATGCTGTCTTTGCCATCAGCATAAAAACCCCTTCCTTCTTTCACCTTTACACCAGTTGTTGTGAGATAGTCAGGAGTTACATAATCCTGGGTTATCAATATTTGTTTAGAAGGATCTTTTCCTTCCCACCGGTAATCATTTGTGTTGCTGCCCATATACAATATATTCAGATCTGACATCGCAACGTTTTTTACATATCCGGTCGAAAGAAGATCATTTTTTATAGACTGGAAATTTTTTTGCATGTCACCACGCAAGGCAGTTTGAATTAAATTTTCCTTATCATAGCCCAGGTCCCTGTTCTTGATATGTTGTATCTGCTGATAAATAATAATGGTCCCGATGATGAGCACGATAGAAATAGTGAATTGCAAAATCACCAAACCTTTTCTCACCAACGCCGGAGCATTTCCTTTAATGTTGAGGTCCATGAATACCCTGATGGGATTGAATGATGAGAGATGGAAAGCAGGATAACTTCCCGCAACAATTCCACAGACCAGGCCAATAGCGATCAAGCTGTATAGATGCAAGGGTTTACCTAAACCGATTGAGAGATGCTTCGCCACGAGCACATTAAAAAATGGCAGAAGCAAATACATTAATAGTACACCAACAAATACAGAAACAAACGACATGAATACTGCTTCGCCAATGAACTGGCCAACGAGAATAGTCTTTTGCGCGCCTAATATTTTTCTTACTCCAACTTCCCTTGCCCTTTTTTCAGAACGGGCGGTTGCAAGATTCATAAAATTAATGCAGGCGATTAGCAGAATGATCCACGCAATGGTGGCGAACATTTTTACATACTGAATTCTGCCGCCAACCTGTTTACCTTCTTCAAATTTGCTTCGCAGCCTCCAGTCATTCATGCTGAGCAGGAAAGGGCGTGCAAGAGCCGAAGTATCTTTTCGTTTGATATAGAGATATAATTTTTTGTTCACTTGGGCGACGTCAGCCTGATTTTCCAACTCTGCGAAAGTTTGTATGCCGTTGTTTCCCCAGTTTAGCAGCCAATCATTTTTATCGAAATAAATTTTAAAAGGCGCCAGCCAATCAAATTGAATCGTAGAATTTTCCGGCAGGTCCTTAATGACACCCGATATCAAGTACTCTTCTTTATTGTCTACTTTCAGAGCTTCACCAATAATATTTTGATCATCCGGGAAAAATTTTTTGGCCATCTTTTCGGAGATCACCAGGGAATGAAGTTGTTGAAAAGCATTTTCTTTTTTCCCCTGCACAAAAGGAAGCGTGAGCATGCTGAAGATGGATGAATCAGCATAATAACCTCTTTCATAAATTAATTTATCTCCAAGCCCGAACAAAGTATATTCCTGCCATGTGAACCGGCAAGTATTTTTAACGCCAGGAATTTCCTGTTTCATTGTTTCTGCCAGCAGCCCCGGGGTTGAAGCAAACGTATAAGTCTTGCCTTCATACGACTGGTTCTGCAAAATTTGATAAAGCTGATCTTTTTTTGCATTGCTATGGTTATAATTCAATTCATCTTCCAGCCACAAAAAGATGAGTCCGGCACAGGCAATGCCGACGGCTAATCCGAAAATGTTCAAAAAGCTGTAAGTCTTGTTCTTCCATAAATTGCGGAAAGCCGTTTTTAAATAATTTTTCAGCATAAAACTGATTTTTATGTCAATTGTCAATTGTGAGTGGTGAATGCAAAAATGGCCATTCACAATTCACCATTCGCTATTCTGTTCTCAAACTTTTCACAGGGTTGGCCATGGCTGCTCTGATCGCTTGAAAACTTACAGTGATCAAGGAAATGGCAATCGCCAAAACACCTGCAATTAAAAATATATTCCATCCGATATTTATTCGGTAAGAGTAATCCTGCAACCACTTATTCATATAATACCAGGCAATAGGCGACGCGATGAAAAATGAAATGATCACCAGCATAGCAAAATCCCTGGAAAGTAAATTCCAAACATTAAAGACCGAAGCACCCAGCACCTTTCGTACGCCAATTTCTTTTGTACGTTGCTCGGCAACAAATGAGGCCAATCCAAACAAACCCAAACAGGAGATAACAATAGCTAATAAAGCAAAGAAACTTGCCAGTTTGCCGATCCTGACCTCACTCGTAAATTTTTTTGCATATTCATTATCTATAAAACGGTATTCGAAGGGCTGGTCAGGATTGAACCTGGTGAAAACAGGGCCAATCTTGCTCAATGCAGTGCTGGCACTGACTGCAGGATTTATTTTTATCAGGACAGCATCATTGGCATCATTGGATAATACAAAAAGAGTTGGTTTTACTGATTCGTAAGGCGACTGCATCAGCATATCGTTTACTACGCCGATAATTTTATAAGACTTATCAAACCACTGAATTGTTTCTCCAATAGGATTAGACAGACCTATAAATTTTACAGCGGCTTCATTTAATATAAATGCGGATGAATCCGTAGCAAAATCTCTTGAGAAGTCACGTCCTTCTTTTAGTTGCCAATTAATCGTTTTGCCATAATCATAATCGACACTTGTAAATGAAAAATCAATCGAAAGATTTGGGTCCTTGCCCTTCCAACTAAAGCCACTGCTGCTACCTGATAATTCCGTAGGTACACTACCCGCCTCTGACAATTCGCTGATTACACGTGCACCTGTCAACTCTTGTTTTATAGCGTCGAGATGTTTATGAATTTCATTTGAAGATGAAACGGCAACAAGATTGTTGCGGCTATATCCCACAGGACGATCTTTAGCAAATTGAATTTGCTTGTAGACAATGATTGTCCCGATGATCAGTGCAATAGAAACAGTGAACTGCACAACAACAAGTATTTTCCTGGGAATGGCAGCAAAACGTCCTGCCTTAAATGTTCCTTTCAAAACTTTTATGGCCTTAAACGAAGACAAATAAAACGCAGGATAACTTCCGGCTATTAATGCGGTAAAAAGAATGAATCCTGCACTCATTAACCAAAAGAATGGATTATTCCAGGCGACAGATATTTGTTTGCCTGATACACTATTAAAAAACGGAAGCAGCAGTATTACCAATAACAAGGATAATGTGAAAGCGAAAATTACCGTTAATAATGACTCACTGAAAAATTGAAAGATGATTTGTTTGCGAAGCGAACCAATTGTTTTTCGTATCCCTACTTCCTTTGCTCGTTTTTCACTGCGGGCGGTGCTCAGGTTCATGAAATTGATACAGGCGAGCAATAAAACAAACACACCGATAATTCCAAACATCCACACATATTGAATGGCGCCACCCACATTCGCACCATTTTTAAATTCTGAATACAAATGCCATTTATTCATTGGAAACAGGAACAGCTCAGGTTTCTTTTTAGCAAGTTGGTCGTTTACTTTTTTCAGTTTGGCATCTTTAATTTTTACTGACGCTTTATTTATATCTGCATTATCACTTAACTGAACATACAGACTAACGAAATTGGGCCGCC
>Ga0137365_10004430_pt1 | contig 11264 bp, 9 predicted proteins | sample SagtaG_9_FD_104799 | JGI IMG/M metagenome (GOLD analysis project Ga0137365, IMG submission 104799) | Vadose zone soil microbial communities from Sagehorn Ranch, Mendocino, California, USA - Sage1_L_40_16 metaG | ecosystem: Environmental > Terrestrial > Soil > Vadose zone | place: USA: California... | reverse complement strand
TCGCTTCGGGACCTTGTAACCCGCAAGCCGATCTCGGCAGTGGTCCTGCAGCGCGCGCTCCGTACCCCGCGCGCCGGGCTTCAGAGCGACGATCGCGCGCACCTCCTCGTCCCACTGCGCGCTTGCGACACCCATGACGGCGGCCTCGGCGACTGAGGGATGCGTGTACAGCGCCTGCTCCACCTCCGCCGAGTACACGTTCTCGCCGCCGGTCTTGATCATGTCCTTCAGCCGGTCGTGAAACATGAAGTAACCGTCCCGCCGCGATGCCACGTCACCGGTGCGCAGCCATCCGTTGCGAACGGCGGCGGCGGTCGCCTCGGGCCGGTTGAAGTAGCCGATCATCACGTTCGGGCCGCGCACGCAAATTTCACCGGGAACGCCGTCGGGTAAATCGCTGCCATCCTCGTCCTGAATGGAAACGTCGTTGAGCAGCATCTCCTGGCCGATCGAGCCGTCGAGCTCAGGCTTGAACATGTCTTCGGGGCGCAGCCTCGTCACGATCGGGCCAGCCTCGGTCAGCCCGTACTGGTAGTAGATCCTGGTCGACGGAAGCACGGCCCGAACGGCTTCCTTGTCTGGAAGCCGGAAGGTGGCGCCCCCTACATATAGCCGCTTGAACGAACTGGTGCGGCGCCGTTCCCAGGCGCCGCTGATCACCATTCGGCGCACCATGTTGGGGATGAAGAAGCCGTTGGTGACCCGCTCGCTCTCGATGAGGGTCGCGGCGTGCTCCTCGTCGAAGCGGCGCATGAAGACGCTGCAGGCGCCGATCACGAGGTGCGGCATGAACCAGCACAGCAGTGAGGCTGAGTGATACATCGGCGCGATGAGCAAGGTGATGTCGTCCGGCTCCATGTCGGTGTCGATGATCTCGTCGAACGCATTCGCCATCACGTTGGTGTGTGACAGCAGCACGCCTTTGGAGGCGCCGGTCGTCCCCCCGGTGTACAGCATCACTGCGGGCTTAGCCGGGTCGAGGCGCAGCTCAGGCGGCGTCGCCGGCCCGAGAAAACGGTCGTATTGATCGCCTTCGGCGACGAGAGCCGTCACGCCAGCCGTCCGGCCGCTCTCGACCAATTGCCTGGCGACGGGCGCGAACTCGCCGTCGGCCAGGACAACGCGCGCCTGGCTGTCGTTGAGTCCATGCTCGAGCTCGGCCGTCGACCATCGCCAGTTCAAAGGCGCGGCGATCGCGCCCGCCGTGATCGCGCCGAGAATCGTCTCCGCGCTGAAGGTTCCGTTGCCGCAAAGGATGGCGACGGTGTCACCGGGCCGAACGCCGAGATTCCTCAGGCCGTTCGCCACCGACCACGCACGCTCGGCCAGCTGACTGTGGTCGAGGCGGTGACCGTCGGCGACGACCGCCGCGGCTCTCGGCCTGCGGCCGTGATTCCGGCGCAAAACGTCAGGAACGGTCAGCAAATGTCCAGGTCAGAATAAACAAACTAGCGATTGCTCTTCTGGATAGTTGACAGCGCGAGCCGGGGACACTAAGGTCACCACGTGCCCGTGTTCACCGTGCCGATGTGGACCGGGTACGGCACGTGGCCGTAAGTCGTAGGCGGGGGAGGGCCGCGGGCGAGAGCACAGCGGGCGAGATACGTTCAGTCGCTCTCGACCTGTTCTACAAGCATGGTTTCCAGGCGACGACCCTTCGCCATATCGCGTCGCGGGTCGGGATCCAGGTGGGCAGTCTGTACAACCACATCACGTCCAAGGGCGAGCTGCTATTCGACATCATGGAGACGGTCATGCAGGCCCTCCTCGAGGACCAGGGCCAGGTTGCCCAGGAGCCAGACGTGGTCGAGCGCATGCGCCTCCTCGTGTATCACCACGTCAGATTTCACGGCGAGCGCGCCAAGGAAGTCTTCATCGGGAACAGCGAGCTGCGCAGCCTCAACCGGCCGCAGCGTGCGCGGATCGTGGCGCTTCGTCATGAATACGAGCAGATGTTTCAGAAAGAACTGGAGGACGGGATCCGGCAAGGAAAGTTTCTCCGCGTCGACGTGCAGGTGACTTCCTTCGGCATCCTGGCGATGACGACGTGGGTCTCTTCGTGGTATTCGGCGCGCGGCCGCCTCTCGCTGGAGGAGATCGCCGACATCTACTCGGACATGGTTCTCCGCGGGATCTGGAATCCCGCCGCCGGCCAGCTCCAGACGCATCTGCGGCGGGTCGAGCGCGACAACGCCAAGCGGTCGCTCGCGGCCGCCGGGGCAAGCAAGTAGCCCCGTCACCGTCCGGTCACATCCACTAGGACCTCGTGAAGATCGGCGTCACGCTGAAGATGTACGACTACGGGACGTACCGGCCGAAGTCCCCGTCGGAGATCGCCGACCAGGCTCGCCGAGCCGAGGCGGTTGGCTTCGACTCGGTATGGGTGATGGATCACGTCTTCATCCAGAGACGGTGGGGCCGCGTGCTCAGCCACGACCCGATGCTGTCGCTCGCTCAAGTCGCCGCCGTGACATCGACCATCACCATCGGGACGCTTGTCCTGAGCCACGCCTTCCGACACGTGGTCCAGCTCGCTCGAGAGGCGTCGGCGCTCGCGGCTTCCAGCGCTGGCCGCTTCGTCCTCGGTCTCGGCAGCGGCTGGCACCAGCCCGAGTTCGATTCGCTTGGCTTGCCGTTCGACCATCGGGTCGGCCGGCTGGAAGAAGCGTTCGAACCGCTCAGCCGCCTCCTCCATGGCGAACAGGTGACCGCGGATGGGGCGTGGCTGCGGCTGGACGACGCCGCGATCGCCGTCACCTCGGCCGCACCACCGCTGTGGATCGCCGCCGAAGGTCCGCGCATGATTGCGCTGGCCGCTCGCGCGGACGGCTGGAACCACGCCTACTGGGGAGCTGAGGACACAGCGCGCTTCGAGACCGCGGCGCGCGCTCTTGAGGACGCGCTCGCGCGGGGAGGGCGAAAAAGAGCCGAGGTGGAAACCAGCGCATCGATCGCATGCGTCCTCGACGGATGGGATGAGGCCGCTGGAGGATTCCGCGAACCCGAAGTCACCGTCGGCTCGGCGAAGCACATCGCCGATGTCATCGGCCGCTACGCGCGCGCCGGAGCGGACCACGTGATCCTTTCCCTTTCGCCCGATCCTTACGCCGAGATCGATCCAGCGGCACTCGACAAGGCATCCGCCATCCTGGATCTGGCGCGCAACTCTAGACCGTGAGCACCGCCTTGCCCGTCGTCTGTCTAGATGCGACGGCCTGGAGCAGCGTCACCGCATCCTCGAGCGGGGCCTGGCGACCGATGTGGGGGCGGATCTTTCCCTCCGCGTAAAGCTCCAACAACTTCCCCGTGCACTCAGGGACCAGTTGGGGCGCTCGCTGGCGGTACAGGCCCCAATGCAGTCCGAGCACTGAGTAGTTCTTGATCAAGAGATGATTGGCGGCGACCGCTTGCACGCGTCCCGCGGTAAAACCGACCACCACCATCCGGCCCTCGAACGCGATGCATTTGGTCGACCGGTCGAAGACGTCTCCCCCGACCGGGTCATAGACGACGTCGGCGCCCTTGCCGCCGGTGGCCTCCTTTACCTCGGCAACGAAATCCTCATGGCCGTAGTCGATCGCCAGGTCGGCTCCCATTTCACGGCAGATGGCCAGCTTCGCCTCCGAACCTGCGGTCGCGATGACTCGAGCGCCCGCGGCTTTGGCAAGCTGGATCGCGGCCGTTCCAACTCCGCCTGCGCCCCCGTGAACGAGCACCACCTCGCCGGCCTGCAGGTGCGCACGCCGGTGGAGCCCGAACCAGCCAGTCTGATAGTTGATCAGGAACGCAGCGGCCTCGACGAACGGCATCGAGTCCGGGATCTTAACCACGGCGTCCGGGTCAGCATGCGTGGCTTCGGCGTAGCCACCGCGGTGGAGGCCGTCCTGAGAAACCACGGCAAGGACGCGGTCTCCAACATCAAACCCGCTGCCGGGCGGCGCGGCCTCGACTTCGCCCGCCACCTCGGCTCCGGGTATGAAAGGCAGATCAGGTTTCACCTGGTAGGTGCCCGCGATCTGCAGCAGGTCGAAGAAGTTCACCGCAGCGGCGTGGACGCGGATCCTGATCAGTGCGCCAGGCGAGGACGCGGCATCGACGACCTCGAATCGAAGCTTGTCGGGCGTCCCCAACTCACGGACGATCCACGCCCAGGGCATCGCGGCCGATCGTATAGGAATCCGATTCGGTCAGCCCGAGGCCCCTTCTAGGGTGTCCGCAATTTGAATTCAGCCACTGGTGCCATCGCCGCCGTAGACGCCTTCATGCGGTGCAAAACCGCAAGGTACGTGCTTGCGAGGCACCACGCAGGCAGTGGCTCTGAATCCTCGCGCGTCCTTATCTGGGAGTGCGATGCTGGCCTAGATGCTGCCGACAAGCGATCGCTGGTGCGATTACCAGTTCTTTGTAGGCGCGACCCACCAGCGATCTCTTAACCGAGAGACTAAACCGCGAGGTACTCCTTGATGATGGCATGCTCGCGAAGCTTCTCGATAGAACCGTCAGTCGCTACCGCGCCCTTCTCGAGAACATAGCCGCGGGTGGTTACGGCGAAGGCGAAGTCCAGGCTCTGCTCCACGAGCAGCAGCGCCAGGCCGAACTCGAGGCTGATTGCCGGCAGGACAGCCTTCAGCTGCTGAACGACTGACGGCTGAAGGCCTTCGGTGGGCTCGTCGAGCAGCAGCAATCTCGGTTGCCCCACGATGCATCTCGCGATCGCGAGCATCTGCTGCTCTCCTCCGGACAGAGTGCCGCCGGGCTGACCCCTTCTGTCGCGCAGGACCGGGAACAGTTGATAGACACGCTTCACGGTTCCGTCAGATGTCCCACCCGTCGCGCCCAAAAGCAGGTTCTCCTCGACCGACAGCTCCGCGAATATGTGCCGCCCCTGTGGGACGTAGCCGATCCCACTCCGGGAGATCCGATGCGGTGCCGCGCCATCGATGCTTCTGCCGCCGAACAATATGGTTCCGTCACGTGGGCGATTCAATCCCATGATCGTCCGCAACAGGGTCGTCTTACCCATTCCATTGCGGCCGAGCAGGCAGACCGCCTCACGCTCCTCGACTCGCAGGCTTACCTTGTGCAGAACCGGGGTCCCGGATCGAGAAACATCGACCTCGGCGATCTCGAGGAGGCTCACGGGGAGCGACCCAAATAGACATCGCGAACAGTCTCGTCGCGCTCGATTTCGGCGATGGTCCCGTCTGCGAGCACGCGGCCGCGATGCAGCACAACGACCCGGTGCGCGACCTCGCGGACGAACCGAATGTCGTGCTCGATGACGACGACTGTATGCCCCGCCGCCAACTCCTTCAGCAGCGCCTCTGTCCTGCGGGTCTCCTGGGTCGTCATCCCAGCCGTCGGCTCGTCCAGCAGCACGAGCTCGGGATCGTTGGCAAGGACCATGCCGATCTCGAGCCACTGTTTCTCGCCATGTGACAGGGTGCCCGCAGCGTCGCCCGCTCGGAACGATAGTCGAAGGAATTCCATCAGGTGCTCGACCCTCTCGCGCACACTGGGCGGGCTCCAGACCAACCGGCCCAAGGGGCTCCGTCCGTAAGCGGCCACGGTCAGGTTTCGGCGCACGGACAAGCTGTCGAAGACTGTTGGAACCTGGTACTTCCTGCCGATCCCAAGGCGCGCCAAGCGGTGGCGTGTCATACCGGTGATCTCCCTGCCGCGAAGCTTCAGCCGCCCGGAACTGGCACGCACGTGACCAGTGATCACGTTGAAGAGCGTTGACTTGCCGGCCCCATTGGGCCCGATGATCGCGAGCAGCTCGCCGGCCTGGACCCTCAGGTCCACCCCGTTGAGGGCCATCAACCCGCCAAATCGACATGTGAGTGCGACCGCTTCCAGCAGCGCTGCGCCGCGCGGCGCCTGGCTAGGCTGAACCGACGATTCGCCGGATGGCACGTGTCCCCAACAGGCCTGAGGGCCTGAACAGAACGACCAGCAGAAGCAATACACCCAGGGTCAGAAGCCAGGCGTGGCCGACGCTTCCGGACAGGTAGCTGGACAGGAACGCGATGATCAGCGCGCCCACCACGCCGCCGACGAGGACGCCGCGGCCGCCCAGGGCGACCCAGATGATGACGTTGGTGGAGAGCGTCAGCCCCACAACGTCCGGGTTGATGAAGCTGGCCATCGGCGCGTAGAGAGCCCCCGCAAGTCCCGCGATGGCGCCCGAAACCGCAAGCATCGCCGTCTTGAGCAGCGCCGTGTTGTAGCCGAGCGAGGCGGCCCGCGTCTCGCTCTCGCCGGCGGCCACCAGCGCCTGCCCGAATGGCATCCGGACCAGACCGATAGCGCCGAACAGGATCAGCACTGTGAGAACAAGGGCGACGTAGTACAGCGTCACAACGTCGCTCAGGTCGATCTCACCGCCGGGAACCTGGAACACGAGCCCGGTCGTGTATAGGCCATTCAGCCCGCCCGTAAAGTGCGGGAAGCTGGTGGCTGCCTGGCCCAGGATGAGGGCCACGGTGAGCGTGATGATCGCGAAGTACGGCCCTGAGACCCCGCTGAAAAAGGTGAAGTAGCCAAGGCCGGCGCCAAACAGGCCCGGTATGACCAAGGCGGCGATCACGGCGATGTATGTTGCCGACCCACCGGAGAGATCCTGGGTGAGCAGGCCGAATGCATAAGCGCCGATTCCGAAGAAGGCGGCGTGGCCGAAGCTGAGCACACCGGAAATTCCCCACATCAGGTCGAGCGAGATCGCAAAGATGGAGAACGCAAGCGCTTCTCCCAGCACCGATGTGTAGTACGAGCTGGCAAACGTGGGCACCAAGGCCAGGATGAGAATGCCGATACCCAGAAGGCCAAGACCAAGACGCGCGGGGTGCCTGCCCGCGAGTGTCATGATCACGCCAGGAGCCCTCGCGGCCGAAATCTGAGAGCGACGACCGCGATTGCGAAGACCAGGATCTGCGCGATGACCGGGCTCGTGAAGAATCCGAGCAGCGCCTGTCCTCCGCCCATGATCGCCGCGCCGAGGGCCAGGCCCCAGACACTCTTCAGCCCACCCAGGATGACCACAAGAAAGGAAAGGGCTACGAACGGGAGTCCCATCGAGGGAGCGATGGTGACGAGCGGGCTCATGAGCGCGCCGGCCAATCCGGCCAGCGCCGCACCCAGCCCGAAGATCACCGAATCGGTCAGCTGGACGTTGATCCCCAGCGTGCCGGCGATCTCGCGGTCGGCGATCACCGCTCGGGCGCGCACGCCGAACCGGGTTCGGTAGAGCAATCCGCCGGCCGCGACCAGTACTGCCACGCCGAATCCGAGAAGGACGAGTCGATAGAGCGGGTAGCCTGCTCCGGCGAGATCAATCGTCCCGGAGATTGGCGCCGGAACACCCTGAAAGCTGCCCCCTGTGACCAGGGTCACGCCTTCCCGCGCGATGATGCTGAGCGCCCAGGTCGCCAGAAGAGTTTCGAACGGCCGCTCGTAAAGGCGTTTGATCACGCTCACCTCGATCACGATCCCCAGCGCGCCAATCACGATTGGAGCCACCAGCATGCCGAGCCAAACGCTGCCGGTCAGGCCATAAACGACGACGACTGAGTAGGCGCCGAGCATGAACAGCTCGCCGTGCGCCAGGTTGATCACGCCCAGGACGCCGAAAATGAACCACAGCCCAAGCGCTACCAGGATCAGGATCCCTGCGAGGCTGAGCCCGTTCAGGGCCTGGATGAGCGCCTGTTGCATTCGCGATCGGCGCGCAGATCAGCCGGGTGGGCGGTCCAGGCAGGTCTGAACCGGCTTCACTTCCGTGAATGTCTTGGCGATCTTGAACCGCTGCCAGGCAGGGCCTGTTCCGGGAGGCGCAACCACAGCGATGTAGTCGTTGAGGTACGCGCATTGGGACGTCCCGTCGATGTGAATCGTACCCTTGGGGTCGGGGAACTGGGCTGCCTTCATCCCATCCATGACCTTCTCCTTGTCGAGTGAACCTGCCTTCTGAACTCCGTTTGCGTAGAGGTCGACGCAGGTTCGCATGCCTTCTCCGATGGAGTCCATGATCGCGTCCGAGCCGAACTTTGCCTGGTACCGCTGCACAAAGTCCTTGTTCTCGGGCGTGTCGATCGTCATGAAGTACTCGAACGAGGCCACCCAACCAGTCGAGTCCTGCACAGGTAGCGCTCCGATGATCAATTCCGACAACGCGGTGGACGCTGCGAGCGATGTCTTGTGCAGACCGAAGCTGACAAACTGTTTCAGGAATGTGATGCCGTCGCCCCCGGCATAGAGGGGATAGACGACGTCGGCTTTGGCCGCCTGCATCTTGCGAAGAGTGCCGGAGAAGTCGGTGCTTCCCAGAGGCGAATACTCCTCGCCGACGATCTGACCGCTGGCCTTGGTGACCGCCGACTTGACCGCGGCAAATGAGCCGTGTGGCCACGCGTAATCCGATCCACCCAGAAAGAAGGTCTTGGCCTTCTTGTTTTCCATGAGCCATGGGATAAAGGGTTCGATCTGCTGGTTGGGCACTGCGCCAACGTTGAAGAAGTATCTGTTGCAGATGCCCCCTTCGTAGTAAGTGGGATTGATGAAGATCGCCTTCGCCGGGTTGGTGGCGGAGAGTGCGACCGCCCAGCGCTCGGCGCTGGACAGAGTGCCGATGATCAAGTCGACCTTGTCATCGTTGATCAGCTTTTTCGCTTTCTGCACCGCGGTGTTGGGGTCCGAGGCTGTGTCTTCGAACAGGAGTTGGATCTGGGAGCCAATCACTCCACCGTGACCATTGACGTCATCGACTGCCAACTGGGCGTTGTTCTTCATGGCCGGGCCCAGCACCGCCAGGAAACCTGTCAGGGGAACGAGAGCTCCCATCTTGATGGCGCGTCCTGGTGTAGACGGCTGGCTGCCACCACACGACTCGAGAAATGCGACCGCCGTCGGGAGGCTCAGACCGAGTGCGGTCGCCCTGCGGATGAACTCGCGGCGGGAGACATATCGCTCGCGAATTTCGTACTGCAAGTCGATCAAGCTGTCAGCCATTAGGGCAACCTCCTCAGACCTTCGAACTTATCGGACCTTCTTCTCCTTGATGGTTTGGCGCCAGGATTCCTCCAGACCGTGCATCTGCTCGACGGTTTGCTGCTGGCTCCAGTCGATGCCTATGAAGCGGGCGTAGTTGCCGCCGAGCATGCGCGCCATGTCGGTTTCGGGAATCGTCGGCTCGTCCTCGCCGGCCACGTCGTTGACCAAAGCGAACTTCGGAAGGAGCGTATCGGGAAACTCAAAGCCGGGATAGTCCGTGGCCCAGCAGATCCGGTTCCACGGGCAGCCCACCTGACGAGCCCGCTGCAGAAACTCGTACGTCTGGCGCCGGTTCATCGTGCTGTTGAAAAAACTGATGTCCATCCAAACGTTGCGATGCCGCGCGCCCAGAATCAGGCACTCGTCGACCCACGGAAACCCTGTATGGGCAACGAGCAGACGCAGGTTGGGGAACGCCCGAGCGACATCGTCGAGCAGCACGGGCCACCCGTACATCAGCACGGTGTCGGTGACCGGCGTGGTCGAAAGATGGATCATCACCGGGATGTCGAGCTCTTGTGCCTTGGCGAAGATCGGATATGCAAGGTCCCGGTCGTTGACCGCGTAGTGGTCGTACATCGGATACAGCTTCAAACCCGTGAGCCGGAGCTTGGTGACCGCCCGCTCCAGCTCGGCCACGGCCGCCTTGACGCCGCGATACTTCGGATTCACCGCGGCCATGCCGATGAACTTGTCGGGATACTTCCTGGCCAGAGCCGCAATGTAGTCGCATCCCTTGTCGATGGTCTTGGGGCCCTCGACGCCGGTCACGCCTGCGACGTCAACAGTTCCCCGGATTTCGTACCTGGTGTAGTCGGATGGGGCGACGGCGAGGATCGTGCACTTGTCGACGCCAGGATGATCGCGGATCAGAGTGTCAGGGTCGATCGGCTCCCACAGATACTCGAGGCCCGTCCAGTCGGCTTCGGTTGGATCGCGATCGATGGGCAGGTCACCCTTTCCCTGGAAGAACCCCATCGTCATCTCTTTGATGAAGCGCTCGTAGCCCGGATACAACCCGGCGGTGAGGATGTGGTTGTGCCCGTCAATGATCATGAAGGGTCTCCTCGTCGGGGCTCGCGCCCCCTAGGCGGCGGCGGACATGTTCGCGAACGGCCCCAGCGTGCTGCCACAGAGCTCCATTCGAATTAGATGGAAATCATAGTCTGCACCATGAACTGCCCTCGGTTGGGTGGAGGGCCACCCTCCAGTCCCTCGCCGAGCCGACCAGGAGTCGACGTTGGACCCGTCGTCGATCAATCCCCCCAGTCGGCACTCCCGGAACCCTCTCGCCCATCTCAGATCTCCTTATCCGCCCGCATCGCCGCGATCTGATCCGCGGTGTAGCCGAGCTCCGCCATCAGGTCATCGGTGTGCTCGCCGAGGTCTGGTGGCGGTCGCCTGAGGGCCGCTTCGCCCGAGCTGTATCGAACTGGGTGCTTGAGCACACGCACGTGGCCTGCGCGCGGGTGGTCGAACTCCAACACCGGTGCAATGTGCCTCACGGCCACGTCCTCGAAAGTTTCGGACATGGTATTGACCGGCGCGCACCAGATGTCATGGGCGCGAAGAAGATCCACCCATTCCGCCGTCGTGCGCGCACGAAAGTAAGGGTCGAGGGCCGCCCGTATCTCATCGCGCCTGGTGAACGCGATGGCGGGGTCCTCGTAAGGGACCAGATCCGGGGGCCTGCCGAGAATTTCGGTGATCGCCGCTATCGGCGCCATGGAGATCGCCACGTGGCCGTCTGAGGTGGCATAGAAGCCGTACGGCACTGAGTGGAACGTGTCCGCCACCGGCGTCTTCGGGCGCTGCATCCTCACGCCGTTCAGGTGGTACACCACGGGCTCTGTCTGCAAATCCAGCGCCGCCTGCACCATCACCACATCCACCCTCTGGCCTTCGCCGGTCCGCCCGCGATGGACGAGCGCGCCGAGGATACCCATCGCGAGCAGCGTGGCGCTGTGCTGGTCAACCACGGCGGCGGCTGACACCGTGGGTCCCTGGCTTTCGGTCCCGGTGTTGGCCCCGAGTCCGGAGATGGCCTGGATGAGCAGATCCTGGCCCGGAAGATGGCGGTACGGTCCGTCGCTACCGTAGCCAGACCCCGCCGCGTAGATCACCCGAGGATTGATCTCTCTTGCCGCCTCGTAACCGAGGCCGAGGCGGTCCATCACTCCGGGGCGGAAGTTCTCGACGATCACGTCAGCGGTTTC
>Ga0137365_10004423_pt1 | contig 11278 bp, 9 predicted proteins | sample SagtaG_9_FD_104799 | JGI IMG/M metagenome (GOLD analysis project Ga0137365, IMG submission 104799) | Vadose zone soil microbial communities from Sagehorn Ranch, Mendocino, California, USA - Sage1_L_40_16 metaG | ecosystem: Environmental > Terrestrial > Soil > Vadose zone | place: USA: California... | reverse complement strand
TCGCGCCGCTGCGCTGAACGACGTCCGCTATCGCAAACGCTTGCTTGCTGTTTTCAATCGCGCACGGCCCGGCGATAATCGCGAGCGAGCCGTCGCCGATTCGCGCGCCGTCGCCAAGATCGACAATCGTGCGGTCGGGCCGCAGATCGAGCGTAATCAATTTGTAAGGCTTGGTGACGCGGATTGCTTCCGAAACGCCGGGAAGATTTTCAAAATGCGAAAGATCGACCGCGCCCTGATTGCCAGTGACTCCGATCGCGGTTCGGTTCGCGCCAGGCATAACGTGTGCGCGGAAGCCGAGCGATTCGACCACGCGAACGACGTTGTCGATCTCGCCCTTGCCGGCGCTGGCGTTCATTACGATGAGCATGGCGTGAAAGGCGTTTACTTACCGGGAATTATACCCTTCGGTCAAATTTAACCCACCTCTTTTGCTTCCGGTTCGAACATTATCGGAGGCAGGACTCGCTCAATCTCGGCCCGATGCTCCTCGTATTGTGGCGGTAGCTTCAAATTTTCGCCAAGATGTTCGACCGGTTCGTCCGCTGTAAAACCGGGACCTTCAGTGGCGATTTCGAACAAAATTCCGCCGGGCTCCCGAAAATAGATGGAATGAAAGTAAAAGCGATCGATCACCGGCGTGACGTTCAGATCAAGCGCAACCAGCTGCTTTCGCCAGCGCAATTGTTCCTTTTCGTTCGCGCAGCGAAACGCGATGTGATGCACCGTGCCGGCGGAATTAACTCCGAACTGTCCATCAGCGCGTTCGACCAAATCTACCTGCGCGCTGGTGGATTTCGAATTTGATGAAAATCGCCGCCGCGACCCTTCTTCAGCAGTTAATTCAAAGCCGAGATTTTTAAGCAGCTCTTCAGTTGGTTTGGCCTGCTGGACCTCAAGCGTCGGCGCGTGAAATCCATGAATCGCAAATTGATGCGGCACTTCGCTTTCGTATTTAAGATCGACATCGTCCAGTTGCTCGGACTCGATCAGCTCCAGCAACAATCCGTCGGGATCGGTTAAGCGAATGGCGGGTGCTTCATAACGCGCTGGGATTTTTTCGCAGAAGAGGCGATGCTCCGCGAAACGCGACTTCCAGTAATCGATTGATCCCCGCGGAATGGCAAAGCTTCCTGCAATTACCTGCCCCGTTCCGCGCGAGCCCCGGCGGGCGCCGGGCCATGCGAAAAACGTAATCGCCGTTCCCGGTCGGCCGCTCCGATCGCCGAAATAAACGTGATAAGTCGAAGGATCGTCGAAATTCACGGTGCGCTTGGCAAAACGCAGCCCGAGGATCTGGGTGTAAAAATCGACGTTGCGCTGAGGATCGCTCGCGATGGCAGTGATATGGTGAATGCCACGAAGTTTCATTAGATAAGGTAAAGGCTAACAAGTTTCCGGGCACTAACTCAACGCATGTATTTGTGGCGACGACTGGCGAGTCAGAAGTGGTGGAGGGACAACGAAGACCAGTTGCTCGCGGTCGCGGGTAATGGACTGGCGATTATCGAACGGCCCGGCTGCAAACGATTACACCTTGAAGTGCCTTGCCGATCCCGAAACGGTGCCCAAACGCTCGCACGAGAATTCGGCGGAGGAATTGAAAAGCTTCCGGGCGATTGGTTGAGGCGATTTTCGCGGAACCACAAAGGCAAACCACTCACAATCGGTCAACGACTCGTTATCACCAATGTGGGAGGGACCTCAGTGTCCCGAGTCCGGGCCGGACGGGCAAAGTCGCGGCGCCAAGGCCGCTCCCACATTATTATTCCCGCTGGCGCAGCTTTCGGCACCGGCGAACACGCAACGACCGCGATGTCGCTGCGACTACTCGAGCAGTTGACGCGAAACTGGAAGCCAAAGTGGTCGATTGTCGATCTTGGAACGGGCAGCGGAATTCTGGCGCTGGCCGCGAAATGTTTTGGAGCAACGCGCGTCGTTGGAATCGATAACGATCCGATTGCGATCTCGACGGCAAAAGCAAATGCACGCGCAAACAAGATTGGCAACGTGGAATTTTGCATCGGCGACGTACCCCGTTGGAAATCTTGGGCCAGGAGCCGCCTTCGCCGGGGCTACGGCGGCCAAGTCGACGTCGTCACCGCAAATCTGTTCAGCGAATTACTAATTGAGAGTCTCCCGATCCTCAAAGGTGCACGCTGGCTGATTCTTTCCGGGATTTTGCGCGAGCAGGAGCACGATGTAACTCGCGCGCTCAAGCGCAATAAGATCGACATTATGCAGCTGCGCCAACGCGGAAAGTGGGTTGCGATTCTGGCCGCGGTCGGGTAGGTTCGGCGACCCTTTAGCGGCTACGGTTTTCTGCATAAAACGCGGTTTAATCTTAAGCCGCGGGCAAAACGTACATGCAGACCGAGGAACTTTCCTACGCCATCGTTACGCCGTATTCGATGCGCAAATCGCGCACCGGCGGGATCCTTGCGCGCCTGATTTCACGCACCGGTCTGGATCTGGTGGCAGCGCGCATGTTCGTGCCGAGCGAGGAACTGATCAGGCGTTACGCCCAGACGATTGTGAGCGAAACGGAACCGGGTCATCGCGCTACACAGGAATTAATCAGGGCGTATGTCCTAAAAAATTTTACCGGTGAAAAGCAAGGACAGCGAGCACGCATCTTATGTTTGATTTTTCGAGGTGCCAGTGCCGCAGAAAAAATGCGCAACACCGTTGGTCACATTTCTCACGAAGAGACGAGCGGTGAAACGATCCGCGATACTTTCGGCGATTACATTACGGACGAAGCGGGCAAAGTTACTTACTTCGAGCCAGCGATCGTCGCGGTCTTCGATCCCACGGCGATCAAGCGCGAATTAAAACTTTGGGCCGAATTTTCAGACCGCAACGGCGGCGTTCTCGATCAAGCAGTCCAATTTCCCAAGGACGCGAAGGTCGAAAAAACTCTCGTTTTGATTAAGCCGGACAATTTCAAATTTCCAAATGTGCGACCGGGCGGAGTGATCGAAGTTTTTTCGCGGACTGGTCTCTACATCGTCGGTTTTAAAGTGCACCGAATGAGTGTGGCGGAAGCGGAAGATTTTTACGGCCCGGTGCTGCCGGTGTTGCAGGAAAAATTAGGGCACAACAAGGGACGCGATGCGTGGGAAGACATCGTCGAATTTATGGCCGGCGCGCGCCCGAGCGACACGCTTCCGGAAAAACGGGATGCGCCCGGCACGGAAAAATGCATCGCCCTTGTTTATCAAGGCGAAGACGCGGTCCGGAAGATTCGCGAGGTCCTCGGCCCAACTGACCCGGCGAAAGCGCCGCCGGGCTCGATTCGAAAAGAGTTCGGCCAGACCATCATGATCAACGCTGCGCACGCGTCCGACTCGATTGAGAACGCGAAGCGCGAAATGGCGATTGTCCGTGTCGAAGAGAATAATTTTAAAGCTTTGATTGAAAACTTTTACGGCCGCCAATAGTGTGCGCTCCCTGAATTAAAACGAACAAGATCGACATGGAAATTTCTGAACGCGCTGCCCAACTGACTCCGTCGCTCACCCTTTCGATCGACAGCAAAGCCAAGGCGATGAAGGCGGAGGGAATCGACGTTTGCGGCTTCGGCGCGGGGGAACCGGATTTTGATACGCCGGAGCACATCAAAGCCGCGGCGATCGAGGCGTTGCAGGCCGGTTTCACAAAATACACCCCGAGCGCAGGCATTCCGGAATTGCGCGCGGCCATCGCGGAAAAATTAGCGGCGGATAACGGACTAACGTATCGCGCCGGTCAGGTGATCGTGAGTAACGGCGCTAAACATTCCTGTTACAACGCTATTTTAGCCACCTGTCAGCCGGGCGATGAAGTAATTATTCCCGCCCCGTATTGGGTCAGTTATCCCGAGATGGTGCGGCTCGTTGGAGCCGAGCCGGTGATCGTCCCGACGATGGAGCGCAACCATTGGAAGATGCGGCCGGAAGATTTCCAAAACGCAATGACGCCGCGGACGAAAATGTTAATCATGAACAGTCCATGCAATCCGACCGGCTCGGTTTACACCCGCGAAGAACTGGAGGCCATTGTTGAAGTGGCCAGCGGAGAAGATATTTACATTTTGTCCGACGAAATTTACGAGAAACTCGTTTACGACGAGGCCAAGCACGTCAGCATCGGGTCGCTCTCGAAAGAAGCTTACGACCTGACGATCACCGTCAGCGGATTCAGCAAATCGTACGCGATGACGGGATGGCGGCTCGGTTTTCTGGCGGCGCCGGAAGCAGTGGCGAAGGCGGTCGATTCAATTCAAAGCCACACCACAGCAAACCCCTCTTCGTTCTCACAGCGTGGCGCACTCGCCGCGTTGAAGGGCGATCAGCAATCAGTCGCTGACATGCGCGAAGAATTCGACATGCGCCGCAATTACATGATTGATCGTCTTTCGAAAATTCCAAACGTGACCGCAGTGAAGCCGCAGGGCGCGTTCTATGTTTTGGTGAATGTCAGTCAGCTCGGACTGACTTCGCAAAATTTTGCCGATCGACTGCTCAGCAAATCAAACGTGGCTGTCGTGCCCGGGGCAGCATTTGGTGACGACCGAACTATTCGACTCAGCTACGCCACCAGCATCGACATCATCAAAAAAGGTCTCGATCGGTTTCAGGATTTCTGTCGGACGCTGTAATCCGTCATCCCGAATCGCGAAGACGATGAGGGATCCCACAGTCGTAGAGCACGGCACACTTCAGATCAAAAACGAGGGACGCGTGGAATACGCGACGGGCATCGCTTTTTGCGTGACCGACGGGCTTTGGGGAGATTTCTCGCTCCGCTTGGAATGACAGAGTAAAGAAATCTGCAATGAGTTACCTCGCGCTCATTCTTCACGCGCACTTGCCCTTCGTTCGGCATCCGGAGCACGAACATTTTCTCGAGGAAGACTGGCTGTTCGAGGCCATTACCGAGACTTACATCCCGCTCCTGCAAATGATGCGACGATTGGTGAACGACAACATTCCGTTCAAGCTCACGATGTCGCTCACCCCGACGCTGTGCACGATGTTGCAGGACGATCTGCTCCGCCAGCGTTACGTCCGGCATCTCGATCTTCTCATCGATCTCGCGGCGCGTGAGCGAAAGCGAAATCGAAATCAGCCGGAGCTTGCCGAATTGGGCGAGTTCTACTTCGAATTATTTTCAGAAAGTCGCCGGTTCTTTGTTGACGAATGGAATGGCGATTTGCTTGTGGCGTTTCGACAATTACGCGACGCGGGTGCACTCGAAATCATCGGCTGCGCAGCGACACATGGTTTGCTGCCGCTGATTCAACAGCAATCCCGCCAAGCGGCGCGCGCGCAGGTTCTCATCGGTCGGGACGCGCATGTCGATGTTTTTCATGCCGAGCCAACCGGTTTTTGGCTGCCCGAATGCGCCTACGCGCCCGGAATCGACACGATTTTGCAAGAAGCGAATGTCCGTTGGTTTGTTCTCGACGCGCACGGTTTATTGTTTGGAACTCCGCAACCGCAACGCGCGATTTATGCGCCGTGTTACACGCCGCCAGGTCCGGCTGCTTTCGCGCGCGATCGCGATTCGAGCCGCCAGGTTTGGAGTGCGGAGGAGGGTTATCCGGGCGATCCGGCGTATCGGGAATTTTACCGCGACGTCGGATTCGATCTTCCGCTCGAGCATTTGGGGCCGATCGCGCGCGGTGTGCGAAAATTTTCCGGGATGAAATATCACCGCATCACCGGACGCAAAGCGGAGAAGCAACTTTACGATCGGGCTGAGGCCGAAAAAGCTGCTGATGCGCATGCCGCGCATTTTCTGGAACAACGGCGCGCGCAATTTCGGCAGCTCGCGGCCCTCGATGTCGATCCAATCATTATTGTGCCGTTCGACGCAGAACTGTTCGGCCATTGGTGGTTTGAAGGGCCGCGCTTTTTCGAATCGTTCATTCGCAAGGCGGCGTTCGACCAAAAAGATTTTTGCCTAGGGAGCCCTAGCGAATATTTGGCAGCGCACCCGACCCAGCAAACGATCGAGCCGGCAGCATCAAGCTGGGGCGATAAAGGTCATCTCGAGGTCTGGATCGACAAAAACAATTCGTGGATTTATCCGCACCTGCACGCCGCGGCGCAGCGGATGACCAAGTTGGCGAGTGCACACGCGAGCGATTCAAGCGAAGCGACCGACCGCGTTCTCAAACAACTCGCGCGCGAACTTTTGCTGGCGCAGTCGAGCGATTGGGCATTTCTAATGAGAACCGGAACCGCCCGTGAGTACGCAACTAAGCGCACGATCGATCACCTCAGCCGCTTTAATCAATTGCACGACCAGTTCGAGACCGGACAATTGGATGAAAAATTTCTGGCCGACTGCGAATGGCGCGACAATCTTTTCCCGAACATCAATTGGCGCTATTACATCTGATCCACTTCTCATTCCGAGCGAAGTCGAGGAATGGAGCGAGTGGGACGAGCGACATGAACGGTTGCGCCGCGAGGGTAGCGGCGAGAGAGTCGGGAGACGAACGAGTTCAATCGATTCCGGTTAACCAGAAATATTTAGAGGTGTCTCGAATCCGCTCGACATGGCAAAAGCAATTCATTTCACGTTCTTAATTGTCTTCTTGGCGACGTCCGTCTTGTTTGCACAAGAATCGCCGTCGCCAACTCCGACTTCTTCACCGACAGCGGAGCAGACGCCGTTACCGTCACCATCAGCATCGGCGGCAAGAACTGTTCAGCTCCGGTTCGTTCCGCCACCAATGGAAGGAACGATCAGCCTCGGGATTTTTGATTCGAACGACAAACTCATCCGCGTTCTCCATCGCGAATCCAAGATCGACAACTTCACGATCGACGAAAACGCGCTGCGCACGACCTGGGACGGCAAGAACGATACCGGCGAAGATTTGCCACCCGGAAAATATCGCGCGCGCGGTTACATGGTTGCGCAATCGAAGATCGACAACCTCGGAAAAGAAGCAAATTCGCCGAATGAGGCATCCGACCATGTTTCAGTAAAGCTAGTAATGAATCCGCTGGTTAATGACACGCGTTCGGTTGTCGAGATTGCAGTCGGCCTCGACGCAGATGGCGATTTTCTCGAAACAACGGACGGCTTGCCCCTCCGCGCTATCAGCAGAAAACCTGGTGATGCACCTAACGCTTTTAATTCCATACTTAAGCGAGCACGCCTTACAAAGAGCGGCGAACATGCCGTAGATGTTTGGGAGGATTGGCCGCACGGCGTATACCACATACGTGTATCGAACATCGACAAGATGATGGCGTTTGATTGCGGGTTTTTTGAGCTGAAGTAACGCCGCTGGTCAGAATCGGAAATCTTTGTTTAGTTAGGCGTCATGGCTTCCGCGCCTGAATTTCAACACACTTTATCTAAAGCGGCCGGCTTCAGCGGGACATCGCTGCACACCGGTGAAAAAGTATCATTGAAGTTGCATCCCGCACCGGCCGACCACGGGATTAAATTCAAGCGCAAGGATTTGCCGGACGAGCCGACGATCGATGCGAAGATCGACAATCTCAAGATGGTCGAACGCGCGACCACGATCGGTGAAGGATCAATGCGCGTGCACACGGTCGAGCATGTGCTGGCAGCGCTGTCGGCGATGGGCGTGGACAACGCGATCGTGGAAATGGACGCGAACGAACCGCCGATCGGCGATGGCAGCGCGAAAGCATATGTCGATGTAATCAAACGCGCCGGCGTCTCGGCGCAGGAAGCGCCGCGAAAATTTTTCCACGTCCGCGAGCCGATGCACGTCGAAACGAAAACCGGCGCGATGCTCATCTTGTTGCCGGACGACAACGGTTTCCGCGTTTCGTGCACCCAAGCCGGACCGAACAATCGTTTCACGCAATTTTTGTCGACCGATATCGTGCCGGCGCTTTTTGAACGTGAGATCGCGCCGGCGCGGACGTTTGTTTACTACGAAGAGGTCGAGTCGCTGATCGAGAAAAACTTAATCAAAGGCGGTAGTTTGGAAAACGCGGTCGTCGTGCGCGGCGACGCGGTCCTGAGCAAAGAGCCGTTGCGTTTCCAGGACGAATTCGTCAGACACAAAATCCTCGATATTGTCGGCGACCTCGCGCTTGTCGGTTGCCGCATCCGTGGCCATCTCATCGCGGTCAAGCCCGGCCATGCGGCGAATGCAGAATTAGCTCGCGCGATTGCAAAAGAACAATCGCGCCGGGACGCGTTGACGCTGCCGCGCGTCGTCCCGAAAGGCGACGGCGGACTCGACAGCGAAGAGATCATGCAAATTTTGCCGCATCGTTACCCGTTTTTGATGGTCGATCGAATAGTGAGCTTCGATGAAAGCGGAACGAAATGCGTCGGCGTTAAATCAGTCACGATCAACGAACCGTTTTTCCAGGGACACTTTCCCGGTCATCCGGTGATGCCGGGCGTGATGCAAGTGGAAGCGATGGCGCAGGTCGCAAGCTTGTTGCTATTCAAGCTCGCGAAAACGAGCAGCCGCATCGGTTATTTCATGAGCGCGGACGATGTGAAGTTTCGTAAGCCCGTGATGCCGGGTGACACGATGTTTATTCACGCCGAGCTGACCAAGGCTCGCGGCGAACGATTAGCGAAAGCGAAATGCCACTGCGTGGTGAACGACGCGATCGTTTCCGAAGGGGAATTGATGTTCACGTTTCTCGATAGATGAGCGACGTGCAGATTCATCCAACGGCGATTGTCGATCCTAGCGCGGAGATTGGTGCGGGAACAATCGTCGGCCCGTACTGCCTCATCGGCGCGAATGTCGTGATCGGCGCGAATTGCTGGCTGCAACATCACGTCACGCTGCAAGGACCAATGCGCGCAGGCGCTAAGAATAAATTTTATGCCTACTGCTCGATCGGTCAGCAAACACAGGACCTTAAATACGCGGGCGAGCCGACGTATTTGGAAATTGGCGATGAAAATTCGTTTCGCGAATTCGCGACCGTGAACCGAAGCACGTTGAGCGATGGAAAGACCCGAGTAGGCAGTCGCGGAAGTTTTCTGGCCTATAGTCACATTGGCCACGATTGCACGGTTGGAAACGAAGTTGTCTTTTCCAACAACGGAACACTGGCGGGGCACGTGCAGGTTGGAGACAACGCCGTCATAGGTGGTCTGACCGCGGTCCATCAATTTTGCCGCATCGGTCGCTTCGCAATCACCGGTGGCTGCTCAAAGATCGTCCAGGATGTTCCGCCGTTCATGATCGCCGACGGGAATCCGGCGGAGATTCGCGGCGTCAATCTCATTGGCCTGGAACGGAAAAATTTTCCGACCGAAAACGTCAAATGGATCAAAGACGCGTTCCGCCTGATCTACCGCTCTAAATACAATACCGCCCAGGCGCTGGAAGCGGTTGGAAAGGAGCTGTCACAAAGTGAAGAGGTCCGCGAAATTGTTGAGTTCATCGAAAACAGCGAACGCGGAATCATTCGTTAGGCGCTCGTTATCATCTTGAGCGTAAGCAAAGGATCTCACCCACGGAGCGAACGTCACGCTAAGGAAACGGTGTGATTCATCAGCTTTTAGAAGACTCCTCGCTCCGCTCGGAATGACCCGGAGCGAGCCGAGGGGGATTATTTATTAGGCAGATAGCGGATCTAGCGAGGGCGCGGCGTCGGTCTCGGTGTCGGCGTCATTGATGCGCCCCGCACTTCCTGCTCGAGAGTTCTGAGCAGTGGGGCAGCGGGAGCGTCGCCTGCAACTCGTAGCGCGCTGCGCAACAGGTCAATCCCCCGTTTCGGCTTCTTTAGTTTGCTCCATGCGTCCGCTTCCTCGATCACGACCCGCAAAATGTCATCGCGATTGGAATAACAGGTGCGCGCTTCGCCGAAGTAGCTCGTAGCCGCAGCCAAATTTCCGTCGCCGATCTCCATCAGTCCAAGATCTTCGAGCATCGGACAATTGTGCGCCCGCGATGCGGCCTGCCGCGCGAGGGAACGATATTGCGCCAATGCGCTCGAAAAATTCTGCACCGCGAAATCGTGGTACATTTTCCAAGAGTCCTTTTTTGGAGAATCGGCCGCGGTTTCAATCTGCAACCATAACGCGTACGGGCGATATAATGGATCGCCGACCATCACCGACATCCAGGAGAGAACTTCGATCGAGGAATAGGCGCTCTCGGCAAAAGTGAAACCGTGGAGCAAGCGGTCGTCGAAAATATTCAGATGCGCCGTGAATTGGAGGTAAGGCTCGTAAACATTACCGATACTGGCCGCGGCGCCCCGCGAAAGGAGAGGCGCAACCCAGTTCGCATTCGGGTCGCGCAAAGTCATCGCGCTGAAAGAGTGGATGTGAACCGCGACTGCGCCCGGTAAAAAATGGAACTCAGGTTGCGCGAAAGGGCCGGTCACTTTTTCCGTTCGCCAACCGTAATAAAGCGCGCAATCGGTTATTGGATAACCATCCGGGAAAACTGCTGGTGAATTATCATGAACGACTGGCACTCCAACTTTGTGCAGCTGCACCGGAATTTCCGCGAGCCATTGGTCGCCAACCGCGTAACCGGCCGAGGTCTCGTGTGCCTCATCGACGTAGGCGCGGCCCCACAGTCCCCTTTTTTCAGTCGCAATCGAATCGACAATCATTCGGCGCACGGTTTCGGCTTTTGGCGCATCAAGCCTGCAAACCAGCAATAGAACGGGGTTATCGACGTCGCCGATTGCCTTGAAGCTCTGGAAATATGGATTCCGCAGCGGACCGGAAATGTGCCGCGAAAATAAACCCAGACTTGCCAGCTCCGAATCGACTGACGCTTCGTTGCGGCTGCTGACAGCACCGCCGGCCGATTGATCGCCCGGGTATGGACCAGCCGTTGGTTTGATTTTCAGCGGCACGCCTTTGATTAGCGCGACAAACCGAATCGACGTGCTCATCACGGCTGTTTGTTGCTCAGGCGTTTCCCGGAGGGTCCACCACTTTCGTGTTTTGAAAGCCTCACGCAGCGGCTCGGCGATGTTTGCATCGTATTCCTCACGGCTAATTTCTTCGTCCGTCGAGCAAGTCAGGCCAACAATGTGATCGGACGCGATGCCGCGTTGCTGGGCGTAAAATCTCGCCAGCTCGGGCGAATCGACGGCCGCTTTGTTGTAAACGATAATGGTTGATGCAGCGAGCGGTTGCTCGGCCGCACGAGCATCGATGACGAGCATAAGGACGAGCACGACTAAAGATCGACAGCGCTTCATCGAGAAATTGAGCTTTCGGAGTTGAAAGTTGGGTGGCGAGTGTTTGAAATCTTCAACAGCGCCGCACTCTCAACTCTCAACTCTCAACTCTCAAC
>Ga0137365_10004417_pt1 | contig 11281 bp, 14 predicted proteins | sample SagtaG_9_FD_104799 | JGI IMG/M metagenome (GOLD analysis project Ga0137365, IMG submission 104799) | Vadose zone soil microbial communities from Sagehorn Ranch, Mendocino, California, USA - Sage1_L_40_16 metaG | ecosystem: Environmental > Terrestrial > Soil > Vadose zone | place: USA... | reverse complement strand
GAGTGCATCGGAAATTAGAGTGACGCCGCGATGATCTTTGAGCGGGCGGACTTCGTAAAGGTGCGTTGGCGTCACTTGGTAAACGTGCTTCGGCACGCTGGACAGAGCTTAACGTTCTTGCCTGAGAGCTTGTTGCCGCACGCTCCGCATATCCATGAGAATGACATAGACGACCCGATGACGAACAGGATTAACGCCAAAATGAAGGCGGCGAGTCCACCAGCAAAGGGAGCGACAACGAAAAAGAGCACGAGAGTTCCCCTTCGCTCTTTCAGTGCCCGGTCCAAGTATGGAAACTTGATTTTTGTACGACTTTTTACTTGAATTTCAGCGTGCCTGTCGATGGTGGTGAAGATTCACGAAGCGCAATCGGTCAAAGCACGCAAGACGGCGCTGCTGCATTTGCCACCACGCATTGGAGCGTGGTGTTGGCAGCGCAAGGGCAATCGACGGAGGCTAAGGCGGCGCTGGAAAAGCTCTGCCGAACCTACTGGTGCCACTTTACGGGTTCGTCAGACGCCAAGGCTATAAGCCAGAGGAAGCACAGGATCTCACTCAAGCTTTTTTTGCGCGGCTGCTCGAACAGAGAGATCTCGAAACTGTGAGGCAGGAAAGGGGACGTTTGCGTTCTTATCTGCTGGCGTCGCTCAAGAATTTTCTGTCCAAGGCGCGGTATCGCGAAATGACCGTCAAACGAGGCGAAGGCCGAGCTTTGATTTCGCTGGAGGATTTGCTCGCGCGTGAGCGCGCCGACCAGGAGCCGGCCCACAAATTGAGTGCGGATCGCATTTACGAGCGGCGTTGAGCATTAACATTATTGGAGCAAGTGCTCGCGCGGCTCGGAGCCGAATATGAAGCCGCTGGCAAACTGCCGTTATTCGATCGCTAGGGGAAAATTCTCAGCGAATCGCCCTTCGTCCGAGATGAACCATTGCTGGCCTTGCCGGTACGGCATCCAATCACTTGGCAGGGGATTGCAATGTTCTTCGTCGCGACCCAAAACAGACCACGCATAAGACGCGCGGGCGATGCGCTTGACCGCCTCGTCTGCCAACGGAATTCCCGAACGAAAGGATGCGCCAGCTCCTAAGAGAATTACCGCCTGCGTGGTCTTTGGAGATCTAAAAAGATAGGCGAGCAGGTGCTGCTGATGATGACGATCCTCTAATGTGCTTTGCGCTACAATATCGGCTTGATGGCGATGACATTCCGAGCCTCGAAATAGCAATAAAATAGCAACTCGGCGACATCTACCTAGTAAAGCAGCGCTCTTTGGAGGCGTTATTCTTGGTTCGAATCCAAGCGGGGTAGCCCGCGTAAAAGGCTTGCGCCTCATGTGGGCGGAGCAACTCATCCCTAAAATCGAAGTTGAATGATAGTGCGGCGGGACTGAATGTGATCAACGTGCCGCGGGCAGCTGCACGAATATGGAGCGTACAACTTTCCTTGAGCACTACCGCACCTCTCTTAGCGGCGAGGATCCGCGGGAACTGAACCGAACCGGCGCAGCCATTACTTACAAAGCTATCGATGAAAGATCTGGTGACGCCGTTGCCGTAACGCTTATTCCGATCGCGAGTATCGATCCCGCAACCCGAGAGCAGTTTGAGGAGCAGGCACGCGCCGCCCAGAAGGTCCGTCACATCAACATCGCCAAGGTTTTTGATTTCGGACGCGAAGAAGACGATTTCGTCTATGTCTCAGAGTTGTTGCAGGGTGAGCCACTCGCGTCGTGGGTCGAGGAGCACGGTCCGATGCCAGCCGATGCCGTATTGCGCGTGGCGGAGCAAATAGTCAGCGTGCTTTCCACCGCCAGTTTTCACAAGCTTAGGCACTGCGCTATTCAGCCGTCCAACCTAATGATCGTCCCGGGATCGACTCCTGAAGGCGGTTGGCCTTTTGTGAAGCTAATGAACTTTGGCCTGGCCGGATTAAAGCTCGACAAGCCCAACGGAGGCGACGGGCGCGAAGAAAGTTTTTCTGCAGCGCCGAAATTCGCCAGCCCCGAGCAGGTTCAGCATGAAACGGTCGATTTCCGATCGGAAGTGTATTCTCTCGGCGCGACAATGTACCTTATGCTGACGGGCGCCGTGCCTCCGACGGATCTGCGCCGTCAGCAGCTTCGAGTATTTCCAAAAGCTTTGCGGAATTTGCTCGCCCATATGTTGCGTCGCGATCCCAATCAACGCCCAAAGGATCCGGTCGCGCTCACGGAAATGATTCGCGAATGCCTGGCGAGAATTGAACGCCGGCAGGCATTCGCGCGCAGACTAGGAGTTCCGCTGGCGGGTGTAATTCCGCGGAAATCGGGGACACCATCCACGCCGCTCGCGCAAGTGCTGCGTGGAATACTTGTATTCGCCGCTCTTGTATTAGCGGCTGGAGTGCTTGGCGCATTTTTGCTGCCTGCCGATATCAATCCGTTCCGACATCGAACCGCAGCGAAACAGACCATTGGCGTTCCCATCGGTGTGCCCGAAACCTCGCCGTCTGCGCCGCCACAAGCAATAAATACCACGCCGATTGTCGCCAGTGAGCCGGCAACGAACCCGACGGCATCCGCAGTTCCAGACCAAGCTTCTTCGCCGGGTCTTGAGCAGGGGCAAACCTCAAATCCCGACTTTGCTGCGGCTGTAACTCCTCCGAGCGTGGCAAACCCGACGTCCGTTCCCTCGGTGCAGAACCCTGATCAAGCACAGACCAATTCAACGACTCAAGCAAATGCGGCGCCACAGCCATCTGCCGCCAGCGACTCGACTTCGCCCACCAAAAAAGAAGGGAAAGCCGCTGGATCGATATCAAAACGCACCCGGACCGGGCAAGCTTTTCTTGGCCAGCGAGACTCCGAGTCGTCGCGAGGTCGGGGGCGGTGGGCACGCGCCCGGATGATTGGCATCACGTCGGATGGAAGACTGATTTTCCGTTTGCCCTCCGGCCGCACTGCGATCGTCGCGCCGGATTCTGACGAAGACCAATTCTTACCGCGCGGTCACCGCCGATCCTTCATCGATCGCGACGACATCTTCTCGCCGCCTACGTCTGCACCGGACTATCCTCCCTACGACTAGCGATATCGATCACGTGGCGCGCCTGCGATTCAGCTCGATTTCGCGTTCGCAAAAATGACGGCGTTTTTCCAGAGTGCTGAAATCAAGAAACCGAAAATTCACGGGCTTCTTCACTTTGAAGACAAAGGGCGGGGCAATGAAGACCCACGAGATGTGCGTCTGAATCGAGAACACTTCCGGCGGCCTATGTGGATACGAAGGCGGCGATTCCAGGAAAGAAACCAGCCGCTCCTGTGATTCCAATAGGCATTTCACGCTTAAATTTTGTTTATTGAACCATCCGCGCCTTTCAACTGTTGTAGCCGCCGTTCTGTTGGGGGCGTAATGACGTGAGGTAAAATACCCGCGCTCCGCGCTTCGCACAGCGAAGCGGCCGCAGATCGCGGTCGAAGAAACTTACGGCTTGGGTGGCTCGCTCTTCTTAAATGGCGCGAATAAATCGATAGGGACCGGAAGAAAAGTCGTGGTGTTATGTTCGCTGGAAATCTCGCGCATGGTTTGCAGGAAGCGCAGTTGCAGCGCAATCGGCTCTTTGCTCATCATCGCCGCTGCCTGCACCATTTTTTCCGCGGCCTGAAATTCGCCTTCGGCGTTGACGATCTTCGCGCGGCGCTCGCGCTCGGCTTCGGCTTGCTTCGCCATTGCGCGCTTCATGGTGTCGGGAAGCGCCACGTCCTTGACCTCGACCGCAGTGACTTTCACGCCCCATGGTTCGGTTTGCCGGTCGATGATCTCCTGCAACTTCAGGTTGATCGACTCGCGCTGCGAAAGCAGGTCATCCAAGGGGGCCTGGCCGAGGACGCTGCGCAGCGTCGTCTGCGACATCAGCGAGGTGGCTTTGAGAAAGTTCTCCACTTTCACGACCGCGGCTTGCGGATCGATGACGCGGAAATAAACAACCGCATCGACCGTCACCGGCACGTTGTCACGCGTCATGACCTCCTGCTTCTCGACACTGATGGTGACGACGCGCAAATCCATTCGCACCATTCGATCGACAATTGGGATGAGAAAAATCAGACCCGGCCCTTTGGCGCCGAGTAATTTTCCCAAACGAAAAATCACGCCGCGCTCGTATTCGCGCAGGATGCGGATCGCCTGCGGCAGAATGATTACGGCAAGAATGATGAGAGGTATGGCCCAACTAATTAATTTCGGCAGGGTTTCGAGTAATTGCATGGCTTATTCTTCTTTGGTTTTTACTTTTAAAGTCAATCCGTGCACGGCTGCGATCTCCACTGACTGGTCTTTCTCGATCGGTCTATCGCTGACCGCGTTCCAATATTCGCCTTCGACGAAAATCTGGCCGCCGCGCGAATCGATTGGCGTCAATGCGGTCACCGTTTTTCCAAGCAGCGTTTCCGCCCCCACCTTCACCGGCAGGAGTTGCGCGCGCAGACCTTTTCCGATGACGAAAATAAAGAACGCTGCGGTGATCAGCGTCGCCGGAATAATGTAGTTCAACGATAAACGGAACAGCGGATCGGCGCGATTAAAGAGCATGAGTGACCCGATCAGAAACGCAATGATTCCGCCCACAGTTAACACGCCGTGTGTGGTCGCGTAGACGTCGAAGATGAAGAGCATGAGAGCAAGCGCGATTAAGGCAAGTCCCGTCACGTTAACTGGCAGGATGGCCGCCAGATAAAGCGCAAGGACCAACGCAATCGCGCCGACAACGCCGGGAAGAATTGCGCCCGGCGTGGTTAATTCGCCGATGATCCCGTAGATCGCGATGAGCATGAGAACGAACATGACCTCGGGCCGCCAGAGCTTTTGAAAGACACGTTCGGCGGGCGACATCTTGATCTCTGCCACCTCGGCGCCGGCAGTCTTGAGCGTCTTGCCATCCACTACACGGCCATTCAGTTGTTTTAACAGATCCGGCAAATCTGGAGCGATCAGATCAACGACTTTTAGTTCGAGCGCTTTCTGCGCGCTGATCGATGCGCTCTCTTTTACGGCGGATTTCGCCCACTCGACATTGCGTTGCCGCTTGCCCGCGATCGCCTCCATGTAGCTCACGGAAAAATTCTCCAGCTTCTGCTTCATGGTATCGTCGGTTTTTTCTTCCCCGCCGCTGGGAAAGCCGCCTATGGAGACCGGGTGCGCCGCGCCAATGGTGGTGGCCGGCGCCATTGCGGCGACACTCGCGGCAATCGTAATGAAACATCCGGCACTGGTCGCGGTGGCGCCCGTCGGGGCGACATAGACTACCACCGGCACGGTGGAACCTAGAAAGCTTTGCACGATCGTTTGCGTCGAGTCGAGCAGGCCGCCCGGCGTGTTGAGTTGAATGACCAAACACTGTGCATTTTGCGTCCGGGCTTCTTCGATGCTTCGCGAAATGTAAGTCGCCGTCGCCGGACCGATCGCTCCGTCGATTTTGATAAAAGCAACCCTCTCACTTGCGAACGCCGTCGCGCACACCAGCCAGAGAGCCATTCCACAGGCAACGCGCAATCTCAGGCTCCTTTCATCGGCTGAAGCTTGATTGCCAAATCTTCCACCTGTGGTTTCACGATTTTCTCGTAATCACGATAGCTCAATTTGATGGCATCGCTATGCGTGCCCGCTTCGAAAACGATGTAGTCTTGCGCCGCTAGACTCTTGTCCACATACGTTGGCAGACCATAGAGATTGCCAAAAGGTGGCATCGCTCCGATGGCGCAGTCGGGAAATAGCGACTTGAATTCCTTTTCGCTATCGAGCGACGCGGTTTTGCCAATTACTTTACCAACCTTTTCCAGATCGATTTGGTGGTCTGCGGGAAGCACCGCCATTAAGCGCTGCTCTCCAGATTTAATCATGACAACTTTCGCGTGGTGCCGGCCTTTCACATGCTCGGCTTGGGCGATCCTTTGCGCGGTTACGGCCTCCGGATGATGCAGAATTTCGTAACGGACTTTGCTTTCGTTCAAACAATCGATGAGTTGCAGTGGTATTTTCATAACTCGCTCCGATGCAAACTATCACTTTCCCGCGCGATCTCTACTTCCTGCGCGCAGCGAGTCGGCAACCAAAATCCACAAATTCTCGAGCTGCGAAGTCCGAGTTCGGGCCGGGATCAGCGATCCCGGCTACAACGCTCTGTAGCTGGCATCGGTGATGCCTGCCGGAGCTGGCGCAAAAAAAAACGCGAGTTTCCGGTCGCGAAAATCAAGCGAACACCGCCGCAAAGGCGACGGCGCGCGAAAGAGTTATGTATGGCTACATGCGAAGTTTGCGAAAATGAATATGACAAGGCGTTTGAGGTAATCGTTGCCGGCAAGCATCACATCTTCGATAGCTTTGAGTGCGCAATTCACGCGCTCGCGCCGGTTTGCCCGCACTGCCATTGCCGGGTGGTCGGCCACGGCGTGGAAGCGAATGGACAAATCTTTTGCTGCGTCCATTGTGCGCGGACTGCGGGGAAAACGCAGTTAAAAGACCGCGTCTGAGCGGTGCCCACGTCCTGGAAGCAAAGGTTAGCTGCTCGTCGGCCTTGGTTGGTAGCGATTACTTCTGATGCCAGGCAAGCAGCACGTTTTTCTTACGTTCGCCACAGGCATCATTCACCAACGTAAAGGTCAAAGTGTTTTCGTTAGGGCGGCTAAATTTGTAAGTACCGGGGCCTTTGCAACCTTTTGCAGTTTTACCGCCCGTCTCCTGAATTGTGACCATATCGCCAGCAACAGTGTACTTACCCCAAATGTGGCGCTTCGGATTCACAACCTCGAATGTGCCGTCCGCTTTTATCGTCCACGCAGTTCCGAGTGAGTTGGTCCATGTACCGGCCAATGCTGCTGGGCCGGAGCGCGGAGACGTAGCGCAGGCGCTCATTAAGACGATCGAAGCCCCTGCGAGGATAGTTCGGAGAGAAGATTGAATTTTCATAACGTCGATCCTGTCGGGCCGTAACTAAAGGTCAAGCTTAGATCGCAGCGAAGATCGTTGTAATATCGGCCTCGAGTCAGTTAAGAATGCCTCGTGCAACCGACAACGGCGCCGATCCCATCCGGAACCAAGCGCAACTCGTGGACACGAAACTGGAAATGGTTTGTGCCTGCCGGCTGCCTTACAATTATTCTTCTCTTCATCGTCTTCGTTGGTTCAATGGTCATGATCGTATTCAGCGCGATCAAATCGACCGATCTTTATAAAGACCCTCTGGCCCGGGCGAAGACGCACCCTGCCGTGATTGCGGCTCTCGGTTCTCCGATCAGGGAGGGATTTCTTTGTTTCCGGAAACACAAACGTCAACGCCGCATCCGGGGAAGGGAACCTGTCCATTCCCATCTCTGGTCCTAAAGGAAAAGGCACGATTTACGTCGCGGCGACGAAATCGCTGGGCCGCTGGAACTATTCGGGGCTCGTCGTGGAAATCGAAAAAACGCATCAAAGAATCGATCTCCTCCGAGAGGCGGCACCGGTAAACCAACGCTGATCATTCAATTGCAACGCGCGACAAAAAACTTTCCGTTAGCGCGATACCATCAGGATCGATAAATCGCAGCGCGCGGTTTACGTCTGAGACGCCCCGGGTAAGTTTAATGCATGTCGATCTCCGAGGAACAGGTGAAGAACGCACTGAAGTCGGTCAAATATCCCGGTTTCACTCGCGACATTGTTTCGTTCGGCCTGGTCAAGTCGGTCAACATCGACAATGGCGAAGTCAGAGTGCAGCTCGCGCTGGCCACGAACGATCCGAATGTTCCAGCGGCAATTAAAAACGATGCCGAAAAAGTTTTACACGGCATCGCCGGAGTCCAAAGCGCAAAAGTCTTGATCGACATCCACGCGCCACCCAGCGCTGGGGCGGGCATGGGTGCGATGCGAATTCCGGGAATCAAGCACGTCATCGCGGTCGCAAGCGGCAAGGGCGGTGTCGGCAAATCGACTGTTGCCGGGAATCTCGCGGTCGCGCTCGCGCAAGCCGGTGCGCGCGTCGGTTTGTGCGACTGCGACATTTACGGCCCGAGCATTTCGCTCATGTTCGGCACACGCGAGCGACCGATGGCCACGGAAGAAAACAAGATCGTCCCGATCGAGCAATACGGATTGCGGCTCATGTCGATGGGATTTCTGCTCGATGACACTTCGCCGGCCATCTTGCGCGGGCCGATGGTGACGCGTTACACCCAGCAGTTTCTGCGGCAGGTCGAATGGGGAGATCTCGATTATCTCGTGCTCGATCTTCCACCCGGCACTGGCGACATCCAACTCACGATTGTGCAGACTGTCGCGCTCTCCGGAGCGATCATCGTAACCACACCTCAGGAAGTTGCCCTAATCGATGCGCGCAAGGCCGCAACCATGTTCGACAAGGTTAACGTGCCAGTGCTCGGCCTGGTTGAAAACATGAGTTACTTCGTGTCTCCATCCGACAACAAACGCTACGAAATTTTCGGGAGCGGCGGCGGAGCGCGCGAAGCCAGGCGATTACGCGTCCCGTTGCTCGGCCAGATCCCAATCGATATCGCTACCCGCGAGGCGGGCGATCGCGGCATGCCGATCGTAGGCGAAGATCGACAGTCGTCCGTGACGGCTGAGTTCAAAAAGATTGCCGAAAATATTCGCCAAACTTTGCCGTAATGAACCATCCGCGACCGTGAGCGCAAACGAGAGTAAATAAATGGCGCGGTTCCTCCGTCGAATTCCAGCGACTTGATTTTGTTGACTAATTCCAAATTCTATGAAAGAAAAGCGAGAGATGCCGTCTTCGCAAGACGATCAATCTCAATTCGTTAAGAATTCCGTCCTCTACAAGGAATTCCTTGCGGAGCGCGCAGAAATTTTGAAGCACAAGTGGATTGAGAGCGAAAAGGCCGGCAAAGACATCGGTTTTGAAAAGGCGTTACTCGATTGGATCGTGAAACATCGCTCCAACTGGCGAGAGCGACGAAGGAAGGAGGCGCGCACTGAGAAGTCCGCCTCCTAATTTTTTGTTCCTTTAAAGCGATCCCGTGAGGTCGCCAAGGAAACGCATGAAACAAGCAAAACAAAATTCATCTGACTTCGTCCCGATCATGGGCGCGGAGGCAATTCGCCGGGCGCTTCGGCGGATTGCGCACGAAATCATTGAACGGAACCCTCGGCTTGAAAAGGTAGTGCTCGCGGGAATTCCCTCACGTGGAGTTGAGATCGCCCAACGCATCGCTGCTTTCATCCGCGAGATCGAAAAGATCGATATCGAGACCGGCGTTATCGACGTAGCGATGCACCGCGACGACGTCGGGATGCGTCCGGACTTGCCGGTCGTGCGCGCGTCGAAACTCCCGCTGCCACTGGAAGAACGAACCGTCATCATTGTCGATGATGTTCTTTATACTGGCCGCACTATTCGCGCAGCCATGGACGCGATCAATTCATTCGGGCGACCCGCCCGCATCCAGCTCGCCGCGTTGGTTGATCGCGGCCATCGCGAACTCCCGATTCGCCCTGATTACGTCGGAAAGAACCTGCCTACAGCAGGAAGTGAAAGGGTATGGGTACGGCTCGAACAAACTGATAGCGAACCCGACGAAGTACGCTTGGAAAAACAATGACTACGCGCTGGACACGAAAAGATCTGCTCGGACTGCGCGAACTTTCCGCCGACGAAATAAATTTCGTTCTTGAAACCGCCGACGCGTTCAAGCAGGTCGGTACACGCGAGATCAAAAAGGTCCCGGCATTGCGCGGGAAAACGCTGGTAAATTTTTTTGTCGAACCGAGCACAAGAACCCGGACCTCGTTTGAGCTCGCGGCCTTTCGATTAAGCGCGGACGTGATCGATATCTCGGCGAGCATATCCAGTCTGACGAAGGGCGAAACGCTCAAGGACACAGCGCGCAATCTCGAGGCGTTGCATGCCGATATTCTTGTGCTGCGTCACAGCTCTGCGGGCGCTCCGCAGTTTCTTGCGCAACGGCTCAAAGCGAGCGTGATCAATGCCGGCGATGGCGCGCACGAACATCCAACGCAAGCGCTCCTCGATCTTTACACGATCCGCGAGAAAAGAGGGAAGATTGCCGGACTGCATGTCGCCATTATCGGCGATATCTTATTTAGCCGCGTCGCGCGCTCGAACATTTTCGGCCTGGTCAAGCTCGGTGCGCGCGTTACGCTGGTCGGACCGAGTACGCTGGTGCCGCGCGAGTTTGAAAAACTCGGCGTCGAGGTTTCATACAAGATCGACAATGTCCTTCCCCATGCAGACGTAGTGAATCTTCTCCGCATCCAGCACGAACGTCAGCGCAAAGAATATTTTCCTGGAACCGGTGAATACACTCGGTTCTTCGGCCTAACGAAAGAGCGGGCGAAGCTTTTGAAACCCGATTGTCTGATCATGCATCCCGGGCCGATCAACCGCGGCGTCGAGATCGACAGCGACGTCGCCGATGGCCTGCAAAGCGTCATTCTTGATCAAGTCACCAACGGTCTCGCCGTGCGCATGGCCGTTCTCTTTCTCTGCGGAGGGATTGCAACATGAACGCGACGATCATTCGCAACGGCCGCGTGATCGATCCAGCGAATAAGCGGGATGAGGTGGCCGATCTTTTGATTGTCGATGGAAAAGTCGCGCCGCTCTCTCAACTCTCAACTCTCGGCTCTCAACCCGATGAGATTGATGCAAACAATCTCATCGTCTGCCCCGGCTTGATCGACATCCATGTGCATCTGCGCGAGCCGGGGTTTGGCCATAAGGAAACGATTGAGTCGGGTGCGCGCTCCGCGGCCGCTGGCGGATTTACAACGATTGTTTGCATGCCGAACACTTCGCCAGCTGCGGACAATCCGAGCACGATCGCGTGGATTAAGAATCGCGCGGCGGGCGCATGTGTAAATGTTCTGCCCACTGGAGCGATTTCAAAAGATCTCGCAGGCGAAGAACTCGCCCCGATCGGATCACTCGCGCAGGCAGGTGTCGTCGCGATCACGGATGACGGTCATTGCGTTCAAAATCACGAGCTGATGCGGCGCGCGGTTGAGTATGCTCGCATGGTCGGGGTGCCCGTCCTCGATCACTGCCAGGATTACAATCTGGTCGGCAGCGGGGTGGTGAATGAGGGTTACTGGAGCACGCTGCTCGGATTGCCGGGCTGGCCTGCGGCGGGTGAAGAAGTCACTGTGATGCGAAATATTTTGCTCGCGGAACTTTGTGATAATCACATTCACTGCCAGCACGTAACGACTGCTGGAAGTGTGCGATTGCTTCGGGAAGCGCGGGCGCGCGGTGTCAAAATCAGTGG
>Ga0137365_10004412_pt1 | contig 11288 bp, 10 predicted proteins | sample SagtaG_9_FD_104799 | JGI IMG/M metagenome (GOLD analysis project Ga0137365, IMG submission 104799) | Vadose zone soil microbial communities from Sagehorn Ranch, Mendocino, California, USA - Sage1_L_40_16 metaG | ecosystem: Environmental > Terrestrial > Soil > Vadose zone | place: USA... | reverse complement strand
GTCGGCGGGCGGCAACGGCAGCACAGCTCCGCCCACCACCGGCGACCACGAACGTGTCGTGCCCGCAGTCAGGACGGCGGACGCCGATTTGTCGCGCAAGCACGCTGCTGCGGTCGCCGCGTCATTGCATCCGAGCCGGCCGGCGAACGCCGCGCCGTTCTGCTCTGCCGTGGCCCGCTCGGAGTTCAGGCCCAGGCATCCGCTCTCGGCGATCGCGCGCTGGAAGAGGCCGGCGGCGGTGGGTGAGGTCATGTTTGCGCACACTGCGGCGCCGCCGGCCGACTCGCCGAAGATCGTCACCTTGTGCGGGTTGCCTCCAAACGCCACCGCGTTGCGCTGCACCCAACGCAGGGCCGCCTGCTGGTCTTCCAGGCCGTAGTCGCCGCTCAAGTTTGGGCTTTCCGTATCCAGCGATGGCAACGCGAGGAATCCGAACGCACCGAGCCGGTAGTTGATCGTGACCACGATCACGTTGCCTTTGGCCGCGATGACCTTGCCGTCATAGATGCTGCCCGCGCCCCCCGTAAAGCCGCCGCCGTGGATCCACACCATGACGGGAAGCCGACCGCGCACCGTGCGCGGGGTGTCCACGTTCAGGTAGAGGCAGTCCTCGTTGGTGCTCGTGTTCGGGTTGCCGCTGCCGGGGCTGCCGAACTGCGCGCACAACTTGCCGGGCGACGTCGCATCCCTGACCCCCGCCCACGGGGCGGCGGGGCGTGGCGCGCGCCAGCGCAGCGCCCCAACTGGTGGAGCGGCATACGGAATGCCGAGGAACTCGCGGACGCCGCCGCTAAGCGTCCCTCGCACCGCGCCCTTGTCGGTCTGCACGACCAGTGGCGATGACATCGCCGCCGCTGCGGCCCCGGGCCCCTGGGCATAAGCACCGCTCGGCGCGACAGTCAGGCCCAGTGCGAGCGTCAGGCCGGCGAGCAGCAGCAGCCGGCACTTGGATCGACCAATCGTAGACAGCATTGCCATCCTCTTCCTCGTCCTGAAGCGTGCGCCGGTGCAGCACGGACGCGCGTATTGGCGGCGCTTAGCCCGGGCGCAACGTATCCCTGTCGCACTCGACCAGACCATGCCCAGGCGGCTGTAGTGAGAGACCGGACAACGAAGTCTGCGAGGATCGACAAGTCGCCGGGCCAAACCGGCGTCAGCGTCTCCAACCCAACGCGCCCAGAGCTGCGGCCGAGCGTTGCGGCGCTCAAGCAGCCATCAAGCCGACACCGGTGTGCAACACTTCCCCCGGGTGTCACCTCGACCCTGATATTCACGCGGGTGTGATCTTGTGACTGTTTCATGAGGTCCAGATAGACGAAAGTGCCTGCTGCGTAAGGGAAAATGGTGATTGCGACATCTACCAGAGTCCCGTGCGAGGAGCACTTCCGACGTGCGTGAGGTTACCGGATGGTCCCGGGATCTGTGGGTGACGGCCGACGCCGATGATGCGGTGGCGATGGCAGGGTGGTCGGGCTGCCCTCGAAGTCCTGGACAGTGAACAAGGCGTGGTGCGCCGCCGTCACCATCGCGGTAGACCTCATCGCTTGATGCAGGCCGTCGGGCAGCAACCCAAGATCAGACCCGCTAAGAATCAGGGTCGAAGACGCGCTTCCCTACAACCGAGCGTCGAAGCCGGGACGATGAGAGGCGGGTGCAAAATCACGATCAGCGTGCGGAGACGACGCGATCGGCCGTGCGGCTGCGGGTAACTGACGAGGTGAAGGGCGGGCCTTCAGGTAAGTCACGCGCAATGCGCGATCATGCTCGTGTCACGTCACCTACGAATCTGTCTCGTCGCCGAGAATGCCTGGACTCGCGCGGCGGAACGCCACTGGCGACTGACCGTACGCTGCCTCAAAGGACCGAGTGAAATGCGATGCGGTCCGGAATCCCCAACGGGCCGCAATGTCGCGGACGCGGACACCCCCGAGTCGCGTATCGGCTAGATCACGGCGACACCGATCAAGGCGCTGCGTGCGTATCGTCTGCCAAACACTTCTGCCGGTGCCTTCAAATAGCTTGTCGAGGTAACTCACGGAGATGCAGTGGTGTCGTGCGATCGACTCCCTGTTCAAGCCTGGATCGCCGAGGTGGAGATTTATGTATGTGCGAATCTGTTGTCTCAGTACCGCCGAGGTGCGGCTGTCAGCGCCCGGGCGGAGATCTTGTTGGCCATGCAGGCCCCGCACCATGGCAACAGTGCTCTCCGCGACATCCGTCGCAACAACTGAACCGATCGATCCATGCTCGAGGCATCGAAGCACCTGCAGCACGTGTGAACGCACAAGCCCGCCGATCCCCTCAGTACCGCCAAGGCATAGGGCGGTCTGAGGGGTATGCCGCCCGAACTGCCGCCACATCAGCAGCTCGGGCAGCGTTACTATCACCAGCTCGAACGCCGTAGGAGACTCGACCTTAAGCGGCTGCCATGTCGTGTAGCTCGTCAACTGGCCTTCTCGGATGTACGAGTTGGCTCCATTTTGAGAGACGATGCAGCATCCCCGCCTCGCAAGCACCAACTGCAGGGCTGCGGGGGGGTCAGAGCCGCGACGCCTGGAGGGCCGACGGTATATAGAGGCGTCGGCAACAATTCGGTGAACACACAAGCCGCCGAGTTCATAGCGCCACAGCAAGCCGGAGAATGAGCGCGCGCGAGCGGACTCGATAGCGGAGGGGCCGAACTCGCTATTGAGCACCTGCGACCAAAGCTCGAATCGCTCGGTGCTCGGCATGAGAGTTGTATTGGCCACGAGACCCATCGAATCAGGTCTCGCCCGCGACGGCCAAGTCGCGCAGCAAGTGCTGGGCGCACAACTGGCGGGTGATGTGGGCGAACGCCTTGTTGTCGTGGACGGTGTACCAGTCGTGCACTACGACGGTGCGGGCGGCGACGTCGGCCAGCACGCTCGCCTTGAAGGTGTCCAGGTCCCGGTCGCCGAGCAGGAAGAGCGTGTACAGCGTCGTGCAGGCGATCAGGAGATACTTGTCGGCCTTCTTGCGGCCCGGCCGCAGGGCCTCCGGGCCGACTCGCAGCGGGGACTCGCCCATGCACAGCACCCGGACCTGGGTGATCAGGGTCCGGATCCGCGAGTAGGCGGTGTGCAGCGCCTTGGAGGTGCGGGCGAGCAGGCCGTGAACGAACCCGACGCTCGGCTCGGCGCCGGTCAGGGCGGTCAGCACCTGCCGGCATCGATGGACCGGCAGGTGGTGGACGACCATCAGGAACACCGCCCACGCCTAGAGGACGGGTCCGTACTCGACCTTGCCGGTCCCGCCGCCCTCGGGGCGGGCGGCGATGTGCACCTTGCCGCGCCCGCAGCGGACCGCGTGCTGGTCGTACTGGGTGACCGCCGCGCGGACCGTGGGGATCTCGATCTGCTGGAAGGCATCAACGACACCGAGATCGGCCGCGTCGGTCAGGTCCGCGCGACACCCGCAGGCGCCCTTCGGGCCTGTCGGTCAATGTGTCTCCTCACCCGGCACGTGCCGCGATCAGCGGAACAGCGAGTTGACGTAGTCCGCTCCGATGCCGACCGACTCGTAGTGCTCCCGGCACATGGCGATGTAGTCGTGGACGTCGAATATCCCTGTGACATCGCCGTTCTCGTCGAGCCATGCGAGGGGACCCTTGACGATGAAGAACGTCTTCATCGGCTCGCCGCAGTCGTAGGCGACCAGCGTGTGACCCTCGCCCGGGGCCTCGTAGACGAAGTCGCCCGCAGTTGCTGTCCACGGCCGCTCCAGGTAGCCCCACTTGCCGGAGATCGTGTAGGCGAACACCTCATGCGGGTGGTAGTGCCGGTTGACCAGGCCCGCCTCCTTGGCGCGGAGGATGTCGGCCCAACTGTTGTCCTTCACGTTGATCCACAGCGGGCGCGATCCGACGGTTTCGGTGAACGGTACGTAGTAGCGGTCGTCATCCGTGGCGACCTTGGACAGGTACAGCTCCGGCAGGGCATCCGGCTTCTGCGAGTTCTCGAGCGCCTTGAGGTCCTTCCAGAACTCCGACTTCGGCATGCTAGCCATGCCGCCACCTCCTCGGTCGACGTGCTGCCAGTGAACCGCCCCGAGGCTGAGACCGTCTTACCCGTCCCGGACGTCGTAGCTTGCCAATTCCGGACGCCGTGACCTGCTGACGGAAGTCCGTCAGCGGGTGGCAGCGCCGGCGTGCGCTGAACCGGCCAACCTTGCTCGCGCGGCGTCCACTCACTGATCATGCGCGCAGCGCGGCTCGATAGACGCGCGGGTCGAGCCCCACCCACACGTCCACCTGCTCCGGTCTGGCCACCCGTGCCGCTCCTCGATCGTCTCGGTCAACCGTCCGGGAAGGCCGTCCATGGTGCGCTCGCCGTCATCTACCTTACGAATCAGCGATCAAGCCGCATGTCCCCCATCAGAGGTCCACGCACCGACCGCGCCGGCGGCAACACCCCCCAGGCCATACCTGCTGCAGGGGGCAATGAGCCATACCGGCACCGCCGGACTTCCCAGACCCAGATCATGCTTGCCTGGGCCTGATGAACAAGGTAAGGGGGCCTTCGCGAGCCCCGCGGCCTTCTCGGCGAACCGGACGAGGAACTCCTCGGCGATCGGCCGCCTGGCACACATGCAGATCTTGCCCTGGTGGAGGAACGCGCCGTAGGCCGCCGCGTCGACCGCGTAGTCGAGATCGGCGTCGGCCAAGATGATGAACGGGTTCTGCCCACGGAGCTCGAGCACGACGCGCTTGAGGTGGCGCCCGGCGGCTTCGGCGAGGCGGCGACGACCGGTGGCCGTGGAACCGGTGAAGTTGATCCGCCGGACCCACGGGTGCGCCACCAGCTCGGAGCTGATGGAGCTGGCATCGCCCGGGGCGTGGGTCACCACGTGGAGCACCCCGGGTGGCAGGCCGGCCTCATCGAAGATCTCGGCCCACACTAGGCCGCCGGACCACGGCGACTCCTCGGATGGCTTCAGGACGACGGTGTTCCCGAGGACGAGGGGGTCGGCGATGGCGCGTCCGGACAGGATCAGGGCGGTGTTCCACGGGGCGATCGCCGCGACCACGCCCACCGGTCCGCGTACGGCCATCGCGGTCGAGCCGTCGAAGTCCGACGGCATCACCTGACCGACGGCGGCGTACGGGGAGTCAGCGGCCCGCTGAGCAGGGACTGGGCGAAGTCGAGCTGGATGGCGCCGAAGTCCCTGCCCCACCCCGTCTCCACGGCGAGCCAGTGCAAGATCTCGGGCCGGCGGCGGGCCAGGATCTCGGCGACCTTGACGAAGATGTCCTGGCGCAGCCCCGGTGAGGCGTGAGCCCAAGTGCGGAACCCCCCCGTGCGCGCTGATGCTGGCCGCGACCGCTCGGCCCCGCTGCCCGCGGCGAACTGGGCGACCACGTCGCCGCTCCACAGGTCCATGTCGTCGAAGCCCCGGCCGCTTTCGGCGGCACGCCAGGTCCCGCCGATGAACTGCCCGAACGTGGCCGGGCCGGTCTCGACTCGTTGCTGCGACATGGCTGCCTCCTGCTGGGTCGGTCAGCCGCTGGGGGGCGACCCGGAGGTGTCCGGGTCAGGTGATGACCGGCTTCGAAGCCTGAGGAGACGGTAACCGACGGGCAGGAGCTGGACCTGGGCCCGCTCCTCGACCAGGCTCCACAAACCGCGCGGGAGGACGAGGGCGAAGAACACCGCGACGGCGCCCAGCCCGATCAGGTACCAGGTACCGCCGTTGGCGAACTCGTACTGGATGCCGAAGAAGATCAGCGCCCCCACGATCGGGCCCTCGAACGTGCCGAGCCCGCCGACGAGGACCATGAAGATCATGTACGCGGTCCATTGCACGCCGAAGATGGACTGCGGCTGGATGAACAAGGTGTTGGCCAGGATCATCGCGCCGGCCGCGCCGCAGCCGAACGCGGCGAGGACGAAGAGGACGAGCTTGAGCGGCAGGACGCGCACCCCGAGCGAGGCGGCGGCGCCCCCGTCGTCGCGGATCGCCTGGAGGGCGGTACCGTGCCGGCTGCGCAGGAGCAGCAGCGACAGGCCGAGGACGAGGACTGCGAAGCCGAGCGTGAGCCAGTACGTGTAGCCCTCGCGCATCGTCTGGTCGTAGACGTTGAGGCCTGTGAGCGAGGTGCCGGTACCGCCGCCGAAGTCGCTGTCCAGGCTGACCAGGATCGCGAGGGTCGCGGCCACGACCCAGGTGCCGATGGCGAACTGGCCGCCGCGCAGGCGCAGCACCACCAGCGAGAGCGGGAGCGACAGCGCGGCGGCGGTGAGGGCGCCGAGGACCATCGCGAGGTACGGCGGGACGCCACGGTGCGTGAAGAAGATCGTGCCGTAGGCCCCGAGGCCGATGAATCCCTGCTGGCCGACCGACACCATCCCGCCGTAGCCGGCGAGGGCGTTCCACATTCCCGCCAGGATCACGAAGATGAGCAGCGAGGTCAGCTGCTCCACCGCGTTGTCGTTCAGAGTCAGGGGGACGATCGCCAGCAGGACGAGCACGACGGCGACCACGCCTATGGAGATGCGCGAGGTCAGCGTCCAGCGGCCCACCCGCCAGCCGGTCGAGGGCACACCGGTCTCCGCGGTCATCGAGCGACCTCCGCGGCGATGGCCCGTCCGCGCGGGCTGGCGAGCACCACCAGGAATACGAGGTTGCCGGCGAGGACGGCGTACTGCGGATCGATGTGGCCGCCGATGGCCTGGGCGACGCCGAGGACTATGCCGCCCCACAACGTGCCCCACAGCGAGCCGAGGCCGCCGATTACGACGGCTTCGAAGGCGAAGATCAGCTGGGTCGACCCGCTGGTCGGGCCGAAGGTGGAGCGGATCGCGAAGATCGCGCCCGCAAGCGTGGCCGTGGCCACGGCGATCGCCGTGGCGCGCGCGTACACCGCCCCGGCGTTGACGCCCATCAGCGCCGCTGTGTCCGGGTCCTCAGCCGTGGCCCGCATCTCGCGGCCGAAGCGCGTGGTCCGCAGGACGAGCTGGAGGCCGCCGAGCACCGCAACTGCGAGCGCGAGGGAGATAAGGCCGATGACCGGGATCGACACCTGGCCGGTCAGGTGCCATGCGGCCGTGGCGATCGACCCGGTCTGCGGCGCGATCGAGTGCACGTCGGGGGAGAAGAGCTGTTGCAGCAGGTTCTGGATGACGACGGCCAGCCCGAACGTCGTCAGCAGCGGCACCAGCTGGCCCCCGCGCAGGCTGCGGCTGAGCAGGGTGATCTGGAGGAGATAGCCCAACGCCATCATCAGCGGCAGCGCGATCAGGATCGTGAGGAACGGCGATATCCCCCATTTGGTCGACGTCTCCCAGACCAGGTAGGCGCCGACCACGGCGATGTCGCCGTGCGCGAGGTTGATGATGCGCATGACCCCGAACATCAGGGAGAGCCCGCAGGCGAGCAGCGCGTAGACGCCGCCCAGCATGACGCCCTGAATCAGCACGTTGACCCAGGTCATACGGCCTCCCCCGTGGCCGCTGCGCCGCCGTGGTGCAGTCCGAAGTACGCCTCGGTGACCTGTTCGCGGGTGAGCGTGCCGGCCGCGCCCTCGAGGACGATGCGGCCCTCGAGGACGCACAGCACGCGGTCGGCGAAGGCCAGCGCCCTGGTCAGGTCCTGCTCGACGAGGACGACCGTCGTTCCCGATCCTTCGAGGCTGCGCAACGACTCGTACACCGCCTGTACGGCGACGGGGGAGAGGCCCAGCGAGACCTCGTCGAGGAGCAGGAGGCGCGGGTTGGTGACCAGCGCTCTGGCGATCGCCGCCGCCTGCTGCTGCCCGCCGGACAACGTGCTCGCCCGTTGCCCGAGCAGCGGGTCGAGCATCGGGATGGCCTCGGTAACGGCCGGCACCGTCCATCGCCCCGCCCTCCCGCGTCCGGCAGCGACCAGCAGGTTTTCCTCGACGGTGAGGCCAGGGAAGAGCCGCCGGCCCTCGGGTACGAGGGCGATGCCCAGCGGCACCCGCCGATGCGCCGGCAGGCCGCCGATGTCCACGCCGTCGAAGGCCACCCGGCCCGAGGCGTGCGGATGCGCACCGGCGATCGCGCGCAGGAGCGTGGTCTTGCCGGCGCCGTTGGCCCCGACCAGAGCGACGCGCTCGCCGTCTTCGATCGAGAAGCTGACCTGGCGCACCGCTGCGAGCAGCCCGTAGCGGGCCTCAAGCCGCTCGACCTCGAGCAGGCTCACGAGTCGTTCCTGCCGAGGTACGCGTCGATGACCGCAGCGTCGCGCAACACCTGGTCCGGGAGCCCGTCGGCGATGACGCGGCCCGCATCCATGCAGATTAGGCGCTCGACGGCCTGGAGCAGCACGTGCACGATGTGCTCGATCCACACGATGGCCACGCCTCTGTCCCTGATCGCACGGATCAGCACGACCAGACCGTCGGTCTCCGCATCGGTCAGCCCACCGCCGATCTCGTCGAGCAGTAGGATCCGCGGGTCGGTGGCCAGCGAGCGGGCGACCTCGAGCCGCTTGCGGTGCAGCAGTCCGAGGCTGGCCGCCCGCCGGTTCGCAAGCTCGGCCAGGCCGCACAGCTCCAACACCTCGATCGTGCGGTCGTAGAGCCGGCCGCGGCTGAGCCCAGCCCCCGCCGAGCCACCCACCAGGACGTTCTCCAGCACCGTCATCCCGCTGAACGGGCGCGGGATCTGGAACGCGCGACCGACGCCGCGACGGCAGCGCTCCGCCGGCTTGAGCCGGCTGATGTCGTCACCACCCAGGCTGACTGTCCCCTCGCTCGGGGCGAGCGACCCGGCGAGGACGTTCAGCAGCGTCGTCTTGCCGGCCCCGTTGGGCCCGACCACGCCGACGGCCTCGCCGGCGCGTACGGAGATCTCGACCCCCGACAGGACCACGAGCTCGCCGAACGCCTTGACCAGCCCGTGGCCCTCGAGGACCATGGCAGCAGGCTGCGCAGAGGTCATGCGGTGTACGGCTTCAACGTCGAGGCGATGGGGACGTTGGTGTCGCCGACGTGCTCGCACACCACCAAGTCGAGCGGGTACTTGCCGCTCGCGCTCTTGACCCACTGGGCGCCGATGATCGGTGTCGTCACCACGTTGGACACCGGACCCTTGCCCCACTTCAGCCCGCCCATCACGGTGTCGACCGACAGTCTCGCGATGGACGCGGCCAGGCCGGCCTTGCTCTTCGGGTCGGCCGTGGCCTTGAGTGCGGCGTTGGCGACGTCGAACAACGCCAGGCTCGGGCCGAGCTGCTGGTTCCACTGCTTGCCGGCCGACGTCTGGTAGCCGTCCGCGAGCTGCTGGGCGGTGATCGTCGTCAGGCTGGATGTGTAGGGCCAGGTCGGTCCCCAGTACTGGTCGCTGCCGATGCCGATGCCGATGGCTCCGAGCGCCTCGACCTGTGAGGGGAACAGCCCGGTCTTCGCGATCTGGGCGATCTTGGGCTTGTAGCCCTGCTGCGCGGCCTGCTGCCAGAACGTCGCGAAGTCGGGCGGAAGCGGGAAGGTGTTGAAGATCTCGCAGCTTTCCGCCTTGAACATGGCGATCTGCGAGGAGTAGTCGTTCGTCCCGTCCGCGTACGCCCCGGGGTCGACGATCTTGTAGCCCGCCTTGGTGAGCAACGGGCCGAGCGCTCCGCGGATCGCGTTGCCGTCCGAGTCGTTGGGCCACATCACGCCGACCTTCTTGTTGGTCGGCACCTGTGGCCACATCGAAATGTACGCGCCGGCGAACTGTGCGACGCCGAAGCAGAAGTGGTAGGTGAACTTGAAGGGCGACGGGGCGCCGGGCTTGGCACCGCGACCGAAGTACCAGGCCTCCCACGGGACGACGGTCGAGACGCAGGGCACGCCGGCCGCCTCGCAGGCGTCAGAGACGGGGTTGACGGTCTCGGGCGTCGACGTGGTGAGCATCAGGTCGACGTTGTCGCTCTGGATCAGGTCGTTGGCGACCTGGGCACCGCGCTGCGGGTCGGACTGCCCGTCCTTGTCGATGATCGTCACGTCGTACTTCTTGCCGCCGATCGTGATGCCGCCCGCGAACGCCTTCCTCGCCAGGCCCAGCACATACCCGTCGGACTCGCCGAAGCCGGCCGCCGGCCCAGTGCGCGGGCTGACAAAGCCGATCTTCAGGGTGCTCGCATCCGACGTGGAGCTGCTGCTGCAGGCCGCCAGCAGAGGGCTGCCGAGCGCGACCCCTGCGACGCCGGCACCGGCCAGGCGCAAGAAGTCGCGGCGTGAGGATCCGCCGAGCTCTGCGTTTGCAAGCTCTGCGGGATCGCGTTGTACGTCCACTGCCACCTCCGAGATGGGTCCGTCTCGCGCCGGTGAAGGCGGAAGTTAGACGGCGTCGTACCAATTTGGACAGGTAGACCTCCGGCAGGGCATCCGGCTTCTGCGCGTTCTCAAGCGGTTTGAGGTCCTTCCAGAACTCCGACTTCGGCGCTCCAGTTATGCGGCCCCTCCCCGATCAACGTGCAGAAAGTACACCGCCTCGCGGCACCGACCGTCTTACCCGTCTCGGACGTCGTTGCTTGACCATTCCGGACGGCGTGACCTGCTGACCGAAGTCCGTCACCAGTGGCAGCGCCGCCTTGCGCTGAACCGGTCAACCTTGCGTGCGCGGCCGGTCACTCAGTGATCATGCGCCCAGCGCGGCGCGTCAGTACGCTTTGCCCGACGCAGGCATCCCGGACCGGGGGAGCCACCGTCTTCGGCCACCGCGGCGACCTACAACCGCGGTTCGGTGCTGTCCCATATCGATTACGGCCTGCGGGCCGGGTCGGAGACGGTGACCACGGCGGCGCCGGCGCGGGTGTGGTTCACCGTGTCGGACCGGTGCTGGACCAACCCCTGCAGGCGCCGGGCGCCGCATAGGCGCACGGCTGATCAGGGACCGTCCGCGGCCTCCGCGGCCGACATTGTGGCCGTGGACCAGTGCGACCTGATAACCCTGTTCACCCAGGGTTCCGCGCTGGCAGCGGGCCACCGCAACGTCCGGGCGGTCACCGCGGACGCGGCCGACGATCTGGGGATCGAGCCCGGCACCGCCGATCTGGTCGTGGCCAGCTGCGTCGCTAACAACATGCTCAGCGAGATAGCCGTGCTCTGCCCGGACGGCGACGCTGACGTGACCGGCTACGCCCGCTGGTACCACGCCTTGGGGTACCCGCCCCTTCCCGCTCCTTGAGCAGGCCCGCCGCCTGCTGGCGGCCGGCGGGCTGCTGGTCTGCGTTGAGCAGAACAATCACGAGTTCGGCATCGGCGCCTGGGGCCGGATGCTGGCGCGCGCGGGCTTCACGATCGTCCCCGGGCTGAGCCATCCCAT
>Ga0137365_10004409_pt1 | contig 11291 bp, 5 predicted proteins | sample SagtaG_9_FD_104799 | JGI IMG/M metagenome (GOLD analysis project Ga0137365, IMG submission 104799) | Vadose zone soil microbial communities from Sagehorn Ranch, Mendocino, California, USA - Sage1_L_40_16 metaG | ecosystem: Environmental > Terrestrial > Soil > Vadose zone | place: USA: California... | reverse complement strand
TATGACCAGTAGCGGTCATTCTCAGCGCGCAGCACCTCACGTAACGTCAGGTTTGCCTTTCCTGCGGCGGCACGGAATGCATCGGCGACGGGCGTGACAAGCGACCCCGGACCGTAGCCGACCAGGATGACCATCGTGACCCGCTGCCTGGCGAGTATTGCGATCGCGTGCGCGACGATCGCTTCGGCTGCCGCGGCATCCGGCGGATCCGGCAGGTCATAGCGGAAACCGAGCTTGACCCGGGCCGCCGGTGGGGCCAGGCCGATAACGACGAAGCTCCGGGCTGGCCGGAAGCCCAGCAGGTGCGGCACGATGGCCAGCACCCCCGCGGGCGAATCCACCCGCACTCGTGGCGTCTGCGAAACCGCCGACGACCCGGCGTCGTGCGCGCTGGCCCGCTGACCGCGCCGGGCTGGCTGGCCGACAGATGGCCGGGCGGTCTGGCGAGAGGACGAGCTGGGAGGTGAATTGGCGGATCCCGGGGACGGGCCGCTGAAGCGGCGAGACGAAGATTCGGCAGTTGGACGGGATGCGCCGCCGGGCTCGCGGGACGGGCCGCCAGGCTGGCGGGATGCGCCGCTGGGCTCGCGGGACGGGCCGCCAGGCTGGCGGGATGCGCCGCTGGGCTCGCGGGACGGGCCGCCAGGCTGGCGGGATGCGCCGCTAGGCTCACGCGACACGCCGCCAGGCTGGCGGGATGCGCCGCTGGGCTCGCGGGACGGGCCGCCAGGCTGGCGGGATGCGCCGCTAGGCTCACGCGACACGCCGCCAGGCTGGCGGGAGGACCCGCCTGACTGGCGAGGTTGGCGGGACACGCCGGAACCGCGGGACGGGCCGGACTGGCGGGGCGGGCCGGACTGGCAGGGCGGGTCAGTGTTAGCGGACTTGCCCACGGTGGCGGCTGGGCCAGCAGGTGAGTCGGACGGCAATGCGGGATTCGACGGAGGATTTTCTCTCATGCGGCCAGCCTGGAATCGGTACCAACGTGGATCACCAGGATTTCTGGCGGCTGGGGACAACTTGACGCCTCTTCCACAGCCTCGGGTCACCGTTGGACAGGCCAGCCCGGCGGATGCTACGAGAGCGCTACGAGCCTGACACTGGCCTGGATGCCAGCCGACCGCACGGCGCCGCGCCTCGCGAACTTGGCGCCAAGTTCGTGCGGGCGCTCCCGGGCGCGGCGATCCAGGTCGGGCGATCCGCGGTCGGGCGACACCGGGCAGCGACGTCGGGCCAGCCCGGGCAGGACCGGCTGGCCGGGCTGTGCGAGTGATCCGCGGATCGAACCTGGCGAGGCCGCTGGGGCCGACCCCGCCGGGGCGGTCAGCACTCGGCGAGGGTTGTTGACCAAGTGGCCAGACTTTTGTACCGGGGCAGTCCGCGACCCGAAGGGCGAGCCGGGCGGTTGCTGCCCGCAAGCTGCGCCTACGTCCGTCACAGGCCGAAGTGGACTAAAAAGTGTGCCAAAGTGTTGGAAATTTCTTTGCGGGAATCGGGTGATTTTCCGGATGTGAGCGCTCACAATGCCGGTGGGGGTGATGTCGGCACCCGTCCTGAGGACACGTCGGCCCCTCCGACACGCATAGGAAGGGAGTCTTCATGCTCAACGCCTTGAGGCGTCTACCCGCACACAAAGCACTCCGGATCGGTGCGGTGGCGGCCTTCGCACTCGGCACCGTAGGCGCGCTCGGAATGGCCAGGGCGCCCGCGACATCGGCACGGCACTGCAGCCCGACCGTCTCGAAGCACTTCTTCGGCACGGCCGTCGAGCCGTTCACCGGGAAACCGACGAAGGTGTTCCGCTACACCCTCACCAGCTGCGCCGGGATGCAGGTCAAGCTCCTCACCTACGGCGCCATCCAGCAGTCGATCACGGTGCCCGACCGGCACGGCAAGAAGGCCAACGTCACCCTCGGCTTCAGGACGCTCAAGGAGTACGTCGCCGAGGACAGCGCACCGCCGCCGGTGGGCGGGCCGTACTTCGGTGAGACCATCGGCCGGTACGGCAACCGGATCGCCAAGGGCACCTTCAAGCTGGACGGCCACACCTACACGCTGCCGATCAACAACGGCGTGAACAGCCTGCACGGTGGCTTCGTCGGCTTCGGCAACCACATCTGGACTGCCCACGCAATACATCGGTCCGGTGCGGCAGGCGTCAGCATGACCCTGGTGAGCCCGAACGGCGACGAGGGCTCGGCCTTCGAGCCCAGCTGCCACTGCACTGGGTACCCCGGCAAGCTCACCCTGACCGTCAGGTTCACCCTGAACAACAGCAACCAGTTGTTCATGCACTACCACGCCACCGTCAAGGGCCTGGCGACGGTCGTCAACTTCACCAACCACGACTACTTCAACCTGGCGGGCGAGGCATCGGGCGCGACCTACGGCCAGAAGGTGCAGATCAACGCGAACCGCTACAACCCAACGGACACCACCCAGATCCCGACCGGGGTTCTCGCGCCCGTCAAGGGCACGCCGTTCGACTTCAGGACGCCGCACACGATCGGCTCCCGGATCAGGAACAACAACCGGCAGCTCCTCATCTCGCAGGGCTACGACCACAACTGGGTGCTGAACAAGAGCGGCCCGACGATGGACGGCCTCCGGCTCGCCTCGCACGCATGGGACACGCGCAGCGGACGTGAGCTGACCGTCTGGACCGACCAGCCCGGCGTTCAGTTCTACACCGGCAACTTCCTCAACGGGACGCTGGTAGGCATCAGCGGGCACATCTACCGGCAGACCGACGGATACACCTTCGAGACACAGCACTTCCCGGACTCGCCGAACCACCCGAACTTCCCGTCAACGGTTCTGCGGCCTGGGCATCCGTTCAACTCGACGACCATCTACCAGTTCTCCAGCTAGCGCACCACGCAGCGGCCGGTGCCGGCATCCCCCGGGGGCGCCGGCACCGGCAGGCCGCGTCACCATGCCCGACCACGCACGGCAATGGTGACGCGGCCGCCTACCGTCGCGTGACCGTGGCTGGCAGCACGGGCGTCGCCTGCCTGGGCATCGCCGGCCGCTGCTAGCGATGCCGGCCGCTGCTAGCGATGCCGGCCGCTGATAGCGCCGGGCGGTTACTCAGTTCCGGTCGGGCAGCTGACTCTCCAGGAAGCGGGCGACCAGGCCGCGGACCACCGTCGCCATCGAGAACCCGTGCTCCGCGCACCACTCCCGCAATTGCGCATGCTGCTCCGCGGAGAACCTGACCGGCACGACCTGCTGAGCCGTCGGCGTCATCCCCCGGCCCGGCTGACCGGCCGCCGACAGCTGCAGGGCCTGCAGTTCGGCGGCATGCTCGCTTGCCCGCACGCCGAGCGTCCACTGCCGGGACAGCCCCGGCCGCTGCCGCAATAGCCAGGTCAGCACCAGGTCCCGCTGCTCCGGCGGAAGCTGGCCGACGGCATGCACCACCAGGCGCACCGGATCCGTCGAGCTCTCGATGGGTTCCGCCGGGCCGGAGTCCTGCGGGGCATGGGGTGAAGCCTCGGCCGTGGCGGCAGCCCCGCCCGGAGCGGCGGCGGCCGCACCGTAATGGCCCCCGGCCAGACCGGAGATCTCGGCGGCTACGGAGGACTCGACAGGGTCAGGGATACCCGGATCTGGCGGCGTTGTTGTCATGATCGTTCCTGCGCAGGGCAGCTAGAGAAACAGGCAGAGATACTGCATGCGATACCGCACGGATATCACGATACCAGCCGGGCATCAAGGCACCAGGGCGAGCGGAACCGTGCCGTGCGTCTTACAAGGCAATGCCGAGCAGCGCGTCAACCGTGTCCCTGACCAGCGCCGCGCCTGACCCGGCCGAAACAGCCGGCCCGGCTGAGACGGCGGGCCCGGCTGAAACAGCGGGCCCGGCTGAAACGGAAGCGGTCTCCGCCGGGCGGGCCAGCACGGCGTCGGCCCAGCCATCGACCACCGCGAGAGCGCCGGGCGCATCCAGGTCGTCGGTCATCCGCTCACGGACGGCCGCCAGCACCGCCTCGGCCGCCGGCACCGCGTCACCCGCCGGCACCGCCTCGGCCGCCGGCACCGCGTCACCCGCCGGCACCGCGTCACCCGCCGGCACAGCCTTGTCCGCGGGCCCCGCAGCCGCGCGGGAGACGGCCAGGCGCCAGCGGGCCAGCCGGACCTCGGCAGCCGCCAGCTCATCATCCGTCCAGTCCCAGTCCTGCCGGTAGTGATGAGCCAGGATCGCTAGCCGGATGGCCATCGGGTCGGTCCCTGCCGACCGCAGCGCGGAGACGAAGACCAGGTTGCCCAGCGACTTCGACATCTTCTCGCCGCCGAGCCGCACCATCCCGGCGTGCGCGTACCGGCGGGCGAACATCGGGCCGCCGCCGCCGGCCACCCGGGCATGCGAGGCGCTCATCTCGTGGTGCGGGAACACCAGGTCGGACCCGCCGGCCTGGACGTCGAACACGGCGCCCAGGTACTCCGTCGCGATGGCCGCGCACTCGACGTGCCAGCCCGGCCTGCCCGCGCCGAACGGCGAGTCCCAGGCCGGCTCCCCCGGCCTGGCCGCGAGCCAGACCAGCGCGTCCAGCGGATCCTTCTTACCCGGCCGGGCCGGGTCACCGCCGCGCTCGGCGGAAAGCTCGGCCATCACGGCCGGGTCAAGCCCGGACACCGAGCCGAACGCCGGATCGGATGACCGGGCGAAGTACGTGTCGCCGTCCAGGTCGTACAGCGCGCCGTGGCTGTCCAGCGACTGGCTGAAGCGCTCGATGATGCCCAGCGCCTCGACCGCGCCGACGAGGCTGGCCGGCGGGAGCACCCGCAGCGCTGCCATGTCGTCCCGGTACAGCTCGATCTCGCGCCGGGCGAGCTGCTGCCAGTCCTCGCCGTCCCTGGCCGCCCGCTCCAGCAGCGGATCGTCGACGTCGGTGACGTTCTGCACGTAGCTGACCTCGTGGCCGGCATCACGCCACGCCCGAACCAGCAGATCCACGGCGATATAGGTCGCCGCGTGCCCGATATGGGTGGCGTCATACGGCGTGATCCCGCAGGCGTAGAGAGTCGCCGTGCGGCCGGCCGCCGCGACCGCGAACTCGCCGCTGGCGGTGTCCCTGATCCGTGGCTCCGGAGCGCGTCCGGGCAGTGCGGGAACGCTCGCGGCGCGCCAGGATTCCATAGCGGTCAGGCTACCGAGCCACGGTGGTGCGGGCGGGCCCCGGCCTATCCGGCCTGCTCGAACGCATACGCCAGGGCCAGCAGCCGCGGTTCGCTCCATGCGGGCCCCATGAAGGAAATGCCCACAGGAAGACCAGAAACAAAACCAGCGGGAACGGAGACTGCGGGGTACCCGGCAACGGCGGCCGGCCCCGACGTGCCGAACATGTGATGATCGCCGAGCACGTGATCCGTGAGCCATGCGGGACTGCCGCTCAGCGCGACGACGGCATCCAGGCGGTGCGACTGCAGCGCGCCGTCCAGCGCCGTGGTGGCCAGCCTGTTCGCTTCGCCCCGCGTTGCCAGGTAGGCCGAGTCAGTCAGGTCGCCGTTTGTCGCCTCCGCCTGCTCGAACAGCTCCTGGCCGAAGACGCTGAGCACGGTGGACTCGTTATTCCGGTTGAAGGTGATCAGTTCGGCAAGAGTCCGGGGATGGCTGCCGGGCAGCGCGCCGAGATAGGCGTTCAGGTAATGCTTGAACTCATGCAGCAGGGCGGCGAACTCCGGTTCCCCGATCTTGTCAGCGTCAGCGAACTCGACCGGGTCGATGAGCTCGGCGCCGCCGGCCCGGAGCGTGGCCACCGCGGCGTCCAGCAGCGCGACCGTCGCCGGGCCCGTCACGGCCGACCCGTCGCGCCAGACGCCGATCCGCACGCCGGCCAGCGAGCCGGGATCCAGGAAGGCTGTGAAGTCGGCCGGCTGGCCGACTGCCTGGGCTGTCGCCGCGTCGGCGGGATCGGCGCCGGCCAGCGCGCTGAGCAGGGCGGCCGCATCAGCGACCGAGCGGGTCATCGGGCCTGCGGTGTCCTGGGCCGGGGAGATCGGCACGATGCCGGTCCGGCTGACCAGCCCGAGTGTCGGTTTCACGCCGACGACCCCGCAGGCGCTGGCCGGGCTGATGATCGAGCCGTCGGTCTCGGACCCGATCGCGAGCGGGGCAAGCCCGGCGGCGACGGCGACGGCCGATCCGGAGCTTGAGCCGGACGGGTTGCGGCCCTGCCCGTACGGGTTCACCGCCTGGCCGCCCAGCGCGCTCCAGCCGCTGCTCGACCGGGTGGACCGGAAGTTCGCCCACTCGGACAGGTTCGCCTTGCCGAGCACGATCGCGCCCGCCTCGCGGAGCCTGCTGACGATGAACGCGTCGCCGTTCTCCGCGTCCTGCAGCGCGGGCGAGCCGGCCGTGGCGGGCATGCCCCGGACGCCGATGTTGTCCTTGATCAGCACCGGGATGCCCTCGAGCGGCCGGCCTGGCGCGCTGGCCGCCGTGCCAGCGTTGCCGCCGGCGCCTGGCTGGCCGCCCGCCCTGGCGTTGTCGCTGGCGCGGGCGTCGGCCGCGGCACTCTCGCTGACCGTGATCACGGCACGCAGCCCCGGGTTCAGCCGCTCGATCCTGGCCAGGTAGAACACGGTGAGGTCCGCCGAGGTCAGCGCGCCGGACGCGATGGCCTGTCGCAGCTGGCCGGCCGTGGCGGCAGCCGCATCGATGCTCGTACCGGGGATGTTCTCGCTCAGTGATCCGGCTTCCACCATGATCGAAGAATAAGGGCGGCGGATGAATCGACGCTAGCTTCATGATCACGGAAGATCCGGGCGCGGCATCCCCTCCGGGTCCTCCGTGATCATGAAGAGCCGGAGCACGCCTGGCCGGCGGCGTGCGACGGGGCGTAGATCACGACGGTCATGTTCTCGTACACGCGGCGATAGCGCGCCGGGTTGGCCTCGAACCCGGCCAGGTCGACGAACTGCCCGGCCCGGTAGATGACCACGTACCTGACGTCGTCGCGGGCTATGACGCGGGCCGCCCGGCAGCTCGCGGGGTGGACCAGAACCTCGTGTGAGTCGAGCAGCGGCCGGCGGCCGGCCGGCGGCAGTGACCGCGGCTGCAGGATCTTGCGGTAGAAGTAGGACTGCAGGCCGGTGTACCCGCCCATGGCGAGCACGGCCCGGTTGGTGATCCCGTGGTTCATGCCCGGCGTCGTGATGATCGTGCCGCCGGTGTTGTGCTCGCGCAGCCAGCGGCCCGCCGCCGCGACCCGCAGCGTCAGCAGGCCACGGTGCGCGGGCCTGCTGGCCGCCTGGATGTTCCGGCCGGCCTGCAGGCCGGCCGCCCCGACCACGGCGACGGTGGCCGCGACGGCCAGGACGGTGGTAGCGTGCCAGCGCGGCACCCGCCATCGGGGCAGCGACCGCACGATCAGGCAGACAGCGAGCGCACCGAGCACGGACAGCGGCCCGCCCAGGTCGCGCTCGAACCGCCGGGGAAAGCCGTCCACGGTGGTCAGGCTGCCGGCGTACATCAGCGCGGCCCACATCAGCACGGTCAGCGCGGCCAGGACCTGCGGCGGCCGGCGGAGGTACCTGACGCCCATCATCAGCGCGGCGGCGCCGAGCACGCCCAGCCAGATGACCGGGGGCGACAGCTCGTCCAGGACATGGCCCGGGCTGTCCGGCAGCTGAGTCCCGATCGCGATGCCCACCGCGCGGGAGGTCGCGGAGCCGCCCTTAGCGCCCGCGCCGAGCACGTAGGTGTACCAGGCATACGCTGCCGAGAGCACCGCCAGCGAGGCCAGCGCCGCCGCCAGCGCCAGCGCCTCCTTCCGGCAGCGCCGCAGCAGCAGATATGGCAGGCCGGTGAGCGCGACCAGGGCCAGCAGCAGCATCAGGTACAAGCTGGCCACCGGGTGGTACAGCACCACGGACGCGCCCACCACGGCCAGCAGCATGACGGATCGGACCGACGGCCGCTGATAGAGCGTGACCAGCGCGGCGACCACCATGACCATCAGGAAGAACGCGCTGATCAGGTCCGGGTAGCGGCCCTCAAAGAGACCCAGGTACGAGCCGACGAGCACGAGGCCGGCCAGGGCAGCGGCCGCCAGCCCGGCCGGGAACCCCCAGAGCCTGGCGGCCAGCGCGTACGCGCCCAGGGCGGTCAGCACGAGCAGGGACGGCGCGAGCGCGGGAAAGAGCACCAGCGGCGACAGGCCGGTGAGCCGGGACAACACCGCGGTCAGCGCCGAGAAGCCCGGCGGGTAGACCAGGAATGAGCCGTACGAGCCGTGGGTGAGCAACTGGTCGGCCATCACCACGTACGAGAACTGGTCGGAGCCGCGCAGGAATGGCCAGTCGTGCAGCACCGGCCCGGCGTAGGCACGCACCGCCGTCAGCGCCAGAACGACCGTGAGCGCGAGCACGCGCAGCCCTGGCCGCGCGGCTAGCCCGGCCTCGGGCCCGGACTCGGGCGCCGACTCGGGCGCGGACTCGGCTTGCGGCGCAGGCTGGGCCATGGCGGCTGGCCCGGCCGCGGTGGCCAGGCTGATTCCCCCGGTTCGCCCGCCCGGCTCTGTCTCGGTGGCGAGCCCGGCACGCCATGCCCGGCCCGCTGGCTCGGCTTCGGCGGCCAGCCCGGCCGGACCGGGCCGCTCCCCCGGCCCGCCCGGGCCTCCTGGCTCTTCCAGATCCCCTGGCTCGCCCCGGTCTCCTGGCTCGCCCCGGTCTCCCGGCCCGCCCCGGTCTCCCGGCCCGCCCCGGTCTCCCGGCCCGCCCCGGTCTCCCGGCCCGCCCCGGTCTCCCGGCCCGACCGGGCCGGCCGGCCGGGCTGAGCCCGCGGGCCTGGCCGCGAGCACCGCCGCGAGCACGAGCATCGCGATGATCACGATCAGCAGCCAGCCGGGAGTCGGCATGTGCAGCATCGAGGCCAGCGCCAGGCCGAGCGCGAGCACGATCAGGGCCAGCGCCCGGCCGTCGCGGATGACCGGCAGCCGCAGCACCGGGCCGGCTAACGCCGGCGCCGGACCTCGCGCGACGAAAGCGACCGCGCCCGAGCCGAAGACGATGACCACGGATGCGATCGCGACCCACAACGTCACGCCCCGGCCGGCGGCCCGTGCCAGCAGCAACGCGGCCGCGGGCACGGATGCCATCGACAGCACCGTCGAATAAGCCAGCCGTTCACCCAGGCCGCTCGCCGGGCTCAGGAAGCGCGCCCAGAAATACCCGGGAAGCACGCCGGCGGCCAGTGCTCCGAGAAGGGCGCGCGCTAACTGAGCATGCAAATGTCCACCGCCCCGGTATGGGGTCGAATCCTATAGAACTCCGCCTATTGTCCCGGAGGAGTTCGGACATTACATCATGCAGCCGGACCTACCGCCCGCGAAGCTACAAAACTCGTGACGCCTACGTTATGTGCGTGAGACGCAAGATGCCGAGGACACGCGTGGGCAACTGCTGCTATGCCGGGCAGGGCGTTCGGGCTGGCGCGTAGATGACGACGGAGGGGTTCTCGAACACGCGGCGGTACCGTGCCTGATCGGCGCGGAATCCGGCCAGGTCGGCGGCATGCCCGAACCGGTACAGGACGATGTACCTGACGTCCTGGCCCGCCAGGATGCCGGGCACGCGGCAGCTCGCCGGATGCAGCAGCACCTCGCGGGAATCAAGCAGCGGTGCCCGGCCGGCCGCGGGCAGCGAGCGAGGATGGGCGATCCGGAACGCGCTATAGGACTGCAGGCCGGTGTAACCGCCCATGGCAAGCACCGCGCGGTTGGTAATGCCGGGATTCATCGCCGGGGTCGAGATGATCGTGCCGCCGGTATTGTGCTGCCGCAGCCACGCGCCCGCCGCCGCGACATCCGGATCCAGGATGCCGACGTGCACCGGGTGGGCGTCGGCCAGGGCCGCGCGGACCGCCTGCAGCCCAGCGATGGCGATCACCGCAGCTGCCGCCGCGGCAGCAAGCGCGGCGGCCGCCCGCCGCGGCGGCCGCCAGCGGATCAGCGACCGCAGGACCAGGCCAGCCCCCAGCGCGCCGAGCACCGCGAGCGGGCCGCCGAGATCGCGCTCGAACCGCTGCGGGAACCCGTCCGCCGCGGTACGGCTGCCCGCGTACATCAGGCCGCACCACAGCGCCACCGTCAGCGCGGCGACGACCTGCCCGGGCTGGCGCAGGTAACGGATTCCGGCCACCAGCGCCGCCAGGCCGAGAATCCCGAGCCAGACCACCGACGACGACAAGGCCGTCAGCACGTGCGGGACGCTGAGCACCGGCTGGCTGCCCAGCGCGATGCTCACCGCCGTCGATGTCCCTGACGCACCCGCGCCGGACCTGCCGGGCAGATAGGTGTACGCGGCGTAGGCCGCCGCGAGCACCCCGAGCGACGCCAGCCCGAGCGTCAGGGCCCCGGCCAGCCGTGCGGCGCCCTCGGCCCGGCGGCGCGCCAGCAGGAATGGCAGCGCGACGAGGGCCACCGCGGCGAGCAGCAGGGCGAGGTACAGGCTGGCGACCGAGTGATAGAGCACTACGGCCGCGCCGGTGACAGCGACGAGCAGGCCGGACCGGACCGACGGCGCCGCCAGCAGCGTGATCAGCGCGGCGACGAGCATCATGAGCAGGAAGTAGGCGGCGGTCAGGTCGGGGTAGCGGCCCTCGGCGAAGCTCGCGTACGGGCCGCGCAGCACCAGGCCGGACAACGCCGCAGCGGCGAGGCCGCACTCCCACCCCCACAGCCTGGTGGCCAGCGCGTAGGCCGCGAGCGTGGTCAGCACCAGCAGCGCCGGGGCTAGCACGGGGAACAGGGTCAGGGGCGTCAGCCCGGACACCCGGCAGATGACCGCGGTCAGCGCGGAGAACCCGGGCGGGTAGATCATGTAGGTGCCGTACGAGCCATGCGCCAGCATCTGCTGGGCCATCACCGCGTGCGAGAACTGGTCGCTGCCGCGCAGGTAGGGCCAGTCATGGCGGACCGGGCCCGCGTACGCGCGCACCGCCGTCAGCGCCAGGATGATCGCCAGCACCGGCTCGCGCAGGACCGTGCTCAGCTGCCGGGTGTGCCCGGTGCCGGCGTCCTGCCTCCGGCCGTGCCTCGCGCTGGCGGTCTTGATCGCGGCCGCGTCCGCCCTGGCGGCTTCATGTGCCCCGGTCCCGTTCCCGGCGGCCGGCGTCCCGGCTGCCCTCGCCCGGCCCGGCGGCGTCCCCTCCGGGCGGGCGTCAGGGATATCGGCCTCGGCCGGCTCAGCCGCTGTCCCGGCGCGGGCCGCCGCCAGCACCCCGCCGGCGATGAGCACGATCAGGGTCGCCAGCAGCAGCCACCACCGGGCCCGCAGGCCGACTG
>Ga0137365_10004408_pt1 | contig 11291 bp, 9 predicted proteins | sample SagtaG_9_FD_104799 | JGI IMG/M metagenome (GOLD analysis project Ga0137365, IMG submission 104799) | Vadose zone soil microbial communities from Sagehorn Ranch, Mendocino, California, USA - Sage1_L_40_16 metaG | ecosystem: Environmental > Terrestrial > Soil > Vadose zone | place: USA: California... | reverse complement strand
GGAACCGCGCGTCATCGCCTGCTTTGACAGCGACGCCTGGCAAAATTTGGTCGTTCCGACCAACCAGGATCAAGAAGAGCGTTGCCGCGGGATGCTCAGAGGGATTTTCGACACGTATATTACCATCCTTGACCACTTTCTGTAGCGCGGCTCCATTTGTTTTTGGGAGTGTAATACGGGATCATCTTCTTGACATTTACAATTTCGACACCGGTCCACACGGCAGAGACGTACGAACTATGCACAACAGCCTCTAGAGTGCTCTTGAGCGTGTCAAGGAGGGAGTCAACCAGAAACGAACAAAGGAACCTGCTTCTCAGGAAATACCAACGTTTCCGCACATCATGGCTGCTTTTATGCGACACCGGATCAGCTCAGGCGAACACCGAGTAGTTCATGACCGCTGACAGTCATCGCTGTTTGTCATCAAATGTATACAAACGATGACAGAAGAGAGCAGATGACCTCCTCAGACCGCTTTTCTTTGAGCCCACCCATTACATTTTGTCACCGAACGTATACATCTGGCGATGCTGCTCACCATCTAATGAGGCTGTGCCTCGATCTACCTGTTACCGGGCAGAGCAACGTACATCCTTTTCTCCTGATTGCGCCAAACATGAAGAGGCTCAGATGAGGAAGCAGATGACACATCATCCACTTCATCGCCGCCAGCATCTTCTTTTCACCCTCCTGCTGGCTACATGCTACCCTCCAGACTGACAAGAGGCGCACCGAGTTCTCGGCAGCACCGATCTCTTACTGCTCCAACTCCTCCATTTTTGCCTGAAACGGTGTCTGACAGCCGATCCCATCTTGTCAGACAGCGCGACGATTTCCTCTCCGGAGTCTGACATCATTCTGCGCCCACGAACCTCGGAGGTCGCTTCGAGGAGTATCAGCATACCTGCTCTTGCCATCCTTGCGAACAACATCTGAACTGAATCTACACCAGACATTTCTGTTGTCACCTACTCGCCTCTCTCAACGTTCCCTTTATCCGTAGCGTTCCCTGAGTTCGTCGAACGAGAGGATAGGAATCGGCGACCTCTGGAGATAGGGGGTGAATAAGCGCTGTTTCGTCACGATCAGCGGCTCGACTTTCCACTTGCCGCTTTGGGGTAACTCCAGCCACGTCAGGATCTGGCCGAGATGCTCGCATGCCCATTGCACACGTTTTTGGTGGTGTTCGATAACCGACTTCTTCCCGCCCTTTCCCTGAAACATGTTTTGCAGCTCGTTCGCCATTTCCTGTGGTGTGCGCGCCACGGCCAGGTCCTTGCACTCCAGTAAGTGCATGCGCCGTTTCCGTGGATTGACCATCAAGACATCAATGTCTCCGGGAGGACCATCTTGTCCCCTGAGCTCGCCGACTTTTTTGACCTGTGACTTGATGATCAACCCTGTCTCTTCCTCCAGGAAGTGCGCCACCTGGGCATTAAACGCGTCCCCACGCTTATTGTTTACCTGGCTGATGGCCTGCTGCATCTCGTGGCTCCGGGCCTGTAAGCGTCCGTTGAGGCACAAGTCGCTCAGGTAGCCGCCGGCGTTATAGAGGTGGCGGTACCCGTAGAGAATCTCGGTGTCGTCGCCTCGCCTGCGGCGGAGGAACGGTCGGCGAAGATAGGAGAGCCTGCGGTTGAATTGCCAGGGATGGATGTCACTCTTGAGAAACGGCGGTGGTGGAGTGAGGAAATCGGGGCGTGTATCAAGCGTCAGGCTTTCGAGAGCCTGTCTCACAGCATCCTCGGACCAGTTGAGCCGTTCGACCAGCAGGCTCAAGAGTTCGCTTTCAGGCAAGCAAACTGCGCCGGAATCGCGTTCACTCCCGAGTTCGATAGCCTTCGTCATGAGCAGCAGCACGTCATATAAGGTGTATCCGAACTCAGCCCGTGTGGCCGAGAGCATGGCATCTGCGATGACTGATTCTTCCTGGGCGGCCTTCTCGCCGTGCCAGCGGTAGCGAAATGTGCGCGTCGCCTCAACAATTTCTCCAGCAGCGAAGAGCGGTTGGTAGGAGTCCAGGGCTCTTTTCAACTGTTTTTGATCGACAGCCAACCGCCCAGATGGCAGCATGGCCAGCTGGAGGTCTGCCAGTTGGTAGTAAATGAAATCACTGACCGACCCGAAGTTGATAATATGCCAGGCAAGTGCCTGGAGACGGTCGTACACACTGAGGCTGACAGGTCGCTGCCCATCGGGCGGGCAGGCAGCCACATATTCAATGACGAAGCGGCTGGCCCTTGCAGCCGCAGCGCGCTCGGGAAGTTCCTCACTCAACCGCTCGATCATCTCCGGCTCCGAACTGTAGCACGCCAGGCGAGTCGGTATCGTCAAGCGGTGCAGGGACAGTTCGCGCACAATCGCCTCGTGGTGCGCAATGAGATATTCGAGCAGCCCTTCTGGCTGGAGCGACGCTACCAATTGGACCAGCGCTTGGTAGTAAAAGCCGACAGCACTCCGGAGCACCTCTGCTCGCTTCTCTGGAGCGACTGTCCCTTCCCGTAGTCCTTCAACCGACCTGAGGTGCTCACCCAGTTCGTCAAGGAGCTCGTTTTCATCCGCCTCTTGAATTTTCCTGTATGCCGGTAGCCCCCGCGGGTCGAGATCGGGCGCGGTGCTTGGATCAAGGAACAGCAGTTTTTTCTTGGTTCCCAAAGGGGCATGGCGATCGAGGATGGCCGCTATGGCATCGTCCGACAAGGTCTGGTGCCCCTCTTCCGTCAGAAGGCTGCGAAAACCTTGGAGAATGTGCCGCATGAGTGCTCGCTCGCCGCTGTTGTCTTCTCGTTCTAGTGCAGAGGCGAAGGTCGCGTGGATGGTAATGTCCAACGTTCCGCGGACCGCGTCTGGGCATACTACGAGGCTGTCCTGCTGAGGCGAAGGTAGTCCCTCTGGAGAAGATCGATCCCAGGCTTCATCCTCGGGCAGAGCAATGCGCAGGAGGATGCGCGAATGGAGCGAGGCAACGGGCTGGAGCAGTGGAGCAAGCGCTGGAGTACACTGCCATAACCAATACGCAATGGCGTCGGCGAAATCGAAGTAGTAGCTATAGAGTGGGAACGCCTTCTCATCTGCTGGTGGCGGTTGTCCCACAATCCAGAGCGGGAGAGGATTACCCTCAACCAGGAGAGCAACGCGCTGGTGATCTCTCGCCATAGGAACGTAAATGGATATCGCCGCAGTATCAAACAGCGCGGTCACCTCGACCACATAGGTCGGATCGTAAGAGAGTACGACATGCCAATCTCGCTGGCGTAGGACCTCTCGTCGCAAAGCACCCCCACCATCGGGTGGAGGCGCGATATAATCTGGGCGGGGATCATCTGAGACGTAGTAACTGTATCCATACGACCGGTAGAGGTAAAACTCGTCCAATGGGCTCATCCCACCCACCCTTGTCCTCTCTTTGACGGAGGAAGACAGGCGCGCAAACTTCCAGAGAGTGAGCGGCTCCCCTCCTTCGAGCAGGGCTATTGTCTGCAAATCAGAGGCCAGCATGCCCAGAAGAAGCGCGTCAGGTGGAACGTCCGCATGCGCGAAGCCCCAAACCATAGGGCGTCCTATTCCCTGCAACAGTACCAGGAAACACACTTCAGTTGGTGGAGATTCCAGATTGGCTACAGAGGCGGAAACAGCCCGGAGGTGATCCCTGAGGTCTCCCTCACTCTCTTGAAGAGGCCACTCGGCAAATGGGTGTTGGAGATCATAGCCCCTGAGTGGATCAGTCATCAGCAGCGTATAGATGACCTTATCGGTGTCGAGTCGAAAGAACGCCCGCTGCAGGCAGGGAATAGGTGGAGCGTCGGGTAACGGAAGCGAGAGAGGTGTGTTTTTGAGGTAGCTCAGAGAGGTGCCAACGGTATTCCAGACAGCGGCATTGTACCGCTTTGCCAGTTCATCCTCAACTCCGTGCTCACATGCAAGGCGTATTAATTCATGGCGGGCAGCGGTAAGCAGCGTTCCGGGGATGGCGACAATCAGTTGATCGCCGCTTCTGACGAGCGGGTGCGCGAGGAGCGTTCCGGTATCGTTTTGATACCCGAGTGTGGGCACATCGCCCTGTAAGACCATCAATGGCTTCAGTGCGTCCGGTGACGCGCCATATCTCGCCAAGAACGAGGCTAGTTCCGAGAGATCGAAAGAGACGGCTTGCTTATATCGAGCGATATACTGAGAGCCGGGAACAAAGAGACCGTCGTCGGTCTGCCGAGTGCGAGGCTCTTCGCCCCGCCTCAGCCCGGCACGGTTAGCCATTTCGTCGCTCAATGCGAGCACTGCTGTGAGGAGCGCGCGGGCTTTGCCCAAGAATCGCTTGTCGGGAAAAGGGTCAGGGGATAAAAAGAGCGCATCTGTGAGATGGCGTAAGATAAAGGTCGAATCTTCGGCAATGCCAGGAAATACCATGAAAGAGCTGCCGTGGAACATAAACGCTTCGGTAAAGGGTGCATTAAACGGATCTTCCTGTGAAGCAATTGCTCCTCGCCCCAGGGGATCAGAATCGGCAATCTGCCTGAGCCGTGGCAGACTGATCCTCGGCTTGGCGGGATCAGTCTCCAGAGAGGCGGCTGCATGTGCCAGGGCCTCCAACCGAATCGTTCGATCAGCATTTTCTGGCAGCAGTTGTAATCCCGCAATGGTTGCGAGTATATCCCACGGGTCATATGGTGAAAGGACGCGAACAACTGGTGAGAGTATCTCAGGGTCATAGTGAAGTCGATACATCCATGCCATCCCTTTCTCATCCGACATTCAACCTCATAAGTAAAGGATGGGATCTACTAGTGTTCGGACCTTATCCTCCTCAGCGGCAATGGCTGCGTTCACGAGGTCGAAATAGATTGAGTTTAGTATATCAGGGCGAAGCAACGCATGGCGCACGATAGATCTGAAGTACTAAAAACTTGGCCTGGGTCTCAAAGATGACGTAGTAGACGCTCAGATCTGGTGTCTGGAAGCGCCATCAGAAGATAGAAACCATCCATCCTCAATGGTTCATCCCGCTGCATGCGATCTCTGTTAGAGAGGTGCCCGGTAAGTGAGCACCAACAATTCTTGAGCGGCCTGATAGTGATTGTATGCGATGCGACTGAAAAGACGCGTGACGCGCATCGCCTCCCACCGCGACCCGGTGGACGTATTGTGTCCTGCGAGAAGTGGGCTGCGACTCAGACATGACACGGGACAGAAGGAAGTGCATCGCTGGGAGAGTGCCCCATGAGGGCAGCGCGCAAAGTGCGCGCACCTGCTTCTGCCCACTAGAAACTACCGTGAAGGATCTACGTGAGCGCTGGCGGGAGCGGCTGAGCAGTTCTTCTAGCTGCACGTGAATGGTGTATACTACAGGAGTTCATGGTGACTTCGCATACCAGAAAGGAGAGCAACTGATGCTCGACCACATCATACTGGGCTTCTCTGCCCCCTCGACCTGTGGGCATGATCAGGGCATGCAGCGCCTGATGGCCTCGACGCGAGCCGTGCCGTTCCGGCAGGTCGGGTGCGTGCCGTGCATCGAGGTCGTGGGCATTCCCACGCTGAAGTGCCAGGTCTGCAATGTGCAGACCTACGACCTCACTCTGCTCGCGCGCATCGAAAGCATCCTATGTAAACGTGTCGAGCAGGGTGTTTTGCAGACACGGTATACGTATGAGCAGTTGGCCGCCGAACTCACGACGGACGTGCAGCCTTCATAGGAGGAGTTATCCTTCAGAAGCCGTAGAGAAGCGCATTGGGGTGTGTTCTTTGGTACGGTGGGTGTAGCATGGGACGATGAATCTCTTATAGACTCGTTCATACGATTTCGTGAGCACAGCATGGCTCCATCTGATTTTGGCTAGCGACGCTCGTACCCACTTTGAACGTCCCTTTCTCGTCGGGTGAACAGGGAACGTGTCAACTGACACATTACCTGGCGGGAGGCGACAGCGGCAGCCACGTTTCCAGGTCGATGATCTCGATTGAGGGTCGCATGGCCAGGCGCTCCTTGACCATCTTCTGGTAGACGGCTTGCACCACGCCGCGCGACTTGCGGTTGACGTAGTAGCGCAGCGGACGATTTTCGCCATGCGACCAGAACTGGTCGCTCATGACTTTTTGCACCTCGCCTGGTGCGGGCTTAGAGACCTGCACTTCGATGTCGATGGTCTGCGTCTTGCCATCTTTGCCTGGCAGGATCAGAATGCCGTCCGGGATATGCGAGAGTTTTTGGCCAGCTTTCCGCTGCTCCTGTTCCGCCTGGATGGAGCGCTCGCTGATCCACTGCATCTTCTCGCCGTGCTCGTCTTCCAGGTGCATCCGCACTTCGGTAATCCAGTACAAATGCTCCAACGAGCGATCCGACGGGGCCTCCGACCGGAAATCGAGGCTGGCCTCCATCAGCCCTCTACGGGTAAGATAGACCCACCCTCCCTGTCTGTGGTAGACGCGGCGATAGACCGCGATCTTTTTCAGCTCCCATCGATCGATGATTTCCGAGGTACGCGAGACAGAGAGCAGCCCTCCCTCGACCTCGGACTCGGACTTCCTCGCCGCCAGACGCCGTACCTGGTCAAAGCGCATCGCCCGCATATGTCCGATATATTCCCAGAGAAACCGGTCGCGGGGCGTCCACTGGGGCTGGCTCTTATCCTTGCGGGTTTTGCGCGGGGAGAGCACCTTTTCGTCGCGGAGCTGGCGGATCACCCGCGCGACATCCTGCTGTTTCAGATGGAAGAAGGCAGCAAACCAGGCATACCGCGGAAGTCGCTGACGTGGATTGAGAATCTTCTGTACAATCAACCAACGGAGCCAGTCGGCCAGAAAGGCCATGCGTCCCTCGATCGTGCGTTCTTCTTTCTGGACATCGGTCCCTTCGGCGATGCGCTGCTGTATCCACTCATAGTACAGTTTGAAGCGACCCTGTTCCGTGGAGAAGTCACTCGGTACTGTGGCATCGTATTGATACGGGTGTTCTGAAGAGGGCATGTTCTCGTTGCCCTGTATTCCTCTCTACTCTCGGGAGTTGTTTGCTAATACCAGCGGTTGTCACAGCCGATCCTCTCACACGCACCAGCACCTGACCGATGCATGAGGGAGAAGGGGTGTCACAAACCTCTTAGCAATAGAGCATTACTTGTGAGAAAAAAATAAATAAATCGCGGATTTTTAAGCGGAGAGCAGAAAGGGTGTGATCGTGCTTCTGATGCGCATGCAGCCCAATGACCAAAAACACAAGACCTACGAAGTCCAGTTCGTACATCTTGAGGGAGGGCTTGAAGCTCTTTGGCCGTTTTTGCACTACCAGATCACTACCATAACTGACACTGCGCGCTGGTAATGAGCAACGCCAGAGAGACGAGGAACATCGTTCCGAGGACGTCACCTGATAGTCCTCTTGCATCCTACTGTACTCGATTTCAGTTCCGGCGTCAAGGTTCGCACACGTGACAACGCTCGCAAAGATGAGCAGTTCAGTATCCCTTGGCGACTTGCAGACTAGTGAAGAAAAAGAGCGGTTCGGGTAGGTAGTCAGATGCACAAACAAATCATGACCTTTTCTCCTGCTTCTTACGCGAGGATCTCGGTGGGAGAGCGAGGATTGCATCGGCGTTGAAGGTATAGATGTTCTCGACCGAGGCACCCGACCGTTTGAGCTTCACGGGGATCGCTGCCAGGAATGGCAGCGCGGAAGAGGGGGCAAAGTACCAGACCTCGCTGTAACCGAGGCACTCCGTGTATGACTATAGCCCTGACTCCATGTCTGGGGCTTCTGCAAACGCCAATTCGATGGCGAGCGTTCTCCGCTTTGGGGTCTGCAATAGCGTGATCGGCAGATACAGCTTCCAGTCATGATAGGAAGAAGCAAGAACGAAAGGGAAAAGTATGTCCTGTCATGACATCCCCAAGGCATATCGAGAGGCCTTTATGGGGACAGGGCATGACAGCAAGATAGTACCTGGGTTCTTGCGTCTGCGACCTGTCCTGACAGGAAACAGTGAAGTGGAAGGCTCCTTCCTCGTGGAAGGAGATGGAGGTCTTGCTCCAAATGGACACGGGCATGACAGCCAGTGCTGCCAGACAGACGCCAAGTGAGTAGCTGTCAGGACAGGAAGCGAGACGAGCACATCGTTTTTCTATGACCTGTCATGACGCGAGTATGCTCCCTCGGCCTGTTCAGGGAGACCTGTCATGATACATTTTTCAATGCCTCACCCTGACGATGTTGCTGAGCCCCATGGCAGGTGTCACTATGCAGATGTGTGTGAGTTTCCATGCTTGCTGGCAGGTCACAATGCACGCAAAAGGAGCCACGTTGGCAAATTTCCCGCAACATTTTGGGTGAAATCTAACAGCTATCGCCGGCTTTTCCTGCTACACTCCCAGTAAGTGTGTACAAACAAGGGATTGGTTCAGACATCGCGTTGCCATCATAGCAGCCAAGGGACTGAAACAGTGAGCCGCGACCCTGCACGTCATGATGCAGGTAAACCGACGGGCAAAGAGAGCAGAGAAAACGATGGCCGACAAACAGAAGAGTCATGAAGCAAACATCTATCTCACCAGACAGGAAGCGGCAGCGCTGATGGGCGTTCATGAGCGAACCGTTTCTCGGATGATCAATCGCGGTGAACTGATCGCCAAGCACGCAAGAAACAAGCGCGTGCTGATTTTGCGTGAGGATGTGCTGGCCTGGCGGGAGCAGCAGGGATTGCCACGGTTCCCACAACCAGATCGCCTGGAGCAACTCACGCAGGAGGTGCAGACCTTTAAAGAACAACTTCATTCCTTAGAGGAACGAGTTGATCATCTGCTAGCGCTCTTCGCCGCCACTCTCGCCATTCAGAACAGCGAAGAAGCAACAGATTCAGAGCAACACCAACGTTCCTTCGATCTCCACGACCTCGCACGCCTGTTTGCCAGCTTCCGTCCTGCAAAAAGTGCATGGCGATCCCCCTCCAGGCTGGAAAAGAGAGGCTTGCCGTCTGGGACGATGACGGTTGCAGCGTTTGCACAACAGCACCAGGTGCAAGTGAACCGCATCCAGAAACTATGCGAGGAGAACCACATCGCACTCACGATCATCCCACGAAGCAACGCGATGCGCAACGCACGTGAATGGTGGATCACGCCAGAGCAGCAACACCAGCTTATCCTCTACTGGCAGCAGCAGCAGGTTCCCTATGTCGCCTGTCCACAGTGCCCTCATAACGTTTCAGATAAGGTGCTTGCTGAGTAAACATCTACGTGATATGCTTTGCGTGAGAAGGCTATACAAGATGCCGAGTAGGTTAGGTACTGTTTCTGGAGCCTTACAGCCGACAGCCTCTCCTTCCATAATATGTGGCTACCAGTTCCGCTATTATCGTTTCTGGAAAAAGGAAAGCCGCAGGTGAGGGATATATCTCAGGTGCTGCGTGAATCTATCTGATCGTCAGGAATATTGTGTCAGACACAGATATGAACAGTGTCAGACGCAGGTAGTGTGTCTACCTTCCTCTGCTGAGACTCGATGCAACTGCCAGCCGCTAACAACCAGCTTCTAGTGGAGGGATGAGCGTCTTGTGTTAAACCACTCGCTCTGACCCCCCATCTTCAGCATGCAGAGCGATGGGCCATTCTCGCTGTGCGACCTCGGCCTTTAGGATTGTCTGAGTCCTACTTCCCTGAGCGCTCGTTCCAGTAAATCGCTGACACCCAACGCCGAAGCCCATCGATCCAGGTAAGCGAGATCGAGATTCGTTCCTTGCTGTTTCAAGATGCCGAGCAGATCTCTCCACTGTCGGTCGGATACCCGTCCACCCATCTCGTACCATTCCAATTTGTTCACCACGACGTTCTCAGGCGATGCCAGCACAAATTCACGCCCGCCTTTCATGAGAGGTTGCCGTCTAACACTCCGCACGGCATCCTGATCGAAAGCACGCGACTTGGGAATGAAGACGTCCACCTTCATGAAGGTCTCATTGGAGATGAGATTGAACGAAGCGCGCCGCCGAATCGCGTCCCGTATCGAGTCTTCCACGACATAGTAATCGCCCTCGAGCCATTTGACGAAAGGGCGGGCGTGAGCAAGTTGCAGGTCTGCAACTATATCCACATCCTGTGTCGGCCGAAATTCTCCGTAAAGCGAACTGGCGACTGATCCCCCGATATGATAAGGAACGGCGAGTTGATCCAGGGCCTCAACAATAGGAGTCAGGGTCCGCAAAATGAGGGTGATGTCCATCGCCATTGGCGGGCACACTCCTTTCATTGGGAAAAAGGTCGTACAGGCTCAGGACAACCGAGGTGATACAACAAGACAGCTTCGGCCTCTCCCGGACGGCCTTCACCGGCAAAGGGACCTTCAAAGTGTTCTTTCCGAGATGAGGCCATCTGCGCGCACTGAGTGCCGGAGACTGCTTTAATGGCAATCACGCGTCCTTGAGCCCTGCATCAACCAGCGCCCGCTTCAGCAGTTCGGTGATGTCAAGGACTGCCGCCTGCTGTGCCAGGAAAGGCATATCCAGATCTGTGTCCTGAACTTTCAACACGCCTAGCAGATCGTACCAGAGATCATCGGCCCGCTCATTGCTTCTCTTAAAGGCGTCTAGTAGCAGCACAATCACCTGTTCGGGAGCGAGCACCGGGATGGACTGTTCCCTTTCAACGAGGACCACCTCCCGCACCCGATGAAACATCCGCTGGCCGATCGCCAGCATCCCTGGAAGCGTGATCACGACTTTGAGCAGCGACTCCAGGTGCACGAGCGCAAAGGAGGTCTGCTGCTGGATGGCAGCCGCTATCTCTTCCCTATGCAGCAAATACTGGGGACTCAGATAATCGCAGAACGAAAGGAGATGCTTCTGGCGGAGATCAGCGACAACATCGATCTGCAGTGTCGCCCGCTGCATGCCGTAGAGCGAACTGGCTAGCGAGCCAGAGAGCGCGTAGGGAATAGCTAGATCCTCGCATGTCTTCACCAGTGGGCGGACCGCTTCCCAGTAATCAGAGGTATCAGCGACACGTATGCCGTACGTGTGCAAGGTCTGGCGAAGCTTGTCAGTCAGTTCTTTGCCGTATTGACGTTCGATGAACAGGAGTCTCGCATCTTCGTCGGTGGCCTGCGGGTGCAATTGCTGCATATACTGGCTGCCCGCTTCAAGCATGGAAGCGGTCCAAGATTGGACAAAGGCAAAACGTCTAGTCATCGGGGCCTTGCGGATCATCCCGATAAGCACCAGTTCCGCATCCAGACTTGTATCTGGCGATTGCGTCTTCATCGTCTTTCTTCCTCTGGCTCGTTCATCTGTAGAGAGTGTACTGAATAGCAG
>Ga0137365_10004406_pt1 | contig 11295 bp, 9 predicted proteins | sample SagtaG_9_FD_104799 | JGI IMG/M metagenome (GOLD analysis project Ga0137365, IMG submission 104799) | Vadose zone soil microbial communities from Sagehorn Ranch, Mendocino, California, USA - Sage1_L_40_16 metaG | ecosystem: Environmental > Terrestrial > Soil > Vadose zone | place: USA: California... | reverse complement strand
CGCCAGTGGCGGGACGGGGAATTCGTGTTCACCGCGGAGGTGCAGAACCGCACGGCTGGTCACCAGGATCTTGAGCCCAGGGCAGCTGGTCAGCAGGTCCACAAGCCTGGGTGCCGCCTCCGCGATCTGCTCGAAGTTGTCGAGGAGCAGCAGCAGACGCTTGCTTCGTAAATAGGCCTGCAGAAGTTCCGATAATGATTGTTCTCCGGCTTCCTGGATCCCAAGCGTTTGGGCGATGGTAGCTGTGACCAGATCAGGATTGCTAATGGAAGCCAGTGAAACGAAGCAGACGCCGTCAGCGAAGTCATCGAGCAGGTCAGTTGCCACCTGCAGACCCAGGCGCGTTTTGCCGACGCCACCGGTGCCTGTGAGGGTCACCAGGCGGACCTCTGGCTGTCGGAGGAGGGTAGACAGCGCCTGGAGCTCGTGTGCACGTCCAATCAGCCAGGTGAGCTGCGCAGGCAGGTTGTAGAACCGGACGTGCAATTGGTCCGATCTAAGTTCAGCTTCGGCTGGATGTTCACCGGAGGGGTCGGAGACAAACGGAAAGAGTGTGCGCCCAGATGACTCTACCTTGACGGCCTCTTCCAGGGCGCTGGCGAAGGCCCGCACGCTGGCAAAGCGTTCCTTGGGGTCCTTGGCAAGCGCCTTCAACACCACGTGTTCAATAGCAGGTGGTATGGTCGGAACCTTCTCACATAACGATGGCGGAGGCGTAAGCGCATGCTTGATGGCAATCTCGGTAAGCGACCCGTGAAAAGGGCGATCTCCGCTCAGCCATTCGTAGACAACAATGCCCAATGCGTACTGGTCGCTGGCGGGACTTGGATGCGCCTGGATCTGTTCAGGGGCCATGTAGGCAATGGATCCTGCTGCATCCTGGGGATGCTGGGAGCGTGAAGTCTGAACTATGATGGCAATGCCAAAGTCCGAGAGCAAGACCTCGTTGGTGCGTCCGAGCAGCATGTTCTCCGGTTTGACGTCGCGATGGATCAGCTTTTCCTGGTGCGCATACTGCAAGGCCTGGGCTACCTGTGTGACGTAGGAAACCACAGTGTCGAGTGGGAGTTGCGCCCCTTTAGGGTGAAGCTTGCGCAGGTTGCCACCCGGAGCATAGTCCATGACCAGAAAGGGAGTCATGCCTTCGATGCCAAAGTCCAGCACCTGGATAATATGGGGATGCCGTAAATGGGCAATGATGCGGGCTTCGTTGAGAAAGTCTGCCATATCATGAGGTGCCAACTGCTCATGGAGCACTTTGATGGCAGCCTGGGTGTTCAGATGAATATGCTTCCCCAGGTAGACGGAAGCCCAGTTCCCCTGTCCTAAAAGCTGGATGAGCCGGTAGTTGCCAAGCTGCTGTCCCACCCGGTCGACCATGGTCACACCTCCTCTAGGGAGCGTACTGACAAGTGAACCAAGGAGCCGATGTAAAACAAGTCCAATAGACGGAAGGTTACTCTCAAAGGGACATTGCTACTCACGAGTCGAGTGCTGCCTCATTTACTATACGCTACTGTGAGCAGAATTTCAACTCTGCAAATTGATTTAGTCTCTATACTTCGGGGGGAAATTGGATGAAACCTGAGAAAAAGCTTGTTCTTCGTTGAACAGAGTAAGCAAACTTTACCCAGCCAGGCAGAGTTCATGAGTAAGAGAAGATATACCACCTCTAGGCTTGAGCGTCTACCCGTTGGCGAGCCTGAGGTAGAACAAGACTGCCGACAGATGCAGCACGCTATGACGTACTCGACGGTTACAGAGCGAGCAAGACGACGACTGCGACGAGCACAAGCGCTGCCAGGACTGAAGTTGCCAGCCCACCCAGCCTCGTCTTGCGCGGCTCAGCGCGTAGATGCAGCAGACCTTGTCGCCCCAGGGTATAGGCCGCCAGCCCGCCAATGAAGAAGGCCCCGCCCACCGGTCCATGACCCACCACTGCCACCAGCACTAAGAGCCCCAGTATCCCCGCGAGCGCCGACTCCAGCAGTTGTGTTGGAATACGACGCGCCCCCACGCGTTGATCGGATGACCAGACTCCCCACCGGGACGCAGTCGGCGGCCCTCCACAGCAACCAGCGAAGAAGCATCCCACCCACGGCTATTGCGACGAGCAGACCCGGCGCGGTCATGTCGAGTAAGACGCCGATCGGCATGTCAAGCACCACAAGCAAGATCGCTGCCGCCAGGGTGGCGCCAACGATAAACCCCTGGATGCACCATCCCTCCATGCGGTGCGCGCGCCGGTGAAGGACGATGAACCACACCTTCGCACCAACGATTCCTACCACAATGGCGACCAGTGAGACCACCCACCAGGGACCGGCGGCAAGATGGTCACTGGCAATCACCAGGGACTGAAGTGCAAAGGTGACAGCGATGCCCAGCATCACTAACGCTCCCCAGATGCCGGGAAGGATCCCCGGCACCCGGGCGAAGGGGGTCAGGCAGGTGCTCACGGGTTCTACCGACCCCGCGGACGGCGCCCACTTGCGCCACAACCGAGCGGCTGGACCTGGCGGACCAGCCGTAAGGGTCTCGTTAGCTTGCTCCCTCGGCCCACGTGCAGGGTGAGTAGACCTCAGCATGTGCGCTGTCACGGCCCACGAGCCCGCATTGATGCCACGGATACGGGCCGTAAGTGAGATTGGACCACTCCCGGGGACGACCTCCTCGATCGTCTCATCCTGGACGAACCGATCGCCAGGCGAGAGCCGCCCCTTCACATCGACGCGGCGCCCGGAAAACCTGACGGTGACAGGATAAGGCCCCGGATTGGGGGCAGGATCGAACCAGTACGTCACCGCCAGTATCTCCTGCGTCGCACTCTGAAGCCTGGCCGTGATACCTCCTCCCTCACGGGTGGTGTCCATCGGGACGACATGAATGCGCGGCGCCGCATCTACTGCTGGACGGGGACGTGCCGCAGATCTATGTGCCATGCTCATCATCTCCTCTTGCTTCTCTTCGCTCACTGAGCGTCTGTTTCGCCACACATATTACAATCACCCCTTTGGCCTATCTCCTCCCTAGAGGTTGGGTGTGACCACGTGCCAGGTGCCGCCGTCCGTGCGTGGGCGGCTCACTCGCTTGTCGCGGTATTACCCCCGCCGGGCCGCATCGGCTTGCTCTGCCAGGTTGTGTAGAACTGCAAAGAACTCCGGCGGTTGGCCGATGAACAGCCCATCAGCTGTGAAGGACTTGATCGTGGCCACTGCACCCCCACTGCCCGCTATCTGGGTCGGACGAATGATCGAAACCGCCGGGAACTTGCGGCTGAGGAAGATGGTGGGCTCGGGCATGATTAGGTTGGTCTGGAATGTCTGCCCGCCAAAGGGAGCGGCATTGAGGTCTGGAAACACCAGGCCATTGGTAGGGTCGGTCAGAGGTGGCGCGTTGCCGGCCTTGTCATGCCACGTCTGGAAGTGCGAGGTCTCGACTGGGCCAATACTGAGCAGGATGCGCAACACCTCCAGACTGGTGACTCCTTGAGCCAGCGTTGGGTAGAGGCTGGAGCCGCCTTGCTCGATATAGCCAAAATGGAAGCCCGCTGTGCTGGCGATCGCCTGGATGTGGTCCTTTGGGGACAGGTCACCGTCGTTTCTGGGAATGGCTGGAAACTGCCCGGCAAACAAACCTGGGATGGCTTGAGGGAAGGTGTCTCCGAAATCAGGGTTCTTGGTGCTGCTGCGGTAGCGCGTCCACCAGCTGGTGTCTACCGTGAGCTGCATGAGGTTGGTGAGCCGTCCGATTTGCTGAGCACCGGTCGCTTTACTGCTCGGTAACGTGCGAAACTTATCCAGATTGACGGGCTTGGCACCCTTAGAGGCCAGGTAGGCGTTGAGGAAGTTCATATGGCTGAACTCATCCTCGGTATTGTCATGGATATACTGGGACATATCCCCATCCAGCACGAGAAGGCCAGCGATGTAGGGGGCACTGCCGCTTCCCCCTGGGACTTCGCTGTCCTGGATGCCTCCCAGTTCGTTGTATTGTTGCCACAGGTCACTTTCGATGATTTCGACCGCAGCCAGGAACCGGAGAATGGCCACGTCTCCCTGGGTGAGACTGCCGCTTCCTGCTTCGGCGAAGGCCGGTAACGATATCCCACCGGCCAACAGCTCGGTACCGATGGCTCCGGCTCCTGCGCCGATGATTCCTGCTCCTCCGACCGCGAGTCCCTTACGCAAAAAGGAACGGCGGCTGGTAGCATGTTTCGGCTGTTGCGCGTTTTGCGTCATGATTTCTTCTTTCTGCGCCTGTTGCGCGTTGCATTCCACGATCTTCTTCTGTTCGTGGTTGAGCCTATCTAGCATGAGCCGTCTCAAACCTTTATTTCAAAAGTTCGGGATGACTCATGTCTGTGAACAACGGATGTACGTAATCCGTGGGCCTTCCGCGTCAAGTATCCTACGGCGAGATGCCCAACAATAGATATAGCTGAGAAGGAAGCAGAACACATCGTCAGTATCATGTATTTCTCGCACTTCTTGCTCCTGGAACCATCTAGACAGAATTACCTAGTCTTGCTTGAAGACCGCATGGTTTGCCCTTGTCACCGCGATTCAACAACTTAGATTATGCTGCCAACTTGTTTTCAGCTTCCGGAGCTTCCAACGAGATACTGTAACCCACTGCGAATCTAGTGGTGAAAGAACGATACTATATAGCTTCATTCGATAGAAGCCCCAGATATTCGGCTAAAAGCATGCCCAAACTGGCTAGTATGCTACTGAATATTCCTTCGCCGATGCAGACGGGTGATTCTGTCTCCGAAAGCAGGAGCATACGCGTCATTAATGAGCCTCAAATCATAGTGATTCCTTACCTATCACTTGCGGCTGAGCATAGAAGGCTTTATTCAGCAATATGAATGAATATGTGATACTCGTACCAATTTGATGTAGATTTACGGAGTAACTTTTATGATAAACAATCCAATAACGTCACCTTTGCCCCGAACCTCTGTTTCCTCAAGTCGTTCTCTATCGATGAACTGGCGAGAGCGCGGGGTCGGAGTTGCGCAGATCGCTTGGAAAGCAGACGTGGAAGATCATCTGGCACGACGTGAGAGAGACCTGGGCGTACATGCGCAAGAATCACTCGTTGCTGCTCGCTTTACTCCAAGTCTCGTTCGTCAGCATTTTACTCTTGGCTATCGGTGAGCTAACAGGACCGTTTGTCGTCAATGTCTTGCGTCTGCCTATCCAGGATCTACCCCTCATTTTCGCGCCTGCCGGTATCGGTTTGGTGCTTGGTGGACTGCTTATGCCTTTGCTGACAAGGCGATTGGGCAAGAGCCGCACCATCGCTCTAGGTAGCCTCAGCACTGCTGTTGGGTTGTTACTCATCCCGCTCGGTCGCTTCATCTGGTCGCGGTTCACTCTCCCTGTTTCAGGGCTCCTCTTGTTGGTGAGTGCGATCATGTTCATCATAGGCATAACGCTTGATATGATGAATATTCCAGCGCAGACGCTGATGCAGGAGCAAGCGCCCGAGGAGGAGCGGGGACGTGTGTTTTCCTTTCAGGCAATGTTGTATAATGCTGGCTCTATTCCCGTCTTGCTCTTTGCTGGCGTGATTGCAGATACACTAGGAATCGAGACGGTCATGTATTTGCTAGCAGTAGCAATTCTGGGATTCAGTTGGTGGACGGCATGTTATAGCCATCACTCATTTGTCTCGTGAAGTCTGGGGCAACTCATTCGCCCGTATCAGGCGAGGTGGTGCTCGATGGCATAGCGGGTGGCCGCACTACGTGAGGTCACGGCCAGTTTGCTATAGATGGAACTGATATGGGCATGCACGGTGCGCGGACTGAGCACCAGCTTGTCGGCGATCTGCTGATCGGTCAAGCCCCCTGCCAGCAGGCGCAGTACCTCCACTTCCCGTGCCGTCAGCCCCGCTGGATAGGCCTGCGGTGATGGGGTCGCGCTGGGAGTTGGGGTGGGTTTGTGGCCTTGTGCGGCCAGTGCCTGCTGGGGGGTCATGGCGCGTCCCTGGGCCCAGGTGGCAGCGAAGGCGCGTTCTCCTAGATGAACGCGGGTTGCCGAGAGCGAGCGTTCGTACTCAGTGAACTCAACGGGTGGAATAGGAATACCAAGCGCATCGCGTAGGGCATCGGCTGCTCCCCAGAGCTGCGCTGCCCAGGCCAGCTTGTACCCTGCTGCCACGACTTCACCTAATCCAACCAGACCTCTGGCGATCATCCACCGCTCGCCCAACTCACCCAAGAGCGCCAGGCTCTCTTCGTAGAGCGCTTGGGCTGCTGGATAGTCGCCTTCGGCTGCGAGCACCTTTCCGAAAGCCGAGAGAGATTCAGCGGTACCATGCCGGTGCCCCATTTCTTTGTAAAGCACCACACTCTCCTCCACCTCGTTGTGTGCCGTGGCAAGATCCCCCTGGCCAAGAGCCAACTGACCCAAGAGGCACTGGGCTGCCGCGATGCCCTCCTTGAATCCCACCTCCTTGGAGAGTACGAGGCATTCCTCCACAAGGGAACGGACGCTCGCCTGGTCAGCTTGCGAATCAAAGAGCGCCTGGGCCAATTGCGAGAGCGAGAGGGCAGTGCCCCTCTTGTTTCTGAGCTGTCGGTGTATTGCCACGCTCTCCTCGTACAGAGCACAAGCCCTGGTATACTCCCCCCGACTGCTGGCCACAAGTCCCAGGGAGAAGAGCGAGTAGGCGGCATACTCCTGGTCGTCCACCTCCCTAAAGAGCGCTAACGCTTCCTCGAGCAGGGAGCGAGCCGTTGCTGGATCGCTTCTCACCCAGGCGATGTTCCCCAGTGTACCGAGGGAGAACGCAATGCCTCGTTGATCTCCGAGTTCCCGGTACAGCGCCAAACTCTCCTCACACAGCGCCTCTGCACGCTCATAGTCGCTCTGAACGAAGGCCAGGTGTGCGGCAGTGAAGAGGGCCTTTGCTTGGATAGGCGCCGGTACTCCCTCACTTGTTGTCAGTGCCCGTTCCAGGAACGTTCGCCCTTCACTCAAGTAACCATGTACCCACCAGAACATCCACAGTGCACCAGTCAACCGCAAGGCGATCTCTCGGTGCAGCCTACCCTCCTCATCTGCTGCTGGCTCTAAGGACCACGAGAGCGCTGCACGCAGGTTCTCATGCTCTTGCTCTAACTGTTTCAACCATGCAGCCTGCTCAGGTCCGCCACGTTCGAGCTCCGCTCGTTCGGCTAGTGCCAGGTAATATTCAGCATGTGCCTGACGGGTGCGCTCCATCTCTCCGCTGGTGGCCAAAACCTCCAGCCCATACTCCCGGATCGTCTCGAGCATCACCAGGCGCGTTGTCTCCGCCTCCTGCCCTGCTTGTTGCAGCAAACTCTTATCCATAAGTAAGGCCACGCCATCCAACACATCGACTGGCTGCTCACCGAGTGCTGTGTAGAGACCCTCCACCGCTTCCAAGGTGTAGCCACCCACAAAGACGGAGAGCCGTCGGAAGAGCCGTTGCTCCTGAGCATCCAAGAGATCGTAGCTCCATGCAAGCGTGTTGCGTAGGGTTTGCTGGCGGAGAGGAACATCCTGTGCCGCACTCGTCAACACCTGCAAGCGATGTCGCAAGCGCGCCAGGAGCGCTTGTGGGGGCAGCAGTTTGCTACGTGCCGCTGCCAGTTCAAGAGCGAGCGGCAATCCGTCCAGGCGAATACAGATCTCCGCAATGGCGCGGCTATTGGTAGGAGTGAGCGCAAAGTCGGGTTTGACGGCCCTGGCGCGCTCCAGGAAGAGGGCCACTGCCGCATACTGCGAAAGAGCTGCGCTCTCGGGCAGGTGGGTGAAATCGGGCAGCGCTAATGGTGAGACGGGAAACTCGTGTTCCCCACGCATATGGAGCACCGCACGGCTGGTCACCAGAACCTTGAGGGAGGGACAGGCGGCCAGCAGGTCCGCCAGCCAGGGCACCGCGTCCAGCACTTGCTCGAAGTTGTCGAGCAGCAGCAGCAGTTGCTTGTCGTGCAGCGACGCGTGCACGAGGTCGCGCACTGCTTGTTCGCCGGTCTCTTGCAGTCCGAGTGCCTGGGCAAGCGTCGGGGCCACCAGGTCAGGATCGCGAAGGGGGGCCAGCTGGACGAAGCAGACGCCGTCAGGAAAGTCATCGAGCAGGTCAGTTGCCACCTGTAAGCTCAGGCGTGTTTTGCCGACACCCCCTGGACCGGTGAGGGTGACCAGGCGCATCTGCGGGTGTCGCAAAAGTGAACACACTGCCTGGAGTTCGTGATCGCGTCCAATCAGTGGGGTAAGTTGTGCGGGTAGGTTGTAGAACGGAGCTTTCAATTGGTCTAACATAGGTTCAACTGTGCATATTGGTCAATCAGGGCTTCGCAAAATCTACCAGGGAACACTCTCCCTTGAAAGAGAAGATCTTTTCCCTTCGGTTTTTCTCATGGTCTTTGGGGAGGTGCAACAGCAAAGCGGTCGTCACTCTCCACATAGTTATGGTACATACTCTCGAAGATATATTCGGTAAGGGTTACGCACAGTCTTCTTCCAGAGGCCGACGGTGAGAATGTGCCCTTTGCACAGTGCCTCGGTTTCATCTCCGACTTTTGTGAAGCCCTGAATAGTCTCGAGAGCATCTATGAGACTTGTAAGCGTGTCCGTATGAAGCGCTGCAAGCTGTCCATCGTCGGCAACAGACGCCCACCTTTGCAAAAGAGTACGCACTGCGGGAGGGGATCGAAGCGACAATTTCTTTAGGAGCGCAGGCCTTGTATGCGCCGCTCTCGTTATATCGGCCTGGCAAAAACGCATTTACAACATCTTGGGATTGCCGCTGTGATTAATCTGGTCCGTGCAGCGATCTGGCTCGATAGAGATGAGCTGGCTTAGAGCACCACGGTGACCTGACGCAGCGTCCCGCCTCTCAAGAAATTCAGCGTCAGGGTATCTCCTGCCTGGTGGCGGCGCACCACCCGTTGTAAATCTGCCGGTTCGGTCACCGGCTCGCCCTCAGCCGCAATCACGATATCCAACCGCTTGAGTTCAGCATGAGCTGCTGGCCCACCGGAGCGAATCTCCAGCAGTTCCATGCCGAATTCTTGTGTGAGATGTAGCCGTTGTCGCAAGGCCGGGTCGAGTGGCACGCGCATCCCACCCACACCCAGTGAGATCCCTGCCGATGGCGCCTCGCGTCTCTGGTACATGCGAGCCAGAGCCGACTTGATCGTCTCCAAGGGGATCGAGAATCCCAGTCCTTGTGCCATTGGCATCATCGCTGTCGTGATCCCCACTACGCGCCCGCTGCTATCGACCAGGGGACCACCAGAGTTGCCAGGGTTGATCGAGGTATCGGTCTGGATGAGGTCCGTCATTTTCCGTGTGCCCGGTGCTTGCAGCGTCCGACCAAGCGCACTGACGACGCCGGCCGTCACCGTCCAGTTCAAGCCATACGGATTGCCGACGGCAATGACCAATTGCCCGACTCGCAGAGGTCCGCGTCCCAATTCTGCCACGGGCAAGTGATCGGCACCAATCCGCAGCAGAGCGATATCGACGTCTGGCTCACTGCCAACTAGACTGGCGTCAAACGCCCGCCCATCCGCCAGCGTCACCTTCACCCGCCGTGCATTGGCAACCACGTGGGCATTGGTCAGAATCTGTCCATCTGAGGCAAAGATAAAACCCGAGCCCACACCGCCATACTGCCGAGGCATAGTGTATGGGCCAGAGCGCCGCCCCTCATGCTCCAGGTCTATACGCACGACCGCAGGCCCAACGCGTTCCGCTGCCGTCATGACCGACTGTGAATAGGCATCGAGCGTCTGCGCATCCTTTTCATTTCTCTCTATATCTAGCATTATGCTTTCACTTCTTTCTCAAAGGGAACGGGTAACGCGCCTCTGCAGGTGCAGATGATGCACTCTCACGAGAGAACGGCCAGCTTGTGGTTCCCTTGTCCTATGTTCCTCGTAAAATAACGATATATCGTTATTTTAAACATATCAACAAGACGAGAGCACGTTCTTATTCCCTGTATTGGCTACTTGGATCATCCGTTCGAGAAAGAGGCCCCTTGGGCTTTCACCGCCCGCCTCTTTTTCGTGGTCAGGTAATACTCAGCCACCGATGGAGGAGGGTAATAGTTCTCATCCACAAGAGAAAAACGGAGATCTGGGCAGCAGACCATCAGGGAAGGCATGCACAAGCCGCATGAGAGGTCTGCCACAGACCTTTTCAGACACGACGCGACGAGCTGGATGACCTCGTTCACCAGCTGTCCTCACGCATACGTGGTCCCGTTTCAGGCTGCCCATCGATAGTCATGATGGAGTCCACCCATGACTGGAACAGTGATCACCTTGTTGCCTGCATCCTGAGCGCAAGGAACCAATCTGCGCTGTTGTGGGATCTGTTGCAGGATCCCTTGATGGGGTCGTGCCTGATTGAAGTAGGCGACATAGCCATTGACCACGCGCTGGAGCTGCTTCTCGTCGAAGATGAAGAGGTGGTCCAGGCATTCCTGCCGCACACTTCTGGGGAAGCGTTCACAGACAGCATTGGCTCGTGGGGCATGAACCGGCGTTTTGAGGATCTTGATCGTGCTCGTTTTCGCTACCCGAGCAAAGCAAGGCCCGAACTTGCTATCGTTATCACGAATCAAATACTTCGGCGCTTGCCCATACGGGGTCGCTTCCCGAAGCGGTACGCGCCACCCAAGAATCGGTCGGCGATCGAGTGACCCCGACATGGATCACCCGTCGCGACTTCAGTTCTACGATGAAGAAGGCAAAGAGCGGCCGAAAGAACAGGTCAGTCACCTGCAAGAAGTCACAGGACCAGATGTTCGCCGCGTGAGAGCGCAGCAACGTGCTCCACTTTTGACCGCGTGGAGGCTTTGTGCGAACTCCTCGCATGTACTTCTGGATGGTGCGCTTGCAGACCTGAAGGCCCAGCTTCAACAATTCTCCACGAATACGCTCAGCACCGAAGACGGCGATTCTCTCTCGCCATCTGCCTGATCAAGGCGATCGTTTCGGCAGCGACCTTGGGCATATGAGAAGCAGCCTTGGACTTGCGCTTCCAATACCAGCGAAAGAGCTCCCGATGCCAGCCTCCGCACTGTCTCTGGTTGAACAATGAAGAGGGCTTGGTTCCAGGTCCGAACCATTCTTGCCAAAAGCACGAGGAGGATGCGGTCGGTCCTGGTGAAGGCTGGCCGTTTCACTTGTCGCCTCAGAACGATGAGTTGTTGGCGTAAGAGCGCGTTTTCTGCGATGAGCTCAGACTTGCTCCTGGAAAGGTCGGTCAGTGTCCCCAGCAGCAGCGATGTGGGGCCTGG
>Ga0137365_10004400_pt1 | contig 11301 bp, 8 predicted proteins | sample SagtaG_9_FD_104799 | JGI IMG/M metagenome (GOLD analysis project Ga0137365, IMG submission 104799) | Vadose zone soil microbial communities from Sagehorn Ranch, Mendocino, California, USA - Sage1_L_40_16 metaG | ecosystem: Environmental > Terrestrial > Soil > Vadose zone | place: USA: California... | reverse complement strand
TTGTGTAACGAATTCATGAACAACGAGACAAGATGATCGAGAATGGAAAATCTTGCTGCGAGAGAGGTAGATCTTCAGGGCTAAACCAACAATATAAAAGACAATTTTCCTACAACACAACAAAGAAAGAGGTTACTGAGAACATGAGTGAAGAGAAAAGACAACTGAAGGCAAAAGTCGCTGCGCTCCTGCACCAAACTGCGGAGGATCATCACGTAGCGTACAAAGAAACCGATGGAGTTGATCCAGATTGGTCGATATGGTATGCCGGGCATCTTTTGGAAAAAGGGTTCGATAAAATGCTCGATGCAACCCTGCTGAAAAGCGATTTGATTTACCTGCTTGTCCTGGTAGATAAACAGCAGATGAGTGAAGCCCCTGGGGCGCACTGGGAAATTTACTATGCTGACTTTTTTATCAGTCGCTACGTCAAGTAAGTCCCTCCCCATTCCTGAGGAGGGACTTCTCACACCCACAGTTACTATTGCAAACAATCCAGAATACAGATCACACTACGGCGTGACCTTCAAAACCCCAACAGCTCCTTTGCCGACATCAGCGAACGAGTGGGTGACGAAGGGGTAAAGCCCTGCCTCTGGAATGGTCAGTTCGACGACCTCCCCACCACCTGGAGGGATGGTGACGGTCTGGTTCCCGACCTGGTGGTTGGCAGGATTGCCATCGGCATAGGCATCGCTAAAGAGCGCACCAATGACATGGAAAGCCGAGAACTCGGTGGGACCGGCATTCACCAAAAAGATGCGGATGCGCTGGCCTGCTTTCGCTGTGATTGGGTTGGTCTTATACTGGTTGACGTAGCCATTGAAGACCACGTAGTCGGGAATCCCGTTGTTCATCTTGTCCGGGTCCACCACGTAGGTGCCATCGGAGAGTTGATGGGTGTAGAACTCGCTCTGCACCAGCACATATTCTTGCGCGGGTGCCCAGCCGTTCGCTGGATCGACGATGATGGCGCCGTACATGCCATTAGCCATGTGGTAGATGACGACCGGGGCGCCACAGTGATACATGAAGACCCCCGGATAGTTGGCTTTCCAGTCAAACGAGAAGCTCTTACCGGCTGGCACTTCCTGGTAGTTGACGTTCCAGGGGGTCTGGGCTGCGTGGAAATCGATCGAGTGGGGCATATTGCCATCGTTGATCAAGGTGAAGTGGATGGTCTGTCCCTGGCGGACGCGGATCACCGGTCCAGGCACGGTGCCGTTGAAGGTCCAGGCATGATAGACGACACCAGGAGCAATGGGCAAGAGCACTTCTTTGACGCTAAGCGTCACATTGACGGTATTGCCCTGTAAGGTTGCAGGCGCCTGTGCATTGTAGAGTTTGTGAGCCATTGTTGGACCGGCCACGGGAGTATTACTCGTGGCAGGTGCATTGCTCGTTGTCTGACTACTACTGGTGGCTGGCGCTGTGGTGGTCGATGAGCTTTGATTGGTGCCCAATGTTTGCGATAAAACGATCCCGGTGATCAAGAGGCCTACCAGAACGAGGGTAGCTATCGCGGTAATGCCCCAGTTGGGAAAGGCAGACCGCTGCTGAGGCACGACTGGCACGCCTGCCCCATTCTGTCTTTCCTGTTCCGGCCTGGTTGGTGGTCGTTCGATTGTCTGACTCATTGATTTTCTCCTCTAACCTGCACGATTGTAAAGACTAATGCTTGATCTCATACTTTGCGCTGTTGCCTACAGCGGTATGTAAAAGCTTTGATCCGAAGGACAGTTGGAAAGCGAAGCTCATACTTTCAAGACCTCAAGCAGGGAGGGCTTCATCCGATACTCATCTAGCCTCGGCCCCACATTGTTTCCTTTCCTCTACAATAGAGCAACTCGCGTCACCACTGCGGACAATTTTCTCTTGAGGAAGGGATACCTCATTGGTCTCACGAAACCGTCACATTCAGCTTTCATAGCATCACGGAAACATCACAATCTTCATCGTGCTGTCACAGAGCAGAAGCTCACTTATTCTAAGTACCGCTGTAAGAGTTGTTCTCTTGGCAACACTTACATTTATGCTGATTATGTGCTATCCATGTGGCATAATAATGTGATAAAAGTTGCAATTTACCTGGAAAGTAAACCCGATGGCAGTGTTTGTGATTGGATTGTGAGATTCAGCAGGAGTACAGAGGCCATTACACACAACATAGGATAAAACCATGACGATTCAGATCGAAATGCTCCGCAAAATATCTTATTTTAGTATGCTCAGTCCGGATGAACTGGCACTGGTAGCATCGGTAACGGTAGAGCGTCACTACAACCGGGGCGATCTCATTCTCATAGAGGGTGAAACAGAAGGAGCGTTATGTTATGTGTGCTCTGGGCTTGTCAAGGTCTTTAAAGCTTCACCAGAGGGCAAGGAACAGGTGCTCCGCCTGATAGGAGCAGGCAACACATTCAATGACGTGCCTGCGCTCGATGGTGGGCCCAACCCCGCAAATGTCGCTGCAGTGGAACCAGGCGTTATTTATGTGATCAGGCGCGCCGAGCTGCGCAAGTTGATTACCACTCGTCCCGAGGTAGCTGAAGCCGTTGTACTGACACTGGCAAAAGCATTACGCCATCTCGTTTCTTTAGTGGAAGGACTTTCCCTGCGCCATGTCACCGCTCGCGTGGCAAAAATCTTGCTCGATCAAGAGGCATCAGCCCAGCAAGGTCAACAGGTTCATCGCCTGACACAACAGGAAATGGCGACCCTGGTAGGCAGCGCTCGCGAAGTAGTTGGGCGAGCGCTCAAAGAGTTAGAAACTGCCGGGGCTATCGAGATGCGACACGGGCAAGCCGTTGTGTTGAACAGGGAACGACTACGCATGATGACATTGTAATACTTCCTTTATTCATTTGCGTTATATTGTCTACCAACTTCATTGTTGCATCAAGGGGCATTCATTTTACAGCTTGCTTCTTACTGGTGTAAAAAAGTTACATAATCTTTACTCAATCGGCCTATTCTTAATCGCATCTTTACCAATTTGCTACCAAAAAGCCATCTCTTTCTCATACACTTAGCTTGTTAAGGGGTTATTTCAGGTCAACTTCTTAATATGAAAATGCAAGGTATTACCAGAATCTAAAGCATATATTCATGTATTTTCCACTAGACCTGTATCAAATTCATCAAGGAAGGAAGCACAAGAAATGTTACGTTTTCCACCTAAGCGGTTCTTCTTCATCCTCATACCATGTATTCTGATCATCAGTGCAATGATTCCTATCGCGACATTTGCGGCATCGGCAAAGCATCAGGCAGCAGTGGTAGCTACAGAAACCATTTCTACAGTAACTGTAACGAACAGATGCGTTACTCCACCAGCGGCTACGGCACCAGAAGGCCCACAAACGCTTGTGACCTTAAAGAAAGGTCAGGAAATAGAAGGCTCTGCTGTTATGACAGGTAACGATGTCAATCACGAGGAAGAAGCTCTGGCAGTCTATGAACTGAACGGTCCGGCTGCTATCCTTGTCAAGGCGAATTTTCATGCCAGAAACTTCGAGTTCACAGCTCACACGAATAACATACAAGTTGTAGTGTGCTTTGCACAAATCGGAGACGATGATGATGCTGACTTTAATGTTCCTCAAAATGTTTTTCTTCAGGATCACTCGGCCTCAGTTAAATTTGAGGTAGAGCAGGCAGGCTCTAATGATGCTGAGACAAGTAGTGGTATATAACTTGTTCTCCTTTGAAGCTTAGTTGTTAAGTTGGCAAGATGATGATGGTAAATGTAAGTTCTCCTTGAATCATCTGGAACTTGGTGGAAGTAGAACAACTATCATTCAAAATCGTGAGCGAGCAGGAAAGCGAAGTCGTAGTTTTGCGGCTTCGCTTTCTGTTTGCTTTGCCTTAGAGGTTGTGTAAAGATCTTCTTGAACCGCTCAAGGAGCGACATGGCGAGGGATTCTTCTTCTATTGTTCAGTGTCCTTTTCAAGCTACTTCAAAACACTTTGCACACAGCCTCTTAAAGACAGAAACTGCCGGTGTCATCGAGATGCGTCATGGGCAAGTAGTTGCGCCGAACAGGAACGACTACACATGATCGCTTTGGAGTAATAACCAAGAATAATTTAGGCACACGGATTAGCTCCATTATTCGTCCCACTCGATGGACATAGCTTTACCTGGAAAGTTGGAGACGAGGAGGTAGAGGGAGATAAAACGGCATAATAGAGGTGTGTGTTAAGGTCAGGAGAGGGAATAATGGGTGCAGAGCTTGCATCCTCTTCAGTAACCAGAAACCGGACATTGTTGGCAAGCAAGTCCATATGATTCGTATTAGAGTGATAGAGACCTTGTACAGAACCATTTGAGACCTCCAATTGCCAATGTGGTATTTCACTTGCCTCACTATTGGAATTCTCTAGCCAGGCATAATAGGTTCTACCGCCAGGCGGAGAAGGGATATTGTCGAGTGTAATCTGCAATTGATCATAGGTATTGTGGGGAGCATTTGGGCCAGTGAGAAAGATAATACTACCAACCACGCTACCTGATGAGTTCTGTGTAGTAGGAGTAGGGTTCGGAAAAAGCAGCCGGGGTACAGCGAATATACCTGTGCCAACCAATAACAGTAAAGCACAAACAATTAAGCTGATATACAAACCTCTGCGCCACCATGGTAGCTTTGCCGATGGCGGTAATGGCGGGGATTGTAACGGGTAATCATTCATTACCCGTGTGAGATGTGCAGGCAAGTTAAATTGAGCTTGCGAATCACCCGTCGAAGCCGGTGTAAACAGCGTGGGAGATGAGGCTATAAGAGCAGGTGGATAATGTACTATGCCGGGGGAGGATAGCAATGGTTGTAGTGGATTATAATCAGGCTGCTCGTTCATGGTCTTGGGCTTGCTCAAGCTGGAAGGAACTGCTACCTGGAGCGCTTGAGCCAGGGCCACAGTCATAGCAGAGGCGGTGGGAAAACGCGCCTCGGGGTCTTTGGCAATGCTCCGCACCACAACTTCAGAGAGCGCAGGAGAGATTTTTGGATTAATGAGAGTAGGCGGTGTAGGGATCTCGTGGGCATGCTGCATCATAATAACAATCGGGTTGTCACCGCGAAATGGCGTGATGCCCGTCACTGTTTCATACAGGATGATGCCGAGCGAATAGAGATCGGAACGTTCGTCTGCGACCTGGCCACTCGCTTGCTCCGGTGAGATGTAGAGAGGTGTACCAATCGCACTATGGGTAGCGGTTGAAGCGCTCCCTCCCTGCAACTTAGCGATACCAAAGTCAGTCAGGATTGGTTCGCCCATAGGCTTGCTTGTTGCGCGTTTATCTAGCAGGATGTTTGCAGGTTTGATGTCGCGGTGTACCATTCCTTTCTGATGAGCATAGTCCAGAGCAAGACTGATCACTGTAAAGAGATACACGATATCCGTAGCCTGAGGGAAACGACCTTTGCGAGAGGTTTCACGAATATAATTGGCCAATGTCCCGCCCTCGACGTAGTCCATCACCATATATGCTGTAGTGCTTGATCCCCGGGCATCAGTGAGTTGGAAATCGTGGATCTGTATAATATTGGGATGATGGAGAGACGCCACAAACTGAGCCTCGCGCATGAAGTCTGTGATAAAATCAGGGTTGTCTTGTAAATTAGCATGAAGGAACTTTATCGCCACGTAACGACGCAATTGGGTATCACGAGCTTTCCAGACTTCACCCATGCCTCCTTGTCCCAAGCGCTCTAGCAGTTCATATTTATCGAGTCGTTCTAACTCCATACCTCCATGTTCCTCTCTGCTTAGATTTTTAGGCTTTTCTTCCCATCTCCACACCGGATAAAAGGGAAAAGCAGAACACGCTGTTGCATCCAACAGATGCGCGGCCCCCCACTTCGCTAAAGGGGCAGCGCCCCTTGAACCTCGCTTTCTCAAATGGTTTGAGGCAGATTTGGTGTAACAGTCAATGTCGCAAGTTGTTGTATTTCATAGTGAGCCTGTAGAATGCCGGGTATTACCTGGTTGGTCTGCGGATGTAGCTGACCAATATAAGCGTAAGTAGTAGCAGACAATAATTGATTGAGCATACTCAACGTCGTAGGCTGCGACAATTGCACCGCATTCATATTAACAAGCTGTCTAGTAAGCACACGCGCTTGCACTAACCATTTTGTTGAGTTATTTAGTGCTTGAATAATCTCAGTGGCAAGCGCGCGCATTTGTGGTGTAGCATCGGGAGCTTTGACCACGCCATTGAGGTGAAGAGGAACGTGATCGAGATAGCCAGGCGGATTATTTACCACGTCTGTCGCTTGTTGTTGCGCTGGTACTACTGAAAGCAACGCGACTCGAGAAGCAACAGTGTCAGCAGCAATTGGTGTACCTGCTGGCACATCAATATGTACATTCGGTGATCCATCAAGGTAGTCCAGCATGCTCACAAACAAGTTGTGGATAACAGTTGAATCTGAGACCTGGGGATGATAATCATCTCGCGCACTGATAGCCCATTCCATGAGCTTTTCCGTATTTCTGTAGAGCCAGATATCCAAGCCTCCGGGTAATCCCAGAACTGCAACCTTTGTCTCTTTATAGAAAAGGTGACGAATGTGATCGAGTGCGCTTAATTGCTTAGGACCATAGGGCGTTTGAGGAATCTCAGCATAGTAGCGCCAGGCGCTGCGGTCTGCGTTTGGCCCACGTGGGGTTCCATTGGTATCTTCTTCGGTAACCAGCAGACGGCTGGAGATCGAGAACAAATTATCGTGTTGCGCAGTGCCCTTGTAAAAGAAACTGACGCTTCCATGACTGACAGATAACTTCCCAAGCAGAAGTGGCAGCGTAAATTGTAGCTGGGGCTCTAGCGTGGGTTGTTCTACATGGGGATGCCTATCAGCCAGTAACCAGGTATAATAACTTTTACCTGGCTGAGGATCAGGCACATTTTTTAGTTCAATCTGCATTTGATCGGCGATGCCCTGAGCACTTCCAGGGTCGAACTGTCCACTACTAAGAAAGTATGTTTGTCCACCAGGAACGACAGCGAGTTGGTTAGACCTGTTACGAATAAGCAGAAATGCACCCAGAGTTGAACCGAGTAAAGCAACAATAGCCAGCACAATCAGAGCAGTATACCAGCCTTTCCATGGTCTTTTCGGTGGAGATGAGGGAGGTACAGGCGGAGTTTGTGCTGAAGTGACAACTGGTGTAGTCTGTGGGAACGCTGCCGACATTGGGCCACCAGACGCAGACCCTGTAGATGATTCCCAGGAAGAGGAAGTTGGTGTTGCAGGTTGCAGCATTGAATGAACCGGAGCGGCTGTGCCAGAACTACCGCGGGCATCCATTCTAGGCGACATACTCCCACTTGAAGATGGTGATGCCAGAGGCGAAGAGAGCGCAAAAGATGGAGAAGAGGAGGAGGGCGTCATACCTGCTCCAATATTAGAAGAAGGAGGCGCACCAATATAGGTGGGCATATTCTGAAATTCCCTTGGGTAAGCTGGCTGGCCTAGAATCTCAGGAACCGGCACATTGAGTGACTCAGCGATAGCAGCGGTCATGGTAGCAGCGCTGGCAAAACGCGCATTCGGATCTTTAGCCAATGCTGTTACGATAACCATCGTCAACGCCGGCGGAATGTTCGGATTGAGCAGCACAGGGGATGTAGGTGTGGCATTGAGATGCTGCGAGAGCACTTCAATTGGGGTACTGCCACGGAAAGGCTGCACGCCTGTCACTATTTCATAGAGGATGACACCCATCGAATACAAGTCGCTGCGCTCGTTACCTGGATATCCCCGGGCCTGCTCAGGTGAGGTATAGAGTGGTGTGCCAAGCTGATTAGCTGTGAAGGTACTGGCAGATACTCCTAGTATTTTTGCAAGACCAAAGTCAGTCAAAATAGGTTCACCCATCGGATTGCGTACAGTATTATGCCCATCCAGCAAGATATTCGCTGGTTTGATATCCCTGTGAACCATCCCTTTCCCATGGGCATAGTCAATGGCCAGGCTGATAGACGTAAAGAGATTGACGATCTCGATAGGAGACGGGATTTTTCCCTGCGCAGAGGTATGGCCGATGTAGCTGGCCAATGTCTTCCCTTCAATATAGGCCATCACCATATAGGCAATAGTTCCAGATGACTCAGGAGGACGGGACACCTGGAAATCGTGAATCTGCACAATGTTTGGGTGATGCAGAGAAGCAATAAGTTGAGCTTCAAGCTCGAAACGAGTAACGAAATTTGGATCTTCCAAAAGTTTCGAATGGAGCACTTTGATAGCCACATAGCGTTGCAATTGAGTATCAAAGGCCTTCCAGACCTCGGCCATGCCACCCTGCCCCAGGCGTTCCCGTAGTTCGTATTTACCAAGTCGCCTAAGCGGTTCTGTACTCATTGTCATCTCCTAGTCTTTGTATATAGGCCGCCGACGGCCGATAATACACATTAACTTTTTCATCGACATAGCGGGAAAGCCACCGGAGGCCGATAATGAACATTAACAAATTAAGTGCCATATGATGGACGTGCCTTCGTGCCAGAATGGGCCTACCTTCCCGTTCTTCGATCTGGATAGGGTACTTAAAAAGTTAATGTTCATCATCGGCCCCTACGGATGTCCCGATTCATATGTTCATCAGCATAATTGGCCCACTGTCTTTACAAAGCACAGGGATCACTCGTCGTACATGCTCTAACGTCAAACGTTGCCAGGCGCTGTATATCATAGTGAATCTGCACGACTCCAAAGGTTACCTGGGCATGCGGGTCGACCTTACCGGCAAATGCGTAGTTAGCTAGTGTTGCCACTTCGTTCAGCAGATTTCGTCCTTTACTCCCGAACAACTGGGCATCAGTCATTGGGAAGAGTTTCATTATATCCTCATGCATAGTCTTAAACCAGAGATTCACTTCATTAATCGCCTGATTGATCTGGATAGCAAGAGCTTTCTGCTCTGCAGAGGTCTCGGGAAGCAAGGACATCTCATAAAGATGCGCACCCATTTCATAAAGAAAACCAGTGGGGTCTTGAGTCTGCGGATCAAACGTTAGCATGCCAACTTTAGAATAAACAGGATTGGCAAGCAGGTTTTGAGATGGCAGGTCTTTTTGGACAAACTTTGCTCCATCAAGGTAGTCCATAATACGTGTAAGTTGGCGGTGTATAAACCTTGAACTCGATGTGTTCCGATACTTCAAGAAGTCCCTGGCACTGCCAGACCATTCCACAATCTTTTGCGTATTTCTATAGACCCAGGTATCCAGACCTCCTGTAAGCCCCACAGCTTGGAGAGCAGGAGCTGCAGCAAGCAGATGACGAATATGATCGTACAAACTAAAGGAGGACATAGACATGGAACTTGCGGGCGTGGACATGGAATCTGTGGGCCTGGACATAGAACTCGCGGGCGTGGACATGGGATTTGCGGAGGAGGGTAGCTTTTGGGAGAACTCTGCATAGTACATCCAGGTGTTAGGGTCAAGGGAAGGACTGGTGGGTGGTACGGCTGCGTCTTCTTCAGTGATAAGGAAACGGCTGTTGGTAGCAAGGAGATTAGAGTGTACCGCATCACCGGGATAAAACAGGGCTAACGTGTTATTGTTGAAGACCAGTGATCTGAGGAATATTGGTCTCCAAGTCATAGTTTTATCATTCAGTAACCAGGCATAATAGTTCTTTCCCGACTGAGGGGGTGACACATTATCCACATTTATTTGTAACTGGTCGGTAATGCCTTCCCTACTGTCTGGACTTAAAAGTCCGCTACTGACAAAGTAGGCATGGCCTACTATCGGGGTCGCCATAGTAGCACCTTTCGAGAAAAAGGTAAAGTAAGCACCCAAGGCTGAGCCAATGAGCGCCAGTAATAGAAGGGCAGCCAGGCCGATGTACAGACCTCGCCGCCCCGGCTTCTTTGATGGAGGGGCTGTAGGGGGTAGCGTGGAAATCCTCGCAGGTTGATTCCCAGTTGCGTATGCGGGTGTATATGCAGGTAACAGTGGAGTAATTAGGCCACCAGACTGAGTCGCAGGATAGGGCTGCGAAATTCCTCCCACCTGTACATTTGATGCATACATAGGTGCTGAAGACATTACACTTGTGGGAAGCGGCGACATCTTCGTGCTAATAACTGTAGGCATATCCATTTCCATAGAACTGACCGGGCCAGGTGGTTGCCCTACAATTTCAGGAGCAGACATATTGAAAGATCCCTGCCGCATGACATCTGCCAGGGCTGCGACCATCGAATAAGCGCTCGGAAAACGCGCTGCCGGGTCTTTTGAGATACAGCGCATTATGACCGCAGATAAAGCGGGAGGTAGTTTCGGATTAATCAATGAGGGGGAAGCCGGTATCGTATTCACCTGCTGCATCATGATCGCAGCCGGATTACTTCCTAGGAATGGTAGTGTGCCTGTACATATTTCATAGAGCATAATACCAAGGGAGTAAATGTCACTACGCTCGTTGGCAGGAGTGCCCATAACCTGCTCAGGAGAGATATAGAATGGTGAGCTATTCCACCAGACGCTTGTGCTACCTCCTGTATGTCCTATCAGTCTAGCTATATCGAAATCAGTGACCATAGGTTCACCAATAGGGCTACGAGAGGTATTCTGTTTGTCGAGCAAGATGTTCGATGGCTTGAGATTGCCATGTATAACATGTTGCTGGTGAGCAAAGTCAATGGCCATTCCGATAGAGCTAAAGAGACGAACGATATCGGGAATAGGGAGTAACTTTCCTGTTTGAGCAGAATTACGAGTATAGTCAGCCAGGGTGCTACCCTCGATATAATCCATCACCACATAGGCAACAGCGCTTGCCGTCTCAGGAAACTGTGAAATTGAGAAGTCGTAACACGGCACAATATTGGGATGGCGCAAAGATGTTATGACTTGCGCTTCGCGCTGGAAGCGAGTCACAAAATCGGGATCAGCCTTTAGATTAGCGTGAAGTAACTTGATGGCAACATACCGGAACGCCTGAGTATCAAACGCTTTCCATACCTCGGTTATACCACTCCGTCCCAAGCACTGTTGCAATTCGTACTTGTCGATACGACCTGGATTTATACTCATGGTAACACCCTGCCCTTCTGAATGGGTGCAGTGACGAATACGGTAATAGAGAGAAGCAAATAATACTACTCGCTTTAACGTTCTACTTGCTAATTATTAGGGATTAAGTTGTGTTTGTCAATGCAAAAAGTCACCATTATGATGAGAGGGGTTTCACAACTGTCAAGACAAATTACACGATCAATTAAGTAAGGCACAGGACAACGCGTAGCATGACAGCCAGGACTATAATCGCAAAGGCGATC
>Ga0137365_10004388_pt1 | contig 11311 bp, 6 predicted proteins | sample SagtaG_9_FD_104799 | JGI IMG/M metagenome (GOLD analysis project Ga0137365, IMG submission 104799) | Vadose zone soil microbial communities from Sagehorn Ranch, Mendocino, California, USA - Sage1_L_40_16 metaG | ecosystem: Environmental > Terrestrial > Soil > Vadose zone | place: USA: California... | reverse complement strand
GACGAATCGTGCAGGTCACGCCCGCGGCCCAGGGCCGTGGCGAGCACGGCGTAGTCGAGATAGACGTTCGCGACGCCGGTGAGCACGTCGGGCCGGACCGGAATGCGGGGGGCCCGGCCCACCAGGCTCGCCAGGCGCTCCACCGCGAGCGTCTGGCCCGCGGCGGTGCCGACGACCTCGGTATGTGCCGAGAACGCGTCCCGCAGGGCGCCGCAGCCCGCCAGCGGGAGCACTATCGTCAACAGACTCAGCCGTCGCATGCCAGCTCCCGTCAATCGTGAGCGTCCGCCAGGACCGCGCTGAGCGCGCGGACCAGGCCGGGGCCGATCGCCTCGCCGCCGAGCCGCCGGAGTCGCAGGGAGAGCGGAGCCGCGCGCCGCACCTCGGCCTCGAACTGCACCGCGTCGAGCGCCGCCGTGAGACGGGCGAGGCGCGGGGTCGCGTCCCGCCGGAACGTGAGCCGCGCCTCGTCGCCCTTCACCAGGACCATCTCCAGTCCCGCCCGGGCGCCGAGCGCGCGCAGCTCGGATACGAGGAGCAGGCGCCGCGCGTCGTCCGGGAGCGGCCCGAAACGGTCGCGCAATTCCTCGCGCACCGCCTCAATCTCGCTCGCCGCTCCGGCCCGCGCCAGCCGGCGGTACAGCTCGAGCTTCGCCGCCTCGTCCGGCACGTAGTCATCGGAGAGATGCGCGGGCTGGTCGAGCACCACTTCGGGCGGCGTGCCCGTCCCCCGTCCCCCGTCCCCGGTCCCCTTGAGCGCGTCGACGGTCTCTTGGAGCCACCGCAGATACGTATCGAAGCCCACCGCCTGCGCGTACCCCGACTGCTCGGCACCGAGCAGATTGCCCGCGCCCCGCAGCTCGAGATCGCGCAGGGCGATGCGATACCCCGAGCCCAGATCGGTGTGATGCTCGAGCACGCGCAGGCGCTCCTCCGCATCGGCATCGACCAGGTCGGGCACCAGCAGGTAGCAGTACGCCCGGCGATGGCTCCGGCCCACGCGGCCCCGCAGCTGGTACAGCTGGGCCAGCCCGAGCTGGTCGGCGCGGCTCACGAGCATCGTGTTGGCGTTCGGCACGTCGAGTCCCGATTCGACGATCATGGTCGACACGAGGATGTCCACCTCGCCGCGGACGAAGCGCGACATCACGTCGTCGAGCGCCGCCTCCTTGAGCTTGCCGTGCGCGACCGCCACCCGTGCCCGCGGCGGCGCGAGCGCCCGCACCCGCTCCGCGACGGTATCGATCGTCTCGATACGGTTGTGCACGAAGTACACCTGACCCGCCCGGTCGAGCTCCCGTGCCAACGCCTCCTCGATCAGCCCGTCGTCCCACGGCTCGATGAACGTGACGATGGGAGAGCGGTCTTTGGGAGGCGTCTCGAGCAGCGTCAGGTCGCGCAACCCGGCGAGCGAGAGGTGCAGCGTGCGGGGGATCGGCGTCGCCGTCAGCGTCAGCACGTCCACCGCGAGCTTCAGCGCCTTGAGGCGCTCCTTGTGTCGCACACCGAAGCGGTGTTCCTCGTCCACGATGAGGAGCCCGAGGTCGTGAAACGTGACGTCACGCGATAGCAGGCGATGCGTCCCGATCACGATGTCGACTTCGCCGTGGGCCATCCGCCGGGTGACGTCCTTCGAGTCCTGGGCGCCGCGAAACCGCGACAACACCTCGACCTTCACGGGATAGTCCGCCAGGCGCTCGCGGAAGGTACGGCCGTGCTGCTCCGCGAGAATCGTGGTCGGCACGAGCACCGCCACTTGCTTGCCCGCCTGCACCGCCTTGAACGCCGCGCGCAGCGCCACCTCCGTCTTGCCGTAGCCCACGTCGCCCACGAGCAGCCGGTCCATGGGCCGCGCCCGCTCCATGTCGCGCTTGACCTCCTCGGACGCGCGCCGCTGATCGGGTGTGTCTTCATAAAGGAACGCGGACTCGAGCTCACGTTGCCACGGCGTGTCGGGCGGGAACGCATAACCGGGCGCGAGCTGGCGTCGGGCGTACAGGTCGAGCAGCTCCGACGCCATCCGGCGAATCGCCGCGCGCGCCTTGTCGCGCTGCCGCTGCCACGTCGTCGCGCCCAGGCGGTGCAGCCGCGGCGGGGGCGCCTCGCCGTCCCCGGCCGCCCGGTACGGCTCGAGCTGGTCGAGCCGATACAGCGGGACGTTGAGGCGGGCGCCGCCTTCGTACTCCACCACGGCCACTTCGAGGCTGCCGCCGTCCGACCCGACGGCGATCGTCTGGATCCCACGGTAGATCCCGATGCCGTGCTCGAGATGAACGACGAAGTCGCCGCCCCGCAGGGCCCGGGTGGCCGCGCTGGCGACCGCTTCGCGGTAGCGCCGGGGCCGCCGCAGCCGCCGCGCCCGCCGGAAGATCTCGTGATCGGTGAGCACCCGCAGCCCGGGCACGATGAACCCGCCGTCGAGCGCGCCCACCACGAGCGTCGCGCGCTCCGTATCCAGCAGCTCCTCGAGCCGCTCGAGCTGCCCCTCGTTGTCGCACAGGATGACCGTAGGCGGCTCGCCCGCCACGATCTGGCGCAGCCGCCTGATGTCGCGATCCACCGCCTCGGGCGGTGCGACGGGCAGACGCAGATCACCGTCCGGGGCGTTCAGCGCCAGGCGCGGGAAGCTCGCCAGGCGGTCGCGCCACGCGGCGGGATCGACGAACAACGCGTCGCGCGAAGGTGGTTCCTCGCCCAGCCGTCGGGCCACGTCGAGATGGTGCGTCGCCTCCGCCCAGGCGCGATCCACCTCCTGCGCCAGCGCGGATTCCTGTTCCAGCACGACGACGCTGTCGCTCGGGAGGAGGTCGAGTAGCGACTGGCGTGGTAGGGGCGCAGCATGCTGCGCCCCTACGTCGCCTATCCCCCGTCCCTCGGTGCGCACCGGCAGGACGGTGATCCGCTCGATCGCCTCGGCGGACCGCTGCGAATCCAGATCGAAGGCCCGGAGCGACGCGATGTCGTCTCCCCACCATTCGACCCGCGCCGGCGACGCCATCCCGAAGCCGTACACGTCGAGGATGCCGCCGCGCACGCTGAACTGCGCCACCTCGGTCACGGTCGCCACGCGGGTGTACCCCATCTCTTCGAGGCGCCGTATCACGTCTGCGAACCGGAGACCGCCTCCGGCGTGGAGCGCCAGCCGCGTGTTTCCGAGGGCCGCCGGCACCCCGGTTCGCTCCGCCGAGGCGCGTGCCGTGGTCACGAGCAGGCGAATCCGCCCCGAGAGCAGCGCCTCGAGGGTTTCGATCCGCTCGCCGGCGATCTCGACGTGCGGCTCCTCGGCACCGAGCGCCTCGCGCTGCGGGTACAGCGCGGCGGCGTCGCCCGCGAGCGCCTGCAGATCGGCCAGCCAGCGCTCGGCATCGGTCGGCGTCGCCGTCACCACGACGAACACGCGCTGCACACGCTGCCGCGCCAGCGCGGCCAGGAGCACGGCGGCACTGGAGCCGGGAAGACCCGCGATGCCCCGGCGGCCCCCGGCACCCGGGAGCGCGTCCGCCAGGGCCCGCGTGGCCGGCAGGGCGTCGAAGCGATCGATCAGGAAGGAGAGGGACATCAGCGGGTGAAGGTGGCGACCCCCAGCTCCGCCGCGGCCACGAGCAACGCGAGCACCAGCAGCGGGCCGCTGGCGTCGCTCTTGCCCGCACCCGCGAACCGCGCGGCGGCGAGCGCCGTGGCGTCCAGGACCTCCGCGCCCAACACGTCCCGCACCAGCGCGGCCGGCGCCGGCGTCAGATCCGACTCCCGCGGGTCGGGGCCCGACACGATCGCGCCAACCGTATCGGAGCCGCGGGCACGAAACTCGACGCCGGGCGGGCCCTCCACCTCGGACACGGGAGCCTCCCCCCGCGCCAGACGGTTCACGAGCGCGTCCATGAACGGCACGAACGCGGGTGCGACGGGCAGCGCCGTCCATGCCGTGTCCAACCGGCTGCCGATCAGCAGGATGCCGGCGTCACGCGTCAACCACGGCTCTCCGTTCACCCTCGCCAGGACCGTACTGTCTTCCCCCTTCCCCCGTCCCCCGTCCCCGATCGCATCGAGGCGGTAGCGCCGAGACACCGGGATGCCGTCGATCCCCGTCGCTGCCGACGCCGCGACCGGCCCTGGAGTTCCCGCCGCAGCGATGCGCCACCCGACTCCGCGCGCCGCCAGGGCGCGGTTCAACGGCCCGATCAGGGTCGGGTCGGCGGGCGGCACCACCACGCTGACCGCGGCCCCTCCCTCCAGCCGATCGCCGATCACCACGTCGCCGCCCCGTCGCACCCGCTGGCCCTGCTCGAGCACGGCCAGCGCCGCTGCCACGAACGGCCCCGCCCCGCTGGACGCGGTGACCCGCGCCGGGGACGCCACCCGCCACGCGAACACGCGCCGATCGTCGGCCCGCAATTCGTCGGCGTCGAGAGTGGCTGCGCCCACCCACCACCCGGGGCCCCCCGGCGGCAGCGCGATCGAGACCGTCGAACCCGGTGCCGCGAGTGCCCGCCCTACTTCGCGACCGTGCACCTGCAGGGTCACTGCCGCCGGCCGGGCGCCCGGCGTCCCGACGATCGACACCGCCACGGCAGCGTCGGAGACCCGCACCGAGCCCACTCCCCGGTTCGCCGGCACTTCGGAGAGGGGGGCGAGCGCGAGCACGCGGACTCCCCGCGGCACGCCCGCCCGGCCGGATCCCAGCGCCGTTCGCTGGAGATCGCTCAACACATGCACCTCGCGCCCCTCGAGCGGCTCCGCATCCACGAGGCGCGCCGCGTCGCGCACGGCGGCCGTGAGGTCGAGCCGCCGGGGCGACACACCGGCGCTGTCCACCGTTGCGAGCAGCGCCTCACGCGTCCCCGCCCGCGCCACGCCGTCCGCGAGCACGAGCCACAGCCGGTCCGATGCCGCGGCGGCCGCGAGCGAGGACCGGGCCGCTGCCCGGAGGCGATCGAGCATGGGGCGCCCGTCCACCACGACGCCGGACGACACCGAGTTGTCGAGGATCACGACGAGGGCGGTCCGCTGGTGCACCGCCGCGCGGGCTATGGAGGCGGGCGCCGGAGCGGGAACGAGCGGTCGCGCCGCGGCCAGGACGATCAGCGCGATGAGGGCGGTGCGCAGCAGCAGCAGCAGCACGTGCCGCAGCCGGAGACGCCGCGCGCTCTGCCGCTCCGCCTCGCTCAGGTAGCGCAACGGCGGAAACTCGGCTTCGGGCGGAATGCGCCGCTCGAGCAGATGCAGCAACGCGGGAATCGCCGCCGCGGCGAGCCCCAGCAGCGCGAGCGGGTGCAGGAACGTCACGTCAGCAGGCGGAGCGCCATGCCGAAGGGCAAGTCGGTGAGCACGTGGTGGTAGGCGATCCCGTGGCGCCGGCACGCGGTACGCCAGGCCGCGATCTCGCGGCGCACGGTTTCCCGGTACGTCCGCGCCAGTTCGCGCGGACGGACCACCACACTGACCGCCGATTCGGGATCCCGGAACCGCACCTCCGGCGCGCCCGAGAGCTCGGCCTCCGCGGGATCCATCAGGTGCAGCACGATCACGTGATGGCCGCGGTGACGCAGGTAGCGCAACGCGGTGAGCGCGAGCTCACGGTCGAACAGCAGGTCCGACACGAGCACCACCAGCCCCCGGCGCACGAGCAACGACGTGAGCTGGCCGAGCGCCGCCTCGGCGGCCGTGCCCCCGCCGTCCGGCGTGCGCTCCAGGCCCCGGACCAGCCGCGCCCACTGGCCCGACCGCACGCGCGGCGGTACGACTTCGCGCACCGCCTCATCGAACGTGATGAGCCCGGTCGCATCACGCTGCCGCAGCAGAATCAGCGCGAGCGCCGCCGCCAGCCGGTCGGCGTACGCCCGCTTGGTGAGCCGCGCCGGCGCGCCGCGCCACGCCATCGAGCGGCTCGCATCCACCAGGATCATCGCCCGCAGGTTGGTCTCTTCCTCGAACTGCTTGACGAACAGCCGATCGGCGCGGGCCAGAATCCGCCAATCGAGGTAACGCAGCTCGTCGCCCGGCTGATACGCGCGGTGCTCGGTGAACTCAACCGAGAAGCCGCGGAACGGGGAGCGGTGGATGCCGGCGAGAAAGCCCTCGACGACACCGGCGGCGACGATTTCGATCCCGCCCAGCCGCGCCACGTCGGCGGGGTCGAGCAGATCGATGCGCGCGGTGTCAGCCATGGGGTTCGCGGAAGCTAATGATCGGCCGATTGTCCCGGGTAGAGGACAACGGCGGGGCGATGACGGCGGTCCACCGGGGTTGTAAGGTCGCCATCGACAACCAGTTGGGAAACGGGACCTGCGCTCGCATGATGGCATGGCGCCTGCTCCTCCCGGGGGGTGGGAGGCACTTATGTTGACCACGTTCGGGTTGCTCAGCCTGCTCGTCAGCTCCGCCGCCGGGTCCGACCGCCCACGCGTCGAGGTCTGGACCGACCGGGGCGACGACCCCTATGCAACCGGCCAGGGCGTGCGCGTGCACTTTCGCACCGAGCAGGACGCGTACGTCACCATCCTGCGCATCGATACCGATGGCCGGGTGCGGGTGCTGTTTCCGCGCGAGCCGTGGGAGGACAACTTCGCGCGCGGCGGCCGCGACTACGAGGTCCCGGGCCGCGACTCCCGCGACGCCTTCTCTATCGACGACTACGCGGGCGTGGGCTACATCTTCGCCGTCGTCGCGCGTGACGCGTTCGTGTACGACGCGCTCCAAAGCCACGACCATTGGGACTATCGCGCCATTGCCGACGGTCGCATACACGGCGACCCGTACGTGGCGGTCACGGACGTGGCGGAGCGCATCGTACCGCCGGGGTACGGCGACTGGGACTACGATCTGGCGCCGTACTACGTCGAGCGGCACTACGATTATCCGCGGTTCTTGTGCTATGATTGCCACTCGCCTGTGAACTATTCCTCCTGGAGCCCGTACGACTACAGTTGCGTGCGTTTTCGGATCGTCGTGTACGACGATGCGTACTATTACCCCTATCACACCTACGGTGCGACACGCGTGGTGTTCACGCGGCCGCTCCGGCCCGAGCCGCGCTTCATCTTCAAGGACCGCCAGGCCTCCGACGCGTTCATCACGCGCGTGCGCGCCCGTCCCGTGGACGACAACCAGCGGCGGGAGGTGGGCGTGCGCAGTCGCGATCGGGACGGCACGGGCGTCGTGCCACAGCCCCCAGTACTGCCGCGACCCCGGTCGATCACCGGCGACCAGAGCGACGGCGAGCGTGACCGGGACCGTCCGCGCGAGCGAGCCCGTACGCCCGACGCCCCGACCCAGCCCGAGCAACGCCCTCGTCCCGCGCAGCCGGAGGGTCGGGACCGCCCCGACCGGCCGCTGCCGCCCGCCCGTCGTCCCGAGCCACCTGTCGCCGCTCCACCCCCGCCGCGCGCCGAACCGCGGCATGAGGCTCCGCCACCCAAGAGCGAGCCGCGGGTCGAGCCGAAGCGCGACGCCCCGAAGGAGAAGCCGCGGGCCGAGCCGGAGCTGAAACGCCGCAAGCCGTGACGCTCAGCGACCCGTCGAGCGCGCCCGGCCGTGGTCCCCCACGGTCGGGCGCATTAGCTTTTCGGTCCCCTTCTCCGAGGCCACCAGGGATGCGGTACCGCTTGAACCTGCTGCTCGCGGTGCTCACGGTGCCGGTCGCGGCACAGCGGCAACAGCCGGATGCCCGGGGAGGCGGCGCGGCGGCGATCACGGCCGAGGACGTGCGGCGGCGCATCGGGATCATCGCCGCCGACTCGATGCTCGGCCGCGCGACGCCGAGCCCGCAGCTCGATCAGGTTGCCGCGTACGTGGCGGCCGAGTTCCGTCGCTTCGGTCTCACGCCCGGCGGCGACAGCGGAACCTACCTGCAGCGCTACCCGCTCGAAGTCCAGCGTTTCGATCCGGACAGCGCGAGCATCCGGATCGCGGGCCCAATGCCCGCCACCTGGCGCACCGGCCAGGATGTGCTGCTGGTCGAGGGACAACCACCCAGTGGGGACAGCGCGGGTCCGGCAGTGGTGCTCACCGGGTCGCCTCAGGGAGCGCTCGCGCTCGATTCCTCGGCGGTGACCGGAACGGCTGTGTTCATCGCGTATGGACCCAGCGCGAACGCGATCGCCGTGAAGGTCCTGCCGCTGCGCCCGCTCGCGCTGCTGCTCGTGGCTGACTTCCCCGACTCGGTCTGGGCAAAGCTGCCGGGACATGTCGCCAGCGTGCGCGTGCGCAACCCGAGCGAGGAAAACGGATTCGCGATCCCGGCGGTGTTCGCCGTGCGGGCAGCGACGGCCCGGGCGCTGTTCACGCGCGCGGGCGTCCCGGCGGACTCGCTCCGCGTCTGGGGCGACCGGCCGCTCACCGTCCATCCCCTGACCGACGTCAGGATGCAGCTCGCCGTGCACCAGCAGCTGCTCCAGCGCACGTCCGCCCCCAACGTGGTGGGCATCCTCGAAGGCGGCGACGCCGTCCTCAAGAAGGAATACGTGCTCTTCACGGCCCACATGGACCACATCGGCACCCCGGGCGCTGGAGAGGGGTGCACGGCGCGCGGCGCCGACTCGATCTGCAACGGCGCGGACGACGACGGCTCAGGGACGGTCGCCGTGGTCGAGCTGGCCCAGGCGTTCGCGACGGCGCGCGAGCGTCCCAAGCGCTCGCTGGTGTTCATGACCGTGAGCGGCGAGGAGCGGGGCTTGTGGGGTAGCGCGTACTTCGCCGACCACCCGACCGTGCCGCTCGCAAAGGTCGTCGCCGATCTGAACAGCGACATGGTCGGCCGCAACGCGAAGGACACTCTCGCGGTGATCGGCCGGGAGCATTCCAACCTGGGGCGGGTGGTCGACAGCATAGCACTGGCTCATCCCGAGCTCAACATCAAGCCCGTGGGCGACCTGTGGCCCCAGGAAGGTCTCTACTACCGCTCGGACCACTACAACTTCGCGAAGAAGGGGGTGCCGATCCTGTTCTTCACGACGGGGCTCCACCCGGACTACCACCAGGTGAGCGATTCGCCGGACAAGATCGACGCCGAAAAGGAGGCACGCTTCGCCCGGTTGGTGTTCTACCTGGGGCAGGCCGTGGCGAACACGACCGCGCGACCGCAGTGGAACCCGGACAGCTACAAGCAGATCGTGGGCGGCACCAACTGACGTTCAGCTGACCGCTTTCAAGAGCTCGGCGTTGGTCTTGGTACGCCGCAGCTGCGCCAGCAGCCCCTCCATCGCCTTCTCCGGAGGCAGCCCCACCAGGCTCCGCCGCAGTTGCTGTTTGGCCGCAACCGTCGCCGGATCGGCCAGGAGCTCCTCGCGCCGGGTGCCGCTGGCCGCGACGTCGACCGCCGGATAGATGCGCCGGTCGGCCAGGGCACGCGACAGCCGCAGCTCGGCGTTGCCCGTCCCCTTGAACTCCTCGAAGATCACGTCGTCCATGCGACTGTCCGTCTCGACGAGCGCGGTGGCGATGACGGTGAGCGAGCCACCGTCCGGCACGGCCCGCGCGGCGCCGAACAGTCCCTTGGGCTTGGCGAGGGCGTTGGCGTCGAGGCCCCCGGACATGGTCCGGCCGCTGCCGCGCCCGGTCGTGTTGTGCGACCGGGCCAGGCGGGTGAGGGAGTCGAGCACGATCACGACGTCCCGTCCGAGCTCGACCTGCCGGCGCGCGTGCTCGAACACCATGTCGGCCACCGCGACGTGCCGCTCGTGAGACAGGTCGAAGCTCGACGCGATCACCTCACCCCGGCCCCAATCGATCATCTCGCTCACCTCTTCCGGGCGCTCGTCCACGAGCAGCACGAGGAGGGTCGCCGCCGGATGGTTGAGGACGACGCCCTCGGCAATGGCCTGGAGCATCACGGTCTTGCCCGCCTTGGGGGGCGACACGATCAGCGCCCGCTGGCCGAAGCCGAGCGGGCAGATCAGGTCGACGACGCGCTGCGTCTCCGCGGTGCGCGGGCTCGATGCGCGCGACGACTCGAGCACCAGCGGACGCGCGGGATGCACGGCGCCGAGCTTGGCGAACTCGGGACGCTCGACCAGGCGCCCGGGCGGCGCGCCGTTCACGCTCGCGACCTTGCCGTTCTCGAGCGTGACGAGATCGCCGCGACGCAGGCCCGGGAGCCGCACGCCGGGATCGCCCTTGGCGGGCAAGTAGCTGTTGGCGGCGAGCCGCACGGCGCCGCCGTTGGAGGTGGGGTCGAACCAGCCAGTCATGGGGGGCAGAGACTAGGCCTCGGTCCGTTAAAGATAGCGCCTATATTTCTCCCGCACATGCGCCAGGATCACATCCGCAACTTCTGCATCGTGGCCCACATCGACCACGGGAAATCGACGCTCGCCGACCGCCTGATCGAGCTCACGGGGACCCTGGACAAGCGCCTCATGCGGGAGCAGGTGCTCGACACGATGGACCTGGAGCGCGAGCGCGGCATCACCATCAAGCTGAATGCCGTCCGCATGAACTACCACTCGCGCGACGGCGGCATCTACGAGCTGAATCTGATCGATACGCCCGGGCACGTGGACTTCACCTACGAGGTGTCGCGGTCGCTGCAGGCGTGCGAGGGCGCGATCCTGGTGGTCGATGCCTCCCAGGGCATTCAGGCGCAGACGATCACCAATCTGTTCCTGGCGCTCGACGCGGGGCTCGAGATCATCCCAGTGCTCAACAAGATCGACCTCCCGGGAGCCGAGCCCGATCGCCGCGCGCAGGAAATCCACGAGCTGATCGGGGCGAAGCCGGACGAGATCCTGCGTATCTCGGCCAAAGAGGGCACCAACGTGCCCGAGTTGCTCGAGGCCGTGGTGCGCCGCACCCCGGCGCCCCGGGGCACGGCCGAGGCGCCGCTGCGCGCCCTGATCTTCGACTCGTACTACGACCGCTACCGCGGCGCCATTCCCAGCATCCGCGTGGTGGACGGCACGATCCGGCCCGGCATGAAGATCGCGTTCGGGGCGCACAAGGAAGACCTGTACGAGGTCGACGAGGTCGGCTACCTGCAGCTCGGCCACAAGCCCACGGAGCAGCTCGAGGCGGGCGAGGTCGGGTACTTCGTGGCCAACGTGCGCGGCGTGCGCGAGACGCGGCCCGGCGACACCGTGTTCGACGCGGAGCACCGGGACGTGGCGCTCCTGCCTGGATACCGGGACATCAAGTCGATGGTGTTCGCCGGGCTGTACCCGACGGAGCCGAACCAGTTCGAGGAGCTGCGCGACGCGCTCGCCAAGCTGCAGCTCAACGACGCGTCGCTGCATTACGAGCCCGAATCGTCGGTGGCGCTGGGCTTCGGCTTCCGCTGCGGATTCCTCGGTCTGCTGCACATGGAGATCGTGCGGGAGCG
>Ga0137365_10004382_pt1 | contig 11316 bp, 9 predicted proteins | sample SagtaG_9_FD_104799 | JGI IMG/M metagenome (GOLD analysis project Ga0137365, IMG submission 104799) | Vadose zone soil microbial communities from Sagehorn Ranch, Mendocino, California, USA - Sage1_L_40_16 metaG | ecosystem: Environmental > Terrestrial > Soil > Vadose zone | place: USA: California... | reverse complement strand
GCCGGTACGAGCCGCCCGGCGAACGTCCTCGTGCTCGGCGCGGGCGTGGCCGGCCTGCAGGCCATGGGCACCGCCCGCCGGCTCGGTGCGGTGGTGACCGGTTACGACATCCGGCCGGAGACCCGTGAGCAGATCGAGTCGGTCGGGGCCAGGCTCCTGCGCCTTGCCACGGTCGCTCCGGCGGAGGGCGAAGGCGGGTACGCCCGGGCCCTCACCGCCGAGGAGCAGGCCGCCCAGCAGGCCGCGCTCGCCGCCCAGATCGCCCGCTTCGACATCGTCATCACCACCGCGCAGGTGCCGGGCCGGCGCCCCCCGCTGCTGGTCACCGCCGAGGCGGTCAAGGGCATGCAGGCGGGCAGCGTCCTCGTCGACCTGGCCGCGAGCAGCCTCGGCGGCAACGTCGAGGGCTCGGAAGCGGACCAGACGGTGCTGACCGGCGACGGGGTCCGGATCATCGGGGCGGGCAACCTGCCCGCTCAGGTGCCCACCGCCGCCTCGACCGCGTACTCGCACAACATCGTCTCGCTGCTGGCCGAACTGGTCCATGACGGCGCGCTGAGGATCGACCCCGCCAACGACATCCAGGCCGGCGTGGTCGTCACCCACCAGGGCACGGTGCTCCACCCCGCGGTGGCCGCCTTGCTCGGATCGCCCGCCGAGGGAGGCAGTTCATGACCACGGGCCTGATGTCCTATATCTACATGTTCGTGCTGGCCATCCTGGTCGGCTACGAAGTCATCACCAAGGTGCCGTCCACGCTGCACACGCCGCTGATGTCGGCGTCCAACGCCATCCACGGCATCGTCATCATCGGTGCGATCATCACCGCGTCGCAGGCCCAGACGACCGCTGGTTACGTGCTCGCCTTCGTGGCCGCATTCTTCGCGGCGATGAACGTGGTGGGCGGCTACAGCCTGACCGACCGGATGCTGCAGATGTTCCGCAAGCGGCCCGGGCCGGCCGATCACGACGCCGGCTCCGGTCATCTCGAGGAGAAGTCATGAACGCCGTCAGCATCGCCGTGGCGCTGGCTTACTTGCTGGCCGCCGCCGGGTTCGTCGTGGCCCTGCACCTGATGAACTCCCCAGCCACCGCCCGCCGGGGCAGCCGGCTGTCCTGGCTGGGCATGATCGTCGCGGTGGCGGCCGCGCTGGTCAGCGTCATCCACGACGCTACGATTACGACGACCGGCTGGGTCGTCCTCATCGCCGGTGCCGGCGGTGGCGCGGCGGCCGGCCTGATCATGGCCCGGCGGGTCAAGATGACCGACGTCCCGCAGGTTGTCAGCATCTTCAACGCCGTCGGCGGAGGCGCCGCCGCCCTGGTGGCGGCCGGCGGCTTCGTCCGCCTGGCCGGCGGGGACGGCATCTCCACCCGGGTGATGATCGCGACCGTCCTGGACGTCATCATCGGTCCGGTCACCTTCTCCGGATCGCTGATCGCCGCGGGCAAGCTGCAGGGCTGGGTCAGCTCGGCGCCCGTGGTCTTCCGCGGGGCCCGCCTCGTCACCGCCGCCCTCGCCGTCATCGGCGTCGGGGCGAGCTGCTACCTGCTGGCCGGCCACGACTCCATCCCGGTGCTGATCCTGGTCGCCTGCGCCGCCCTGGGCTTCGGCGTCACGTTGGCGATGCCGATCGGCGGCGCCGACATGCCCGTGGTCGTCGCGCTGCTGAACTCCTTCACCGGCATCGCCGTGGCCATCGCCGGCTTCGTGATCGGTAACGGCGCTCTGATCATCGGAGGCGCGCTGGTCGGGGCGTCCGGCGGTATTCTCACCGTGCTCATGGCCAAGGCCATGAACCGCTCGATCCTCGGGGTCATGATGGGCGGCTTCGGTACCGGTGACAGCGGCCCGGCGGCCGGTCCGGCGGCCGGCGCGGGCGCCAGCATCCGGAGCATCTCGGCCGAGGACGCCGCCATCCAGCTGGCCTACGCCAGCAAGGTCGTCATCGTGCCCGGCTACGGCCTGGCCGCGGCGCAGGCCCAGCACGAGGCGGCCGAGCTGGCCGCGGTGCTGGCCGACCACGCCAGGGTGTTCTTCGCCATCCACCCGGTGGCAGGCCGGATGCCCGGCCACATGAACGTGCTGCTGGCCGAGGCGAACGTGCCGTATGAGGACCTGAAGGAGATGGACGCGGCCAATCCCGAGTTCCCGACCGCGGACGTGGCGCTGGTCGTCGGAGCCAACGATGTCACCAACCCGGCGGCCCGCCGTCCCGGCAACCCCGTGTCCGGTATGCCGATCCTGAACGTGGACCAGGCCAGGAGCGTGATCGTGATCAAGCGGTCCATGGGCCACGGATACGCCGGGATGGACAACGAGCTGTACACCGACCCGAAGACCGGCATGTTCTTCTCCGACGCCAAGGCTGGCCTCGCCCAGATCATCGCCGGTGTCAAGGCCCTGGTGCCCAGCTGACATTGGTACCCAACACAGGAGGCCGGCCCAGGCGGGCGGCCCAGGACAGGAGCAGACGATGGCAACGTTCGACGTGGTGGATCTGTCGGCACTGGAGATCCTGGACTCCCGCGGCCGGCCCACCCTGGCGGTCACGGTGCGGCTGGCAGACGGCACGGCCGCCCGTGCCGGGGTGCCGTCCGGCGCCTCGACCGGCTCGCGGGAAGCCGTAGAACGCCGCGACGGCGACCCGGACAGGTACGAGGGCAAAGGGGTTCTCGGGGCGGCGTCCGCGGTCAACACCGAGATCCGTGACCTGCTGCGCGGCCGGTCCTGGGGCTCGCTGGCCGAGGCGGACCAGGCCATGATCGACCTCGACGGCACCGCGAACAAGAGCCGGCTGGGCGCCAACGCCACGGTGGGCACCTCGATGGCGCTGGCCCGGGCGCTGGCCGCCACGGCCGGGATCCCGCTGTGGCAGTGGATCACGCCGGACGGCGTGCCGCCATCGCTGCCGGTGCCGCACTTCAACGTGCTCAACGGCGGCGTGCACGCACCCAACTCGCTGGATTTCCAGGAGTTCATGATCGCGCCGGTCGGCGCCCCGTCGATGGCCGAGGCGGTCCGGGCCGGCGCCGAGGTCTACAGCGCGCTGCGCCGTGAGCTTTCCGGCCGCAAGCTGTCCACCGGGCTGGGCGACGAGGGCGGGTTCGCCCCGGAGATCGCCGAACCGGAAGAGGTCCTCCGCCTGATTGTCCAGGCCATCTCCGGCGCCGGCTACAAGGCGGGCGGCGACGGCGTGTCCATCGCCCTGGACCTGGCCGCCTCGGAGTTCCGCCAGCCGGACGGCCGCTACAAGGTGGCCGGCGACCTGCTGACCAGCGCCGACATGATCGACCGGCTCGCGGCCATCACTGGGCAGTTCCCCGTGCACCTGATCGAGGACGGCCTGGGCGAAGATGACGAGGACGGCTGGATCGCGCTCACCGCCCGCCTGGGCGGCGCCACCGAGCTGGTCGGCGACGACATCTTCTGCACCAACCCGGCCATCATCACCCGCGCCATCGCCCGCGGCATCGGCAACTCGGCGCTGATCAAACTCAACCAGATCGGCACCGTCACCGAGACGCTGCAGGCCATGGCCATCTGCCGCCAGGCCCGCTACCGGCAGTTCGTCTCGCACCGCTCCGGGGAAACCGAGGACCACTTCATCGCCGACCTGGCCGTCGGCACCGGCAGCGGCCACCTCAAGACCGGCGCACCGGCCCGCGGCGAGCGCGTGGCCAAGTACAACCGTCTCCTGGAGATCGCCGCGGCCGTACCCGCCCTCCGCTACGGCATGCCCGTAGACTGACACGTGGACGGCCGGGTCAGGTTCGGGCCATCGCGAGGAGCATCGCTGAGATGACCGGAACGGGGGAGCGCGCCAGCCAGCCTGGCGATTCCGGCCTGGTCCTGGTGCTGAACTCGGGCAGCTCGTCGGTGAAATTCGCCCTCGTGCATCCCGGCAGCGGCCAGCGCGTGACGGACGGGCTGGCCGAGCGGGTCGGCACGCCCGAGGCGGTGCTGCGGATCCGGCGCTCCTCCGGCAACATCGTCACCGAGCGACTCGCCGACAGCAGTTACCGCGCGATCATTGCCCGGATCCTCGGCAGCCAACCCGAGGCCGGGCCGGGTCTGGCCGACGCCGATCAGGGTCGCCTGATCGGCGTCGGCCATCGGGTCGTACACGGTGGCGAGCGGTTCACCCGCTCGGTGCTGGTGGACGACGAGGTGGTCGCGGCGATCGGCTCGGTCAGCCACCTGGCGCCGCTGCACAACCCGGCCAACCTGGCCGGAATCGAGGCGGTCCGCGCCGTCCGGCCCGACCTGCCGCAGGTGGCGGTGTTCGACACCGCGTTCCACCAGACCATGTCGGCCAGCGCCTTCCGGTACGCGGTACCCGAGGAGTGGTACACCCGGTACGGCGTGCGGCGCTTCGGCTTCCACGGGACGAGCTACCGTCTCGTCAGCGAGCGGGCGGCGGTCATGCTCGGCCGGCCACTGGGCGAGTTGCGCCTGGTTGTCGCCCACCTGGGCAACGGCTGCAGCGCAGCGGCGATACGCGACGGCGTGTCGGTGGACACCACGATGGGGCTGACCCCGCTGGAAGGGCTGGTCATGGGGACGCGTTCCGGTGACGTGGACCCCGGGATCTTCGGCTACCTGGCGGAGCAGACCGGGCAGAGCGCCGCCGAGCTGACCGAGACGCTGAACACCCGCAGCGGCCTGCTGGGGCTCTCCGGCACGAGCAACGACATGCGGGCCATCCAGGACGCCGCCGCCCGTGGTGACGAACGGGCCCGGCTCGCCCTCGACGTGTTCGTGCACCGGCTGGCCAGGGCGGCCGCCGGGCTGGTCACCAGCCTGGAGCGGCTCGACGCGCTGGTCTTCACCGGCGGCATCGGCGAGAACAGCTCGCTGGTACGCAGCCTGGTCCTCGGCCGCCTGGGCTTCCTCGGCCTAGCCGAGGACCCCGTCGCCAACGCGCGGCACGGCCGCGACACCAGCGGGCGGATCAGCCGTCCCGGGACCGCCCTGGCGCTGGTCGTGCCGACCGATGAGGAACTGCTGATCGCCCGCGACACCGCGCGACTCATCCCGGCGGTGGCGGCCTCCGGGGTGTGACCGTTAGGAGCACCACATGACCCGCAGCTTGCTCGTCGCGCCGGTTGCCGATCATGCCGCCCTGGCCAGGACGTGTCTGGGGCTGCTGCGCGCCCTGGACCGGCGGGGCATCAAGGTCGCGTACGTCAAGCCGGTGGCGCAGCCCAGGGCCGGTGGCGGCCCCGACCAGTCGGCCGAGCTGGTGGCCGCGATCACCGCTCTGCGGCCACCGGAGCCGGTCACCACCGCCCAGCTGGAGGAGCTGCTCGGCGAGGGCGAGCTCGACGTCGTGCTGGAGAAGATCGTCGCGGCCTGGAAGCCGGTCTACGGCGGGTCCGATCTGGTCGTGATCCAGGGCCTCAGCTCGGGGCCCTCGTGGCTGTATGCCAGCTCGCTGAACCAGGCGCTGGCCCGGGCGCTCGACGCCGATGTCGTGCTGGCCGGCAGCTGGCCCGCGGATGGCGACGCGGAGGAACTGGCCGAGCAGTTCGCCATCGCGGCCAGCGGGTATATGGCCGGCGAGCAGGCGCGGGTGGTCGGCTGCGTGATCCACGGCCTGCCCGCCGCCGATGCGGCCGCGGCGGCCGGCCTGCGGGCCGCCCTGGCCAGGCGGCAGCTTGCCGTCGCCGCGGAGGTTCCGTACCGTCCCGAGCTGACGTGGCCCAGGATCCGCGATCTGGTACGCCACCTGCACCCGCAGATCCTGCACGAAGGCGATATGTCCCGGCGCATCAGGGACGTGGCGGTATTCGCCCAGGGCATTCCCGGAGGCCTTCACGCCCTGGACACCGGAAGGCTGGTGGTGGTGCCCGGCGACCGCCACGAGGTGATCATGGCTGCATACCTGACCGAGTTGAGCGGCACCCGCCTGGCCGGCTTGCTGCTGAGCACGGGGACTGCCCCCGATCCCAGGATCAGCGAGCTGACCCGGGCTACCCCGGCCGCCGGACTGCCGGTCCTGCTCGTGCCGGACGACAGTTACCAGACCGCCGCGCGGGTACGAGATCTCGACCCGGGCCTGCCAGCCGATGACCTGGAACGGGTCGAGAGCGTGACCGACCACATCGCCGATGCGCTCGATCCGCCCTGGCTCGAGTCGCTGACCGGCGCATCCCGGTCGCGGCGGCTGAGCCCGGCGGCGTTCCGCTATCAGCTGACCGAGCAGGCCCGCGCCGCCGACGCGCTCGTCGTCCTGCCCGAGGGGACCGAGCACCGGACCATCCGGGCCGCGGTCGCGTGCGCCGAACGCGGCATCGCCCGCTGCCTGCTGCTCGGCTCCCCCGACAAGGTGGCCGTCCGGGCCGGGCGGCTCGGCCTGCGGCTGCCCGAGGGCGTCACGGTGCTGGATCCGCAGGCCGTCGCCGAGCGTTACGTCGCCCCGCTGGCCGAGTTGCGCCGGCACAAGGGCTGGACCGAGGACGTGGCCCGCGAACACCTGGCCGACCCGGTCACGGTCGGCACGATGATGCTCCGGCTGGGCGAGGTCGACGGCCTGGTGTCCGGGGCGGTACACACCACCGCGAGCACGGTCCGTCCCGCGCTGCAGATCATCGGGCCCAAACCGGGCGCCCGCCTGGTCTCCTCGGTCATGTTCATGTGCCTGCCCGACGAAGTGGTCGTCTACGGCGACTGCGCCATCAACCCGCAGCCGGACGCCGAAGACCTGGCCGACATCGCCATCCAGAGCGCGGCGTCGGCCCGGATATTCGGCATCGAGCCGCGAGTGGCGATGATCAGCTTCAGCACCGGGACCTCCGGGAGAGGGCTGGACGTGGACAAGGTGGCCGAGGCCACCCGGATCGCGCGCGAGCGGGAGCCGGACCTGGCCGTCGACGGCCCGCTGCAATACGACACCGCCGCCATCGCCTCGGTCGGCCAGGCCAAGCGGCCCGGCAGCCCGGTAGCCGGCCGGGCCAGCGTGTTCGTCTTCCCCGACCTGGACACCGGCAATACGACGTACAAGGCCGTGCAGCGCAGCGCTCTGGTGGTCAGCATCGGCCCGATGCTGCAGGGCCTGGCCAAGCCGGTGAACGATCTCAGCCGGGGCGCCCTGGTCGAGGACATCATTTACACGATCGCGCTGACCGCGATCCAGGCTCGAGCTGCTTGAGCCCTGCAGTTTCTCCTGGTCACAGGCCTAACGAGCGTGGCTTTCTGCCCGGATGATCAAGGACCTACGCCCCTGCCTGCGCCGATTGCCTCATGAACATGCTGAAACCGCAAGGAGTCAATCGAGTCACCGGCGCGCCTCACGAGGGCGCCCGGAAGGAGGCTTCGATGTCAACCGTTATCCGTGCCCGGCATGGCGGGCACGATCAACAGCCTGCGCCCACCCGGGCGCAGCAGAAGGCCCGCGCTCTCGGCCTGACGTCGGCGACCGGCCTGGTCGTCGGCAGCATCGTCGGGACCGGGGTCTTCGCCATGCCGGCCGTGCTGGCCGGCGCGGGCACGAGCTCGCTGCTCGTCCTGGGCGTGATCGCCCTCGGCGCGATGCTGCTGGCCGTGCTGTTCGGCCAGCTGACCAGGCGGATCCCGAACTCCGACGGCGGGCTCTACGCCTACGCCAGGCACGAGTTCGGCGACTTCGCCGGCTACCTGACCGGCTGGTGCTACTGGATCCAGTGCTGGGCGGGTAACGCCGCCATCGTGTCGGCCTGGGTCTTCTACGTCGACGCCCTGTTCGGCATCAACCCGTCGGGCATCGGCAACTGGGGCATTGCCCTGGGCGGCCTGTGGATCCCGGCGCTGGTGAACCTGGCCGGGGTTAAGCAGATGGCGTGGTTCCAGAACCTCACCGTGGTGCTGAAGTTCCTGCCGCTGCTGTTCGTCGGCGTGGTCGGCTGGTTCTTCGTCTCCAAGGGGAACTTCGGCGCGTTCAACGCCTCCGGCGGCAGCCTGTACAGCGCGATCGGCATCGCGGCCGGCGTGGCCCTGTTCTCCTTCATCGGGGTCGAGGTCGCGGCGATCACCGCCAAGCGGGTGAAGAACCCGCGGATCAACGTGGGCCGCGCCTCGCTGCTCGGCACCGGCCTCAGCGCCATCTTGTACCTGGCCGTGACGGCCGCGATCATGGGCCTGGTCCCGCACCACGAGCTGGTCAACAGCACGGCGCCGTTCGTGACCGCGTTCGGCACGATCTTCACCCACGGCGCCTGGGCCGGCAAGCTGGTGGCCGCGCTGGCCGTCACCTCCGGTATCGGCGCCTTGAACGGCTGGACGCTGGTCACCACCGAGGTGGCCCGCGCCGCGGCCGACGACGGGCTGTTCCCGCGGGCGTTCGGCTGGACCGACCGCAACAACACGGCCTGGTTCGGCGTGGTGACGGCGGCGCTGCTGCCCTCGCTGCTGATGCTGTGGGCCTACACCACCAAGACCGGGCTGACCGTCTTCACCGAGCTGGTGGCCCTGACCGTGGTCACGGTCGCCATCCCGTACCTGTTCTCGGCCTGCGCGCAGCTGGCCTACCTGGTGTCGAAGCGGCGCCGGGTGCAGGGCTGGGCACTGGCCAGGGACCTGGCCATCGCCGGCACCGGGGTGCTGTTCTCGATGTGGGTCACGTTCGCGGCCGGCTACCAGTCGGTGTACCAGGCCCTGATCCTGGTGCTGGCCGGCGTGGTCGTCTACGCCTTCCTCAAGGCGCACCGGGAGGACACCGGCCAGGTGCCGGCCCCGGCCGAGACGCCCGCTGGCGATAGGGCGGAGGCCTGAGATGACCTTCAGCGTCCAGTCAGAGGCGGGCCAGCTCCGCCAGGTCATCGTGCACCGGCCTGGCCTGGAGCTGTCCCGGCTGACCCCGCGGAACATCGGCGAGCTGCTGTTCGACGACGTGCTCTGGGCCTCCAAGGCCAAGGAGGAGCACGACGCGTTCGCCGAGGCGCTCCGCGAGAAGGGCGTGCGGGTCCACTACTTCGGGCAGCTCCTGGGCGAGACCCTCGAGCTGCCCGAAGGCCGGGCCTTCGTGCTCGACCGGCTGTGCACGCCGGAGATGCTCGGGCCGAACCTCATCACGCCGCTGCGCCAGCTGTTCGACGACCTCGACGGCCCGGCGCTGGCCGAGTTCCTGGTCGGCGGCGTGCTCAAGGCCGACCTGCACCCGGCCGGGGCGCACAGCCTGAAGTGGGACATGCTGCGGGCCGACGACTTCGTGCTCCCCCCGCTGCCCAACCACCTGTTCCAGCGGGACAACTCCTGCTGGATCTACCAGGGCGTGTCGGTCAACCCGATGGCCAAGCCCGCCCGGCAGCGGGAGACCCTGCACAGCCGGGCCATCTACCGGTTCCACCCGATGTTCGCTCACGCCGACTTCGCCCGCTACTACGGCGACGACGACGCGAACCACCAGCCCGCCAGCGTCGAGGGCGGCGACGTGCACGTGCTCGGGCACGGCGCCGTGATAATCGGGATGGGCGAGCGGTCCACCCCGATGGCGGCCGAGTTGCTGGCCAGCGCGCTGTTCCGCACCGGCCAGGCGAGCCGGGTCATCGCCGTCGAGCTGCCCGCCTCGCGGGCCATGATGCACCTGGACACGGTGATGACCATGCTCGACCGGGACACCTTCGTCCAGTACCCCTACCTGGAGCGCCAGCCGCGCTCCTGGACCCTGACCGCTAATGGCGACGACTACACCGTGTCGGTGACGCGGAACCACGACCTGTGGGAGACGGTCGCCGAGGTGCTCGGGGTGGACAAGGTCACGGTGCTGAGCACCGACGAGGACATCAGGGCGGCCGAGCGGGAGCAGTGGGACGACGGCACCAACTACCTGGCCGTGGCGCCCCGGCGTGATCGTCGGCTACGAGCGCAACGTCGCGACCAACACCATGCTGCGCAAGCACGGCATCGAGGTGGTCACCATCGCCGGCAGCGAGCTGGGCCGCGGCCGCGGCGGGCCGCGCTGCATGACCTGCCCGATCGAACGGGACCCCGCCTAGGAGGACGAGATGAACCTGCAAGGACGCAACCTGCTCAAGGAGACCGACCTGTCCGCCGTGGAATTCCTCGACCTGGTCGAACTGGGCCGCCGGCTGCGGCTGCAGAAGCGGGTGGGCCTGCGGAACAACCGGCTGGCCGGCCGCAACATCGCGCTCATCTTCGAGAAGACGTCGACCAGGACCCGTTCGGCGTTCGAGGTGGCCGCCCACGACGAGGGCGCCCACGTCACCTACCTGGGACCGGACGACTCCCAGCTCGGCCGGAAGGAGTCGGTGAAGGACACCGCCCGGGTCCTGGGCCGGATGTTCGACGGGATCGAATACCGCGGCGCCGCCCAGGAAACGGTGGAGACCCTCGGCGCCTGGGCCGGCGTGCCGGTGTGGAACGGGCTCACCGACGACTGGCACCCGACCCAGATGCTGGCCGACATCCTGACCATGCGTGATCATGCCAGCAAGCCGCTCGCCGAGGTCAGCTACTGCTATCTCGGCGACGGCCGGAACAACGTGGCGAACTCGCTGCTGGTGACCGGGGCGCTGCTCGGCATGGACGTGCGGATCTGCGCGCCCTGGTCACTGCAGCCGTCCGAACGGGTGCAGGAGATCGCCGGCAAGCTCGCGGCCGAGTCCGGGGCTCAGCTGCTGGTGACCGCGGACGTGCTACCCGCGGTGGCCGGGGCGGACTTCCTGTACACCGACGTCTGGCTGTCCATGGGCGAGTCGGCCACCGCCTGGGGCGAGCGCATCCACCTGCTGATGCCCTACCAGGTGAACCGGGACGTGATCGCGGCCACCGGGAATCCCGCGGTGAAGTTCATGCACTGCCTGCCGGCCCTGCACAACCGGGACACCGAGACCGGGCGGCGGCTGTTCAGCCAGCGCAGGCTGAGCGCGCTCGAGGTGACCGAGGAGGTCTTCGAGTCGCCCGCCTCGATCGTGTTCGACCAGGCGGACAACCGGCTGCACACGATCAAGGCCGTGATGGTGGCTACGCTCGGGGACGTGCCATGAGGATCGTCGCCGCGCTCGGCGGCAACGCCCTGCTCGAGCGCGGCGAACCGCCCGAGGCCGGCCTCCAGGAGGCCCACGTCGTCACGGCGGTGCGGGCGCTGACGCCGCTGGCGGCAGCCCACGACCTGGTCATCACCCACGGCAACGGCCCCCAGGTCGGGATGCTGGCGCTGGAGAGCGCGCACGATCCGGCCATCGCCAGGCCCTACCCGTTCGACGTGCTCGGGGCGCAGACCCAGGGCATGATCGGCTACTGGCTGGTCCAGGCGCTGCAGAACGCGCTGCCCGGCCGTCAGGTGGCCTGCCTGGTCACCCGGACCCTGGTCCGGC
>Ga0137365_10004378_pt1 | contig 11323 bp, 7 predicted proteins | sample SagtaG_9_FD_104799 | JGI IMG/M metagenome (GOLD analysis project Ga0137365, IMG submission 104799) | Vadose zone soil microbial communities from Sagehorn Ranch, Mendocino, California, USA - Sage1_L_40_16 metaG | ecosystem: Environmental > Terrestrial > Soil > Vadose zone | place: USA: California... | reverse complement strand
CCGGAAGCGCATGACTCCACCCTCTGATCGAAGTACTGGGCCTTGCCCAAACAAACGCCATTTGTCTCCCCCAGTATGGCGTCAGCCAAGCGGCGGGTCAGATGGGGCCGCTGATGTTTGCTGGCTGCGGTTAGGCTCCTGGCATGGACGACGCGTGCCGGTCTGCCAGGAACTCAGCGGTCGTATCCCGCTGCCCGGGGGCCTGCTGCGGGAGGACGGCGGCGCGCTGGCATTCCACGTCCCGCCGCTGCCTGACAGGGGCAGGGAGCGGCCCTACCTCGGTCATCTCCTCCTCGCGACACGCCGCCACGTCGACCGGCTGGAGGATTTGACCGACGCGGAGGGCGCGGCGGTGGGGCGCGGCGCCGGGCGCCTGTCGAGGGCCCGCGGGCCGCTCAGCTCGCTCGGCCGCCGGATCCAGGCTCCGCACGACCTACGGGCGGGCGATTCGCGGGCCTTGACACGCATTTATTGCACGTCTTAAATCAGAGCGTAAATTTTCTGCATGCGGGACCAGCCGAGGATGTCACGACACGGGAAGACCCGATGACTCACGCCCCCCATCCGGACAACCGCCCCGACGATCCGGCCTCGCTTGCGCAGACCGGGCGGACGCTGCGTCCGCAGACGAATGGCTGCCGCGTGGCGCACGATCTGTCGGGTGTGTGGTCGTTTCGCCTCGATCCCGACGACGAGGGGCGCGAGCGGGGCTGGTGCCGCGGCGTACCCGAACCGGTTCCCGCCGGTGTTCCTGGCTCGTGGAACGAGCAGGTGCCTGGGGCGCGGGACGAGCTTGGGCCGGCGTGGTACGAACGGCGCTTCGAGCTGCCGCCGGTCGGTGATCGGCAGGTGGGAATCCGCTTCGGCTCGGCTGTCTACGCGGCGGAGGTCTGGCTGAACGGCGAACGGCTGGGCGAGCACGAGGGCGGTCACCTCCCGTTCATGTTGCCATGCTCAGCGGCGCTGGCCGACGGCGAGAACGTGCTGGTCGTGCGCGTCGACGGCCGGCTCGGGCGCGACCGGGTACCGCCCGGGCTCGTGCCTGCCGAGCACACTCACGGCGTCACGTTTCACCCGGACGTGTCATTCGACTTCTTCCCGTTCGCTGGCATCCACCGCAAGGTCGAACTGGTCGCCACACCCTGGCTGGGAATAAGCGGCCTGCGGCTGGAGACTGTGCTTGACGGCGCCGGCGCCGCGCTCTTTGTGCAGGTCGAGGCAGGCGAAGGCGAGGTGACGCTCGCGCTCGACGGGGAGCGGATCACCTCCCCGCACCGGGTCGAACGCGAGCGGTTGTGGTGCCCGCAGAGCCCGCGGCTGCATCTGCTCGAGGTCGAACTACGCCGCGGCGGCACGCTCGTCGACCGCTACACCCTGCCGGTAGGGCTACGGGTCGCAGGGGTCGAGGGCGACCGGCTGCTGTTGAACGGGGAGCCGGTGGAACTGCGCGGCTTCGGGCGGCATGAGGACTTCCCTGTGCTCGGGCGCGGCACCGCTCCTGCTGTGGCCGCGCGCGATCTGCTCCTCATGCGGCAGCTGGGGGCGAACTCCTTCCGCACCGCGCACTATCCGTGCGATGAGGAAACGCTCGATATCGCCGACCGGCTTGGGCTGCTTGTCATCGCCGAGACACCCGCCGTTGGCCTCTACTTCGCTGACGAGGATCTCCCGCGGCGCCAGGAGCTCGCGCTTCGCTTCGCGGCGGAGCTGATCGCGCGCGACCGCAACCGCGCGTGCGTGATCGCGTGGAGCGTCGCGAACGAGCCGCGCATGAATTATCCCGGGGCGGCGGCCGCGCTCGGCCAGCTATGCGACGCCGCCCGGGCCCTCGACGGCACGCGCCCGGTCGGCTACGCGACCGATCTGCCCGACAGCCCCGGCGTCGATGCGGCGGACGTCATCTTCCTCAATGCCTACCCCGGCTGGTACAAGTACCCGGCCCGCCTCGAGACCGCCGAGTCGGCGCTTGGCGAGCAACTCGACCGGATCCACAGGCAACATGGCAAGCCGATCGTCATCACCGAGTTCGGGGCCGACGCCATCCCGGGCAGCCACGCGGACCCGCCGGCGCTGTGGAGTGAGGAATACCAGGCGGAGCTGATCGAACGGCTGATCCGCGTGGCGGCGCAGCGGCCTTTCGTCGCCGGCACCCACGTCTGGGCGTTCGCCGACTTCGCCACCGCCCAGGGAACCCACCGCCCCCAGTCCATCAACTTCAAGGGCGTCTTCACCCGCGAGCGCCAGCCCAAACTCGCCGCCCGTCGCCTCAATATCCTCTGGCGCAACCATGCCGACCGCTGACCGGACACAAAGCGGATGCTGCCTGGTCACAGGCCGGTCGCAATCTTCGGGTGAGGCTTGACAGAGGATTTATTATACGTCTTAAATCAGAACCTAAATTTAGTTCCGGGTCCATGGCTTCGAGCGAGAGGAGCCACCAATCGTGCGCATGACACGTATGCCCATCATCGCCGTGGTAGCTGCCGCATTAGCGACCATCCTGACCGCCTGTGGCGGGGGCACACCGACTAGCACAGGTGGCACCGGCAGCGCCGGCAACACCCATCCCAAGACACTCACCTACTGGGCGAGCAACCAAGGCAGCAGCATCCAGGACGACTACAAGACGCTGGGTCCCGAGCTGCAGAAGTTCCAGCAGCAGACGGGCATCAAGGTCAAGCTGCAGGTCGTCGGCTGGGCGGACCTGCTCAACCGCATCCTCGCGGCAACAACCTCCGGCCAGGGACCCGATGTCGTCAATATCGGCAACACCTGGTCTGCGTCCCTGCAGGCTACCGGTGCGTTCCTGCCCTTCACCAGCCAGAACTTCTCCCAGATCGGGGGCGAGAACCGGTTCCTGAGCTCGGCCGTCGGCTCGACCGGCGCCGCGGGCAAGCCGCCGACCGCCGCGCCGCTTTACTCCCTGGCGTACGGTCTCTACTACAACAAGAAGCTCTTCGCTCAGGCCGGGATAGCCGGCCCGCCCGTCACCTGGGACCAACTGATCGCGGACGGCAAGAAGCTCACCAAGGGCGGCGTGTACGGCCTCGCCATCGAGGGCGGCAGCATTCCCGAGAACACCCACCACGCGTTCGTCTTGGCGGCGCAGCACGGCGGTAGCTTCTTCGACGCCGCGGGCAACCCCACCTTCACCTCACCGGGTGCGGTAGCGGGTGTGACGCAGTTCGTCAACCTCATGGCGACCGAAAAGATCGCCTCACCGGCCGACGCCGAGTATGACCAGAACCAGTCCGTGTCGGACTTGGCCACCGGCAAGGCAGCGATGCTGATGTGGCAGGCGGCAGGACACAACCTCCAGGCGCACGGCATGAACCCCAGCGACATCGGGGTCGCGCCGGTCCCCGTGCAGTCGGGAACGCCAGGCACCGGCACCAACGTCGACTCGATGGTCGCCGGCATCAACATCGCCATCTACAAGAACACCGGCAACCTGGACGGTGCCCTGAAGTTCGTGAAGTTCATGACGAGTGACGCCGAGGCGAAGGTTCTCGACGTGCACTACGGATCGATCCCGCCCATCACATCCGCGCTGTCGGATCCGGCCTTCGCCACACCTGAGCTGACGGTGTTGAAGAACGTCCTCGCGACAAGCGCCGCGCCGCTGCCCCAGGTGGCCAAGGAGGGGCAGTTCGAAACGCTCGTCGGCACGGCGGTCAAGAACCTGTTCGCGATCGCCGCGGCAGGACATCCAGTCACTTCTGCGCAGGTGAAACAGCAGCTCGCGAATGCCCAGCAGCAAATGGCGGGCTGAGGCGACTTGTGACAGCTACTACCCCCAGGGACGCCCCCCCGGCCGAACGGACGTCCGGCCGGGGGGGCGTCCTGGGGCGCGAGCCGCCGCGGCCGTCGCGTCTGACCGACCGGATCCGCCGCGGCGGTCTGCCCTACCTGCTCCTGCTGCCCGCCCTGTTCTTCGAGCTCATCGTCCACTTGGTGCCGATGGTCGTCGGCATCCTGATCAGCTTCAAGCAGTTGACGCTGTTCTATATCCGCGACTGGCAGCACGCGCCGTGGGCCGGCCTGGCCAACTACCGGCTCATCGTCGATTTCAATGCGCCGGTGGGCCGCGCGCTGCTGCACTCCTTCGTGGTCACCTGCACCTTCACCGTGCTGGCCGTGGGATTTTCCTGGCTGCTCGGCACGACCGCCGCGATCCTGGCGCAAGACAGCTTCCGCGGCCGTGGCGTCCTGCGCGCGATCTTCCTCACGCCGTACGCTCTGCCGGTCTACGCCTCGGTGATCACCTGGGCGTTCATGTTCCAGTACAACAACGGCCTGGTCAACCACGTGCTGCACGACGAGCTCGGCCTGACAAGCGGGCCCACCTTCTGGCTGATCGGCAACAAAAGCTTCGCCGCGCTTGTGATCGTCTCCGTCTGGCGCAACTGGCCGTTCGCATTCCTGGTCGTGATGGCTGGGCTGCAAATCGTCCCGCGCGAACTCTACGAGGCGTCGGCGATCGACGGTGCCGGAATCTGGCAGCAGATCCGCCTGGTCACGATGCCGTCGCTGCGCGCCGTCAACCAGGTTCTTGTCCTGGTGCTCTTCCTGTGGACGTTCAACGATTTCACCATGCCGTATGTGCTGTTCGGCAACGTCGCCCCCCAGGCTGCGGATGTCATTTCGATCCACATCTACAACGCATCGTTCATCACCTGGAACTTCGGCGAGGGCTCGGCCATGTCAGTGCTCCTGCTCGGCTTCCTGCTCGTGGTGACCGCTGGGTATCTGCTGCTCACGTCACGCAGGAGGCAGAGTGTCTAGGCCACTCAGGACGCCGACAGCGCCCCCGCCGTCCTTCGTGTGGACCCGGCGGATTGTCCTCACGCTGCTGACCATCTTCGCCACCCTGCCCATATACGTGATGCTGAGCAGCTCGCTCAAGCCGCTCTCGGACGTCACAGGCACCTTCCACTGGATCCCTTCGCACCTCACTGTCCGGCCGTATATCGACATCTGGCGGACCGTCCCGCTGGCCCACTACTTCGTCAACTCGCTGATCGTGTCGAGCGCAGCCGCAGGCATCTCGGTGATCGTCGCCATCTTCGCGGCGTACGCGGTGAGCCGCTACGCCTTCCGCGGCAAGCGGGTCTTCACGATCACGGTGCTCTCTACCCAGATGTTCCCGGGGATTCTCTTCTTGCTTCCGCTGCTCCTGATCTTCGTGAGCTTGGGGAACGCGACAGGGATCGCCCTTTACGGCTCCCGCGGCGGCCTGATCCTCACGTACCTGACCTTCTCGCTTCCCTTCTCCATCTGGATGCTGGTGGGCTATTTCGACTCGATCCCCCGCGGGCTCGACGAGGCCGCACTGGTGGACGGATGCGGCCCGCTCCGCGCGCTTGTCCGCATCGTGGTCCCTGCGTCATTCCCCGGCATCGTCACGGTTACCATCTATGCCTTCATGACCGCGTGGGGGGAGGTGCTCTTCGCCTCCGTCATGACGAATGAGACCACCCGCACCCTCGCCGTCGGACTGCGCGACTACTCGACGCAGACCGATGTCTACTGGAACCAGATCATGGCCGCCTCGCTGGTTGTCAGCGTGCCTGTTGTCGCCGGATTCCTGCTCCTCCAGCGCTATCTCGTCGCCGGTCTCACCGCCGGGGCGGTCAAGTGAGCGCCGCGCTGAACGAGACAGCCGTATCAGAAAGGCAGTTCGTGGAAGACTTCAGCTGGGTTCCTGCCGGTTTCTCCTGGGGTGTAGCGACCTCGTCGTATCAGGTCGAAGGCGCCGTAACCGAGGGCGGCAGGTCGCCGTCCATCTGGGACACGTTCTCGCACACGGCCGGCAAGATCACCGGCGGTGGCACAGGCGACATCGCCTGCGATCACTATCACCGCTGGCCAGACGACATCGCTCTGATGAAGCGTCTTGGAGTGAATGCCTACCGCTTCTCCATCGCCTGGCCGCGCGTGGTCCCCTCGGGCGGTGGGGAGGTGAACAAGGCCGGACTCGCCTTCTACGATCGCCTAGTCGACGGTTTGCTTGACGCAGGCATCACCCCTTACCCCACGCTGTACCACTGGGATCTGCCGCAGGTGCTTCAGGACCGGGGCGGATGGCCAGCGCGGGACACGGCCGAGCACTTCGCCGCGTACGCGTCTCACGTCGCCGGTGCCCTCGGCGACCGCATCACCACGTGGGCCACGATCAACGAGCCTCGGTGCTCAGCCTGGATCGGCCACCTGGAAGGCAGGCACGCGCCGGGGGCCACGGACCTCACGGCCGCGGTGCTCGCCTCCTACCACTTGCTCCTCGGCCACGGCCTGGCCACCCAGGCGCTGCGGGCGGGCGCGCCCGGCGCGCAGGTGGGCATTGTGCACCTCCTCAGCGCCTGCGAGCCCGCCAGCGGCAGCGCCGCGGACATCGAGGCGGTGGCGCGCTTCGACGGCCACGCCAACCGCTGGTGGCTGGACCCGATTTATGGCCGCGGCTTCCCGCAGGACATGCTCAAGGTGTACGGCGTGGAGCTGCCCGAACGGCCCGGCGACGCCGAAGCTATCGCCGCCCCGCTTGACTGGCTTGGCGTCAACTACTACGCGCCAAGCGTCATCGCCAACGACCCGGACGGCCCGGCGCCGTACGCAAGGGAGGCGAGCGTGCCTGGCGTCCCGCGGAACATGCTTGGCTGGGAAGTGCGCGCCGCTGGTCTCGAGCAGCTGCTCGTGAACGTGACCAGGGACTATGGCGCGTCACGGGTCTACGTCACAGAGAACGGCTCGGCCTGGGCTGACACCATCGAGCACGACGGCGCCGTGCACGACCCCGAACGGATCAGTTACCTCGAGGGGCATCTCGCGGCGTGCGGCCGGGCCGTGCAGCGCGGCGTGCCGCTCGCCGGGTACTTCGCCTGGTCTCTGCTCGACAATTTCGAGTGGGCGGACGGCTACGAAGCCCGCTTCGGCCTGGTCTACGTCGACTACGCGACGCAGAAGCGGATCATCAAGGACACTGGCCACCGCTACGCCGACATCATCCGGTCCCACCAGGAGCGCACTCGAGAGGCAGCGTTCGGCCTCTCCGGCTGACGGCGTCCGTCGCGCATTGCCCCTTATGGAACACTGATGGGCCATCGGTGTTCCCATAACCGGCCACGTTGCCACATTCATCCGCTGGCCAGGCACAGGGATCATCAGGCGCCAGCCATCATCAGGCGCCAGCCATCATCAGGCATCAGCCAGCCTCAGGCTCTGGAAGCACACCAGCATCGCCAGTAACGCATGATCCGTTATCGTGTTAACCTGTCCGCGATAATCGCGGTGAACTTAACACGATAACGAATCATGGAGTGGGCCACGGCTAGCCTGTCCCGCGCCGGGCGCCAGGAACACCGGTGGGCCAACATCGCTGATGTGAACGGCCGTCGTGGCCGGGTGCCAGCGAGCGGCAGCCGTTATGGATCAATCTGTTCGGTCGTTTCCTGCGAAGACAAACCGGCCTGCGCGGAGGGGGGGTTTCCGCGCAGGCCGGTGTTTCTCGGGAGGGATCAGGGATAGCTGACTACATCGCTCGGGGTTGAGTTGGACGGGGTGACTGCTCCCGTGGTGTTGATGACGTGGCTGATGGTTCCCACGCCGCCGAGCGACACGGTGAGCAGGTCGTGCCACGCCACCCCGGAGGTAGGCGACTGGTACGCGTTGGCCGAATTGACGGCCGGGTTGACGTTGAAGAAGCAGTAGCTACCGAGGCCCCACCCGCCGAACGAGGTGACATTGCTGGCCACCGCGATCGCGGGATAGCCGTTGGACGTGCCGTTCATCCAGGCCGCCTGGTTGGGCGGGTCGTACGGCATCTCGTTCTGGAAGAAGATTATCTTTCCGTTCTGGCCATTCCAGGCCACCTCGGTCTTCTGGTAATGCTCGACGAACAGGCCGGTCGCCTCGACGTTGTTGCCGTTGACGGTCATGCCGTTGTCGGCGGTGTTGACGGTCCAGCCGACCGTCCCGCTGTTGCCGTGGTCGGCGCGCCACGCCCAGATGTCATCCACGATCGTGTCGTAGGCGTTCACGATCAGGCTGGCCGTGGCCTTGCCGGCGATGTCGCCGCCGATCCGGAAGAACACGTCCTGGATGGATGTGGGGTCGCTCGCGTGGCTGGCGGTCGAGCCGGCGGTCCCTACCGTCAGCAGGGCCGCCGAGTTGGTCGTCCCCGCGTCGAATAGCAGGCCCTTGATCCGGACACCGTTGACATCCGACACCTGCATGGTGTTCACGCCGTTCTGCGGGATCAGCGTGGGGAACCCGATGCCCAGAATGGTCGCGTCAGCGTGCGTGACGTTGAGCGTCTGGTTCAGGTTGTAGACGCCAGGGGTGAAGAGCAGGTTGCAGCCCTCGGACAGCGCGGTGTTGATGGTCGCCGCGCTCATCGACGGGTCGGCGACGAAGAACTGGCTCATCGGTACCGAGGTGCCTGGCGTGTTGCCGTTCGCCCAGCTCGGGCCGGATGCGTTCGTGCGCAGCGACGGCTCGAACACGTTGTAGTTACCGGACGAGTCGACGTAAAGGTAGGGCACGTCCCGTGACACCGGCGTGGTGGCCAGCGTCGTCATCGGCGGGCTGGGGAAGCTCTGCGCCGGTGCCCCGGTCACGCCGGAGAACACCATGTTCCACACCGAGCCGTTCCAGCTGCCGAAGCTGCTGTCCCGCGAATACCACTGCTGCTGTGACCCCGTGACGACCTGACCGGAAGCCTTCGTGTCGGCGATGTAGCCGCCGCTGGCGAAGCCACCGCTGGCTGGGAACAACGTCAACCCGCCGTGGACGTCGACCCGGCGGAACGGGCCCGCCTGAGCCACGGCCCAGCGGTCCGACCCGGCGGACGGCGTGATGGCCAGGTTCTCCGCCGACCGCCAGAAGTTCTGCGTGGCGTTGCCTGTGCCGTCGAACGAGTCCACCACGATGTCGCCGTTGATCATTACGGCGTCGGGGCTCTGGCCCAGTCCGGCGATCGAGGTGTAGTACCCCGTGTTGATATGAACGGCATAGGTGCCCGGCTTGAACAGCAGGGCGTCGCGGCGCGTGCCGAACTGGTTGAGCTTCTGCGCGCTGAACACGGAGTCCAGCGTGGACTGAATGCTCGTCGTCGACATGCTGGGGTCGAAGATGTGGACGTTCGGGCCCAAGTTCGGGGTGTTCGACTGCGCCGGGCACCCGGTACCGCCCGCGGATGTCGTGACCGAGATGGTGTTGGACCCGGCCGAGAGGTTTCCTGCGGCGTCTCGTGCCTTCACCTGGAACGTGTAGGCGGTCGAAGGGCTCAGCCCGGTCGCGGAGTAGCTGGTCCCGGTCACCGTCGCCACGGTGGCACCGTTTCGCAGCACGTCGTAGCCCGTCACGCCGACGTTGTCTGTCGACGCCCCCCAGGTCAGGTTGGTGGAGGTCGCGGTCGTGCCCGAGGCCGTCAACCCGGTCGGCGCGGTCGGTGGAGTGGTGTCGCCGCCACCCCCACTGCCGGTGAACACGCTGAACTCCCACAGCGAGTAGCCGTACTGGGTGCCCCGCACCGTGCCGAACATGCGGATGTACCGGCCGGTGCCAGCGACGGTGAGGGTCTGGATGCCGCCGGTGCCTGTAGTCGTGGAGAAGATCGAGGTCCAGGTGGCGGCGTCGGGTGACGTCTGGATCTGGAATGCCTTGCCGTACGCCGCTTCCCAGTTCAGCGTGACCTGGCAGATCGTCTGGGTGGACCCGAGGTCGACCTGCAGCCACTGTGGGTCGCTGAAGGCGCTCGACCAGCGGGTGCCGGTGTTGCCGTCCACCGCGTTCGCCGCCGTGAGGGAAGCGTTCTCCAAGGAGGAGGCGGTGGCGGGATGGTTGAGCGCGGCGTTGGTGGTGCCGCACGATCCGCCGCTCGCGGCGCCGAAGACACTGAACTCCCACAGCGAGTAGCCGTACACCGTGTTGCGCTGGGTGCCGAACATGCGGATGTAGCGCCCGCTGCCCGTGACGCTGAGGGTCTCGGTTCCGCCTGGCCCGGTGGTGGTGGAGAAGATGGTGGTCCAGGTGCTCGCGTCGGCGGAGACCTGGATCTGGTACGCCTTACCCGACGCTGCCTCCCACTGCAAGACGACCTGGCAGATCGTCTGGGTGGACCCGAGGTCGACCTGGATCCACTGCGGGTCGCTGAAGGCGCTCGACCAGCGGGTGCCGGTGTTGCCGTCCACCGCGTTCGCCGCCGGGAAGGAAGCGTTCTCCGTGGAGGAGGCAGTGGCCGGCCGACCCTGCGCGAGATTCGAGGTGCCGCAGCTCGCAGCCGAGGCTGACGGCGCCGCGCCAGGCAGCACCAGCCCGGCGAACATCAGCGCGGCCGTGGCGAGGGTGAGCACGCGGGCCCGCCGCGATCGCACGGGCGCCGTGCGCCCGCGGCCACGTGGGACGCCCGCCCTGGTCACACGTAAGACGCGAGCGAGCGAGCTGAGGGGAAGGGCGGGATGCATGGCATCTCCCTGGGTGGATGGGGATCGCTGAGAGTCGCAGGGGAGAGTTGACGGAAGGCATGAGGGTCCACTTGATACACGCCTTATTTAATGACGTAATTTAACTGGCCCGAAACGGGTGCGTCAAGAGTCCGGCAGCCTGTACGGTGCAGGCTTCATCAAGTGCTTGTTATAAGATTTGAACCTTAGGAGGGGTTATGGTGCGTCGGCGGTGGACGGTGCGTGACCTGCGGCGGGATAACCGGTCGGTGTTGTTGTCGTCGTTGTTTTTTGGGCAGCCGTGTAGTCGTCAGGAGTTGAGTGGGGCGACGGGGCTGAGCCCGGCGTCGGTGAGCAATGTGGTGCGGGAGTTGATTGGTGAGGGGATGGTGTCGGAGGCGGGGTCGGTGGATTCGGATGGGGGGCGGCCGCGGGTGTTGTTGCAGATCAACGCGGATTTCGGGTATGTGGTGGGGGTGGATGTGGGGGAGACGCGGGTGCGGGTGGAGTTGTTTGATCTGGCGATGGTGGAGCGGGCGAAGGCGGATTACCGGCTGGATCCGCGGGAGCATGGGGTGGGGATGATTGTAGGGGCGATTTTGGGGGGGGTGTCGGCGGTGCTGGCGTCGGGGGGGGTGGCGGAGTCGGCGGTTTTGGGGGTGGGGGTAGGGGTGCCGGGGGTGGTGGAGCAGGGGCCGGAGGTGGTGGTGCATGGGCAGACGTATGGCTGGGAGGCGGTTCCGCTGGGGCGGTTGCTGCGGGAGGGGACGGGGTTGCCGTTGTATGTGGATAACGGGGCGAAGACGATGGGGCAGGCGGAGTTGTGGTTTGGCGCGGGGCGGGGGGCGCGGCATGCGGTGGTGTGCTTGATTGGTTCGGGGGTG
>Ga0137365_10004361_pt1 | contig 11350 bp, 11 predicted proteins | sample SagtaG_9_FD_104799 | JGI IMG/M metagenome (GOLD analysis project Ga0137365, IMG submission 104799) | Vadose zone soil microbial communities from Sagehorn Ranch, Mendocino, California, USA - Sage1_L_40_16 metaG | ecosystem: Environmental > Terrestrial > Soil > Vadose zone | place: USA... | reverse complement strand
GACCGGCGTCATGTTTCAGGATGGCGGCTGCGCAGTCTCGAACTCGGCTGGTACGCTGCGCGCCTTTGCCCAGCGCGGCACGGGCGGCAATAACCTGTGGGTCTGGACTTCGACGAACAATGGCACCTCCTGGAGTGGTCCCGTCAGCGTGCTCTCACCTCCCGGAGGTGCGTTATTGAAGGGCATTGCCAGCGCGGGCAACAATGATGTGTTCTTTTTCTATGACGTCTCAGGCGGCGATGCGATCGGCTGCTCCTTTTTCTCTGCCGGCGCCTGGTCTGCGCTCAATACATGGACGCTGGCGCCTGTTTCTTATGGAGGTGGCCTCGCCGTTGCCTGGAGCGGCAGCACATACACCGTTGTCTACTCGGATGGCTACAGCCTTGCTACGTGCGTCTTCAATCCGACGGGGAGCGTGTGGAGCAGCGGGACGGCGATCGCCGCGACGACGAGCGATGCCATCCAGCGCACCGCGCCGCATCTCTCGTTTGCCGACGGGCTCTATAGTTGCCGGGAACCCGGCAAACCTTTGCGTCTGCCAGAAAACCCGACCTTAAGCTACGCCCTTTGAACGCGCTTATTCAGCACGCCAACTGGGCGGCGGGTTGGACTACGGCCAACCGTGGAATTTGCGCCAAGCTTGGTGCCTCTCTATGAGTAACGCTTTGATCTCTTTCCTGCTTTTGCAGGCGTGCAGTTCCGCATCGTTCCAACGGTTCGCGAGGTTGGTAGCGGCATTGAGGTCGGCGTGAGTGGAGAAGCCGCACGCGACACAGCAAAACGTTTGCTGGTCGGGGCGGTTGGCACGGTCCGGATAGTGGCACCTGCCGCATGCTTGCGAGGTATACGCGCTCTTGACGCTGGTGGCGGCCATCCCCCGTTTGGCCGCTTCCCAGGCGAGCTTTTTCGGAATGTGGGCGAGGTTGGAGGCGCGCAGATACGCATTCATCGCCCGGGCTTTGTATTTCATGGTGGAGACAGAAAGCTGTTCATAGACGATATGTGCATCGGGATGCTCTGCAAGACATTGGTTGACCGCGCGGTTTATCTCCTGGCGCACATGCCGTACCAGCCGTTGCCCGCTGCGGCTACTGGTCGACGGGAGCTTCTTCACACCTTTCTTTTCGAGGCAGGCTCGCAGCTTCGCCTTGCGCCGGCGCTTCTCCCGATCGCGCTTCTGCCGCTCGCGCAACTTGCCATGAAAGGTGCCGTAGTGCCTGCCGTCACTACTCGTCAGGAAGTTGGCTACGCCCACATCTACACCGATCACTGGTGCTATTGGGTCCGTCTGCACGGGGACAACTTCGTCATAGGTGAGCGTGAGCCACCAGTTCCCTCCCCGCTTGTTGAGAGTTGTACTGGCGTTAATAATTTTGCCGTTGAGCGCCTTGCGATGATAGTCAGCGAGCTTGATCGGGATGAGCAGTGGTTTGCGGAAGACCAGCGTGCTGATCTTGAGCCAGTAGTCAAAGGTGGAGTCCCGGGAAGGTTCGAGCATCACTACAGTGGCACTCGCCTGGATGCAGGTCTGTTTGAGCTTGGGAATGTTCCACTCCTTCCAGACGGGTTCCTTCACAGGGGGATCAGGATTAGACCCGATCTGTTGTTCGCAGTAATCAGCAAGCGTGTCCTTGTAGTCCTGGTACGCCTGTGCTCGGTTGGAGCGCCACGATTGGGCAATGCCTGCTGCCTGCTGAATAGCGACCCGGTGCCAGCGTTCCGATAAGGGCGTAGAAAAGCAGGTGGGACGGAACTTGTCAGGTTGCTCATCGGTGCAAAAGAGCGTGACGTATTGCTGGCAGAGCGCCAGGTAGACCTGCGCTAGCTCATCCAGGGCCGAAAGCTTGCCCGAATTGACCTCTCCTAGCCGGATGTGCGTCACGGCTCTGGTGAGTGTCTTTAGCTCGCTCTGATCTTTGACCTGATGTCGGCGTTGCTTCATACTGCGGTCCTCAACATGCACAGTAAATATAATTAGAGCACTTTGATTCCTGCATCTTCTATAGTGACTTCGTATCCTAGCTTCTCAGATAAGACACGACAAACGGCAGAGGCTAAATCAGGACGTACCGCCTCATCTCTCTCCATTTTTTCAATAGTAGGGCGCGATACGTCTGCTAGCTGCGCTAAGCGTGACACGTTAAGCGCAGCCTTAATACGAAGTTCTCTTACTCTGGACATGAGCACAACTCCTCTAAGATAGTGTGCTCATATAGTAACACAAAGGTATCATAATTAGAAGTAGTTGTCAATAGTTGTAAAATTTAGTCAAATTTATATTGAAATAGCTATTTTTATATGTTATGATACCTATGGACACGACGATGATCGTCAGGAAAATCTGTAGAAAGTCTTTGTTAGGGGTTTTTGTAATGTAGAATCTTGAAAGTAGGTAGGAAGTTCACAGCAACCTACCTACGGTGAGCAACCAGTGTGTTAAATCAGTCTGGTCACTCACAGGGTGCATTATAGCACCCTGACCGGGCTATGTTCCTTTCAGAAAGGAAACACCCGATGGCGAAATCCTATCAACCTCCCACTTCACCAGACGACGATGAAGAGTACACCGTCGTCCCCGTGGACTACCAGCACCACACCGACGAGCATCCCGAATGCTTTGAGACGGACTGTGCGTGTCACCAGCAACGCGTCGCCGATCTCACCCGGGACTACCAGGATGGCCTGGTCAGCGCTGATGATGCAACCCGTATTGTGCAAGGCAAGACCGTCTAGAAGGAAGACATCATGACTCGTACACCTGATGGCGTTCCTACTATCCTTGCCATTCGCCTTGCTCCTGGACATCCCCTCGCGTCCCTGTCGGTCTTCGACCACATGCAGGTGGGGGACACATCCTCGTCCACGGAATCAGCCATGTGGGCGGACCTGCACTCACTCGCTCAGGAGTGGGGGGCCTTTGCCAGCGCGGTCCCTGCCCTGGAGAGCACGGTGAGCGCCCACGTGTTCCAGGCGATCGGCATGGCCTTTCTCGCGCTTTCCCACGAGGAGAGCGCCTACGCCCACTACTTCCTGCTGAGCAACCGCCTGCGCTACCCACCCTCCACGGTCGCCGAAGGGTTGGAGCAAACAGGGGTGGACCTGCACGAAGCCTTTGTCAACTGGACGGCGGTCGGTCTGTGGCTGGAGCGGCTCGTCAATGAGGGACACGCCGCTCCTGGGCTGTTGGACACGGTTCGCCCGATGATCATGCAGGCACACGCTCAGCAGCAGCGGCTCTGGTCCCTGCTGCGAGAGGTGCAAGGGGAACATGCCAGGCTCACCGGACAAGACGCAACCCGCAAGGAGGTGCGCCCATGAGCAAACGTACCCCGTCGGCTACCTATCATACCAATCTGCGTTCAGTGGTACCAATCTTATACGACCGATTCTGGTCTGTGACCGACTTTTCATCTTTGAGATTTGTCTATCAGACCGCAGGTTGGTATCACATGCTGGCCAAGAGCGACTGCCAGGTCTTTGACCGGCACCCATGGCACACCACCTTCACGATTGGGCAGTATCTCTGTACTCCCTGCGGGGCGACGTACTACTGCCCCGGCTGTACGCTGAGCATCCCGAAGAACGCTCGGGCGCAGCTCTGTCCCGAGCATCACACCGAGCGGGAGGCGCGAGATCAGGTAGCCCTGAAGCCACGTGTCAAGAAGGAGATGCAGGCATGACCGAACGCACACCACCCGAGCGGGGAGCCGCAATCATCCAGGGCACCCGCCGCGCCCTGCGCGAGCAGCACGGCATGTGGGACGAGGACCCTGCCACCTCACTGGTCCCGCCTCCCTATCGCATCGCCCGTGCCAGTCTGCCCGTTCAGGATCGGCGTCGTCAGCCGCCACCGCAAGGAGCATCCCAGCACCATGCCGGGCACTCCCACGCGATCCATCCCGAGGACCAGCCCTACGTGACTGATGAGCAGTATGGCGCTCCGGTCTCTGCCCGAGCCACATCAGCCATTGACGAGGGGTTGGACGATCGCCCTGTACGGACCAGCGTCCGGCGCTACCATCGCCCGAGGACCACCGAACAGCAGACGGCTCCTGTTGCCTCTGCCCAAAGGCGTCAGGGGATGCACTGGTCCGTCTTCGTCGGCCTCACGCTGCTGTGCATGGTCGTCGGGTTCGTGCTGTTCTCCGCGCTGGCAACGTGGTGGCAGCACACCGACGACTACCTACACTACGGCATGCCGCGCACCTTCCAGATGGATGCGGTCGTGGGACACCAGGACTCAGCAACGCACCCGTCGCACTTCATCGCCCTCAACCTGGACGGGCATCTCTCCGTCATCGAGATGCAGGGCGGCGAGGTCAGCAAGACGGTGATCTATGCGGGTCCGGTCATCTACGGGCAGGGCAGCGATCTGGTCGCCGTCACGCTCTCCATTGTCCATGACCAGCGCGGCCAACCCGAACTGGTCCTGCACTACCAGAACAACGAGATCATCCTCTACAACGGCAAGGATGGCAAGTTCCACCTGCAACCCCAACAATGATCGTCCACGGAGCGCGTTTGTGAAGACAGGTGCCAGGGGCAAGGAGCCGCCATGATGGTCCTTGCTCCTGGCACCTGAAGTGGAGAGAGAGAAGCACATACCATGCAACAACAAGACCAACAGGGGCGCGAGCCCAAAGGACCAACCACCGGACCCTTGCGTCCGTTGATCGTGGTGATGGAGACGACCGAGGAGGAGGAACCCCGCCCTGATGAAGGAGCGTCACCACACCCACAGGAGGATGACGAGCAGGACCGATTGCCACCCATACTAGAGGAGAGCAGTGCGCCATCACAGCAACCGGAGGAGCCTGAGTCAACACCCGTGCCCACGCCCACGCCACCACCACGCGAGCCCAGGCCGCTCTCGTTGCCTGGGTCAGCTGCTCGGCCCCGTCGTCCTTTCTCCGTGCTGATCGCCCTGATCGGGATGGTCCTGCTCCTGCTGGGGGTTGTCATCGGCATCCTGCTGGTGGTGAGCCCGGCGAGCCTGGGACCCGTCACAGCTTTTCTTCCCGGTGTCACGCCCACGGCCTCCGTCACGCTCACCCCCGCGCAACACAGCCTGCACGCAATGATCCCGATCACTGCGGTGACCGGCATGCCCGATCCAACCCGATATCAGGTCAGCGCCCGCCTGCTCTCGGTCAAGAGCATTACCTTCACACAGACCGTGCCCGCAACAGGACGTGGACATACGCAGGCACAGCGGGCGCAGGGCACCCTGACCTTCTACAACGCTGCTCCCTACGTGCAGACCGTCGCAGCCGGGACCGTGCTCACGGGAGCAGCTGGGGTCCAACTGGTGACCGATCAAGCCGCGTTCCTGCCCGCCGCTGACTTACCTGCGGTGGGAATGGCGACCGTTGCGGCCCAGGCGGTGCAGGTCGGGCCCCAGGGCAACATCGCGCCCCTGGACCTCAACGGCTTGTGTTGTGTTGCGGGAGTCTCGGTCAAGAACACGGATGCCTTTACCAGAGGACAGAACGCCCGAGACTACGCCGTCGTGGTACAGCAGGACGTGGATGCCATCACCGGACCACAGAGCGCCACGCTCACCCAACAGGCACAAGCGAGCCTGCAAGGGGAAGTGCGCCCGAACGAGCAACTGACCAGTCCCGCACAGTGTCATCCGAACGTGAGCACTGATCACCCGGTGGGCAGTGAGGGAACCCACGTCACGATATCCCTCACCGTCACCTGTCAGGCGGAGGTCTACGACCAGCAGGCGGTGCAACAGGTCGCCAGCACCATCTTGAGCGAGCAGGCCCGTAAGACGTTGGGAGTAGGGTACAGCGTGCAGGGCACCATCAAGACGACGGTGGTACAGGCTGCCACGACCGAGCAAGCCCACGGCATCCTCTCACTGTTGGTTACGGCACAGGGGTCGTGGAGCTACCAGTTGGGCAGTGCAGAGATCAGTCGCTTGAGCAGGCGGATCGCGGGACTACCCCGGCAACAAGCCGTGCGTTTGCTCAAGCAAGAGAGGCACATCCAGGCGGTGAGCATTACCGAGACCTGTAACGCGACGAGCATGCCGAGTGACCCGGCCCACATTCAGGTGATGGTCCTGGATGTGGTCAGTGGGTAGGAAAGATGAAAGGAAAGTGCAGGGTTGGGTAGTGTGTCTGGTCCTGCACTCCACCATCCAGAGAAAGGAAAGATCATTTCAATGAATAGCAGTTCCAGTATAACGCAGCCAGAAAATGAGTACTACGACTACTACCCCCTGGACACCAACGCGGGGCACGCCCTGCTTGCCGAGGATCACGAGTTCGTCGTCAACCCGCAGACCGGACGGTCATCCTGGTCAATTGGGAGCGGCGACACGTCGTCGAGGAATGTCCTCGTACAGGACAGGAGTTGTGGTGCTCCCGATCCTGTTGGATGGCCCTCTATGTGCCCACGCACCATCTGCTCAAAGGGCTGCGGGGCAAGCAGACTCGGCGCATCTCCAGTAGGAGCCAGGGCAAGAGGTCCTGCTCAGCCGCCTCCGAACGGTGCTCGCCGCTTGCCAGGAGCGTCTGCATCACCTCAGCCTGGATGTCATTCGTGTCGGTGAGCAGGGCTCCCTTCTTGTACGGTTTCGGAGAACCGAGAGAGGAGCAGGCAGACCCTCATGAGGATTGCAGTGACCCATCTGCACGCCCTGCTGCACCTGAAAGTCAGAATTGAGCAGTTGAAAGCGAGAGAGCGAGGCACACTCACCGGATGGGAGCGAGACGTGGTACGGGAGAGCCTGGACCAGGCCTATGACCTGGCGGAGTCGCTGCTCACCCCACAGCTATGCAGGCGCTTGCCAGTGACATCACAGCGGAGGAGAGAATATTGTTTGCGTAGTCCTGCCATTGCCTTCCTCCTTGAGAATGTTCCTCTCCCTCCTGCTATTTTATCTTATGGACCTGGCCAGTTTTCTGCCCCCATTATAGCCTATCAGGATATTTCAACTTCCTACTCTGTTCTTATCCACTAACCATGAGATTTGGCTTCTTTGAAAAGATAAAAGTGTGTCTCGAAACTTGGTCCCTATCATATTTAGGAAAGCTGAACCGAATTATGCTCCCTGTTGCTTCTGGTCATAGTCCATTCTGAACAAAGTCTCGCAGAGCCACTTGTGGAATTCTGGATCATCTGTAAACTTACGATACAAATCTGTATGGCTGAAGATAATCTCCTGGAACTTGTGCACGATTTTATTCTCATGGGTAATGCGAGCGTTCTGCCTGTCCGAATATCTTTTGGCATTCTGATATTCCTCATCTCTACTGACTTCACTCGGCAAATCCTCAAAAAGGAACTTCCGGATCCGGTCATTGTCTGTCCACTCTGTCCGGTAGAACTCGTTGAATTCACGGAGGATATTACTCAGTAAGTCCATTTGCGGCTCATACTGGCCCGCTCGCACCTCCGCAGGCGTTGGTTCGAGTTCTTCCCCTCCTGTTAAACGGATCTGCTGCGTCATTTCCTGTTCGGCGCGATAGCTGTCCATATCCACGCTTTCTAGGACCCCTTTGGCCAGATCTTCATCATCAGGTGCGGGCAACTTCGGTAGTAAGAGCTTTAAGAATGTCTTGAGGCTCTCCCAATATGGATTGCTGAAATTCTGGATCATCACGAGGAACTGATATGTCCGTACGAATGTCTTGGCCTTTGCCTTAAAGTCGATCTGTTGGTCGGTGTCGAACTCCTGACGATAGACTTCCGAGCAGGCATCCAGGATTGGGTCGAGTTGATCACGGGCAACTCCACGTACATAGCGTTCCATCAGATCTTCCACCTGTTGTCGTGCATAGACCTGGAAGCTATCCAAGGCATCCTGGAGATCGTTCAGTCGGTTGATATCCGTCTCCTCACTCAAAATTGTCGTCTGATAGAATGGCTCAAAGGCGTGCTTGATCTGGTCTGCCGAGTTCACGAAGTCCAGCACAAAGGTATCTGTCTTCCAGGGTTTATAAGATCGGTTGAGGCGTGAGAGTGTCTGTACTGCCTTCACATCGCTGAGTGGCTTGTCCACGTACATTGTGTGTAGTAATGGTTGATCAAAGCCTGTCTGGAATTTCTCTGCAACGATGAGGAAGCGATACTCGTCTTTGCCGAACTCCTCAGGAATATCGTTACTTGGAAAACCATTCATCCTTGCTTCATCATAAGACAGTCCTCCCTCTGTCTTTTCACCGGTGAAAGCGACTATCGTTTTATAAGGCGATTTAAGTTCACGCAAATAGGTGTCGAAGGCCAGTTTATAGCGAACCGCGCTTTGGATTGAATTAGTTACGACCATTGCCCTGGCTCTGCCCCCAATCTTGCGCTTAGCAATCACCTCATCTAGAAAGTGGCGCACCATGACCCTGGTCTTCTGCTCGATAGCCGCTGAATGCTGCTCGACGTATTTTCGCAGCTTTTTTTGCGCCCGCAAGGTATCGAAGCGAGGATCGTCCTCGATTGTCTTGTAGAGCTTGTAGTAGCAGTTATAGGTCGTGTAGTTTTGTAGCACATCTAGAATGAACTCTTCTTCGATGGCTTGCTTCATTGTATAAGTGTGGAACGGATAAAACTTTCCATCTGCAGGATTTCGCAATCCGAATGTTTCCAGCGTTTTGCTCTTCGGGGTTGCTGTGAATGCGAAATAACTCGCGTTGGTGAGGAGCTTTTGCTCGGTAATGATTCGGTTGATTATGTCCTCGACTGTCTCTTCATTTTCATTACCCTCGCTCTTGCCCAGCGCGACATGCATCTTCGCTGCCGCTTGCCCACTTTGACTGGAATGGGCCTCATCAATGATGATAGCGAATTTTTTGCTGTCCAATACCTGGATCTCATTGGCGATATATGGGAACTTCTGGATTGTTGTAATAACAATCTTTTTGTTGTTTTCCAGTGCTTTGCGCAATTGAGCGCTGCCCTCTGTAATCGCCTCGACCACGCCTGCTACATGCGTGAATTGTTTGATAGTATCCCGAATCTGCTTATCCAACACCTTACGGTCAGTGATGACAATAATCGTATCGAAGACGCGCTGTGCCCCTGTCATATCTGTCAACTCTACAAGCTGGTGCGCTAACCAGGCAATGGAATTGCTTTTGCCGGATCCCGCCGAGTGTTGTATCAGGTACCGTTTCCCCGCACTGTGTTCCTGGACATCCACAAGCAGGCGTCTCACTAAATCTAGTTGATGATACCGTGGAAAAATAATCTCTCGGTCCTTCTTACTCCGTCGACCGGTATCCTGAGCAAACTTCTCAATAATATTGCTCAAACTCGGTTTTGTAAGGATGCGTTTCCACAAATAATCTGTCTTGATCCCATTAGGGTTCAGAGGATTTCCTGCTCCTTTATCATGCCCCTGGTTAAAGGGAAGGAAATTTGTCTCCTGCCCACGTAGCTGCGTTGCCATGTATATCAGGTCATCATCCACTGCGAAGTGGACCAGACACCGCCCAAATGCAAAAAGCTGCTCATTGGGAGCTCGGTCGTTCTGGTACTGCCGGATTGCATCCTTTACATTCTGCTTTGTCAATCGGTTCTTTAACTCGAATGTCGCGACAGGCAGACCATTGATGAAGATGACCATGTCCAATGCCAACCGGCGCTGATCCATGCTATACTGCACCTGCCTCGTGACTGAGAAGCGGTTAGCCGCATAACGCTCTTCCGCCTGAGGATTGAGGCTTGATGCCGGTTGTGGATAATATAGCGTAATCTCTTCTGTACTTTCCTTGATGCCTTTGCGCAGCACATCCAGGATACCTCGTTCGCGTACCTGTGCAGCGATACGCTCTTGCAGTTTCGTTTCAAGGTTTACCCCGTGCCTTGCTTTCAATCGTGCCAGCGCTTGCGATTGCGTGGCGGAAAGAAAGACGAAAAGCTGATTGGAATCTACGCAATAACCGCGATCATAGTCTACCGGGCTGCCCTTTAGATATCCTGCCTCTTCCAATAAGCTCTTCTCGATAATGGTTTCCAGCCCCTTTTCCGAGGTATCACTTGTGCTCATACTGGGATTTCCTCTATGCTTATACCAGTGTCTCTTTCCTGAGTTGCCTCACGCACATCGACTTTGCCTGTCACTATAGCAGAGATGAGCGGTGTGCGGTATTCTTTAATCAGCTCAATTTCGCGCTCGGCGCGATTAATAATACTGTCAATTTTTGCAGTTTCGTCTTGAATAAATCTGATAATACGATCTTGTTCTTCTTTAGGTGGGAACAACGTACGAATATTATAAAATTCAGGAGTATACAGCCTTAAGAATCCTACTACGATACCGCGTACAACTCTGTTAAAAGTTGCAATATAAGCAGGATGTCTATAAAGCATCTCGAAGTATTGGACGTTAGCTCCCGCCCTGAGACGGAATACTGCGTAATCAGGACTGACAAGGCCTGATATCTTTGCTCGAGCGAACACACCTAAATGTGCCTTGAGCTTGTTTAGAACCAAGTCATCGGCCTGGCAAAGTTTAAAGCCCTCTTGTGTCTCTGATTGTAATGTCTTCTCTTCAATACGGTTAGTTTCGACAAGGCCGAGCTTTTGGCTCATTGAAAGATGTGTCTCCAATCCAGTATCGGAGCGCTCATTGATTTCGCGAAAAACATACTTAGCTCGCTTCACCTCCCAATGCGCTGGTATTTCCCCAAGCCACTCAATCCCTGATGGCTTCATCGGCACATCCAGTTCAATTCCCCATGTTACTGCGCGATTGATAATTGTAGCCTTCTGATCCTTCAAAAGTTCAATCAGTCGCTCTTTGTTGGTGATAAATTGATCTATTTCGGCTAGTTTGTGGTCGAGGAAGGTGACGATGGCATTTTGTTCTTCTTGATCCCTGGTTATAGCGATTTTGAGTTTCCCAAGTTGATTAGGTGTTATAGCAGGATAATTGACACCATATGAATTTGAAGAAACTTGGCTAATAAAAGTATGAGATTGCACGAGGTAATACACGTACTTAGGGTGCGTTTTTTTATTAGGAGAAAGGGCTGCAAACCCGGTGGATGCAACGATATTAGATGTATTATCTTGGATAAAAGCAATTGCTTTAAGATATGTACGCACCGTGGATATAATGGTGTCACCTTGTATAATAATACGTCGAGCCCTTGATGGAGCTAGCCCAAATCTGAGCCGTTCAGGAGCAGTAACGACTCCTCTCTCATCGACATTTCCAATATCAATATACATAATCTGAAGATCAGGGGAAGTGACCTCCGAAAGAACCTCACGATTACTGACCTCGACAAAGGAAAGTCAAGTGTGATAAGATGGAAAAATGGGAGCACCAAAGAAAGCCGATTGGCGGGAAGAACGGCGCAAACGCGCCTGGGAACTGAAAGCACAGGACTGGCAG
>Ga0137365_10004359_pt1 | contig 11352 bp, 9 predicted proteins | sample SagtaG_9_FD_104799 | JGI IMG/M metagenome (GOLD analysis project Ga0137365, IMG submission 104799) | Vadose zone soil microbial communities from Sagehorn Ranch, Mendocino, California, USA - Sage1_L_40_16 metaG | ecosystem: Environmental > Terrestrial > Soil > Vadose zone | place: USA: California... | reverse complement strand
TGCTTTTTAGCTAGTTCATATTGAGGAAAAGATTGGTCAAAAGGAAAAATTATAGTCTCTATCGTGGGATGTTGTTTTAAAAATTTCAAAACTTCATTTGTAGTTTTTGTAATGCGTTCCAGTCTTGCGGGTAGTGTTCTTAATCCACGGATGAGCAGCCAGGCATTGAAGGGTTGAATGCCGCTGCCTATATTCAGATATTCGCTGTCAAATATTTTTTTGATCATAGAATGCGAGCCGCTAAGTACTCCGCCTAAGGTATCACTATGACCTCCGATGTATTTAGTGGCAGTTTGCAGGGCAAGGTCAATTCCCAATTCAACAGGCCTCTGATACAAGGGCGTACAGTAACTGTTATCAATGATCGTAGTAATGGTTTTTGATTTTGCAAGCCCGGCTACAGCCTGTAAATCCTGTAAAGCAAAATCCCAGCTATTCGGTGATTCAAGATAATACAATACGCTATTTTGCTGAGTTGCTCCTTCCCAATTTTCAATTTTGGTTCCATCAATATATGTTGTGGTTATATTGAATCGCGGAAGTACTACATCAAACATTCTTTGTGCCCACGTGTAAGGAGCCTTTACGGAGACAATATGATCGCCTGATTTTACATTGGCGATTATACTGGCAAAAATCGCTGAAGCACCGCTGTTAAAAACCAGACAATCTTCTGCTCCATCAAGTGCAGCTAATTTTTTTCTGAGAATTTCAACGGTTGGATTTAGACCACGGCTGTATAAATAACTATTCATCTCATCTTCCAAGGCCTTACTCAGATCATCCACTTTCTTAAAAGCAAAATTGCTTGTTTGAATGATGGGTGGTGAAATAGCATTAAAATAGTTTTCGCGTTCCTCCCCAAGTTCGTTGAGTATATAAGAAACAGAACCATGATTTATGGGATTTTTGGGATTATCAGGAGATGATGACATTGTTTTACGGTTGAGCGGGTTTCTTATTTTTATATACCAAAAAATAGATTATTAAAAACGCAGTAAAAACTGATAAACCGATTATGGCATATTTTGGAAAAGTTATGGCGATGACAATGCCTACAAAAAGATAAGTTAACACAAAAATTACCGGCAGTAAAGGATATAATTTCATGGAATAAATTCCCGTACCGTCCAAATGCTTTGTTCGTTTTCTTAGGACAAAAATAGTAGCTGCAGAAGTTGCCATACCAATTGAATCGAGAAAAATAGTAAAACTCAGAATTTTATCAAATGTATCTGCGAAAAATAAAACCACTATACAAATAGCGGCAAACACGGTAAGGCTAACCGTAAGCACATCTTTTTTTTCTTCTTTTTTTTTGAATGAAGCCGGTAAAATTCCATCCTCGCTCATAGCATACATCACTCTCGGATTGCTTAGCAGTAATACATTTACATAAGCCAGTACAGCGATAAAAAGTAAAATGGAAGAAGCATATTTGCCAGCCGGTCCAAACATTTTTTCTGAAATGATCGCTGCAATGCCCGATGTATTTTTCAATTCGGTAAATCCAATCACTTTGTAATAAGCAAAGCTTACCATTAAATAAAGCGAGACAATAACGATGATCCCAACAAAAATACCTCTTGGAATATTCCGTTTTGGGTTTTCAATTTCCTCACCAAAATTGATGGTCTGCTGGTAACCGCCATAAGTAAAAGAAGTGGCCTTCAATGCTACACCAAAAGATAAAAGAATGGCTCCAAAGCTTTGGGTCTTTAAATCTACCACGGCCTGTGGCGCCGTATTATATAATGATGGAAAAAATAAAGAAGCAATCAAAATCACCACCATACTTATTTTGATAAGCATCAAGACATTTTGAGTTCGGGAACTCATTCTCAAACCCATCAGGTTTACACCATAAAAAATAATAATAGCGGCCATCGCAATAAAAGCCTTTATGGTACTTGTTGTTTCTGATTTGAAGATCAATGGAGCGATGTACTCACTTCCTATCAATGCCACGCCTGAAAGCGAAGCTGCATTAGAAATAAGAATGATACAATTGATCGCAAAGGCTATGGAAGGATGATAAGCATAGGAAAAGATTTTATAATAGCCTCCAGTAACCGGGTAGCGACTTCCGATCTCGGCATAGGTCAATGCACCACAAAAAGCCACCAAACCTCCAATGATCCAGGCCGCAAAAAAAATAGAAGGCGTCAAAGCTGCATTGGCCGCATCTTTTGAAGTTCTGAAAATTCCCATTCCAATCACAAGACCAATCACGATCATGGTTAGAGAGAACAGTCCCAATTTATTCTTCGAGCCCATAGTTTGAAGATAGGAAAAACGTTCTAACTTCGTTAAACGAAGCCAATGCTATGAACAAAACTTTACTCTGCACATTCTTATGCTTTATTATTCTTCAGGCATTTTCACAGGAAGAAAACTCTGACTCATCAAAAAATCTTAGTGAAGTATTTGTAAAAGCCTATGAACAAAACAAGCAACTGAAACAAACTGCTGCAGCTATCAATTTTGTAAGCAAACCCCAATTAGAGCGATATAATAATACAAATATTTTACCGGCACTCAATAGTACACCCGGAGTAAGAATGGAAGAACGTTCACCCGGTAGTTACAGAATGAATATTCGCGGCAGTACTTTAAGATCACCTTTTGGAGTACGGAATGTAAAAATATATTGGGATGATATTCCTTTCACGGATGCAGGAGGTAATACTTATTTAAACCAGCTGAGCTATTACAATTTTAATTCTATTGAAGTAATCAAAGGGCCGGGAGGAAGTTTATATGGTTCCGGAACGGGCGGCGTGATCTTAATTCATAGCGAATCTGCCACCTGGCAACGTGGTTTTGATGCAACGGCTTTAGGTGGGAGCTACGGTTTACTGAATACTGATCTTCAATTGAGAGTGGGAAAAGAAAATTTACAAAACACGTTGGGCTACTCCCATCAAAACAGTGCAGGGTATCGCCATCATACTTCTATGTATCGCGAAGTAGCAAACTGGCAAATGAAAATTATAAAAAGTAAAAAAGAAGAAATAAAATTATCTGTTTTATATGGTGATCTCTATTATCAAACTCCCGGCGCGTTGAATAAGGCTGAATATTCAACCAATCCACGCGCAGCCAGACCAAAGGCGGGAGCATTTCAAAGTGCAGACAGTATCAAAGCGGCTATTTATCAAAAAACAATTTTGGGAGGAATAACTAATCATTACAAATTTTCTGGCAGGTTTGATAATACAACAACTTTTTATGGTGCATTTACAGATTTGACAAACCCTACATTCCGCAATTATGAAAAAAGAAAGGAACCTCAATGGGGAGCAAGAACTGTATTCAATTGGAATAAGCAATTAAACCAATCTTTACTACAAATAGTTTTTGGCAGCGAATTTCAGCAAGGTTATTTTAATACAAAAGATTACGTGAATGCGTATGGAAAAGCCGGAAACATTATGACCAATGATAACATTCGCCCAACTGTTTTTTCTGTATTTGCACAGGGGGATCTTCAATTGCCAAAAGATTGGGATCTAACAGCAGGCTTAAGTACCAACCTAACCTCTATTAAGATCAACAGAATTTCGGTTCCTAATTTTAACCCGATAAATAGAAAATTCAAAAATGAATTAGCACCCAGGATTGCACTTTCAAAAAAAATTATTGAAAACCTATGGATCTATGGAAGCGTGTCAAAAGGTTTTTCCCCGCCAACAGTAGCTGAGGTATTACCATCTACAACTGTAATCAGTACTGATCTGCAGCCTGAGCATGGTGTAGATTATGAATTAGGATTTAAAAGCAACTGGCTGCAGCGCCGATTATATATTGAGGTAAATGCTTTTTATTACCGTTTGCAAAATGCAATTGTTTCCAGAAAGGACAGCAGCAATGCTGATTACTTTACCAATGCGGGTTCAACCAAACAACGGGGAATTGAATCCCAGGCTTCTTACCAGTTTGTAACAGGCAACCATGCTTTTCTCAGATCTGCAAGACTATGGATCAGCTATACCCGGAATAAATTCAATTATGATAACTTCAAACAATCGACAACAGATTTTTCCGGAAAACAATTGCCAAGTGTAGCTCCACAAACTGTTGCTGCTGGTTTTGATATTGCTACAAAAAAAGGAATCTATTCAAACCTCACGTATTTCTACAGCGATCCCATCGCATTAAACGATGCCAATTCTGAATTTGCTTCTTCTTATAATTTAGTGGGAGAAAGGCTTGGCTGGAAAAAAATGTTAAATAAAAAAACTCAGCTCGATCTTTTTATCGGCGGAGAAAATCTTTTTGATGTTACTTATAGTTTAGGCAATGATATTAATGCTGCCGGAGGAAGATATTATAATGTAGCTCCCGGCAGAAACTTTTATGGAGGGGCTTCCCTGCATTTCAATTAACAACCCTTGTTAACAAATCATTTTTTATTGTTTACATCACTCCACTAAATTTGCTGCTGATTTGGTTCTTTCATTTAATTGTACTTTTTCGTTTGTTCAATAATGATATGAACGTTGAAGAGTGCGACGCAACAGGTGTTCAATAGTAGCACTGCCGCTTAGTACATAATAATTAAAGAGATTAAAAGGGAAGTCCGGTGTAAGTCCGGCGCTATCCCCGTAGCTGTAAAGGGCCTCCCCCAACCCCTCCAAAGGAGGGGCTTCCGAGAAGCTTCAATCTTCGCCACTGTTTTTGTTAATGGGAAGGCGTTGAAGTAAATCCCCAAGCCAGAAGACCTGCCAGATCAATTAAACGTATTCAGCTTTCGGGTGAAAGGCGATCGATGAAGCCTCCCTAAATCTCTCCAAAGGAGGGACTTGATGATAAGTTTCAAATTGAGGTTTCTTCATTCATTTTTCCGGAAGCAGTCACAAAAAATTTTTTAGAAAATGAAAAAGAAAATTTTTGTTGTGGCTGCAGTTTTGATCGGCAGCCAGATTCATTCACAAATTTTTCCGCAAAAGAAAAACAAAGATTCAGTTGTCATTGCCATGGATGAGTTTCCGTACGAGGTCGGCATACTGGACAGAGTCGTTGTAACCGCCAACAAATTTCCACAAAAACAAAGCGCGACCGGAAAAGTTATAAGCGTTATTACCCGGGAACAGATCATGCAAAGCGAAGGAAAAGATCTTTCCGAGGTTTTGAATGAACAAACGGGTCTTATTGTAAATGGAGCCACGAGTAACCAGGGCACATATAAATCATTATTTATGCTGGGCGCTACCACAGCTTACACTTTGATATTGCTGGACGGAGTGCCGCTGAATGACCCAAGCAATGTTGGTGGCACCTATGATCTTCGTTTGCTTTCTTTAGATAATATTGAGAGAATCGAAATTTTGAAAGGAAGCCAGAGCACATTATATGGTTCGAACGCCGTAGCCGGCGTTATAAATATTATTTCCAAAAAACCGGTAACTGCAAAACCCCTGGTTAATGGTTTGTTGACCTATGGAAGCTATAATAGTTTTAAAGGCAATGCAAATATCAGTCAGAAAACAAAATGGCTGGAGTATGACATAAATTATGTTTACAACCGAACGGATGGAATTTCAGAGGTAAAAGACACAACAGGCACCGCAAATTTTGATAAGGACGGGTTTATTCAGCATGCCATACAAACTGTGTTTGGAATTAAAGTAACTGATAATTTCAAATTATCGCCTTACTATCGCTTCACTCAATTCAAAGGAGATTATGACGATGCCGCATTCATCGATGGAAAAAATGATCATTATTCAGCTTCGTTGCTCAATACCGGATTAACCGGGAATTATATTTATAAAAAAGGCACAATTCATTTTAATTATGGTTACGATTTTACAAAAAGAGATTATATAAGCCTGTACCCGGAGTTTATAACCAAAGGGAAATTTCACCAGGCAGAAGTTTATGCGGACCAGCATTTAAATAGTAGTATAAAATTAGCAGCGGGACTGAATTATCAATCGTCTTCTGTTGAGAACCGGGATACCATTAGTAATATAATAAGCCCGTATGCCTCTTTATTATTTTCTCTTGAAGAATTTCATTTAGAAGTGGGTGGCCGTTTTAATCATCACTACAAGTACGGCAATAATTTCAATTATAGCTTTAACCCTTCTTATCTTATTAATGGTAAAATTAAGCTGTTTGTAAATCTTTCCTCAGGCTTCAGGCCGCCTACGCTTAATGAAATGTTGCCAAGCCCGTACCAGTTTCAAAATTTTAATTTAAAGCCTGAGAAATCGGTAAATGTGGAAGGTGGAATACAAACCTGGCTGCTTGATAAAAAATTTTCACTACTGGCAACTTATTTTAACCGCCATTTAAAAGATGCAATCGTCTACACTACCGACCCCGCTACATTCATGGGCTTGTACATTAACAGAGATCAACAAAATGATCATGGAGCAGAAGCAGAACTAAATTACCAGGCAAATAAAAATCTTTCTTTTAAAGTTTCTTACAGTTATATCTATGGCAAAGGCAAACAAAAAACGGATGCCGGTAAAGACAGTACTTTTTATAACCTGATACGCAGGCCAAAAAATAATGCGCATTTATTTCTACGTTATCAGGTCAACTCTAATTTTTTTGTCAGCAATTCGTTACAGATCACAGGCAAGCGAATGGATACTTATTTTGATCCTGTTAGTTTCAATTCTTCACAGGTTGATTTAACAGCCTATGTTTTGTGGAATTTGTACGCTGAATATAATTTCTTAAAAAACAAACTGAATTTTTTTGTTGATGCCAGGAATTTGACCAACAAAAAAAATTATTACGAAATATATGGTTATAATGTGCAGGGTCTGACTGTAACAGGTGGTTTTCGTTTTCAACTATAAAAACGCCACTCACGTGGATGCATGAGGAAAAATCTTGTCTCAGATGCAGCCATTCATTTGAATGTAAAGCAGCTACAATAGCAGAATATCAGTGCTATGGAGTTATACTAAGTACTGAAGAAAAAGTTTTTATTGAAGAACGATACAATGAATGTTTATGTAGGATTTGTCTTCTTGAATTAAAAGATCGTTATATTTTTTTAGAGAGAAATTTTTATTTAACGGAAAAGTAAGGAAGCAGTTACAACTGCTCTGTTTGATGCTGTGGTCCCGGGTAGCCTGAGTTCGAACTTTTTGGTTACTGATTTGAATCAAATTACAAATTTTTTATGCTAATTAATTTTTGAAATCATCCAATACTCTATTGCTTTTTTGAGTATTATATATTATTCTTGTGGTAGAAAAGCAATATCCACCTTATGAAAAACTATTCGCTTACCGCTTTACTGACATTATTGACTTATTTTACTTTTGCCCAGGACAGTACTAAATCAGGGGGAACTTCCATTAGCCTAAATTTTTCCGGAGTACCAATTGTAAATATTTCAGGGATTGATACAAGTTATCAAAATGCTTTATCGGTCTCTCCGGTCCTTGGCTTAAGAAGTAAAGGTGGCTGGGGCATTTCATATTCACCTTCGATTGTTACATCGGGAAATAAATCAGGAATTTACATGCATTCCTTCTCCGCAGGATATGAACAATATGGTAAAAAAAGCTTTGATTTAGCTTTTAATTATACCCGTCATTTTTTTACCAATAAGACCAGCGTTCCTTATACACCATTAAATAATGAAGTATACTTTTCTGTTTCTTATTCCAAAACCTGGATAAAGCCTGTTTTTTCAACCAGTGTCGGTTTCGGGAAAGACTCCGGTAATGTTTCTGTTCATGACATTGGATTAGCAGGAGGAATAAGTCATGATCTTAGCTGGGAAGACAAAGGTATATTCTCACTAATTGAAGTAACCCCGTCTGTTTTACTGAATGCCGGAACAAATGGTTATTTTTCCTTTCTTCAAGTTTCGAATTATATATCACATAGTCAAAAGTTTACTAAATACATAAAAAGTGGCGGTAAAAGAAAAGGAACAACTACTAAAACTTCATTGGAATTATCAAATCTTGAATTTAATCTGGAAACAAATTTTGAAATGGGGTCTTTTAGTATTCATCCCGCGGGCAGTATTGTTCTGCCCGTAAGTTCAGGAACTGATAATTCTATGTATGGGTATGGAGAAGTTTCCCTGCAATATCATTTCTAAATTTTCAAGTATTGATAAGTCTATTTAGCCATTAATTTTTTTTTACTCATCGCTTTCGAAACTGAATGGATCAGATAAATCGGCTTGTAGACCTAACAAGAGAGTTCGAACTTTTTAAAGGAAGACTTATTATCAATAGTTGGCTCAGACAGCTTTTTCAAAGCTGATCTGGAGTCATAAAACTCCTGATAGCGTTCGAAGATTCTTTATTATTGCTGAACACTCCTGCTGCTGGAGCCTATCATTAATATGTTACAGAGGTAAGAACTTCCAATTCATTTCCACCTGCTGTCATCTCCGTTTTTAACAGTCCAACATCTGCTGCATAATATTTATATTCAATTACCCCCGGCTCCAGGTTGGTAAATTCTTTCGTTTTAACACACTGGGTAAATACTCCATAGGGAACACTCACTCTATTGTTGGTATTTATTACCTGGGCCTGGTCTTCAGCAATACCCGGTAAAAATTCCTGGTAATATGTCTCACCTGCATGTCTCTGAGGATTTGCCCACATAATGATGCCTGGGCAGGCATTTTGTTCACCAGCTTTCCAGGATCCTTCTGTTGTCGATCCATTTTTATCTTTCATACTTTTTGTATGCTCACCAAAATACCAAACATTACCGCTTTTATCCTGCGCATACCAATCATAAGTATCCTCTGTTACCTCTCCATTTACTGTTACTACATCATGCACTTCCCGGCACTGGACGCCGGTAATTATTTTTGTATCTGTTGAAACGGATACTTCGATTTGCTCATAACTAGTGTCTATCCCTTCTATTATCCGGTTTACATAATGAAATACTGTTCCTGGCATTAAAGGAAAGTAAGCGTTAGTTATGCTGCTTCCAAAATTGGAAGCATCAATAACAGGACATTCCGATTTTGCTGCTAAGTTTAGGGCTAAATTTTTATTATCAGTTGAATAAGAATTATCGCTTGAATAAGAATTAACTTCTTTTTTACAAGCTGCTAACAGCATTACAAAAATTAACACCGTCACTAACGAAAATGTTCTCATGAGACGATATTTTGAATTTGAAAGAATTAATATTATTTGCAAAGCCCCGTATAAAAGTGCAATTTCCGTTCCAATCCCGTTGGAAACGGCATCCTTGCTGGGGTTGGTTCTCTATGTAGCCCCGACAGGCCGTAGTTCGAACTTTTTGATTGAGGACTTAGATTCTGTTTTTGCCACAGATTGCAGTGATCGAAAAACGAGAACTATTCAATTACTTCGCAAACAATTCATCAAGATTATTGTGAGCAGCAGCAAAACCTTCCTTAAAGCCCATTTCGATGATCTTATTCAAATCTTCCTCTGTGGCGAAAGTAAGTTCTACTTCTACTTTGGTTGCATTGCCGGATTTATTAAATGAAACCTCCCAATGCATACTGGGGAGCTCTGTAGTGGGATTGCCGTTTTCATCACAAAAAGCATCGTCGCCAACGAAGAGTTTATTGGGTATAACGGATTTATAATCTGCCCTGCAATAGTGACGGGATCCATCAGGACCTTCCATGTAATAAAGCCAACTACCACCTTCGCGGAAGTCCATTGACCTGGTATTTGCTTTCCATGGTTTTGGTGCCCACCACTGATCCAATAACTCACTTTCTGTCCAGGCTTTCCAGACTTGTTCGACCGGAGCATCAAATTCCCTGACTACTTTTATCTTCTTGTTGTCTAAATCTTTCGTGAAGATTGTTTCTTTGTTAATGATCATGATCTTTTGTTTTTTAAGTTTTTTAATACAATATCCAGCTGGTCAAACCGGCTTTCCCACATTGCCCGGAAAGGTTGAAGCCATTTATCTACTTCTTTCAATTTTTTTGAATTAATATAATAATAGATTTCCCGGCCGAAGTGTTCCTGTTTTATCAACTGGCATTCCGTCAAAATTTTGATATGTTTTGAAATGGCCTGCCTGCTGCTGTCAAAATTTTCAGCCAGTGTATTTGGCGTCGTTGCCTTACGGGCAAGCATACTTAGGATTGACCTGCGTGTGGGATCGGCGATAGCCTGGAATACATCACGTCTCACTGTCTTTTACGACGGCTTTTAGCAACCGTTCGGTTGCAAATATATGTGCAACTAATCAGTTGCGCAAATTTTTTATTACGGATCAACACAGCTATTTCAAGCTGAAAAGAACAACCTGCCAAAATCCTGCCCGCCGAATTACAGGACATCCAAGCAACTTTCCGGAAAATGAAAAATGGCAGATTAAAAAGCTTTTGTGTTCGAATCTCTATATATGCTGGCATGTGTATGATGGACCCTGTTGATCAACTGCCAACACGTAAGACGATAATCCAATGCAGAGCGATTAGAAGCAAACTGTGGCAAAAATTCTTTTAAAAGATTTGCCCAATCTTCTTTGAAAAGATGCTTATAAGGGAAAAAATATTCGATGATATTCTAATAGCGAAACAAAGCCAGGATCCTAATGCCGTCACCTTCTGCAGGCACCGATTTGTAAGTCGCTTCATTAGCAAAACTCGGATTGCCCTCTTCAGCTGGCCCTGCATAATAGTTGCTGTCAGTATTGCGATGCAGGTAAATATTATTTAGCTTTTTTACAAGCTTTTCTGAAATTAGATTTTTGTCACGTAACCAGCCGAGGTTCGGTTTTGAATGAAGATTACTATCGCTGATCGGTTTGCAACCGTAGAATACTTGTTTTCATTCCCCAGTGTGTTAATCCAATTAAATAATAACTCATCTCTTTTAAATTTATTTTCCGCTTTTAAAACAGCAGGCAGTATCCTGAAAAGACAGAAATCAAAATTGTAGCTCCCTTTAGCTACATCCGGATGATAATATTTTAGAAAGCCCCATGTTTTGCCCAACACAAATAGGTTTTCTATTTGTTGCTCTGACAGAAGGCTGTCAACCTTTACGTCTGACGAAGTTAGTTCTGATCGTACATTTAATTTTTGAGCCGAAGTTAACTGAGCCGTAAAGAAGACGAGCGCCAACGAGCAAGCCGCAATAATAATGACTGAGTAACGCATGGCAATTGTGTTAAATTGATGAAAACCGGGATGAAATTTTTACCCCCCGAAAACCGATTGGCAAATTAAAAGGGAATCAATAGGCAAACAATATAACGAAAGTTAACGTTCGGTAAATGAAAACTCCTCGTGGTTTCAGCGACGGTGAACATAAGGAGGTTATACCAGATAAGGCAGAGGGGCCAGGCTGGAGTTCGAACTTTTTAGTGGAAGATTTAAATTTTATCTGCTCCAGAGGTTTC
>Ga0137365_10004354_pt1 | contig 11357 bp, 9 predicted proteins | sample SagtaG_9_FD_104799 | JGI IMG/M metagenome (GOLD analysis project Ga0137365, IMG submission 104799) | Vadose zone soil microbial communities from Sagehorn Ranch, Mendocino, California, USA - Sage1_L_40_16 metaG | ecosystem: Environmental > Terrestrial > Soil > Vadose zone | place: USA: California... | reverse complement strand
GGCCGGCATACCCATGTTCGGGCGACCGGTCGAATCGTGCGGGAACAGGCACTACCTGGACCTGGGTAGGTGGCTCAGCTAGCGCGTTGACGCGCAGGCCGCCGCCCGCCCCTGGTGAAGGGAACGGGCGGCTTTTTCGTATCCCCAACCTTCCCTTACAAGCGACGAACGGGTGTAGCTCAACCGGAAGAGCGCTGGTCTCCAAGACCGGAGGATGCGGGTTCGACTCCTGCTGCCTGTGCTTTCACCCCGGCATGCCGGTGGTGTTGATCATTGAAAACTCCACAGTGGATGGCAGATAACGCCGGCGCCCGGCCCATCGGGCGCCGGCCAACACTTCCGGGGCAACCACCCTGGTCCACGCGGGCTGCCTCTGAAGTGATCCGGGGCGGGGGAGACGGCAAACCCGCGCGCTTTGGGAGCGTGAGACACCGCGTTCGACTCGCGGGCCTCGGACGTTGCGGGGTTGTGGCGCAGTAGGGAGCGCCCCGGTGTAGCACACCGGGGTCGACGGTTCGATCCCGTCCAGGTCCACGTACGTGCCCTTCAAACTTGGGGAAAGGCAGAGCGCCCGGTTGAAGTCCTTCAGGTTCTCCGTTCGATCCGGAGGAGGGGCATCACGGCCGATTCGGCCATGGGTGGGCCCCCTGGTTCTCAGCCAGGAAAAGCGGGTTCGAATCCCGCCGGTTGCTCCACGCGGTGCGGGTTCGGCTAACGGCAGGCCGCCGAGCTTTGACCTCGGATGCGGAGGTTCGAGTCCTCCACCCCCAGCTCGATAGACCTCGGTGGCCCAATCGGCAGAGGCGCCCGGCTCAAACCCGGGATCTGTGGGTTCGAGTCCCACCCGAGGTACGCCGCGCCGTCGTAGCTCAGCGTCGGTAGAGCGCGCCCCTGGTACGGGCGAGGCCCAGGGTTCGACTCCCCGTAGCCGCTCCAACCCAATCAATAACCAAAGAAAAGGAGGGTGATCCGGATGGATGCCGTACTCGTCGTCAACGCCGACCTCGGTCCGCTGCACCGGGTCAGCCTCAAACACGCGATCCGGATGCTGCTGCGCCGGGTCGCCGAGATCCACGAAGCCGAACCCGACCGGCTCATCGGCGTGTACCCCATGCCGAAGGTGGTCCGCCTGGTCCGCTACGTCGTCACCCGCTGGCGCTACACCGCCGGACCGGCCTGGTCGCCGGGGTACTCGCCCGCGACAGCCGGCGGTGTGGCTATTGCGGCGGCCACGCGACCACGGTCGACCACGTGCTGCCCCGCTCGCGCGGTGGCCGCAACTCCTGGACCAACACCGTCGCAGCCTGTGAAGGCTGCAATGGGCGCAAGGATGACCGCACCCCCGCCGAGGCGGGCATGGTGCTGCGGACCGAGCCGACGGCCCCCAGTTGGGCCGCGCTGGCCGCGCTCGCCCTGCGCTGAACGGCCGGCGGGGCCGCTACCTCCCGCCGGCCGCGATGGGAGCTGATGTAACCGGCAGCATGACGGGCTCTGAACCCGTTCGTGGAGGTTCGACTCCTCCGTTCCCAGCTCAGGCCCTCGTAGCCCAACGGGCAGAGGCGCCAGGTCGAGAACCTGGTCATGTGCGCGTTCGACTCGCGGCGAGGGCACGCCTGCCGGCGGAGCACGGGTGGCCGTGCGCTCGCCTTGTAAGCGAGATCGTGCGGGTTCGACTCCCGTCGCCGGCTCGATGCCAGCGCAGCACGACAGGTGGTGCGCGCCCCTCGTAAGGGCGAGGTAACCGGTTCGAGTCCGGCCGCTGGCTCGCGGGCCCGAGTAGCCCAACGGAAGAGGCGCCTGGCTTAGAACCAGGTTGTTGCAGGTTCGACACTCCTGTCTCGGGCACGCATGGGCTCGTAGCTCATCTGGTAGAGCGCCGCTCTTGCAAAGCGGAGGTGGTCGGTTCGACTCCGATCGGGTCCACCATGCCGACGTAGCTAGTGGTAGGGCGTCCGCCTGTCGAGCGGAGGGCCGCGGGTTCGATTCCCGTCGTTGGCGACAGGGAGAGTTGGCCGAGTGGGAAGGCTGCGGCGTGCTAAGCCGTCGACAGGGCCGAGGTCCTGCGGGGGTTCGATCCCCTCACTCTCCGCGCATCCCGTCGCGGCCGAAGTGGTAGAGGCGCCTCGCTGATATCGAGGAGACAGCAGGTTCAACTCCTGCCGACGGGATTCGAGCCCTGATGGTGCAGCGGATAGCGCACCTGATTACGGATCAGGGGGTCGCAGGTTCGAATCCTGCTCGGGGCACGAACACGCGGGTGAACGCTCTACCCCACACATGCACTGAACTGCTCAAACTCCGGCCGTAGAAGTCGCCGCTGAGCACCCTCCGCCGATGAGGCCAAGGCACGTGACCTGCGGTTCTGGGGTTCGTACACCGACTCGCTTTTCGTCGAACATGTCCCGACTGCCCGATTTGATCGGCCGATGTCGACAGGCCGATCGAGTTCGTCGCCCTGGGCGCACCCGAGCCACCGGCTCGGCCGGTCCGGGTGGGTCGGGTTGCGGCTCTGGATCCACGCGCGGATCGCGGCAGATCCGTACACGTGGTCTTGGTACAGAACGTTTTCCGCCCACTCCGCGCGGCCCGCCGTGTCACGGCAGTTCTTCGTGGGCCTCTCGCGCGTACTGGCTGAATGTGCTCTCCAGGTAGCTGCCCAACGTGGCGGGCGCGAACGGCAGCAGGTCGGCCACCAGCAGCGGCGCGTGCCATGCGTAGTCAGGCCAGCTTGGCGGTTTGACGGGGACGGTGTCGTCGGGATCGGGGCACTCGTCGGCGTTGGAGCGCGGCAGGTCGAGCGCTTCGTAGGTGATGGCGGGCTCGTGGATGCCAAGTGCGCCGGCCAGCACGACCAGCAGCATGGTTACATCGACCCGCTCGGGTGGCAGCCAGGCCACGGCCGCGCGATAGCACCGGCCGACCACCAGCGTGATGTCGTCTGAGTTGAACCCGTCGGGATGGGTGTCCTCCAGCAGCGACCGCAGCACGTCGCCGAGCACACGACCGCCGGTCGGCCGGGTGGCCAGCTGGGCGATCACCCTGTCGTAGGTCGCGATGTCGCCACCGCTGATCGCCGTGTCGACGGCTTGAGTGACGGCGCGGGCGAAGTCACGGGCCGGTCCGGGAATCGTGCTCGCCATGCCATCATCCTGCCCGGCCGGTGCGACGATCCTCGGTGTACCCCCCGACTGGAGGGCCAGGCGCGGCCGGGTCTAGGTGGGCCGGCTACATTCAGTGGCATCCTGGCCGAAGCCGATCACGCTCGATTCGCGGCTATGAGAGCGCGTTGCAGCCCCGCCTTGCGCGCGGTGGCAACCGGCCTTGATGGCGCGGGCCGGACGCTGTGCCCCGCTGGCCTACCGCAGCCACCGCAGTGCGGCGTCGGCGCAGTCCTCGGGGTTGCTATTGAAGGCGATGGCCGCGCCGGGAGCATGCTGCCGGACAAGGTTGACCACCTTCTCGAAGAACTCGAGCAACGGCTCGTGCTTGCGGATACCGCCCCCAACCACCACGCAGGCGTAGTCCTTTCGGGTCAGCGCCTCGACGATCGCTCCTTCGGCGTTCTCGTCGGGTGCCACCAGGCACAAGTCGGCCTCGATACCATGATCGCCGAAACGGGCCTGACCGCGTGTTATCGCCGCCACGACCGGCTCAGGATCCCAGCCCGGGATCCTGACGGGATCCAGACCGACCACCAGCACCCGCCCCAGTGCCATGCATCCTCCTACTTCCTACAGAACGGTCCGGCCCCAGCACCGCGGTCCACGTGGGCACCGAGTTCACCAAACACCGTCAACCTCGTCGGAAGGGCGTGTCACCCGATCCCGATGCTGCCACAGGTGGTACCAGACATGCTCGACTCCCGGCCGCCGGGGCCGACGCCATTCGGTCTCTCATCGGCAAGACCACGCGGTTCGCGGTAGATGAGGATGCTCGCGTGTCAATGGCGCGTGTTGGGCTGTTGCTGCTGTGTCTTCGCGCGATCTCGTGCGCGACGGGGTCGTTGGCCGGGTACGGCGGAGGTTGACCTTGACGTGGGGTGAAGCCGCATCGTTGGGGCGGCGACCGGGTCCCGAGCCCGGCGGTGAGGAGCCCAGGATGGATCTGGTGAGCATCGGCGAGTTCGCCCGGCTGTCGGGATTGTCCCCACGGGCGTTGCGTCTCTACGACGAGGTGGGGCTGCTGCGGCCGGCTCGGGTTGATCCGCATTCCGGGTACCGCTGGTACGCCGCCAGCCAGGTGGAGCAGGCGCGGTTGGTCGTGTCGCTGCGACATCTTGGCGTCCCGCTGACGAGGATCGAGACGATCATGAACGCTGATCCGGGGATGGCCGCGCAGCAGGTGGCCGCTTTCTGGGCCGAGGTCGAGTTCGAGCACGGCGGTCGCCGGGCCTTGGCCGGGTTCCTGGTCGACGCGCTGAACGGTCGGCGATCAGACAGGTACCACGTCGAGGTACGCAACACGCCGGCCCGGCAGGTGCTGTGCCTGCGGCGGCATGTCACGCTGGAGGAACCGGTCGTGCTGGGGCGCGATTTCATCGTCCGGCGGATGAAGGAAGCGGGCGTGCCACGCCTGGACGGCGTTGCCGGCGCCCCATTTGTGATCTACCACGGCATGGTGACCGCGGACAGCGACGGGCCGGTCGAGTGGTGCCGGCCGATCCCCGACGATCAGGCCGACCGGATCGCCGCGGACTTCCCGACCTTGCGCTGCGCACCGACCCGGCGCACGAGGAGGCGTATGTGCACCGGCCCTCGGCGCAGAGCGACCCGGAGGCCTGGTTGGTGATCCAGTCGTTGGCTGCCTGGGCGGTAGAACACGCGCGGCCGCCGGCCGAAGGCATCCGGATGATACTCATACCCAATCGCGCCCCCGGCGCAACCGGCCCGGCCTGCGACATCGCGATCCCGCTGCGGGCAGCGCGATGAACCGGCGGGGTGTGCTCTACGACGTGGGCCGCGTGCTGGGCATGAACTGGCGGCCCGTCTTCGACCGGCAGACCGTGCGCCGCGAGCTGCAGATCATCCGCGACGACCTACACTGCAACGCCGTCAAGATCTGCGGACGCGACCTCGACCGGCTCGTCGCCGCCAGCGAGGACGCCCTGCGGCTGGGTTTGGAGGTGTGGTTCTCACCCGAGCTATGGGACAAGCGACCCGAACCGACGCTGGCGCACATCGCCGGTGCCGCCTGGCAGGCCGAGCGGCTGCGCCGGCGGTGGCCCGATCGCGTGGTGTTCAGCGTGGCAACCGAGGCGAGCATCTTCGTGCGGGGCATCATCCCGGGGCGCACGTTCAGCCGCCGGGTGGCGAACGCGATGGGCGCGGTGCGGGCGGGCCGGCATGTCGGGCCGCTGGCCGAGTTCCTGGCCCGGGCCGCGCGGTACGCGAGAGCCGCGTTCGATGGGCCGCTGACCTACGCGTCGCTGCCCTTCGAGCCGGTGGACTGGACGCTGTTCGACATCGTCGGCGTCGACCATTACCGGGACAGCCGGTCCGCCCCGCTGTACCTCGACAAGCTGCAGCGCCTGCTCGCCCACGGCAAGCCCGTCGTCGTCACCGAGTTCGGCATGCGCAGCTACCAAGGGGCCGACAGCGACGGCAAGGTCGGGACCGGGATCACCAACTGGGCGACCGTGGCGCTGCACCGGCTGCCCGTCGTCGGGTGGCTCGTCCGGCCCCGGCTGATGGCAGGCACGTACATCCGCGATGAAGCGCTGCAGGCGTCCAGGATCACCGAAGACCTGGTCATCCTGGACGCCGCAGTCGACGGCGCGTTCGTCTGCCAATTCGTCGAGCCGCTGTCCACCCACAGCCCCGATCCCCGCCACGACCTCGACATGGGGGCATTGAGCCTGGTCAAGACACTCCCCCATGGCCACGGCACGACCTACCCCGCCATGAACTGGGAACCGAAGGAATCCTTCCACGCCCTCGCCCGCTTCTACGCCAACCAATCAACCCGCACCTGAACCAAGCCGACGCACTCTTCTCGGCTATGAGGGTGTTGGATCATTCCGGCGCCCGAGTCGGGCCAGGTGCGATCTTGCCGTCGCTGCGGTGCCTCGTCCACCAAGCCGTCAGGATCTCGGCCAGGGCGGATACCGCCGCAGCCCGCTCGGCATCCGACATCGGGACCAGAACCGGTGCCTCGATCGTCACCGGCACAGTCCGCGAGCCCTGCCCGCCGCGTTCACCCTTGGCCATGTAGCGATCAACGGCAAACACACTGGCGCAACACGCCGCGCCGCAGCCACCCCCTGCGCGACGATGTCGGCGACATCCCACGCTCGTCAACGTCGTCAGGAACGGTGATACCCCTCCCGGCGCACCTTCGCATGAAGGCGGGCAACCGCCAGTTCAGGACCCTCAATGACGGGTTGAGGGTTCGTATGCTGCCAGGTTGGGTGCACACATCGGGACGCGGCTCAGCTTGGTGCGCGCTCGACTTCCATCACATCGACCCTCAGACCAAGGATGTCGCGTTCAGATGCGGCGCACCTGGTCGTGGAAGAGGGTTCTGGAGGAGTTGCCGACATGTGTTCTCCTCTGTAAGAACTGCTATGCGGTGGAGCATCACGTGCGTCGGCAAAGCGGGTTGTAGCGCAGTTGGATTAGCGCACTTGCGTTCGGGGCCGAGAGGCCGTGGGTTCATCCCGCCAACCCGACTTACTGGAAGCTGGCGCCCAGCGGTGGGCAACTGGCCTTGAAAACCAGGCCGGGCATCGAGTCCCGAGGGTTCGACTCCTTCAGCTTCCGCTCGCGGGCCGCGAGCATGGACGGTTATGCTCCGGGCCCTTACCCCGGAGAGCGGGGTTCGAGTCCCCGGCGGCCCACGCTTCCCCCGGCAGCTCGACGGACCGAGCGGCGGCCTTCTAAGCCGACGGGTGCCAGTTCGACTCTGGCCCGGGGGACAACGCCTCCCGCTGGCTCAACGGACAGAGCGCCGTCCTCCTAAGACGGGTGTCCGGGTTCGAATCCCGGGCGGGAGACGCCATCGGCCGCTCGCGCCTGACTGGACGGGCTCCGGACTTTTAATCCGGATTGTGGGGGTTCGAGTCCCTCGGGCGGCACTGCGGGTAGGAGCTCCGGTCGTGCTCGACGGTCTCATATGCCGAATCAGGTGGGTTCGACTCCCACACCCGCTCCCGTTCCGGTAGCTCAGTGGCGTAGAGCGTCGCCTTGACACGGCGAAGGTCCCAGGTTCGATCCCTGGTCGGAGCACGTCCCTTGGCGCGGTGGACGAATAGGTAGAGTCGCCCGGCTTTCACCCGGGACATGTGCGGGTTCGAGTCCCGTCCGCGCTGCGTAAGCCCTGGTAGCTCGGCGGATAGAGCGGCAGGGAACCTAAGCCCCGGCAGGGAAGCGCGTGTCCTCACCGTCGACAAGGGGACGTGGGTTCGACTCCCACCCAGGCGACCCCAGAAGTTCGGTCCGGCGTCGCCCAATCGGCAGGGCAGCGCACTGTTAATGCGCACAGGTGAAGGTTCGAGTCCTTCCGCCGGAGCAGCGCCCGCGGGGCCCAGTTGGTGTGGGCGGCGCCCTTATAAGGCGACGGTCGGGGGTTCAACTCCCTCCGCGGGTACGCAACACATGCATGGTGATTGTGGTGTACCGGAGGTGCACGCCAGGTTGTGGCCCTGGAAGGCGCGGGTTCGACTCCCCGCGATCACCCCACGCGAGCGCGCCGACGTTGGAGAGTCGGGCCCGGCTGTAAACCGGGTGCATGTCTGAGGGGGTTCGAGTCCCTCCGCTCGCACACCTTGCCCTTGTAGCTCAGGGGAGAGAGCACCAGGTTCCGAGCCTGGGGGCCGCTGGTTCGATTCCAGCCGGGGGCGCGCACGGCCGTATGCCCGAGTGGTCAGGGGCCCGTCTGCAAAACGGGTTACGCCGGTTCGAGTCCGGCTTCGGCCTCCGTTCTGCCATCCGCTGTGGAGTGACGCAGACGGGCGTTGGAGCCCGCCGCCTCTCATAAGGGCGGGTTGCTCGGTTCGAGGCCGGGGTCTGCGACGGCGGAACACCGCGGCCGCGAAAGCCGCTTGCGGCCCCCGCTACCGTGGATCATGCGGGGCCGGCTCCCGGATGTGCTTCCTTCTCGTCGACTAAGAATCGGAAACCAGCGCATCCACTCACCGGCCCCGCCCACGCGTACATGACCCGTCCTTGGAGGAGGCGAGCGGCATGGTGGTACTCACTAGCAGCGACACCCGCCGCCGCCTCGCCAACCCGGCGCGGCTGCTGCTGCGCCGGCGCGCCATGATCTACCCGCCCACACCTGCCCGCATAGGTGTCAACCCGGACGCGGCCGCGCCGGTCCACGCCGGCGTCAACCCGGCCGCGGCCGCGCCGGTCCACGCCGGCGTCAACCCGGCCGCGGGCGTCGACCTGCTGGAGACCGATCTGGTCGACCGTGGCTGGCTGCTCGGCCCGGCCCTGCGGGACGCCCTGGTCCGCCTTGACGTCGCCGAATTGGTCAACGTCGGCGCGACGCTGCTGGCCGACTGCGACGCGCTGCTTGGCGCCGACCGGCCGCACGTTCCGCTGTTCCGCGACTTCCCGGCCAGCACCCCGGACGACACGATGGCGTTCTTCGTCGACCGGATCCTGACCGCCTGGTTCCAGACACCCGACCAGCCCTGCGTGCTGTGCGACACCGACGACACGGTCGCGCCGGTCAACCCCTGCGGGCACCTGGTGTGCCGTGCCTGCTTCGATGGCGCCGACTTCTCGGCCTGCCCGATCTGCCATCGCCGGATCAACCCCGACGACCCGTTCGTCAAGCCGGCGCGGCCCCGCCCCCTGCGCGGGGAGAGCGCCGCGCCCGAGCGGCTGCGGGTGCTGCACCTCGGCTTCGACCAGGACGCCGACCTACGCGCCGAGCTCGTCGGCCTGCTGGCGCGCACCGCGGCGTTGCCGCCGGCCGACGCCGACGACCTGGCCACCCTGCTGGCGCTGCAGCCACGCATAGACCTGTCGTGGCTGCCCGCGCGGGTACCCGGCCGGGAAACGAAGGCCCGCCTCCTCGCGTGGCTGCTCACCGACCCGCTACCGGCCGGCGCGCTCGACCGGGCGGCCGCGCTGGTCGACACCGCCACCGACGTGCTGCGGCTGCTCGTCGTCCGTTCCGACGGCGACGCGTCCCTGATCGGCCGGCCCCGGCTGGCCCCGGTGCCGCGGCCGCTGCGCCGCGCCCTGCTCGGCCTGCTTGACTGCATCGGGACGGTGCGGCTCGTCGACGACATGCGTCGGCACCGCCGGGCCTGGATCGCGGTGGGGGAGAAGCTGCACCCGGGCGAGTACGCCGACCGCTACCCGGCCGTCGCGTTGGCGTTCGCGACCTTGCGCTGCAGCGATATGACCACCCTCTGCCCCCGTACGGCCGTGGCCGGGCAGGTTGCCGAGGACGTGCGGATCGACGATGCCGGCCGGGTGACGGTCGCGGTGTGGGGCCACCGGGTCGAGTCCGCGCTCGCCGACGGCGACGTCGCCACGGCCGTCAGCCTGCTCGCGGCCCGTCCGGGCGAGCTGCTGCGCCGCCTGGACCACCTGCTACGGCTGGCCGCCACCGACGAGGACCTGGCGGCCGCGTTCGCCGCGCTGACCGCCGCCGCGCCCCAGGTGTCGCCGGCCGTGCTGCTGTCGGCGCTCGGGCAGGTCCGCACCCGCACCGCGCGGCACCGTACCCGGGTGTTCTTCCCCGCCGGGCGCACCTCGACCGCCCACGTCATCGACGACGAGCGCGCCGTTCTGCCCAGCGGAGTCGTCGCACGGGCCGTCGACATCCTGCAAGCCGAGGCGCTGCGCCGCGCCGCCACCCTCCGGCGGGTCGACCGGGCGGTCATCGACACCGGCCTCGACGGACTCGTCGTCCCGTTCGCCGAGCGCACCGCGGCGCGGGCGCTGCTCACGCTAGCCCGTGGCAGCGTCCTCCCCGTGCCGCACGGCCGGTACCTGCGCCTGTTCTGCCACTGGATGCAGAACACCGACGGTCCCCGCGTCGACCTCGACCTGTCGGTCGCCCTGTACAGCGAAGCCTGGGAGCACATCGGCACGTGCGACTACACCAGCCTGCGTGTGGCCGGCGCCGTGCACTCCGGCGACCTGACCAGTGCGCCGCCGCCGCTTGGCGCAAGCGAGTTCGTAGACCTCGACATCAACGCCCTCGCCGTAGCCGGTGTCCGCTACGCGGTCATGGTGGTCCTGTCTTACAACAACGTGGCGTTCACCGACATGGCCGAGGCGTTCGCCGGGCTCATGCTCCGCTCCGCTCCGCCGAAACGGGGCGAGGTCTTCGACGCCCTCGCCGTCGAACAGCGCTTCGACCTGACCGGCCCCGGCAAGGTCACCATGCCGTTCGTCGTCGACCTCGCTGAAGAGACCATGCGTTGGATGGACGTCACCGCCCGGGTCACCGGTACGAACCATGCCGTTCACCGCCACCACTAGAGGTTGGCTCTGCTGGCCAGCGCGCTCACCGACAGCTTCCGCGCCGGGACGAGGGTCACGCTCGGCGAGTTGGCGCGTTGGCACGCCGCCGGCCGGGCCGACGAGGTCCTCGTGCGTAACGGCGAGGGCATCGGCCGCTACCGTCGGCGTCCGGACGAGCCCGTCGCCGCGTTCGCCGCGCGGCTGCGCGACCCGGCCCAGGGTGACGGCCCGGCGGTGCCGGACGATGCCGCGACCGCCGGCCTACAGCTGCTGCTTCGCGGCGACCTTCCGACCCCCGCCGGTGCGGACGTGTACGCGTTGCACCCCGCCGGCCTGAATGCCTCGACGGTGCACCTGCTCGCCGCCGCAGACCTCGCCGCGGCACTCGACGCGGTCGGATAGAGAACCGACGTGGTTGACCATGGACTCGACCGGCCTGGACGGACGTCCCGCCGGGTCAGTCCTCGTCCGTCCGGTTTGGCGGATCGGCGGCATCACGCCGATTTGGTAGGGATGGCATGAAGGGCGGGGCCTCGCTCCTCGGGACCCCCGGCGGGATGCTCGGGGTGCTCACGTCTCACGTTGAAGGAGGCCCCTCCTGCAGGCAGACTACGACGGTCGGCAGGTTGTGGGTATCGATCTGCAGCGCCGGAAACCACGGCCGGCCGGAGCACGAGGCGCCGGGCTCAACCGAGCGTCGCCCGCACAACGGCTTGGGTGCTCCATTAGTGGCGCCGCCTTCCCGCTCACTTGTCGTCCTGCGCGGGTCGTTCGTCGCCGACGTCGACCGGAAAGTCGCGCTCCGGCGCTAGGCCCTCGACGAACGAACGGAAGTTCGCGGCGAGAGACGACTCCTCTTGGAGTTCGGCATCGAGCCAGGTGACGGACGGCTCACCGGTCGGGCCGCACACCCGATAGTCGAGTGCGATC
>Ga0137365_10004350_pt1 | contig 11363 bp, 10 predicted proteins | sample SagtaG_9_FD_104799 | JGI IMG/M metagenome (GOLD analysis project Ga0137365, IMG submission 104799) | Vadose zone soil microbial communities from Sagehorn Ranch, Mendocino, California, USA - Sage1_L_40_16 metaG | ecosystem: Environmental > Terrestrial > Soil > Vadose zone | place: USA... | reverse complement strand
GGCACAGGACGGCTGCCCCGCCACGCCGGACGGATGCGCCCCCGCGGACGGCCGCCCGCGGGCCGCCCGGCCGAAACCAGCCGGACAGCCGCCGATAAACAATCCAGCTGATCCGCCGAGGCATAGCTCGAGCAGGCAGCCGGAGCCGAACGACATCCTGCCTCCCTCGTGCGTGATGTCCGGCCGGTGACGCCGGTGTCGCCGTCACCGCGAGGCCGAGCCCGATCGGTACGGTCATTCTGCCCGCATACTCGGGCGAAGCCGTGAGGATTGAGGACAGTTTGGCAGCCCGCTCGGCGCGCGCCGCGACATCGGCCAAGTTTCCGGGATCGCCGGGCACCGGAACCAGGCGCTGGCCCTGCCGCCAGTGCCGGACCCGTCAGCCGCCACGCTGAGCGCCTCGGGGGAAGCGACCGCACCGTGGCGGTCATGGTCCCGGCCGGCCAGCAGGCTGGCCACGGCGGGCATAACCCGGTATGCGGTTATCTTTGTCGTCCGCATCTCAGGGACGACGGAGTGAGGGCAAATGATCGCGAGGGTCTGGCGCGGCTGGGCGCCGCGGGCTACCGCCGCTGACTACCAGCGTCATTACGAATCCGAGGTCAAAGACCATCTGCGGGCAGTCAGCGGCTTCCGCGGCGCCCGCCTGCTGCGCCGCGATGATGGCCAGGAGGCCATGTTCACCTCCATCACGTTCTTCGCCAGCCTGGACGCCATCCGCGACTTCGCCGGGGACGACTACGAGCTGGCAGTCGTCGAGGAGGCCGCACGGCGGGCACTGCGCCGGTGGGACGAGCGCGTCACCCACCACGAGGTAACCGTCGATCTGCAATAACCAGATCCCGGCCTTGCTGGGCGGCAGCTGGCGCAGCCCCGCGGCGGAGTGCGGTGCGCGCACCGGCAGTTTGCGGGTGGCGGCCGGCGGAATGCCGCAGCAGGCGAGCCGGTTAGCCGGGCATGAGCGTGTTCACTGACAAGGAACTCGGCTACCTCGCAGGGCAGCGCCTGGGCCGGATCGCGACCGTCGGCCAGGACGGGCAGCCGCACGTGGTACCAACGTCGTTTCGCTACAACCCAGAGCATGACGCTATCGACGTGGGCGGCATGCGGATGAGCCAGACCAAGAAACTTCGCGACGTGCAGCGCACCGGCCGGGCGAGCATCGTGATCGACGACGTGCTTCCCCCCTGGCAGCCACGCATGATCGAAGTGCGCGGGGCCGCAGTCGTGATCCCGTCGGGAGGCAAGGCCTTCGGCGAGCAGTTCGAGGACACCATCGTCCGCATACAGCCCACGCGCATCATCTCCTTCGGGATCAACTCCGGCGAATTGACTACCAACGCGCGCTCGGTCAGCGCGGCCTAACCGGCAGCCCGGGAGTCGTCAGGCAAGTTCCTTCAGGAAGCGGCGCGCTGCGCTGCTCCGGGCACGAGCCGCCCCATCCCGAACGGCCGCGGCACACCTACGAGCCAAACCAAGCGCCTGGGATATCTAGCCAGCGTCCTGCGGCCAGGGCACTACGGTCAGCGATGGCCACTGCCGACGCCACCGGGTGGTCTTGGCCTGGTAGACGTGCCGTGGCGCGAGGGCGCAGTTGGGGCGGACCACGAGGTTGAAGACGTCGCTGAGGCCGTGCGGGGCGTAGATGCGCCAGCGTCCGCCTGGTTGCAGGCGCACGCCGAGGCAGGCGGTGGTTGCCTCGAACGTGTCGATCGCCGCCTCGGCCGATTCGTGCGGCGGGCAGGGCGAGCCGAATTTCTGCTCGTACCACAGGTGCACGCGGGCCTGGTTGCGGATCTGCACCGGCGGCGAGCTCTTCGCCGGTGAAGTACTCATCATCGGGCACGACATGCAGGACCACGCGGCGGGTCCGGAAACCTCGCCGGCGGGTGGCTGCCCGCCATAGAACAAGACCAGCTCGTCGGGGCCGGCATCTCCTCGCCGGCGAGCATGCAGGCGAGGAATCCTCCCATCGAGAAGCCCATGGCCGCCCATGGATGCTCGCGGGCGGCGAGTTCGTCCGCGCACTGCTCGATCAGGCCGAGCGCCGCGCCGTGGCCGAGGCGGTCAACGTCGCCCGAACCAGGTGTGCATTGCTGCGGCGCATGCCTACGAGACGATGACCGCCTGCAGCCGGCGGACCGCATCAAGGTGATCGCCTGTCCAGATCATTCGTACCGCGGTCGCGCTCGCCGTGCCGTCATCGCCCAGCAAGTCGTGGCGCACGGCCTCGATCAGGCGGCCGTCGGCGGCCTTGTCATGGGCGAGCGGTTCGGGTGGCTCCCGCCGGCTGGTCAGGTTGCCTGCAAGATCGTCATACCAGGTCGTGATGAGCTCGGTCGTCTTCAGGATCTCATTGCGGGCCGCGGTCCTGTCGCCTGCTGCTTTGCCATCGTCGCGCTGCCATAGATCCAGTAGCGCGTCAGCGGCCAGGCGGAGCACTGCAACTCCGGTGACCAGCCTGGTCACCCCGGCCAGCGGGACGGGCTTGGCGCCGCGCTCGGCCAGGTAAGTGCGGAACGTGTCGTCCAGCCGGCGGGCTGCTGCGGCTGCGCGGGTGGCGGCGTCGGCCGGCGCGGCGGGTGCGGGCTTGCTGCCGCCGCAGTGCAGCATCCCGAAATTCACCGCGCTGGCAAGGTAGCCGGTGCTGTCGGTATACGCCTCGGCCAGTGCCTGGCGGAGCGCGGCACCCGCGCCCCGCGGCCAGAAGAGCATTCCCACCACCAGGCTTACCGCGCAGCCGAGGGCGATGTCCTCTATCCGCAGCAGGCCGATCCGCCATCCGGCCGGCTGGATGATGTTGAAGAGGATCACCAGCGTCAGCGTGAACGCCGCCTGGCCCGCAGCGAATGAGATGGCGGCTGGAGCGACTCCGGCGAGCAGGATCGCCGGCGGCAGCACAAACCACAGCACCGTCGTGTTCGTGCCGATCGCCGCCAGCAAGGCCGCGCCGATAATGAACCCCGCTACGGTGCCGAGCAGGGCGCGAACCACATTCTGCCCGGTGTTCAACGCGTTGGAGCGCAGTACCGACAGCGTGCCGAGGACCACCCAGAACGAATGCTGCACCCCGGTCAGCTGCGCTACGAGCACCGCCAGCCCCAGCCCGGCGGCACCGCGCGCGCTGTTGTGCAGCCACACCGAGTGCCGCTCGACGTGAGCTGCCGCGCGTTCCTGGGCCGCGGACAGCGTCCCGGCCAGGCCTTCTGGCTGGCGGCCCAGCAGCCTTTCCCGCCAACTGCGTCGCTCGGCGGCCGCGGTCAGGTCGACGTTGCGCGCGATCTGCGAGACCGCGAAGCTCAACTCCTGCGCGCGGAAGCTCGGGTCCAGCGACGTGATGAACTCGCTGACCTGGTCCGGGGCCGCGATCGGGCCGGCCCCGGGCGGCACCCGCCGGACCGGCAGGTCGGCCGTCGCGCTGCGTTCCAGCCTCGCCAGCGCGTCGGTCAGCTTGACCAGCGCGGCATGCAGGTCATCGCTGTTCCCGCCGGTCACGTCGAGCAGATCCGCTCCGCGTTCGAGAACCGCGGCCGCGGCCACCTTGACCGCGCACGCCGCGCGATTGACGACCTGGCCCTCGGCGCGCGGCACAGACTGAATGATGACGGTGTTCAGCCAGGTCACCTCGTCCACCAGGCGCACGACCGTCCTGGCGGCAGTGCTCAAGCCGGTCGGCCGGTAAGGCGTGGCCAGGAAGGCGCGGTGGAGCGCCCTGACTGCGTCGTTCGCGTGCCCGGCCGCATGATCGCGATCAAGCCCAAATTGCCTGTCTTCGCCGCTGAGCAGGTACGCGACCTCCGAACGCAGCCGCGCCGCCAGCGCCCGGCAGGCGGTGATCGCGGCACCGCGCAGCGGATCGCGGGCCGACGCGGGCCATAGCAGCGCCACCGCGGCCAGCGCGGCGGCGCCGGCCATGCCCCAGCCCGCCAGCCGGTCCGGCACCGATGACACGGACCCGGCCAGGGACACCGGCAGGATGAAAGCCAGCAGCAGCGCCGTTGTCGCCCCGGCCAGTACCGAGCTAACCACCCCGGCGAAGATCACCCCGAAGCCGACGACCGCCATCGTCACGGCTGCGAGCCACACCGCCCGGGAGGCCAGCGTGCCAAGGCAGACGAGCACGCCACCCACGATCGCCAGCGCCGCCTGCGCCTGCAGCCGCTCAGCCATCGAGCCGCCGAAGTCAACGAGCAGCAACATCGCGAAAGCGCCGAACGCCGCGAACGTCGCCACTTCGGCATTGCCGATGACCTTGTCACCTACCGCAAACATGACTGGCATGACGATCGCGGTTCGTCCCGCACGGCGCAGCGCCGCGAAGTCGCGATCGCGCTCGCCCAGCCACCGCAGGGGGTGCATCTGCTGCCAGCCCGCCCATCCTGTAGCGACGAGGCGCCGTGCCTCATCATCCAGCCTCATCATCATTCGCCACTGCCATTGTCTGCGGCAACGGCGTGGCGCCGCGAGGCGTCGCCGCGGGGCGTCGCCGTCACGCTGCACGCGTCGCCGCCATGGGGCGGGCGGCACTGCGGACCCTCCGGGGCGCAGTACCGTGCGGATATGGATCCTGCTGGCTACCTGGCCCACCTCCGCGACGAGTTCGCCGCCTTCGCGGCCTGCCTGGCCGCGGACCTGGGGCAGCGGTGACGCACTGCGGCGGCTGGACACTGTACGACCTCGCCGACCACCTCGGCCAGGGCAACCTTGGCGGCTCGCTGGTCCCCTGATACCAGCGATCCAGCCAGCCGCTGGGCATGGTCCGGGTGCGGTAATGGTGCGGCATCGCGCGACCCTACGAGATGCGGCCGGGGCGGCACAAGCCGACCAGCAAGCCAGTGGGGCAGGCGGGCCGTCTCCTGGCGGCGGCCCTGGTTGTCCGCGGGCCGCGGGCCGCGCCACTCCGGCTGTCCTGAAGACCGCGATATGCGGCTGGGCAATCCGGGCACGTTCCCGTGTCCCGGGTCCCTGGGCATGCGGGCACGGCCTCAGATTCTCGTAGAGTCAGGAGAATGTTCCGTGCGGGCTGCGCCCCGGCCCTGGAGCCGGCCAGGGTCGCATCCGCGCTGAGAGGACGTGGTTGCATGTCTGAGTCCGCCCAGGCACGGCCGTCCGGCCGGGTGCTACCTCATGAGCTGCCAGCGTCGCTGCGTGACTCGGGCCTGGCGAACTGGATCCGCGAGCCGCTGGATGACGCCGTCGACCGCAGGCGCCGCATCATCTTCCCCCCGGCTGCGGCACTCATGGGCACGCCGGCGAGCGCATGCCAGGGCGCTTTGCTGGCCGAGGCGCGTCACCCCGACACGGTCTTCATGATGGGAGACAATCCCGCGCTGCCCACGATGCCCGAGCGGCCCGCCCTGAAGGACTTCTTCACGCTGCGCTTCAGCAAGATCGCCTCGGCGCACCTGCTGCAAAGCGCCAAGGTGGCCAGGGAGCGCGGGCTCGGCGAGAAAGTGATCATGGCATGCCTGCTGCACGACATCGCCATCGCCGGGCTGCTATCAGCCAACCACGGCTACTGGGGAGCGCAGATGGTCGCCCCGTATGTCGACGAGGAAGTCTCGTGGGCCATCGAGAAGCACGAGGCGCTGCGCTATTTCCCGGACGAGTCGGTGGGATACAGCTACCCGCAGGCTTACATCGACTATTTCGGCCCGGACTACAGCCCGCCTGACTACCTCCGCCGCGAGCACGACGCGGCGCGCCGGCACCGCTGGTACATGACATCGCGGCTGGTCACCATCAACGACATCTATTCTTTCGACCCGGACGCCGCGGTGGACTACGACGAGTTCGAGGACGTGGTGGGCAGGAACTTCCGCCAGCCCCGCGAGGGGCTCGGATTCGACGGCTCCCCGGTGGCGCACATGTGGCGCACGATGATCTGGCCGAACAACTTCCTGTAACGGCAGCGGCGGCCGCGCCTCACGCGCTGGCGTCCGCAATGATCTCGTGGACCTGGATCGTTGGCTTTGACGTTGACATCTGCGTTCCTCTTTCCTGTAGGGCTTGCTTTCGTGTCAGGGGTTGCCTGTCGTCTCCGGGCTTGCTTGTTGTCGCGGGCTTTCCTCGCTGCGGCCCGGGGCGGGCTCAGCGGTACATCTGCGAGCCCGGCGTGGTCAGTTCCTCGCCGGTCTCAAGCCAGGTCTTGAGGCCCGACAAGATCATCGGCCAGCCGCCGTAGAGCTGGGCGCTGGCGCCTTCGCGCAGCTGGTCGTGGGTCACCGTCAGACGGCACGAGTCACCGACCGGCTCGATGTCCCAGGTGACCCTGGTCGCTCCTTCGCTCCTGGCCTCCTCATCCCATAGCGCGGTCAGCGTATGGACCAGGCGGCAAGGGGGCTCTGCCTCGAGGACCTCGCCCTCACCGAGGAGCATCCCCGCCTGGGGAGAACTCATCTCCAGGCGCGATCCTGGCTTCCAGTCCGAGTGGACGCCGGCGCCGAAGTTGTACCTGGCCCGGATCTCCGGATCGGTGATCGCCTCCCACAGGCGGCCGGGGGTGGTACGGATGTAGATCTCGAAGATCTTCTCCATGGGGCGCTCCAGTCCTTGCTTGAGCTCGCTGAGGGCCGCGGCCCACGGCTCGGCGTACTTGCTCACCCACCGGTCGTGGACGAGGCGGATCGGGACCGGGTTCAGGAAGTGGAGCTTCTCGCGGCCACGGCGCCTGGTCACCACCAGCCCTGCTTCTTCGAGCTGGCGCAGGTGCTTCATCACCCCGAAGCGCGTCATCTCGAAACGCTCCGCCAGCTCGCTAAGCGTCTGGCCGTCTCGGCGGAACAGCTCGTCGAGCAGGCTCCTCCGGGTTGGATCGGCCAGCGCCTTGAACACCGGGTCCATGCATCGATAATACGTGACCATATAGTCACATGTCAACGATGGAGGCGCCGGTCATGATCCGCCGGCATGGTCACCCTGCAGGCCGGAGGCAATCAGGGCGCTCTTCTCGCCCGGACCGAGCCGGGCTCTTGAGCGCGCCGGGCGTCAGGCGCCGAGCCTGAAGTCAAGGTCAGCGGTGATCTCAGCGACGTCCATCTGCGCCTTCTGCAGGTGCCCCGAGTAATCCCAGTTCATTGCCTGCCAGCGGGTGAACTGGTCGAGCACCCAGACACCGGACTGGCGGCTGCCGTTGCCCGACCTGCCGTTCCCGCCGAACGGCAGGTGCGCCTCGGCCCCGGAGGTGGAGTTGTTCACGCTGATCATCCCGGCGCTGATGCCGCGCCGGAACCGGAACACCTCCCTCGGGTCGTTGGTATAGATGCACGACGACAGGCCGTAGCCCGGCGCGTTCGCAAGCTCGATCGCGTCGTCGATGCTGGCGTAGGTCGTGACGCTCACGAGCGGGCCGAACGTCTCCTCGCGGAACAGCGCGTCACCGGGCCGCACGCCGTCGACGATCGTCGGGTGATAGAAGATCCCGTCCTCGGGGTTGCCGACGAACCCGGCCCGAGGGCTGGCGGCGCTGATCTTGCCCGTGCCGCTGGATCCGAGGACCTTATGGTGCGGCTGGATCCAGCCGAGGTATTCCTCGAACCGGTCGGCGAACTTCTGGGCGAGCATCGGCCCGTAAAGGACGTCCTGAGCGGGATCCCCGATGGCCGCGGACGCCACGGCGGCGGACAGCTGCGCGAGGAACTCGTCATGGACGGACTCGTGCACGATGAGCGTGCCGAGCGAAGTGCAGCGCTGTCCGGCGGTGCCGAAGCCGGAGAACAGCGCTCCTTCCACGGCCAGCGCGATGTCGGCGCTGGGCGTCACCACCATCGGGTTCTTGCCGCCGAGTTCCAGGCAAGGGGCCTGCAGGTGGCGGCCGGCCAGCTCGCCGATGCGCGACCCGACAGCGGTGGAACCGGTGAACCCGATCTTGTCGATCGCGCCGGCCTGCAGTCCGAGCTCAAGGCCGGCGAATGCGTCCTGGCCCTCGGCGAAAACGATGTTGAGCACGCCGTCGGGCAAGCCCGCGGCCTGGATCAGGTCGAACAGCGCCATGGCTGAGGCTGCGGCGTATTCGGCCGGCTTCCAGACCACCGTATTGCCCGCCACCAGCGCCGGGATGAGATACCAGGACGGCACGGCGACCGGGAAATTCCCGGCCGTCAGGACCGCCACGGCGCCGACCGGGACCCGGAACGTGAAAAGCTGCTTGTCCGGCATCTCGCTGGGGACGGTCTGGCCGTAGAGGCGCCGCCCCTCACCGAGGAAGAAGTCGCAGGTATCGATGATCTCCTGGACCTCGCCCAGCGCTTCCGGGTAGGGCTTGCCAAGCTCGCGCGTCACCAGGCGGGCGAGGGAATCCTTGTTGGCCTCGACGATGCGGCCGATGGCGCCAGCTACCCGGCCGCGAACCGGCGCTGGGACATCCGCCCAGGACGGCTGCGCGCGCTTGGCCGCCGCGCACGCGGCGGCGAAGGTCGCTGCGTCGGCGAGTGCGACCTCGGCGACCACATCCGAGGTCCGGGAGGGGTTCGGTGAGCTGATGGTGGCCGCGGGCGCCGCCTCGGCCGGGCGTCCGCCGATGACGGAAACAAGCGTGTGAGTCATGCTGACAACTCCTCGGTGACTTGCCGGTGGTAGCGCCGGTCAGCTGGTGCCGCGGGCCCGCTCCGCCGCGAGCCGGTCGAGGCGCCCGCCGATCGCCTTGATCCCGACGGCCAGCTCGTCTTCGCTGATGGTAAGCGCCGGGCGGAAGCGGATGGACCGGGGGCCGCTCGGGAGCAGGAGGATCCTCTCCTCCGCGCGCAAGACGCCGATGAGCGAGTCGCGCTGGGCAGCGTCCGGCAGGTCAAAGGCGCACATCAGGCCGCGGCCGCGGACGTTCGATACCAGGCCGGGGTAGCGGGCGCCGAACTCTTGCAGTTCGGCGAGGAACCAGGCTCCGCTGGCCGCCGCGCGGCTCAGCAGCCCGTCGCGCTCGATGATCTCGAGCAGGCGGCGGCTGCGGACCATGTCGACAAGACCGCCACCCCAGGTTGAGTTGATCCGGCCGCTGACCGTGAAGACGTTGTCGGGGACCTGGTCCACCCGGCGCCCGGCCATGATGCCGCCGAGCTGCACTTTCTTGCCGAAGGCCACGATGTCCGGGGCAAGGCCGAGCTGCTGGTACGCCCACGCGGTGCCGGTCAGCCCGACGCCGGTCTGCACCTCGTCGAGTATGAACAACGCGTCGTTCTCCTCGCACAGGCGCTGCATGGCCTGCAGGAACTCGGCGCGCATGTGATTGTCGCCGCCCTCACCCTGAATCGGCTCGGCGATGAAGCAGGCGATGTCGTGCCGGTTGTCGCGGAACGCCGCCTCGGCGCTGCTCAGCGCGGCCTGCTCGGCGGCCACGACCTCGCCGAGATGCGCGTCCAGCGGGAAGGTGACCGCCGGCACCTCGATGCGCGGCCAGTCGAACATCGGGTAGCGCTCCGTCTTCACCGGGTCCGTGTTGGTGAGCGACAGCGTGTATCCGCTCCGGCCGTGGAAGGCGCGGGTCAGGTGGAGCACCTTCGTCCCGGCCCGCGCGGAGCGCCCGTGCATCTCGTTGTGGCGGCTCTTCCAGTCAAACGCGCACTTGAGCGCGTTCTCGACCGCGAGCGCTCCGCCCTCGATGAAGAACATGTGCGGCAGCGCAGGGTCACCGAGCACCCTGGCGAACACATCCACGAAGTCGGCGTAGTGCGCGGTGTAGATGTCAGGGTTCGTCGGCTTGTTCACCGCCGCCTCGGTGAGCTGCGCGACGAACTCCGGGTCGTCGACGACGCCGGCCGGGTTGATGCCCAGGGGCGCCGAGGCGAAGAAGGTGTACAGGTCCAGGTAACGCTCGCCCGTCCGCGCGTCAACGAGCCAGGAGCCGTGACTTTGGCGCAGGTCCAGGATGAGCGGCAAGCCGTCGGTCAGCACATGCCGCTCAAGCCGGCTGCGAATCCCGTCACTGGCCATGGTTCCTCCTCCACCGAAATGATCACCGCCGGGCCGGCCGGCAACAAATCCTGCACTCTGCAGGCTACGTGGCAGGACTTTCTATCTCAAACTCGACACATGCCCGGAATATCACCGGAAAGTCCATACCCGGCCGCGGCGGGCCGGATGGCGGCATCGGATCAGCGGGCTACGATCCCATGATGGCCCCCAATAGCTCATTTAAGGGCCGGAAAGCCCCGGCGGATGGCGATGATCCCCGCGGTCACGCCGCAGCGGTGATCCGGCGCCGACCGGGCTCGCCGGCGCCGCGGGCCGGCGGCCCGGCCCCCGGCGGCACGCCGGGTGCCTTACCCGGCGAACCCCCGGGCGAGACCACGGTGCAGGCGATCCTCGCCGCGGCCCGCAGCCTGTTTCATTCGCCTGGCTACGCGAGCACCCGGGTCTCCGATATCGCGCACCTCGCCAGCGCGTCCCGGGCAACCGTCTACAACCACTTCGCGAATAAGAGGAGTATCCTGCACCAGCTTGTCCACGGTTACATGGCCGGGTATGAGCAGATCGGATTGCACCTGCGGTCCCGCGTGGACCCCAAGGAGCCAGTCTTCGACCTGCTCAGGAACATGGTGCGGGACGTCATGCTCTGGCGCATCGAGAACGCCGACCTGCGGCCGGCGATAGAGGTCGCGAAGCAGCTGCCGGACAGCGGCTGGCGGGAAGCGAACGAGGCCGCCGACCGGGCCATGCACGACTGGCTCGCGACCGTTCATTACGCCGCACAGGAGCGCGGCCTGACCCGGCCTGACATCGACATCGACTTTGCCTCCGGCGCGCTGTACTCAATGATCGAGACCAGCCTGCCGGCACTCGGTCCCGCGGCCTCGCCGGAGAAGGTCGGTAAGATCACCAATCAGCTTGCCCGGCTCCAGTGGCACGCGATTTACGCGATCCCGCCCGAAGGATCGCCGCTGGCCGAGGATGTTGTGCCGTTCCTGGTCAGGGATTGACCACCGCCACCGCGTCATAGGCACCGCTGATAGCGTGACGAATTGTGCCGGAATCCGCTCGGCTGATCGTGCGCCGCTTCCGGCCCGGCGACGCCCCCGCGCTCGCGGCCTACCGGTCGGATCCGGACGTCGCCCGGTACCAGTCATGGACCCCGCCGGTATCGGCGGATGCCGCCGCCGAGCTCGTGTCGATCCTCGCGGCGCACCAGCGCAGGTACGGCTACGGAGGAAAGATGGTGGGGGTACCCGTGTCGGTCGGGGTCGGCGTCGTCGGGGTCGGCGTCGGCGTCGTCGGGGTCGGCGTCGGAGTCGTCGGGGTCGGCGTCGGCTTCTTGGAATGAGTGGGCGTCGGCGACGGCGTCGGCGTCGGGGTCGGCGTCGGCAGCACGCTGGACGGAGCAGGCGCCGGGCCTAGCTGGCCGGGGAACGGCGTGGGCGTATGCCTGGCCGCAT
>Ga0137365_10004348_pt1 | contig 11366 bp, 9 predicted proteins | sample SagtaG_9_FD_104799 | JGI IMG/M metagenome (GOLD analysis project Ga0137365, IMG submission 104799) | Vadose zone soil microbial communities from Sagehorn Ranch, Mendocino, California, USA - Sage1_L_40_16 metaG | ecosystem: Environmental > Terrestrial > Soil > Vadose zone | place: USA: California... | reverse complement strand
AAGAGCAACGATAAGGAGAACCAGGGCGGGAGCGAGAGACAAGATGATCTGTCTCTCGCTTCCGTCCACTTGATTTAGATGTGGAGCATCGCAAAAGTGCTCGGTGTGCGTCAGAGTTTAGTTTTCGCTCTCAATCTTGCCAAAGAGACCGTTAGCTTCATCGTTAATGCCAGCAGTGAAAAAGAGTTCGTCAGTTTGACCAGCAGTTGCACCATTGCCAAAGGCCAATCCCCAGAGGCCATTAATCGAAATGATCAAGCCTTTCTGGTTTCTCAGTTGACCAAGGAACGCACCCGTGTTGGGATCAAACGCATTGATGCGCCCGTTGCCAAAGTTTCCTACCAGCAAGTCATTGCTGAACTGGCCAAAATTGGCGGGAGCCAGAGCCAGGCCCCAGGGAGAATTCAATGCGCCACGTGAAATGAGACGGTTGATGAGATTGCCGTTCGTATCGAAGACATCGACAAATCCGCGACTGGGTCCATGCGCATCATCGTGATGCTGCGCATCTTGCAATGCGAAGGTCACATAGAGATTACCGCCGATGTTCTGGATGCCGAAAGGAGCAAAACATTGATTTGGCAGGGGACAAGTATGCGCCAACTGCGAGTCAGTGAACGAACGCACCAGGTGAAAGTTTGCATTGAACTGCTCGACGGTTCCGAAGCGGAAATTGGTGGCATAGATAAAGTCACCGCCTCCGCTCTGGCCAAAAGCGAGTCCTTTGTAAACTGCACCCACGAATCCCCCCTGACTCACGGTTGAGCGATCCACCCCAAGGATGCTATGGGTCAGGTCAACGTTAAAATTCCATCCTGATATGGTGCCATCTTCGGTAGCAAACATGAACAGACTCGGACCCGATTTACCGTTCTCTGAGACAACAAAGTCATCCGGATTGGTACCGTTAACAGGATTGAAGATGTTGCCAGTTGGAGCTGCACTTGTTCCGCCCGCAGGGGGTGCAATCGTGACCACCAGTGGATTCCCAACCGGGAAGCTTCTGCCGTGGCCGTTATAGAGCGTGGACAGTCCAGTCCCGTTGTCCGAAATCCACCAGGGACCGGTAGGATTATGTGATAATCCCCAGGGATTGACCAGGTTTGGATCGGTAAAGAGAGCGACACCAGCAATATCCGAGACGAGGTTTGTCTGCTGGTAGAAGCCGGAACTCCCACCCGACGCATGTGCTGCCTGGTGAGAGCTAAAGGCGAAGGACGAGAATGCAAGACCAGCGATAAGAATCAACCCAACTGTCACCACCGTGAGAAACTTGATGTGTTGCTTTACGAAAGCCATTGTACATACCTCCTTACGAAAATACCGGCGTAAGACATTTTATTACGCCACTAATACATACGATACATGGTTACACTCACACTCGCCGCCTGCTTGTTTTAAAAAACTTAGTAGAATCACAATGAGGATTGCTGTCCGCTTATGTGTAATAACCAGAGACGAAAGCCCTACAGCAGTATTTAAAAAGATTGAGCCCATCGAGAAATTGATCAAGCCGCTTTTCTTGCGGTCACTTCTGTCACATGGCTCAATATTTCTGTGCACCGCTGTAGTTACAAAAATTTTGATGCGACTAATTGCCGAAACAGCGCTTTCCCACCACAGACAGCTCAATTTGCCTTACAAATCATTATGAAGACACCCAAGCTACCAGGATTAATTATGAAAGGAATAGTTTAATTTTAGAAGGGTGAAAGGGTTGCGATCTGGTTAAGCTTTGGTTATGATTTTCTATTATGCATGTTTGTTTTATTGGCAAGTAGAAAACTGGATGGGGAACATTTTCTATCGCTTATTGGCAAGGCAACCCTGTTTGATGTGAACAGGACATAGTAGCCTGGTCAATGAAAAGCCTTGCAGTATTAGTCCCAGGCACCTGTTGCTGTTAACCAATCGAGGATAATCTCAGGCATGTGCGATACAGCGCCTTGCCGTTGCGAGCATTGAGGAAGAGAATGCAGTACCGTTGCCCCATATTCCTTCGAGATAACTCGACGATCAAAGAGCACAATTGCATTGCGCCTGGCGCTGCTCCACGCGAGGCGGTTCAGTGCGCGGCGCACGCGGAGGGCAGCCATTGGCACTGTCACCTGGTGCAGTTGGTCAGAATACTGTTCTGCGCGTGCAGCAATCGGAGGGTCATTTAATACAGGCATGGGCAGGCGTGCAAGCAATATACAGGCAGGAGGTTGACTGATCTCATCAGTACCATCCCAGAAACTGCCTGTACCCAGCAATACTACTCGCTCTTGAGTGTGGAACATCTGCCAGAGCTGACGCGGAGAGCCATCAATACCATGCCCCAACACCAGTATCCCGCGCGCTTCCAACAATGGTTTGACTGCCCCGTATGAGCTACGAAGAGCAGCATACGAGGTGAAAAGCACGACCAACTGACCATCCAGCATTATAGCAAGTTGCACGATGGCCTCATCCAGATGACGTTGATATTGTGGCATATTTGGTTCTGGAATATCATTGGGCAGGTAGAGTAATGACTGCTCATCATGCTCGGTGACAATGGAAAGTGCTGGACAAACATCGGCATCGAGACCGAGACGACCACGATAAAATGTAAAATTGTGATCTACAGAGAGCGCCACACCTGCAAAAATGGCGCTTGTATCAGGTGCAAGTAATTGCTCTTTCAGGTGGGCAGATGTCTGTATACGTTGAGCATATAAAATAGGTGAACTTTCTGGATTAGGGACCGACGACGTTTGCGATGCCAATTCTGGAGTGGGAGTGGTCGTATCAGGCTGCCGTGGTTGTGCAGAGGACTGGGGCACGGGTGGCATGCGCAACCAAAACACCATCGCATTCTCCTTATCAGCAGCATTCACGACATTGCTTTCAGCCATTAGAGCCTGCTGCCCAAGCAGTTTTTGTTGAAGCAATCGTTGCCCAAGCGCAGCCAATTCCCAGGCTAAAGATTCGTCTTCTCTACTGCCAGGTTCCTGTCGGTGCCGGTTACGATGTGTAGGAAGCATGATTTTTTCTGCCATGTGGATAAGGTCAACAACTGCTTGCATGCGTTGATCAACCTGCTGCCAGGCGCGCTCTACCTCCATCCACGTTGCCAAATTACGTAGCTGTGCGTTGAGTCGGAGTGGTTGATCTGTACGCTCATTATTGCGCCCACCATAACTACGCCCTGCAGCTTCGGTTTTTCCTTTATCTCGAGCGCTGCTGTTCACTCCTTCCTGGAGAAGATTGCTTAACGCGATGAATAAGCTGTCCACAGCCGCTCGAGCCTGCCGTAACGTTTGGAACCAGGAAAGAATACGTGTATCAAGCTCAGACTTTGCGACTGTTGGAGTGGCCGAGAGACCTCCTGGCCCATTTTCTCGTAATGCAGGCGCTGCTAGCGCAAGTAGCCCTTGATAACGACCATCCTGCAATTCAACGCCGATGGTGTTCAACAGACGAAGAAGACGAATGTGATCCAGTTCGCTACTGTTCCAACGAGCGCTCTCTTCTTCCAAGAGATCAACATCTAGTATCAACCGGTGGTCAATATTGCGCAGCAACGAATGCGAGGAAGAGAGATCGTCAAAAAATCCGGCATGCGTGGTTACAACAATTCTAGCGGCTTTGACGCGCTCCTCAGCACGGCTTACAAAGCAATAGCCTTTTTGTCGGTAGAGGCACCGTTGATATGGAGTCTCAACTTTACCATCAGACAGGGGAACACGCTCTACACCTGAGGAGATACGCTCCCATGCAGATATTTCCTGTGGCAACATAGTTAATTCGCTGCGTTCACCAGTCAGAGTTTGCTGAGCCCATAGTGCATATTTTGCTAATCCACGGGCCTGTTCGGCAGAAAGTTCGCCACTGGTGCGTCGCAATGCTGATCCAAACCAGCGATGGACGCATAGATAGCCATCCCGTTCAGCCAGGTAAGCCACGGGCAACTGATTCTTAAGGTGTGTTTGCAAACGAGGCAGAACGTGCTCAACTAAACGTCGCGCCCCCTGCTGATTAGCGCAGGTGATGACAAGACGCCTGGGAGGCATATCTTCAACATCGACCCGCACCTCGCAGAGCCACTCAAGAGCAGGCAATAAAACCGGTGTATAGTCATTGGCTCCAATAGTTACTTCGATAAGCAGCGCCTTATGGTCTTCCAGTGCCTGGCGTACTGCTTTATACGCTGTTTGATAGCCAAAATGCATGTGTGTCTGCTGGAACTGCATGTCCTGCTCCTTTTGTTCTGGAGGCGCAGGTTTCTGGGCAGCAACAACAGTCGAAGACAAGGTCGATTCTTGCGTTACTTCATCGCTCAGAAGCACTCCTCCCGAAGCAGGTATAACTTCTTCAGGAACTACCTCAACCAGAGTTTCCAGGCTATTGCTGATTGGAACATCTACTGAAGATGCAAGGAGTAAGGATGGTGTTTGTTCCAAATAAACATCCACAGATGCCGTTTTAAACGACTCTTCAATCTCTACCTTTTGCTCAAATTCATGATGCCGGGCAATCGCGAAAGAAAGTACGCGCGGATCCACTCCTAACTGATCAGCGAAACGATCACCAAGGCTTCCACGCAAAGGAACCTTTTGCAAGCCATCCATGGCCATGCGTTCTCGCAATTCCTGGCGGAAAAAAGTGAGAAGAGGCCAGCTACGCGGGGCATCCAGGTTCGCCAGGTCTTTGAGAAGCGACAGATCAATAGCTTGAAGTCGTTGATGAAGCGCTAAAAAAACTTGCATAGCCAGGATGGTATCCACCATAGCGCGGTGTCGTCCAGGCGTCACCGGCACATCTAAAGCTTCTGCCACCTGTCCCAGGTTATAACTTGGTAATGAGGGGAGCATGACTGTCGCAAGCTCAAATGTATCAATAAGCGGATTGTTGTGAACAAGTCCGCGTCGACGCAAAAAACCGACATCGAACGGGATACTATGACCTACAATAGGATAATCGCCAAGAAACTGCTGTAATTGCCTGGAAATTGACTCAAAGCTGGGAGCATCGACTACATGCTTAGGAGTGATACCCGTCAGCCGTTGCACTCGAAAAGGAATTGAACGCCCAGGGGAGATGAGTGTCTCCATCTTTTCCACAATCGTAGCGCCTTGAAATTTGATCGCTGCAATCTCAAGAATCGCATCTTGTTCTGCATGTAGACCCGTCGTTTCCAGGTCAAGTGCCACGCGAATTGGGGGCTTATTTACCATGAGCGTTCCTTAGCATCTCTCTGGGTGGCCACAATTGCCACATTACAGGTTGGGCCATTCTTCAAGCAGTTCACGGGCTGCTTGCGCAGCCCGTGCGCGATGACTGATACGATTCTTGTGTTCAGGGGCTAGTTCAGCAAATGTCTTCCCAAGTTCAGGTAAGTAGAAAATGGGATCATAACCAAAGCCATTTTTTCCGCGGGGGCTATCAGCAATCACTCCCTCGATGATTCCCTCAACAATGCGAGTATTGCCAGATGGATCAGCAAGGGCAATTGCGCAACGAAAACGCGCTGTACGCTGCTCTATAGGGAGTCCTTTCAACTGCTGCAATATTCTACGGAAACGCTCTTCGTAAGATGTTTCTCGACCCAGGTAGCGAGCAGATTGGATCCCCGGAGCGCCTGTAAGGGCATCTATCTCAAGGCCTGAGTCGTCGGCAAGAGTAAGCATACCTGAAGCCTGTGCATAAGTGCGGGCCTTCAGTTCAGCATTTTCTGCAAAGGTAATTCCCGTTTCATCAACCTCGATATCTAACTGAAGATCGCTTAAAGAGAACAACCTTAACGGCAAGTCGGCGAATATAACACGAAATTCCTCCAACTTATGAGGATTGCTGGTTGCCAGTAATAAAGCATGCATACATTCTCTCTATACATAGGAGCCGATTGGCCAATATATTATCATATCCCAGAATTGTTGTCGAGGTTGAATGCATGAGATTTCATGGAGGATAAGGTACATCCAACGTCTCTTTCATTCAGTGGACACAAAACAGGCAAATACACTAAGAAGATCTAAAGAAAGCTTAGCTTTTCTACACCAAAGGGAACTAATAGTACTAGCCAATTGGCATAAGATAGCAAGCTTGAGTCCAAAATGCTATATAAAACGTATATGTTAATACAAAGAGATATATATTAATACAAAATGAAAAAAAATGTATAGCTTCACCGTATATATATAGGCAAGCACCACAAATGTCGCTCATTTTACCCAAGAGGAACTAATATGGGTACTCAACCTCTCTTATATGAGAACACAACAGATGCACCAGAAATAGCCTGCACTTCACCTCAGGTGGGAGAATTGCAAGAAGTATTTTGCCAGTATTCCTCCAACGCTGGCCTGGAGGAAACTGTCCTTATTGAGCAACCTCAAAGCACACCAAACACTCTTGATTCTGTGAAATATACGCCTGTACATGAAATACATTTATTCAAAGATCTCAAAGAAGAGTTTTCAGAGATCTTTTCCAGTTTTATCCCGGCGTTAAAAGCAAAAGATATGCAGCTCTACAGGCACTCATTGCGAGTCCATTCCCTTGCAATTTCATTTACTACTACTATCCTGCAACTTCCAGAGGCTGAGTCATTGAAGGTTGGGCTGGCGGCAATCTTCCATGATATTGGCAAAATGAACATAAACGATACGATATTGCTAAAAGCGACTGGTCTGTCACGACAGGAATTTGAGATTATTAAAGCGCACCCGGCTTATGGCGCTGAGATGCTAAGCCAGTTTAAGCTCATGAAGAACGTAATACCCTCGGTGTATCATCACCATGAGCGTCTGGACGGCAGGGGTTACCCAGATGGATTACGAGGTGAAACTATTCCCCTGGGAGCACAGATCATCTCGATTGTGGATGCGTTTGAGGTCATGACTTCTCAACGCATCTACCAGAAAAGTCGTACCCCAGTCCAGGCGTTTGAAGAACTCTACGAACATGCGGGAACGCAATTTGATGCAGAGCTAGTAGAACTTTTCTGCAATTCCTTCGACCTACTTCTCTTGAACACTATCCATTTAAACCATTTATGTTCATAGTAAGCCCGCCAGCCAGCGGCTTCAAAGTAAGCTACACGGTCGGGGTCAAATACAAAGGTCTTTGCCATTGCAGATTTCCATTCTTGTGTTACTCAGTTTTTACTCGATCTTTGTACATAGCCTGGCTGACGAGCGGTGTATGTAATTGATTGGCAGCATACAGGGCAAGACAGGCAGGGCAGATTCCTTCATGCCACAGTTCGAGGGGTGTTCCCTCAACTTCGTTTCGAACCGCCTTTGCCGGCGGTAGGCAACTACCCACAGCGCAAATACAATTAGCAGCAAAGCCAGCACAAGCAGCGTTATCAACGATAATGGTAGCACATGCGAAATAATGGAGAAAAGCGATCCACCCAGATAGCCAAGGGAAAAGTGAAGGCAGAGGAACAAGGCGCTACCTACCACCAGTCCAGGTAGAAACGCTCGCAAAGGCATATCCGCCAGGCCTGAAGCGGCAATGGCGGCTCCACGCACACCCGGCACTAAAATTGCTATGCTAATGGCGAGTGCACCACCTTTTTTGACCCTGGCGGAAGCTGCATCAAGACGAGAAGAGGTCAGGCCAATATAGCGACCAAAACGGTAGAGCAATCCTCGACCTGGGCCGCGTGCCAACACGAACTGGATGAGGCCTCCTAGTATGAGTGCGATCAAAATAGCGATGAATGCCTGCCACAAAATGAGTTTTCCCTGGGCGACTCGAGCCGCAGCAGTCAGTATGATCAAGTCGGCAGGAATAGGGACAGGTATACCAATAGTTTTGACGAGCAGGATTATGAAGATGGCAGCCAGGCCGTATTGTACCAGGAAGAGGTCAATGCTGTTCATGATGATACTTCCATTCGTTTTTCTTTCAGAATATACAACGTTACGGCAAAACATAATGGTTGGATTACTTTGTACTGGTTGATGAGCTATGCACGAGCCGCTTTTGAAGCTTTGAGCATGAAGGTGGTATACGCACGCTGCGAGAGGAGCGAAAAATGCTTGACACGAGGGATAATCAAGCGGTATAATCCCATACGTCAGGAACTCTTCCTGGTACTCCACATGGGCGTTCAAAACGTGCTTGAAGCAAATGCCAAGCCGATGTAACTCAGGGGTAGAGTAGTCGCTTCGTAAGCGACCTGTCGTCGGTTCGAATCCGACCATCGGCTCTTATTCTTCTAACACTACCATTTCCTCCCAATTATCAGTTTACCCTTCATTGCGACGATCTGTAATAACATGCGGGGGACCTCTGTCATGCCAAGCTCCTGACCCGTCTGGTAAACGGCAATGCCAAGCGCTGCAACTCCAATAGCTAAAGGTGCACCTGGTAAGGCCCCCTCAATGAAAAGCCAGTAATGTCCCAGATCTCTTAAGCCATCCAGTGTCATTGTAAAGTGTTCCTTGACGAGCCATCTCTTCTGCAATAAGTCGTGTGATAGCTCCGGTTCCACAGGCCATGTCTACAATCGTCAGTCTCTCATGGGCGGGATGCACTGCAAGGGGGATAAGCGCTTTCTGAACCAGCGAACGATTGATTTCAATATAGAACGTATGAGCGGCGAATAGTTCAAAAGTAAATTGATCTGTTTCTTCAGTTTCAAGCAATCCCATAAAGGCGACCTCTTTTTTGGGCACCAGCAACAGCAGGTTAGAGAAAAAAGATGTCTATATTGTTTCATTACCAGGTATATTTGATGAATGCTGTTAGCTCAATCCAAAAAAGGACACGATGCTCGAAACTGTTGCACCAGCTTCTCTACCTCAAACATGGGCATGTGCATTGATGAGGGTGTGATCAAGTTCAATTTGAATATTTTACGATTGAGTTCACGCAGCAATTGCTCATATTCAGTAGTAGTCTTCTTCACCGCGTGATTAAAGGCCCGTTTCTCGCTTTCGAAAGGTGGAACACGTCGTATGCTCAGACTATTCCTCTGGTGACGTAATTTTTCGAGTTTTGCCTGAGCTTTCTCAAATTCAGAGCGAATTTCTTTTGCAAGTTCGATTTCTGGCGGGGCAAAGCCATTCTGCTTGAGCAAACTATAGGCCATAGCTTTGTCACCAGTAAAAAGGTTATCATCGAGGTTTAGCGGTCTCCCTATGCCGGGCAGATTGTCAAATTCACCACGATCCTGGGCCTCTCGAATTTGCTCATCAATATAATCAAAGTATTGCTTGCCTCTATATCTTTTGATTTTAGGGGCTTGAGATTCGTCTGTAGTGTTGTCGGGTAGCTTGCGCCAATCTTTGAAGTCCATAGAGAAAGTTAAGTGTGACCTTTAAATGGTCCATCCTGGTTCAAGAAGAATGTTCCTACAATTTTCATACATATATTATAGTGCTATAAAGCACTTTGTAGAAGTACCCTCTCGATCGTGCGCCTTGCGACCTCATATACTTCTTCAAGCGGAAGACCTTGTTCCCTGGCGAGACGTTGACACTCCTCATATTCTGGTGTAGCACTGATCACACGATCCCCCAGGCGTTTTACTTTAATCGACATAGGACCGATTGGTGTCTCGATGTGTTCAAATATTCGTTGTGCTTTGAGCCGCTGTACCTGTGAGATACGCACACCCAACGTGCTAAATTCGCTGAGGAGCAAGCTGGCCATTGCATGGCCTTCTTCTTCCTGGCAAATGACTGTTACCATGACAGCCGGTCGATTCTTTTTCATTTGTATAGGGGTGTAACTGATATCGAGTGCGCCTGCGGCTAACAGGCGATCCATCAGTCCACCTAAGAGTTCACCTGTCATATTGTCTATGTTACTTTCAATAATGGTTACCCAATCGGTGTCAGCTTGCTCAACGTGTTGAAGTGAATTTCTTGCTCGACCCATGCAGAGACGCAGGCAGTTCGGCCAGGGAAACTGCTTGCGACCAAAGCCATACCCTACGCGTTCAATAGTAATGGCTGGGGTGTTAAATTTGGCCAGTGTTGCCAGAATGGCAGCCCCAGTCGGAGTTACCATTTCGCCTTCAGCCGTAGATGGTTTCCAGGGAGCTGAAACCTGACGTAGAATCTCTAATGTGGCTGGCGCGGGAACAGGCATCACTCCATGAGTGGTCTGTACATAACCGCTACTGAACGGCAGTGGCGAAGCATATATTTGGCTTATACCTAGAGTTTCAATAGCGATTGCCGCACCTGTGATGTCTATGATTGCATCAACTGCGCCCACTTCATGAAAATGTACTTCTTCAACACCTGTACCATGAACAGTCGCTTCGGCCCTTGCAAGACACTCAAAGATAGCAAGCGCAGTCTCACGCACATTGGAAGAGAGCGTCGAGGCATGTAGTAAAGCCACAATATCCGAGAGGTGGCGTGCTTGCGGCGTGGCTGCATGCTGTTCAGATAGTATCACTTCAAAGCGCGAGCCATGTATACCCTTGTCCTGAAAAGGCTCAAGCCTTAAGTCATAACCATGCAGGGGTAAAGCAGCCAGTCCACTCTTAAGGGAGTCCAATGAGAACCCGGCTTTGAGATCGAGCATAGCTCCCAGAAACATATCGCCGCTGATGCCCGAATAGCAATCCAGATATGCAATGAGCAGTGACATAGACGAAACTTCCAACCATTTCCAGTTTTATAGGTGAGAGAAAGAATTCTCAGATACCCTCCTCCCACGGGACGCTGTCGGCACAGTCCTTCTCCCCAATATGGGACTGTTCCCCGACAGCGTCCTCCCCTAAGCTAATAAACCTTCGTTTTCTAGAATACTGCGCCAGGCAACTTTTTGCTCGTTGGATAAATCCGCGCTTTGCTCAACCGCCTCCTGAAAGCTCTGTATTCGTATATTGGTTTTGGGTTGCTCATCCACACGATACAAGGCAGGCGCTTCCGCTATACCTCGTATTAGTTGCTCAGATTTAGCAAGTCCCAGGTACCTCTCTACTACCGTCAGCGGTTGCCGTAAGGCACTCGCCAGCCGATGGCATACTTCATATGGGATCGTTGTAGCATCAATCATATGTTGCTCCAACTTTCTGAGAATATCCATACTCAAGCCTATCTCCATAGTCAACTGCGAGATCGACTTGCCTGCATTATTCGCTGCCTTTTGCAACGAGTCAAGGGTATTATTGCTCATATTTTCAGAGCGCAAGAAGCGCTTCCAGGCCTCATCCAGGGCAGCACGAGTAGCCTGAGAAAGAGGAGATGTGGATTTTCCTTCTTCAAGGATATCTGCCTCCGTCGCATGATAATAGGTCACGAAGTCGGCGATTGCATCTGCATATTGCGGATAACGGGACAGATATTCGCTCAAATGTGGATGATGCCCAGCACGCAGTTCAGCAACATAACGAGCAGTAATACGCTGAACAGCCTCTTCCTGTT